>Ga0105354_1000322_pt1 | contig 29756 bp, 11 predicted proteins | sample GOMGulsemesocosm_FD_83658 | JGI IMG/M metagenome (GOLD analysis project Ga0105354, IMG submission 83658) | Methane-oxidizing microbial communities from mesocosms in the Gulf of Mexico - GOM9B Gulf of Mexico | ecosystem: Environmental > Aquatic > Marine > Cold seeps | place: USA: Gulf of America...
AAATCATAGCTCAACCCTTTACCCTTAACTTCATCATCTTTCTCCATACCGTTAAAGCCGTAACGGTAGTTCAGCCCTTGCGCATGCCTAGTTGGTTGTAGCATCCCGAACGGATAGTAATTATTATAACTCTCTACCAGTGCAAATAAGTTGCCTGTTGCAGGGTCAAATTCCTTTTTGTCGTTCACTACTACACGTACATTTCCTAAGTGGTCTTTTAGCTCGTAATACTTTCTACCAACATTACGTAAACTCACTCCTTCGGTAACAACATCAGTATTTAACACACTATATGGTTGGTACGTTTGGTACCCTGTTAATCCTTCTCCTAACGGAACGTTTGTTAACAAATCAACCGTATTGGTTAATGGGTTATACTCTTCACCGAAATTTGTGTTTTGTACGAATTGATACAGCTTATCGTTTTTATTGATACGGATATCTCCTAAACCAACAGCTGAAATAATTTCATTTGTAGATGCCTTTTTAAGCACTTGCACTGCAGGATCGGTACTTACTTCATGCGTATGCTGCGTATAGAATATTTCTGTACCTGTATTCAATAACGATCCTTTACCTATGTTACCACTAGTAATATCCGTTACCTGAACTGTAGCGTCTATTGGCATAAAGTTTTCATCTAATTTCCAAGTACGGATTTCAGCTGTAGCGCTTGATGTCCATGCAGTAGGAATAGATGTATTGTTATATATACTTAAGGCAGTACCATCCAAAGCAATTTGCATTTCTCCATTAGCATCTGCATCAAAGCTAGGGAACCCTGCTGGTAATATACTACCATCAAAAGTTACCGCTCCTGTTTCGTCTATAGTAAAACGTGTTAGCGTAGTTTCAAATAAAGGATCTGCACTATGCATAGTTGCATATACATAGGCTTTTTTATTCACCTCGTCTTGCACAACTGCCATGTGCCTACCATAATTACTATAACTAAAGGCTGTATGTTCTGTAATAGCTAAACTACCTGTATTACTTAAGGTTGCACAATGTAAATTACCTGTTACATCCCTATAGAACAATAAGTGTTCTCCAGGATTCCCTGGATGTTGTACCACTACTGTTTTTGCTTCTACATCAATAGCTTCGGCAGTATCAGCATTAATTAAGTCCAATCCTGAAATTAAAGTACCTGCAGTATCATAAATTAATAATGCCCCATCTTCAGTTGCGCCATCAAAATAATTTTGAGCTACAATACCATAAGCTACAGCTTGCTCGTCTTTATTTTCAACCAAGAAAATGTTATTACCGGTTGTAATTGGCATTCCTGCGGCATCCGTAACTGGTAACTCTTGGTAGCTTAAAGCAGTAAATTCATTATTAGCAACTTCTGCATTTAACAGACTAGTTGTTGGTACTGGTACCAAGTCACCTGCTGCATCTAACAACTCAACTGTATTGTTTTGTGCTAGTAATACATTGTTATATGCTACATCAATAAATTTGTTTAAAATCTCAATGCTAATTGCACTATAACTCTCTTCGCCATTAAAGATATATTGCGTATCAAACAAGTCTTGCTCTTCCGTAAACTGTCCTATACGATCACTACCGTAAATTGGACGCTCAATAATTTTATAATTTGCGATATAAAGCGGTGCAGTTACATCAGTGTCATCTATCAATACATCAGTACGTTCATAGATACCCAATACATTTCCTGTAGCATCTACAGAATAGAAAGTAGTAGCTACTTGTTCAGGATCATGAATTTCTGGTCCAAAACCTGAACCATCATATGGTGATCTATTCACTTGTTTGCTGATACGATTTCCTAAAGCATCATAAGTAAACAGCATATGAGGTTTTTGGGTTCCTGGATCTGCGCTTTCATCAGGACGAATCTCTTGCACTTTCCCTGAGACATTCCAAATATAAGTTAAGCCTTCACTTTCATCACGTATCAATTGCCCAGAAGCATCATACACATAATTCTTATTTGCCTGACTAGGTAAATCATTAATATCAACACTTAGCTGTCCTCTGCTGTCAGTAACATATGATAACTTATTCGTTAGGTTTGGTGTAATTGTAGGATCATCATAATAGAAATATACTAAATCATCCATTAATTCTCCATCTTCCTTATAACGTGTTAATGTTTGTAAGTTACCATTGGCATCATAACTATACGTAGATTTAAATGCATCATTATTAACTCCAATAGCAGCATAAGCTGTACCGTCATACCTTTTAGTATTCGATTCTTTTATACGGTTTAACTGATCATAACGATACATGTTACCTGTTAAGTAAGACGGCTGTACTTTATCTATTGCTTCTCTAGCAATTTGTGAAGTCCATGTACTAATATTTCCATTGTATAAATCACCACCAATAGTGTTGCTTAATAAAAATGGGTTAGCTGCTCCTGAAACCAAATTAGCTCCAAAAATACCAGGTCTGTTAAAGTCTCCTTCATAATACCCCAATGCCATACCAAATTCGTCTTTTGCATGTCTTAGGTCGGTATCTTTTACATCTTGTTCATCAGGATTAAATTTACCATTCTCATTTAAATCAGGTGTATTTATCCCTTTTAACCAACCATGAATGGTATAGGTAAAGTCTAATCCTTGAATTTTATCTTCTCCTATTTCAGTACGTGCCAATGGCCCATGTAAATAATAGTCATAGCGCGCATCGTTATCCCAAATTTGCCCATCTTTAGAAGTGGATACAGAAACAATACGGTTGTCTTCATCATAAGAGTACTTATGACGGTATTCATCTGGTCTGTTGTTATTAAAGGTTACTTCTTTAACATTACCCGAAATTAAATCGTAGTCATAGGCCGCAGTTGTTTGTCCTAAACCTGGAATATCCTGTATTAACCATTCTACATTTCCATGTGGATCATAACTGTAATACGTATTAGCATGCTTACCGTTAGCATCTACACTGTGTACAAAACTTACTCTATTACGCAAGTAACGTTGTCCTGCTCCTAAATAAGCTACAGTAGGTACTGGATGGTTATAGAATGTTTCTGTAAATTCTATTTTTTCTAAAGCAGTTAATCCTAAAGCAATAGTTGCTTCCGCTTGACCAGCAACTTCAAAATCATTAGGGAAGATAAACCCGGCTAAATCAGCTTCACCAGCTTCTCTAATTCGTCCTAATTCATCATAAATACTATACGAGAATTTATCCTCATCAAACTGTCTTGCATTTTGTGAATACAATAATTGTCCTAGTCCGTTGTATAGGAAGTTTGTGTCTCCACCATCAGGTGTATTTTGATGTTGTAATTGTCCTAAACTATTGTAATCATATCCTGTTACATAGGTATGCTCTGTTGGCAACCTTACTGGAACTCCATCAGCATCTACCGATAATACTACACCTGCTGGAGGTACTGTACGTACTAAGTTTCCTCCTCTATCATAATAATATAGGGTAAAGTGATGTATGTCACTTTTTCCGTTAGGATACTCCATACGCAACTCATCATTTAATGAATTGATGTCACGCAACATACGTCTTGCCGAGTCACCAATTTCATTTTTCGAATCGTTCACACAATTTTCAACTGCAGCAGTAATTGCCGCACCTAAATCAGAAGGTGGAATAGGGGGTATTGTATTGGTATTTGTATTTGGATCCTTTTCAGTTTCTGGTAAAGATGACCAGTTCATACAAATATCATAATTTCTTGGAACTGGAGGTTGTGTGATTTCGGTTTGCTCACCAATTGCACCACAACCATTAGCATCGGTAACCATTACAAAATAAGTTCCTGGAAGAATACCATTATAGGTAGATGTCCAAGGATCTTCTGTTACTGTTTCCGTATACACTACTTCTTCAGTTATGATTATTGGTGTGTAATCTATAGGAGTTAAAACTCCTTCATTGAATGTTTGGTAATCAGGTACTCCATCATTATTAGTATCATCAATAATAGTTGGATCAACGGACCCTTCTTGAGTATCAACATCAACTTTCCCATCATTATCCGCATCCGTAAGTGTTGCATCTCCTGATTCAATTAAATCACTTAAACCATCATTATCACTATCAAGATCCATCCAATCTGGGAAACCGTCATAATCGGAATCACCTCCATTTTGTGCAGTTGATAGTTCTGTAATATTATCTATTCCATCATTATCCGCATCCAAATCAATATTATTAGCTATACCGTCTCCATCAAAATCCCCTCCTGGGTAAATTACCATCTCTGGTATTATTTCCTCTTCGTCTACCAATACCCATGTAAATAGGTATGGTGGGGTCCCTCCCGTGTATGCTGATGTACCATCGACTAATCCTGCGGTTGCCGAACAATCTATTTGGGAATCAAAAATAACAGGCTCTTCTAGTGGGTCTGGATCTATTAATGAAATGGTTAATGGTTCTGGACTTGGACATCCGTTAGCATCGGTAATAGTTACTTCATAAGTACCAGCAACCAATCCTGTTGCCGTATTTCCATTAGAAATTACTGTTGAACTTCCTTGAGTTGTCCATGAGTAGGTAAAGTTTCCTGTTCCTCCAAAAACTAATACTTCTGCAGAACCTGTAGCAGTATCAGCACATTTAGGATCAAGCCCTGAAATTGTTGCTGTAAATGTTGCTACACTAGTTAATTCAAAAATTAATTCTGCCTCACAAGGTGCTTGATCTGCGGGGTAATTTGAAACAGTTGAAGGATTAACAATAATTTTATACTTCCCTACTCCAAGACCATCAAGTTCAAGGGGACCTGTAAATCCAGTGTATTGTTGTATTAGCGTAAAGTTATCATCATCATCTAAGCTTCCAAAATCTACAGTATAGGTAGGTATATCAAAAGTAGAACATGAAGGGATATTATTACTAATATTTATTTCTATATCTCTTGTATCATTTGCAAAACATAAGGTATAAAAGTCAGGATCTGTATTATCTAAACTTGCAGTTATCGTTAAGTTTTGAATTTGGAATACTCTAGAATACACACAACCATTGGCTGCAGTAACTTCTAATACATAGGGTTGCCCTGTTTGAATCCCAATTAGATCATGAACTTGACTATCAGGGAAAGCACCTGTGAAATTCAATATACTTGTTCCTCCTTGTAATACTTGAGCAGTATAGTTAGTTCCTCCTAATTCAGAATGATTATTTATGGTATCAAAAAACAATTGTACATCCCCAGAAGTTTCTTCACAAAGTAACAATGTAGTACATACATTAATTACGGGATTAGCTATTAAACCAACATTTATAGTTTTCGTAAACGTACAACCATAAGCATCTTGAAAAGTTATTGAGAACACCCCAATTGGTAAGTTATTAACCGTTATTAGTTCTCCATCAGCAATATCAGTAGTTACACTTGGTACTAAAAAAGGATGGGAAGACGCAATAACATGATATGGTGCTTGCCCTAAAAACCCTGTACCCGTTTCGCCAGTAATACTCACTTGAACGGTTGCATCATTTTTTCCCGAACAGGTTACTCCTTCAATCAAATTCATAGCTACAGTTGCTCCAGGGTAAACAGGAATGTTCATCATAGCAGTAGTGCTACAATTTTCTAAATCACCAGAACCTGTACTTACTACCAGGGTTAATTCAGTTGAATCTGTTAAGGTAAATGTAAATTGATTTCCACTTATTGAAGTAGGAGCTACAGGTGACCAAGTAAAGGTATAGGCACCATAAGTTGATACGCCAGCTAAATTAGCTGTAATGGTAACGGTATCTCCATCACATATTGGTAAATTATCTGTAGTCGTTAAGTTTAATACTGGAAACTCTATTTGCTGGATTTGAACGTCATCTGTGGCTGTAACCACTAGTAAATCACAATTTTGTGTATCCGTTACACAAGTAGCTTGCCCATTTTGAGTAGTTTGAGCAGTGTAACTAAAATCTGTGATACTAAAATCGGTCAATATGGTTGTAAACTCAAAACATTGAAATGGGGTTGCATCTAAATCAGATACATTCCATGTTAAAGTACTAGGTGTTGTTGAGTCAGGTGCTACACCTGAAGTCATTGCTCCAAAACTAACTCCTGCAGGTAAGTTTATTACCAATTGTTGTGTAGCTGTTGGAGAACCTCCCGTTGCACTATTGGTTACACATACCGTTACGGCATTAGTATTATCACAAACCATAAAATTATCGGCTAACACCTCAACATCTATGTCTGGCGTAACAATACCTTTTATAGGTAATAATTTATTGGCTTCTAAATTGACATCATCACTACAGTTTGTTTCTCCATCTAATTTAAAATTCATAAATGTTCCCGGACTGTAATTACAATCAGCCTTCAATTTTATGGAGAATTCTATTTCATTATATAAACCCAATCTGGTTCCAGGAATAGTGCTTTCTCCTGATGACGCTAATGTAGGTGCTAAATATTTTTCAGTAATAAAATCTGAAACATTTAATTTAAAAGTATCACCATAGCCTGGAGTAGTTGGAACTGTCGTATCAATATAAGCAGTACCGGTGAATGGTATAGGAGTAGTAGGAATATCAGGATTATAAGTATAGTCTATTTGCGCTATATCATCTGCGGTAATTCCCTCAGGCATGTTTACAGTTAAAAATACGTCATAAACATTGGCATATTTGGCACTGGTAATTTTTACTTTATACTCTGCAGGCGCACATAAATCTACTTCATCTTCTACTCTGGTTACTTCCCATTGTAAGTCAGCTGCTTTGTAACGCAGGCTGATTTCTTGCTCATCTACTGTATAAATACAGGAAACGTGATTTTTAACTCCTGCGGTTTCTTCTAAAATTCCAGATACTAGTAGTCGCTCTGCATCAGTATACTCCATTAAAGGATAGGCGTCAATACACGCTCTACTTGAGATGATATTGATATTCTGTACCACATCATTTTCACAAGAAATATATTTGGCTACTGGATATACCGTTTTACAGGTACTAGCTCCTATAGTGCCAACTTTAATAAGCATGTATTTCATATTTGTAGCTGAATCCAAATTCAATACATCATTATTTCGAGGTCCATAAAAAATCACATCAAGGTCCGCTCCTGCTTCATCTTTTGCTCCTACTAATATTGTACTGTCATCACCGTCTTTTAATTCTACAGCTATCCATGCTTCATGAACTCCAGCTATAGTAGTTGTACAATATAATATTGGCCAACTCACTTCACGCTCATAACCTTCTTGTGTAACATTGGGTTCTATAGTAAAAGGTGCATTTTCAGTATTTCTTTGCCTATTCCCATATGTAACCCCATGATTAAATATAGAAAAGGTAGTATTGTCTGATGAATCATAAGCAAGTGGATCCATTTCAAACGGATCAATATAGGTATAAATATAATCTGTATCTGTAATGGAATAATAATCTGGGATTACATAACCAGCAGGACATGAAGGTACCACGGTAGCATACATTCTTCTCTGATCATAACTTCCAAACATATTATAAAACTCAGGAACAATATAATCCCCTAAATCATAATTTGTAAATGCTAATGTAGGTGTGGTAGCTAACACAGGTAAACCAACATCTACAACACCCATAGTATAATCAGTTGGCGGCTTAATTTCCAGGCTTTTATAATACCATAAAGGTCTGTACTCATTTGGAAAGTCATCGGAACGAGTTGCTGAATAAAAATTCTGAAAAAACACAATGAATTTACCTGTACATGTCAAACCACCTAAAGAACGATTCAACCCTACGTTAGGTACATACAGACTAATTTGAGTTCCTTTACTATTTCCACAGCCTATAGTATTATCAATTCTTTTACCGTAAAATTTGGCTCTAAAAGTTTGTAAAGGATGGACTTTTGTCCCTAAGCCTAATTCAGATTTTTTAATTACTTGCACTTCTAGCCCTTGAACTTCTAGAGTTGTTATTGCTGAAGATATACTAGGCATACTACTTATATCAACCGTATATTTATAGGTAATTCGATTGTCTACAATAGTAACATCTGGATTTGTCAGCGCTCCATAATTTATTCCTCCAACTAATAAGTTCCCGTTTACTTCATGAGTTAGTAATTCATTACCATTTGAGTTTGGTAACCCAAATGCAAATTCGAAAAATAACGTATTGTAATCATCTCCATTGGTTATAGTACCATTAGCGTTAATTAGTATATTATCTCTAGGATAAACGGCATCTAATTTAACATCAGGAGTAGTAGCGTCAACTCTAGGCAACGATGGTATTATGTCATTATTGGTATATGTTCCAGGGGAAGTAGCTGTAGCATTGGTTGGAGGTATATAACCAAAGGTATTTCGCTCTGTACTAAATACCGTTGTTGTAAAATCACATGATCCAGACCCTCCCGAGCCACAACCGGAATATTCTGTAAAGATGCTTTTTGTTTTTGAAGCAAATGGCAACTCTTCAAGTTCTGGAGTTGCAGCACAAGCATCTACATACATGTTCCAAATTACATTATCAATTTCATTACCACCAGTAGGAGGACAAACTACTTTTACTTGCAACTCATAAGATCCTATATTACCACCTCCAATAACTTCATACCTCCCATCGGGAAGGAGAGTAGGAAATAGCGGTGTTGTTGCCGTAGCCCCTGTATTTCTCCAAGCAGCTGATATCAATTCATATCCTTCAGGGAAATCAAAATATGAAACATAGCCTCCAAAACTAATAGCACCTGCAGGTATTGAATGAGGCGCTTCTCTATTTACGGTGTATGTAAATAATTCTGCTGCTCCGTTGACAGTCATTTCTTCCGGAATTTCCATTTCAGGTGCAGCACGTTGTCGGGATCTTGTTTGCGTATATCCGGAACCAAAACTATATCTATGAGGTGTAGTTTGAGCAACATTCTCACAGTCATTATTGTGAGCATAGGTATACAGATTGTTTAAAGTTAAATAGTTTGTTAAAGAGTTATTTGGTCCAGGGTAATTTAAGGTCAAACGAATATAAACCAATATTTCATTCCCTACAGGTAAGTCATCAAATCGTCCATCTTTATCCACATCTTCCAATCCAACTCCAATACCATCAGGGTCTGTTGTGAACCCAGCCATACCTCCAGCACTCAAGGGTAATGATAAATCTGACATAAAATATGCGTATGGTTGTGTTGCTGTAAGTGGTGTCTCTACTAAAGTGACAGGGTCTATTAAATAATATTCAATTGATTCTGCAAAGTTATTAACATAAGTAATATCTCTTATCTTTAAATTATAACCAGCATCAGCATTTAGTACTGAACTACCCTTCCCGTAATTTTTTATTCCCAAAACAAAATTTACCTGATCCTGGCAATAGGTACCAGAATCTGAATTTACTACTTCTCGTCTTGACAATGCTATAGCAGGCCTTCCTAATACAAAAGACACATAACTTTTAGTAGTGGCTTCTAGATCACCTTCATTACAAATTACTGTATTACAACCCCATTCTACAGTATAATTAGTTTCTAATGCGGACACACAGTCACGCTCTGCATATTTTAAGGCTATTTTATCCGTAAACGTTAATTTGTTATCTTGTCCAAATTCTGTAGGAATTAGGTTCCCTTCAGCGCTAGAAAAATCAGTTATGGTATAGGTATATCTTGTATTATCTGGTAATGGTGATGTAATTCCTGAAGGGGTAGTATAACCTGTTAAACCTAGGAATTCAGCTCTATTTGGCACATCTACATGCAAGGTAAACTGGTTTACCATTCCCAATCCGGAATTAGTTACATTAAAAGTTCGTTCAAATAAAGAACCATCTACATCTTTTTCAATAACCCCAGTAAATAAGTTAACATCAGTATCATTTACTTTTACTTCTAATTCAGCAAACTGTATGTTATAACTATCTGACACCCCTGATAATGTTTGAGGAGCCCCTCCTAAGGTATATCCAATTTCATTATTATTTTCTACTATAAATACATCAGTAGGACTCGTTAATGTTGCAAAATAGGTACTAATCAAGGCGCAGTTTGCTTTTGCGGTATAACTAAAACTAGCAACACTACTCGCTGCTATAGTGTCTATAGCTACAACCACAGGGCTCCCAGAAACCCCAGTACCAGTATAGGCATAACCACTAATACTTTCGATAGAAATTCCTATAGGCAATACCATTTGATAAGTAACCCCAGTCATGGTATTTTCTGTACGATTAGTAAGCGTAACGGTATAGCTTACAGTATTCCCGCAAACTACTAATGGAGCGGTCTCTGTAGTTTCTACAACTAAATTGGTATTGGATTGTGCTTTACTAACTAATGAAAATAATGCTAGCCCTAATGCTAATGTAATTTTAAATAAACGTGTCATTTATAAACTTTATATTATTCTAATTTGTAATTTCTTTTCTAACTGACCGTAAACACTTATTTAGTTTCCTAAACTTTTTGTTACAGTGTTAATAATACCTTCATCCTTATTCTTTAAAAATACATTTAAATATGTAGGCGTATTTACTAAAGCTTCATCTTGAATGGATAATTGAATAGTATTAGATGTTAGTTGAGTTTCTATATTATTGAAAAACAAAAAATAATTCCCGTCTTTGGTATTTAAACTTGCAATAGCAATAGTAATTACTGCATCAGATTGATCATAAAAATAAATTTCTATAGACCTGGTTGTTTCCTTATGATTTCCTAGAGACAACTCTACTTCAAATGTGTTTACTTCTGTTTGAAATACTTCCGCATAAAATGCTGTCTGTTCTTGCGCTCCAACTGAAAAATGAGTTGCAATGATCAAGAAAAATAGTACTAATGGTTGTTTTAAATAGGTCTTCATAATATTGTTTATTGTATTATCAATTTTAAATTGGCAGTTTTTGTTCCAGCTGTTACTTCTAGGAAATACATTCCACTAGTTTGAAGGTAGTTTAATGGTATTTGCTGCTGATTATAGATTTGTTGGGTACTTAATTTTTTTCCTGTACTATCTTTTAGTGTTATGACGATATCACCGTAAACCTGTTGTAGGTCCAGCGTCATTATTCCATTACTAGGATTTGGATATAATCCCAAAGGGGTTGGAAAATTGGAATCTGAAATACTTAAGGCAGGTTGGCTTAGTTTTAATACAAAAGCATCTCTACCTCCATTAGTAGTTATATTTGTTACCCCAGCAGTTGCATCAAAATCCGCAGTTCCATCAAACCCACCAGTTATGAACAGATTTTTGTTACTATCTATTTTAATAGAAAGTCCAAAAGTTGTGTCTGTACCACTTATAACTGATGTCCAAGCATATGAACCATTGGCATTTAATTTATTAACAAACATGTTTCCAAAGCTATTGGCAGTAAACATATCTGTACCAGTACCTCCATCAAAATCAACTGTATCGTAAAAATAACCTACACTATATAAATTATTTTCATCATCTAAACTAATTGCTTTAATACGATCAAAAGAAGTACCTCCAAAGGAGGTTGCCCATACAAAGTCACCTAATTGGTTCCATTTTATTACAAAACTATCATCACTAGCATTATAGGGTAATATGTATTCTCCTGGCCCAGGATCGACATCTAAATTTACCCCATTAAATTCCCCACCAATTAGTATGTTTCCCAAGGAATCAATGCTCAAGTGATTGGGTGTTATAAATGATAAATCTCCGCCAAATATTTTAGCCCAACTAAAACTTCCATCCAAATCAGTTTTCATAATAAATGCATCGTTACCCGACCATTGTTCTGTAATATTATAAGTAGCTCCCGAAAAATCTACATCTATGACTCCTTTAAATATACCTAATAGGATTAAATCATTGTTATGATTTGTAATTTTAACTATGGAGTTGGTATTATCATCAATAATTGTTTTAACCCAATTAAAGTTTCCCGCAGCATCTAATTTTACTAGAAAGGAATTTTTAACATAAGAACTACCCGTATAATGTGAGGTTTCCTCTTGAAGTCCTGTACTAGGATCAAAATCTATAGTTCCTTTAAAACTTCCAGCCACATAAATATTATTTGCATTATCTAGGGTTATAGCTCCTGCAAACAACCTACTATTTACATTACTAGCTAATAAGGCCTTTCCCCATATGTAATTACCATTAGCATCTAATTTTATGAGGTAACTATGAACACTTGTATTTTGGCTTGCATCTCCCACTATATTTACCCCAGTTCCAGGGTCTAAATCAAGCACATGTCTAAACACTCCATATAAAATAAGATCTCCATTTTGATCAATTTTAAAGTCGACAATAGGATCAGAAACACCATTTCCGAAACTCTTGGCCCATAGTAAATTCCCACTAGCATCTAATTTTTGTATATAATTATCGCTATCACCTACGCTAGTTAAGTTTAGCACCCCAGAGCCTGGATCGAAATCTACTGTATTGAAAAATTCACCTATAGTATATATGTTACCACTGGCATCAATATCTATGGCCTCAGGAACCTCCATTTGGCTGGAACTAGAGTTCCCAAAGGTTTTTACCCATTCCAATTGGGTATTTTGAGCATGCACCATTGCAAGCGTATTACAGAGTAGTACTACTACAATGCTATACCTTTTAATGCAAATATTTTGATGCCTTTTAAAACTCATTTATTTTATACGATCTATTTTTATTCTCTATTTTTTTAATTTTAATGCTTCTGTCAGTCTGAGCTTGTCGAAAACTATTTAGTATTGGTTAAAACTACTTCGACAGGCTCAGTATGACAGCATTTATTAATCTACAACGTGTTCTATACCAATTTTAGGAGAATCTACTGGCTGTAAAACTTCTGAATCTGGTGTAATAGGTGTTGTTGAGTTTTTAATGTATTCATCACGCTCCACAAAAGTATCTCCAGGACCTAAAGGGTTCGCGGTAGATATATATGGTTTAGGGCAATTCATGAAACCTTGTGATACCCATGCTTCATTTACTGCATCATAAACATAACCATCGTATTCTGCATTCATCGCTATTACAGGATCATACTGTCCTTGTTCATTACATTTACTCTTAATACTTAAGTTTAATTTCCATTGCATTACTTGTATCCATCTTGAATATTCTGGATAACGCATAGAACGTCTCACATTCCAAATAGAATAATCATCATCTGTAGCGGTTGCATAAAAGTATTTTTCAAAGATTGCTCCAGGAGCTGTAGAGTTTGTAACATCTAAACTCGAAATCGGAGTAGCTGGATCATCTACCCAATTAGTACCATCATACCTCACTAAATTACTAGTTCTGTTTGTATTAACATCCGGATTGGAATCTGGGTTAAATAGTCCTTCAACACCATAATCTACAGTAGTTATATTAAAGTTTGTTCCTTCAATAAGTCCGTATTGAGTTATAGGTGTATTGATATTTCTACATGGATCATTTTCACAAGCATATGAAGTTAGTGGACATTGCAATTTACATTGTGCTACTAATTTATCTACTATAGCATCAAGATCCTCTTCCGGAACTATATTATCATTGGTATCTACCTTACAGCCCCCAATTACATAACACCTAGCTTCAAACATTTTAATTAGTTCTTGCTTAAATTCCTCACGTCTACTATCGCAATTCCCTTCACAATCTTGTTTTAGGAACCATGCATCATTTTCTACTAAGCTTACATTATTAGCGGGATCATTAATAGAAACATTAACATACTCTCCCGAAATATTGTATAAATATGCGGTATAGTCCGTAGGATACTCATCATCAGGATCATTTGCCAATTGATCAAAGGTTGGTGTTACCACATAGGTATCTAAAAGCTCTTGTGATAAAAACTCTAAATCGTTTAATGCATCTAAAGGAACACTATCATAATCTGGTGAAACAAATTGAAAAATCACATTAGGAGTATAGCTACCATCCTCTATATAAATTTGATAGTTAGGGTTTTTCACATAGGTAGTTGATTCGTAATAATTTTCACAATTAATAGGAATACCACTTTGTTCAGGCACATCGATATAAAACTTTAACATATCATAAAATGTTAATCGTTGCCCACAATTCCAATCTAATTTGGTATACGGACATTCGATGTATCCTATACCGCAAAAATCACATGGTTCTGGAGCTTCTACCGTCCCACAACATGGAACTAAAATTGGCTTCCCATCAGCATCAAGAACCAACTGTTCCTCTCCATCGAGTAAAACTGGCTCTCCATTACCATCTCTTACTATTTTATGGCACATATTAGGATCACGATAACAGGTTTGCATTTCCAAACTTTGGAATGTACCATCGGTATATTCAAAATACTTAAAGGCATATACAGGATCCTTAATATTAGGAAATAAATCATGCATCACACGTGTTTGTCTAGCAGGAGTTGCAATAATACTTTCTAAACTTTGGTCTAAATATTCATTAATAAAACCAAGGTCTGTTGGCCCTATATAATCTGTATGAGAAGGATCCAAATATCCTAATTGGTGTAATTCTGTAGGTGTTGGTTTTAGGGTAAAATTTGACCATAATGGCCCAGCTATAGAATGTACTGGAGTTGTACCATCTAGCTCCAACAAACGTTTGCTGTTGTAGGCTCCGTTTTCTAAAACTGGATCTCCAGCACCATCAACATCAAAATCCGAAGTGAAATCTGTATAATTAGAAGCAATTGTCGCTATAGATCCTTCTTCCACTGGAGTTAATATATCGGCAAAAGCATAACCTGTACATTCCAGGAACATGTTTACCAAATTACCTTTTTGCATATTGGCTGCCTCTTCCGGAGATGCCGAACCATTAATATTCGCTTGACGAATTTTCTTTTTTAATTTTTTCTTTGATATCCAACGCACGATAAAGTTTTTGATGTTTTCATCAAAATGCTCATCTAATTCATCTTCATCTTGCTCGTCTACATTTTCTGCAATGTTGTTATTTGCGTCAGCCTGTAATTGTAATGGTTCAATACATATTTCGCGTACCAATTCAATTACTAATGCCTCCCAGCACTCTGCCAATTCTGTAATAGAATACTGTGCTCCAGGTAATTTACCCGTTGTTGTTGGAATATCACAGATATGGTATTTGTTATCCGGAATTACAGTATTTGCAGCCCCGGCTTCCTCATTAGAACCTCCGTTTTCCAAAAAGTCAGGTCCTCCAACCCCATTTTCGTCCAATCGGCTTTGGCATCCAATTTCTCCATAATTATCCGAAACCATATGGTAAACCATTTGGTTAAACACTCCTGGTTTATGCCAACCACGCATAAATCTATAGACAGCATCCTGAGCTTCTTGCATTTCATAAGTGCTATCTCCAGAACTTTTACATTCATACAGCATTGATATGGCATAACCCTCAAAATCTAAAGGGTAGGCGTCTCCATGATCAATACCTACAGCGGTAACGTTCCCAGCTGCATCTTTAGTTTCTGTATATAAAAAATTATCTCCTGTTTCAGTTAAAAACTTGTAATTAGGCTGTAATGTAAATGGTACAGTAGGCGGCGCGGTTACATCTAATAGAGCTTCATCATAATAATGTACCGAATTATTTACTTGCTTATCCAAATCGGAGTTTCCATTATCCGTTATAGACGGGTTAAATAAATTATATTTAAACTGTTCCAATGCTTCCTTAGTAGGAACCCTAAATCCTGGTGTATAGTTAACTGGTACGTCGAACTTACAACAAGGAGTGGAAAAATATAAACGTACGGGTATTTTATTACCTAAAGAGCCATCAACATAATCTTCAATAATACCCGATGTTCCATCAGGGTTTACATATGCAATATTAATTCCATAAGAATCTATATTAGGTACGTAATAATCTAAAAATTCATCAGGGTTTGGTGGTACTAATGTCGGGTCTGAAACGTCTTTTCGTTTTAATGCATATGGTAACCCTGAGCAATCAGTACAAGGTGGTCCTGTAAAACCAGAATTTCCAAAAGGGATAATGACACCACCATCGCCGGTACCACCACCTCCAATATTCAAACCATTTCCTCCATTGGCTCCATTATGCACTAATGATCCAAAGTAATAAATATCATTGTACAAATACCTTAACTCTTCCTCACAATCAATCAAATTTATTCTATCCACTACCCATTGAAAAAATGGTTCAATTAAAGCCCTCATATTATCTTCCGACTCTACTATTTGTGCATTAACCGTATCACTAGGCACCAAGGTTTTTTGTACATAGTAAGTTCCAGGATCTAAAGTAACTAGTCCAAAATCAATAGTTATATTATCTACATCTTCCGTAAATGGATATATCGGATCCAATATACTTGGTTCATAAAGTTCTTCAACTACAGCACCCGTTGCAACATCAAAAACTTGGACTTTTAAGGCGTAATCCAAATCTATTTCTAAATTGGTACATAATCCTTCCAGAATTAACCTTTGTATGGTGTACTTAATAGCCACGTCTGTTTGCTCTAATAGCGTAATACGTTTTGCAGCTAAGAACCCATTTTCTGTACTGGTATTATTACGCATTCTATCAGCCGATGGCTTTATTGTATTGTCAACATTTTTAGGCAATTGATCTAACACATCATCATCCTCACTAAAGGTTAATCCTGTTGCAATTGTTTTTCCCTCCTTAGTGATATAGGCCACAGAAGTTGTATTGTTAGGGTCTATGGTAATAATTTTAGATACATTTTCATGTTGCGGTGCTTCATCTCCAAACAAAGCTACCAACTCATCCTCGGTAGGCGTACCATATAAGGTTCTTGTAGTTCTTCCTTGTCCATCTGCTTGATTTCCTAACATATGTGTTTTACCAACTCCTGATTGTTCAACAACTCTATTGGTACCATCATTGTTATACACAACCCTGGAAAAAGCATAGCCTTCAGCATCTGCAATACGATGATCTGTATTCGTATTTGAATAATAAGTGAATGCTCCTGTAGCATCTATTGTTGATGGTGCATTAAGGTTTGTATCAGTATCAAAATGCTTCGCCTTATACAGTTCACCACCGTTAGTAGTAACTAATTGCTCCTTATACTTATTCAGTTTTTCATTTTGAATTGGTACTGGTAATGTACTTAAGGTTGGTCTACCAGAATTATCTAATATAGTTTGTGAAATAACCTTAAAAGATCCTTTAGAAGGAAAATAACGTTGGGTTTGTTTCACTTGGTTTAGCGGTGTAGCATACGTAATTTGTTCGCTTTGCTTATTTTCTTCCGTAAAAACTCTACTATATTGATAGTTAATATTATCATCCAAATCAACAAAAAACAACACTTCGCCAGTAGGCATCAGATCGGCCGCTGGTGTAGCTCCATCCATTGCTAAAAAGTCATTTGATCCTCCTACAGTATAACTAACAGGAACATTCCATGCTCCCCAGTTTTCATTATTTGCTATTCCTCCTTCATAAAAAGTACCTATAGGCCTCACTCTCCAAACATAAAATCCTTGTCCTTCTCCGATAGTTATCGATAGTGAAGTATCAGAACTTTCCGTTTGAAATGTTAAAGCCTTGGTCCAATCAATTTCAGTATTAATTAAGCGTTCATCAGTTAAATATGGTAAGTCGTTTTTGGTATTGAATAAACGTAACAATTGAAATTCATAGTTTGGTGCCAAACAAGAATCTATCCATGAAAAAATAACTACTTTATTTGTTGGCGTCATTGAAGCATCATGAGTTAACGATAAGGCATCAATTGTATTTGCATTTATTTCTAACCCATTTTGAATTTCATAATGTAACCCAATTTTTAAATCGTTCACCACATCTATAGTTGGTGATGGTGCAGAATTGTTTACACTTAAAATTTCTGCTTTTATTGCCGAAATCGTCTCCCCTGAATATTTTAAACCTGAAATTAAATCACTTGAATCAATAAAAGGTTTTAAATCAATAAACACTTTTGCTTCCGGATTGCTATTATCTAATTCTACTTCAAAATCTATTGCATTAACCACAGCAGGATTGGTAGTAATTATACTAACCCTAACGTTTGCCAAAACATCAAAAACTAACCCGTTACCAAATTCGTAATCCTCACCAAAGTTTAGGGCTAACCAAGCTTGACCATCTTGAACTTTAAAATTGGTACATGTGGGGCTTTGAATATTTAATGTTTGTGTTGTTGTACTACCAGTTGTAGGTACCGCAATGGAAACTTGATCGGTATAAATACCTCTATTCTGACCAAAAACTGCAGTACTAAAGAACAATAATGCAATTGCTATTTTATTAAAATCACCAAATATCTTCATGAGATGCTTCTTATTTTTTTCTATTATCTATTAGTTTGTACCCGCTAAATATTGGCCTCAGTTTTCCTGAACTAAATACATATTGCTTCGACGACTTTTTAATTTTCCTTTTACTATTGTAATCTAAAATTTCATAATGCGTAGTCTGTACATTAATCTTACTTTTTTTATTAAAATAGTTTGTTACTTTTTCTATTCGCTTCAAATTGTTATTATACACGATCTGCTGCCTTATTAAAGAAAGTTGATTGGTAACTTTACTTTCTGGAATTAGTGTTATATGCAATTTACCCTCTTTTGATGCACAAGTAACTTTGCTAGATTTTAACAATCCTTTTTCCAATTCTAAAAATTGTAAATGCGCATTATTTGCTTCGAAAATTTTAGGATCAGAATTATTCCAATAAATCAACTTATTTCTGGGTATCACAACAAATACATTTTCAGCATCCGCATATACTTTCATATTCGGATCCTCTATAACTTGTTTCTGGTGAGACACCATAATTTCGGATGTAGTATTTACATCAGGGATTTGTAGCTCTTTATGATATTTTACTATAGTAGTATATTTTAAATGATAGGTGGCATTGCTATTTGGTTTAGCAATAGCAGTCATCGCATCTATGTAATCTACTATCGTTGTAATACACTTTTCATTTTGTGCAACCACCATTTGAAGATTCACAAAAAAGAAAAATAGAACAAGGATATTTATAGGCTTAACGGATTTCACGTGGTACATTGTATTGTGTTTCACTTATTGTTTTTAATCCTCTTTCTGTTTCTATTAGTTTCCTAACCAGTTTCCCTTCCCCATTATATTGATAATACATACCAAAATGTTGGTCATCGAACTGTGTAATTAAACGTAAGGACTTTACATCATACACATAACAGGTAGATTGGGTTTCCTTAGGTTGGAATTTAACATCATCAACATAAATAGGATCTAAGGTGTTATTATTAATGTATATATCAATTGGATCACCAATAGTAGTAAACAGGGTTTCTGGCATAAATGCTCTGTATAAAGACCACGCTCCAGTTTTGGCTACTTTTTCCGAAGTAATCGGTGAACCATTATACACAATATCCATTGCTGTATTTCCTTCGCCTTTAACCCAGAATTTCAACCATGCTCCCTTAGCGTTGATATGATCTTTTACTTTTACATCACTAACTAGTATTGTTGATACTCCCACAGGAACTTCTTTTGATTTATTTCCTGAATGTCCTCCAATAACTGCTATAACTTCATTTTCATAATCTTCAAAATAAATTTCTGAATATTGTGCATTACCAGCAATCATAGTAGGTTGGGTAAATTTATACCCAAACTTAGCTGCGCTAAAAATTCCTAGCGCATCCTTTTCTTCTAGTGCATTACCATGTGGTGAATACTTTGTTACTTCATTTACTTTAATCCATCTATCATCAGCTTGACCATCTGTTGAGTAATCAAACAAGGTAAAATCATTGTAAATACCTCCTTCATATATTTTACCAAAATCAGTAATTCTATCAGATGAATTTTTAGTATCATCTTTAAACACATAACTTTTATGCAAACGCCAAACTTTTTCCAAATCTGCTACTGCGCCTGACGAGCCATAAACTGTATGCATATTGGCATCCATCCATGTCCCTACATTAGCTAGCGTGTTGAACGTATTTGCTGAAGCTGATACTACTTTATCTGTTTTTATACTCCACGTATTGTCTATTGCACTCAACGGACTTGCTCCTTGACCATAAGTAACTATAGCCCCTGAACTCGCCATTAACTGGTTTGTATATGAAGGATCTACGGACTTCCTTCCCATAGCAGCATATTTCCAATGTGCAGGAATATTCAAGGCATAGATAGATCCATCGTGAGTTATCGTTTCATCACTAAGGTTCGTATTTATACCATGATATGCATCTGTTGTTTTTGTTAAAATTGGTTTCCCAGTAGCATAATCAAAACCTAAGTTTTCTGTTGCTGAAGCAATATTATCACTATAAGTAGTTACCTTTTTTTGAATAACAGGATAACGGATTACTTTAGACGTAGCTTGTTTACTCAAATTTTGCTCTGAAAATGAAAACTGCAACCAACCAGATGCAAAAATAGGTGGTGTTAAACTCAGACCTACACTCACATCAATTTCAAAATTAAAATCTAAATTTTGGTTGTATACCCTGTATTTTTCCATGGTAACATCCATTTCTTTCCCTGGAATATCCCATTCATACTCTCCATTTTCTTTTAACAATTTAACCATTTCTCCAGGCTCAAAATATTCAAAATCCTGTCCTGAAGACACATAGCTCAATTGTCCAGCGTTATACTTTCCTCCAAAGGTTTTCACCGATTTTGGTTTTCCATGCATTTCTGTTAGCATAAAACGGAATCCTTGTGTTGCCCAAGCATTTTCCAAGCTGTACTTAAAATTAGGCGTTGGAATACGTAATTTATCATCAGTACTATTATTATGCAATACTGAAAAGGATACAGCATTTTGTCCGCTCGCGGCAGCAAAATCAAATTGCCTGCTTCCATTTTCTTTTTCAAATTGATAATCATAACGTTTATCAAAAGCATAATCTCTACAAGTATAATATTGATGTACAGTATGACCTGTTCCTGATTTACCGCTATATATATTTTCTACTACAACTCTAGAGTGTCCTATAGAAGCTCCCGGTAATAAAGACTCCCCAATTGGTCCTTCCGATTGCTCTCTATCTTTACCAACAATTAACCTGTTTAACCATGATTGATCTTTTTTAGGCAAAAAGCCTACCAATGGGTTTTCTTCACGCATATCTTGAGGTTCATTAGTAGCTACTCCACTACTGGTTCCGTCCTCTAATTCATATTTATACGTACTTCCATAAATTGCTGCATCACCAAGTTCTATTCCTTTATCATACATCATAATACGCTTAACTCTAGAGCCTCCTCCTCGTTTTGCCTTATTAATTGGGATTTTCAAATAGGATAAGTCTTCATTTATAGTCAAACAGGTAGTTTCTTTAGGCGGTATTGGCATTCCAACAGCGGCTCCTGCTAAAAAAACTGATGACCCAACTGCAAACCCTAAAGATTCAATAATTGCTCCAACATTTTCTATTATAGTTCCTCCACAAGTAAAGACTTTTGCGATGTCATTTTGAACGGTATGATCGAATTGTTGCTCTAATAAGCCTTCACAACCTGCCTCGTATTTCCCCCAACGTTGGGTTACAAAATAATCGTAACACCCTTGACGTGGTGCCAATCGATATCCTTCATCTTTTATTGGACTTTCAAAAATACCATCACCAATTAAATTATTTCCATCACTAGTAGTATCTAATACAATGGAAATAGTGTTTGAGCCAGTATTAAAAACTACATCTTTCACCTTTGCATAACCCGTAATATATTCTGATTTACAATTATCCAAGCGAGGGTCATTTCCTCTTAAGGCATATAGGAATTTAAAATAGATACGTTTGTTAGCTTTTAGAACTGCAGTTTCTACACCTCCAATATCTTCAGTTCCTTGTACACCATCTAGAAAATATTTTTTAAGATATGTTACTAAATTTTCTACTTTAGTTTTACCTGAAGCATCTACTGTAGTATCAGTAACATCATAGCCAATATCTGACAAATCCAATTCATAAGAAGGATCGTGAAAGGCATCATTAGCACTCCTTAATTTCACCAATGCCATTGCATCTCTGTCCTGAACAAATTTATAATCTTTTTCTTCATACTCCACCAGCATTTCACCTCCTGAAGGCAATTTAATTTGCTTTAATTGCCAAGCTGCAGGATCATAAGCATCTTCCGAAATAACTCCTTGATAAGGCCATGAACGCATGTTTAAATGTCTGTTTTGTCCATTATACTGATGGTTCCCCCAAGCATCTAAGGTATGTGGATCATATGCTGGGTTTTGAGCATTTACTGAATATCGATTACTTAAATCAAAAAAAGTATTTAGTTCAGCATTCTCTTCTTTTACATCATCCGTAAAATTTGAAACATCTTTATAACGGTATCCAAACTGATAAGAACTGGTTCTAGCACTCACCACACCCTCAAATTCAGACCAAACCTTACGTAAAGTTAATTTACCTGAATTTTCAGCAGTTACATTATCAGGGTAACTACCATAAGTATTATTTGGTAAATTAGGCATTAAGGCATAATCATAGGCAAAATTGGTAGTTTGCAATGGTGTCTCTTTTCTTTCTTTAGCAAACAATACCACTTTTTCTATATACTCTAATTCATCAATTCCTTTATCACCTCTAAGTGTTGCCGGATCGACACCAACTGGTTTGTTGGCTCCTAAACCATCATTTCTAGACACGCCCGTTCCTGACAAGTAAGCTGCTTCTGGATCAGTATCCGCAATTCCAAATCGATCAGGGGTAGTTTTATTCGTTACAAAATAAGCGATATGTGTTTTGGTCTCTATTTTTTTAAGATAATGAACCTCTTTTTCTCCCGTATTTAAGTAACCAACATCATCTTTTGTATCAGAAATAGACCCTTTATTATACAACACACCGTTATAAGGTATACGCCAACGGTACCAATCGTCCGTTGTAGTTCCGTATTTTTTATGATATTCAAACTTGGTCCAACCTCCAAAATCCTCTTCATCAGGTCCAACGGCACCCAAATCAATATAATCAGAAGTAGTAATATTACTTAGTAAATGATTTACCGCATATGGTTGAGTTTTAATTTCTCCAATTACAACCTCTTGATTACATTCATCAATTTTATACTCGTTACCAGTACCTCCATTTCCGTTTAAAAACAGGTTAGTTCCATATGCCAAGTAATTATTATCTACATCACCTGTAACATCTACAGAAACGCTTGTGTTATTACGTACTAGAACAGGTTCCGCGTAAGTATATTTTAAACCAGCATCATTATGTATTGAAAACCCACCGGTTACCTCCTCAATGTAGGATGATGATGTCGCTTTTGTTAAATTTAAATCTGCTACCTCACCTGTTGGCATATTCGCTCTTGCCCCTTTTATACCAGGGAAATTTGGTCGAACATCTAAATTTGCATTGGTTAATGCGTTTGTTCCATATTCAATAGAACCTCCCATATCACCATTAAATCGGTAAATATGACCATCACCATTAAATTTAAATTGATCATCATTTAAATTTCCTTTTTTACGCCAATCACGCATTTCCGATTTTGAACTTCCAAAAGCTAGGTTTACCCCTACACCAATATTGGTACCTATCATCACCTCAATACCTAAACCGAAAGTTCTTCTTCTACTATCACCTCCTTCAATTCGTTCAGGATGATTATGACCTATACTTTTTTGATACGCGCGAAAACCTCCAGATAATCCTTCCCCAGTTAACATATAAGAGTCGGGCATCGAAAATGGAATTCCTAAAAAGTAATCCCTTTTATCAAAGGCTTGATTTCTTTCCGTTACATAATCTTGTTTATGATGTCCTAAAAAATTAGGTGTATGCAAATATCCATAAGCTGGCTCAGTATTAAGTCCTCTGGAATAATTTGCACTAAAACTTCCTGAAGTTCCTCCTTCAAAACCAATTGGAACTATTACTGGGTTCAACTCTAAACCAAAACTTACGTTGATGTTATACCCCCTCATTTTGGTTAAACTTACTGATTGCCCTACATCCGTAAATGAATGCAAGCCAAATAAAGTTGAAACTGCTCCACCTCCTAACGTATTAGCCGTTGTCCTGAATGCTTTCTTTACGTCATCTTTAGAAACTTTCGCAAAGCGAACAAATTTTTCGCCCTCAGCTTTTTTTTGTTTCTTATGATCCCCTCTCTTTTTTGCTTTAGCAGCAAAGGGGTTAATTGTTGCGCTAAAGGTAATTCCAGTAGCTGATTTATTCATTGATAAACTTCCAAAGGCTTTTGACAATCCAATTGATGTTGTTTTAGCATATCCTTGAAAGTTATTATAACGCAAATATTTACTAATATTAATCGATAATAGGGATTCATCCTCAGTATTACCACCACTATTACCAGGAGTTCCTGTAGCAGGATTTGCATCAGTACCTCCTTCACCAGAGTTACTAAAAAATTCTAAACTAGCTTTTGTAGTACCACTCATGGTCCAATTGGCTCTAGATTTATTGTAATAATCTATAGGTGTATTGTTATACTCATCAGGTATCCCACGAACTGATCGGTTAATTGCTCCCGGGTTCAATGTCCAACCGTAACCAACCCAAGAAGACTCTTCTTCTGGAGAGGTTCCACTATGGTAGGACAAAGACATGGCGTACCCACCACCGTCTGGTCCAGGTATTTGCAATACAGGCAAATTATAGGTAAAATTCCCACTAAAAGGATCTACCATATTAGTTGTAGCTACAGGCTCAAAACTTGAAAACTCAGGAGATCCTGGCCCTGAAGTTAAAGCATATACCCCATGGATAGCAGGCATAAAAATACTAGCCAACATGTCTAACAACAAAAAACACGCTACTATTCTAACGTTTTTCTTAATTCGTAATACCATTTTTTATAAAATTAAATTTAGGTAATTTGTTTAGGTCTTTATTTAAAAACTGAAAATGATTGATTCCTGTTTTTAAGAAGGTATCTTCAAAAACAAGGTCTAACATTTCCGATTTATTCAATTGATTGTTCGTATTTGGGAAAACCAAATACAATGTTTTTTTATTGGTTAGCTGATACACATTCTCCATTGTAGCTAACACAGGAGCAATTTCAGATCCGTCATCCGTTTTAATATAAATATGTTCTTTCATATTAAAATTCAACTTCCGAATACGCTCTTTGTACTCTGGCATATCCATAACATTATAATACGTAGGATCCACCGCTTTATCTTCATGTTCAATTGTAAGCACAAATGTTTTACTTGAACCAAACTCTTTTTGCAAACCAATTACATCACTTTCAGAATATGATTCTTCTCCCTTCTGCACTTCTAAATAGGCTAAATAATCTGCTGGCAAACATTTTACCTCTAATCGAAACCCATTAGATTCTTGCACTTTAACGTAGCCATTATCCTTATCATTCACCCACTTATAAAACTCCTCTGCGGAGTCAAATGCAGTTTTAGAACAGGATAAAAAGAATAGCGCTATAATGGCCAAAAATAATTTATTTGCCATTATTATATTCTTCATTTAGTCCTTTTACTATATCCTCTGTTACATCTATAGCTTCATTAGCATACAACACATTACCAGAAAGAGTAGTGCCTATGATTACTTGAAATTCATTTTCCTGTCCGTAATTTTCTATGTATTTATTTATTTTATTAAAAATACCTTCTAATAAAACAGTTTCTTTTTCTTCTGACTTTTTATTAATAGCTTCTCCTAATTTATAAGCATTTTGTCGTAATTGTTCTAACTCATATAAATGCTTTTGCTTATCGTCAGCGTTGAAACCATTTTGCAAACTATCATACACCCTGCGCTTAACTTCAAAAAGGTTTTTTTGTACTTCAAACTTTTTATTCAAGCCTTCCATTTCTTTTTCATACAACTGTCTTGCTTCCAACATTCCGTCATATTTATCTACAACCACCTGCGATTGCACTACCGCTAATTTTGTTTTGGTATTTACGCTATAAAACAAATATCCTATAGCTAAAAAAAGAAGTGTATAAATAATAATGTGAACCTTTGTTTTCATCGTTCTTTATTCTTTAATAATGAATTGACCACCAAATTCTGACGATTGTATTTTGATTATGAATTTGTACCCTCCTATAGAAGCAGCTGCTCCATTCCAAGTGAATTTCCTTTCAGTAAGATTAACTGCTATAGTTTCAGAAAAACTATCTGGCCCTGTAATGACTAATTCTGCATCAAGAAGATCAATATCATTTGCTACTAGTATTTCTAAATCACTTGATTTATTATAAATAACACCATCAACTAAATTCATAGTAAATGGAGATTGCAATTGTTGTTGAGTACTTTTGAAATAAATTTTGTTTTCTATAATCTCATAGAATTCAGGAGAAAAACTCAACCATTGTCCGTTACTAAATACCTGAACACTATCAACGCTATACGCACCTAAGGTGATTATTTTCAGTTGCAACATACGGTGCTTTTCATCACTTGCTACAGTTAAAAAAACTTCATTATAAATACCTACATCATCAGGAAGGTCTAAATTCACCTCACTATCTTCCAAGCCACTAGTTAAATTTTCTAAATTAATAGCTCCAGAAACAATCTCATATGTCGCTTGTGGCATTTCCTCTGTATTAATTATAATACCTGTGAAACAACCTTCAGAAGTAGTACTGTCTAAATAAACTGGGTTAGGATCTGTGTATCCCGTAGCAGAAATCACCCTCCCTTGATAATCGACAGTTGGTATACCCAATCCCAAAACTCCATCTTCATCAGGGTCTTCAAAACCTGCTTCCAATACATCTGAGCAGCCGTCTCCATCACTATCTGCATCTACACTATTAAACATACCATCACCATCTGTATCTATATCCTTAGTAGACTTTATTCTAAAATTCCTTAATGCTACTGTAGCTTTTTTCTTATGTCTACCAAACATAACTACGTCTAGGTACAGATTCAATGGTTCAGATAAAACCTCTCTATGAAATACGTTATTTTCGTATAAAAATTCAATGGCATTTTCATAATATTTAATGCCAAACTCATCTCCTTTACTATAATGTCCTTTTTTAGACACTCTTTCCCCGTTAAGTACGACATGATATTTATGTTTATCGAAGTATATACCAAAATCAATGTCATTAGCGTGATAACTATCTTCATTTACACCTAAACCTACAACACTTCTCCCTTTTACTATATCTACTCTAAAACTAACTTGATAACTATCTGTATATCCTAACTCAGTAAAAGGGGCAGTATAAACTCCATTGTTCCACCCTAAATTCCCTCCATCAAAATATAAATCGTTATCATAAACTGCTACATTATTCAAGTTTAACCAATTAATTATCTTTATTGATTGCTTGTTGTTTTCTACAACATCCAATATCCCGTCATTATCATCATCTTTATCTTGACTATCAATAATTCCATCATTATCAAAATCTCCATAACCATTTTGAGCATTTAACTTTTGACTAAACGAAGACAGCAACAAAACCAACACAAACAATGACCTCATAGGCTTACAAAACTTTATTAATCCATGGATTTTACCCATAATATATTTGTTAAATTTTTCTTAAAGTGGCGAATATACGATGTTCTGCAAATAATCATCGTTTAATTACAAAAAAAATGAGGCGAATATCTCATTTTTTTTCACCTAACTTAAAATTTTAAAAAAGCAATATTTCTTTCCTATATCAACTAGTAAACTTTTCATCTTATCATTAAAATCATCCTTTAATTATTGTTTTTTTATCCTTACGAAAACTAACTAAAAGTGAATCTTTATAAAAAATTAAAACCTTAAATTCTTTATAAAACTCAAAAGAAGACTTTTCACGCATTAGTTTCCCATTTACCTTCAATAATAATAGAGGTTCTTTTGCTTTCTCTTCCTTAACAAAACCTAAATATTGTAATTGTGGCCACAATTGAACAACCTTAGTCTTCTCTTTTTTTAGAACAGTTTTTTGTTTTGTCTTTTTTTTACTCATAGAATTACTATTTCCAGTAATCCTTTTTACCTTTCCTAAAAACGGATCTCTAGAATATTCTTTTAAATCAAACGTATCTTTTTGAATTGATGCAGGCAATTCTTCATAAATAGTAGCTGCATAATTTTGTTGGTCATCCTGACTAACAAATGAGTTTCCTAAAAACTTATAAATCAAGAGCCCCCATATTAAAGCAACTCCTACAATTAACACTATATTTATTTTCTTTTTAGTCATTTAAAAATCATTAGCAGTAAATAGATTTCAACAGAGCTCAACCTGATAACATAATTAATTAATTGTCACTTTCCAAGGAGTAGTATAATTACTTGAATTTCCTGCATCATCCGTATTTTTTACACGCCAATAGTAATCTCCAGTTGCGGAAAAAGTATGTGATTGAGAGTTAGTAGCTACATCATAAGTTTGAATTATATTTGTAAAAGAAATATTACTTGCTAATTCCAACACACTAGTCACTGGAGACTGAACCGTACCAGGGTCTACTCCACTATCCCAAACAAATACAACGGCTGCGCTTTGACTTTCAGTTGCATCTGCTACAGGCGTACTTAAAGTTGCTATATTTGGTACTTGGGTATCTAATAAAATATTTCTTGTTGAATATACCGTTTCAGTGGTTGTCAACACATTCAATGCTTTTATTTTCCATATGTATATTGCGTCATCACTAAAATCAGCACTATTTATAGTATGTAATTCCGTTGTTAGATCAGGTACTGTATTTACAGTAGTTATAGCTCCTGACACATCCTTATCTATTTGAAACGTATAAGAATCTGCAGTAATAATGGGCGCCCAAGTAACAGTATGGCCAGATGTTGTATTGGTGTATATATTATCAGAAGGCGTAATTAACACAACTGTTTGGTTAGTCATCACCTCGGAAGCCTCCATTGTAAAAGACACCGGAAAAGTATAGGCTGTTTGATATGCAAAATTTTCTCCTCTAACCCTCCAGCTGTATACCCCTGGAGACAAAGAATAAGTAAAGGAATTTACTGGAACCAATGAATCTAACACTATAACATTAGAAGCGTCATTTACCTGTACTCGATAGTCCTCCGATCCGCTATTTGAATTCCATTGAAAAGTAACCGCATTACTCACTACCGTAGTCCCATTTAACGGAGCAGTAATCGTAATATTGTCATCTGTGATATCCTCCTCTAAAACATCATCACACCCAACCAAAGTAATCAAGAACACACTTGTAATTGACAACCCTATTTTTATGCTTTTATTAAATATTTTTCTCATAATTCTGAAATATTAATTTTGCGTATAATTTTATTCTTCGTGTTTTAAAATCTTTCTTTTTAAAAAAACTCGTATTAACTACCCTTGAATAGGGGAATTCTTTTTCAAACTCATAAACCATTTTTAACAACTCTTCAAAACTACCCTCAATAGTTAACTGATTGGTATATATCAAAAATTTATTATCCGAAGCTTCATGTACTTCTGCTAAATCAAAAACAATAACCGAATTACTTTTATGAGTAACAAAATCTAGAATTTCTTGTTGCACCAATACTGGCTCCATACTTTCCTCCCCTAATAGGTTATCTAAAAAACGAATTTCAGTATCCAACTCTTGTATTGTTGTTGATGAAGAACTTATCTCTTCTAATTTTTCGTTTAGTTCATAATACTCACTAAAAGCATCTAACGTTAGTTTGAATGAACGTTTATATGCCGTAAACCCCAGTAATACTGAAATAGCTATTATTGCTAGAAACTTCTGCTTATATGTTAAGTTTTCAAACATTTCTATCGAATTATCATTTTAATTTCAAAATCATACTGATTCTGCCTGTTCTTCTTATAAGTAACTATAACAGCCTTAGTCATCCATTTTATTTTTTTCAAGCCCTTATACCACTTATTAAAGTTTGAGTTTGACGACGACACTCCTTTTATTGTTA
>Ga0105354_1000325_pt1 | contig 29649 bp, 24 predicted proteins | sample GOMGulsemesocosm_FD_83658 | JGI IMG/M metagenome (GOLD analysis project Ga0105354, IMG submission 83658) | Methane-oxidizing microbial communities from mesocosms in the Gulf of Mexico - GOM9B Gulf of Mexico | ecosystem: Environmental > Aquatic > Marine > Cold seeps | place: USA: Gulf of America...
AAGTATTAATGGTTATATTGATGCAATAAACAAAATTCTAATAATTGCTAATGACAGCACTAAAATAATCCCTGGACATAGAAACGTCTCTAACAAAACAGAACTAACAATATTTAAAAATATACTGGTTAGTATTAAAACTTCAGTACAATCAGAAATAGACAAAGGAAAAACACTTCAAGAAGTTACCAATAATACTGAGTTAACAAAAGAATTTAATAGTGAATATGATGATTGGTTCATTACTGATGACATATTTAGAGCAACCGTTTATAAAAGTTTAAATGCTAAATAGTTCTCTACTAAAATTACATAAAGCACCTCTACTTGCTATAATAGCTTCTTGTTTAGGCTATTATTTTTTTAGTTATGAGTTAATCAGAACTGACTTCAATACTTTATTAATCAGTTATACTGGATTGTTTCTATTGTTTTTATACCTCATAAAAAAAGAACTAAACTGGCAGACACTTATTACTATAACTATTCTATTTAGAATTATTTTTTTAATAGCTACGCCTAACCTATCACAGGATTTTTATCGTTTTATTTGGGACGGACGACTATTACTCAATGGATTTAATCCATATTTATACCTACCCGAAGCCTATAAAGCTTCAACCTACATCCCACCAAATCAAGCTGCAGAATTGGTTGCTGGTATGGGAAAACTTAATGCAAGTCATTTTAGTAATTATCCCCCTTTAAATCAATTATGTTTTGCTATTGCAGCTTTATTTTCTCATAAAAATATACTAGGGAGTATTATAGTTATGAGAGTGTTAATTATACTCGCTGATATTGGCGTACTATATTTTGGAACAAAACTTCTAAAGGCACTTCATTTAAATCCGAAATCAATATTTTTATATCTATTAAACCCATTAATTATAATTGAACTTACAGGAAACTTACACTTTGAAGGAATTATGATTTTCTTCTTGATATGGAGTTTGTATTTATTACAACAACAGCAATGGAAATCAGTTGCAATTACCTTAGCAGCTTCTATTAGTTTAAAGTTGTTACCATTACTTTTTTTACCCTTATATTTTCAACAATTTAAGACTAAAAAACTCATTCTTTTTTATACTATAATTGGCACGGCATGCCTACTTTTCTTTACTCCTTTTATTTCAGAAAACTTAGTTTCTAATTATTCAAAAACTATTGGTTTGTGGTTTGGAACATTTGAGTTTAATGGTAGTATTTATTTACTAATCCGAGAAGTTGGCTATCTAATTAAAGGATATAATATAATTGAAATAGTAGGTAAAGTCACTCCTTTAATAGTGCTCTTATTTGTCCTATTTATTTCCTTTTTCAGAAAAAACAATTCTACTCAACAATTGATTACTGCGTTACTATTTACATTGAGTTTCTATTTATTTACTTCTAGTACCATACATCCTTGGTATGTAGCAATGTTATTAGTTTTATCCATTTTCACTCCATTTCGTTTTCCATTGGTTTGGAGTTTTACTATTGTACTGAGCTATTTTTTCTATAAAAATAATGCGTTTGTAAATAACTATTGGCTAATTTTTATTGAGTACGTTTTTGTTTATGGCATTATGACATGGGAGTTATTATATCATAAAAACAAAAACAGTTTGAAATAAATCAAACTGTTTTATAAACACTTGTATTATTTTAACCCTAATTAAAACCCTTTATTTACAAGTACTTTATACGTTTTTTTATTTGCGCCATTTGCTACAATTATAAAATATGTTCCGTTATATAAGGATGCTGTTTCAAAATTACAAATGGTACTTCCCATCTTAAGCGTTTGTTCTGATATTAATTGCCCCACTACATTTACTAACTGTACTTTTAAATCTGGGTGAGACACATCGCTAATTTGAAGAGTAATTATTTCTGCCGTTGGATTTGGATACATTTTAATTATACCATCATTTATAGAATAGTCTGAAGTTGCTAAAACATAATTTAGGGCATCATTTGGTATTGAACTAACTGTTGTTGTGGTTACATTCCCGTAAAAAGTAGGGCCAACAACATATGGATAAGCCGAATTATGGTTTACATCTACAGTAGCATAATATGCATATGTTCCTGTTGGATATTCTGGTGTTATTGCAAAACGTCCATTATGCTCATCTAAATAATAATCTTCTGCGTGAGAAACAAAAACATAATCTTCTCTGAAATATCCATCAAAATAAGTAGCACTAACATTTGGCCCGTTAGTTCTAGTTGTTGCTCCCGTTAGTTCATAACCTGATTGGACTCTTACAACACCTCCAGTACCATCTGCGTTAGCGTAGCCATAAGCTCCGTAAATAGGATACCCGTCATACGCAAAACCAATTAATGGTGAATGTGCATTAGTATCAATTACATATAATCCATCAGCTGGATAAGTATCACAAACATCTGACACCTCAACTAAGTCCATATCAAAAGCACTAGGGTTCTGGTGATGGTGATAATTTCCCATTGCTGGATGTGCTTTGTTACAATCAAATCCTTCCATTTCTGCAGGTACAGCATCTCTATTCCAGTCCATTACAGCTGTTGGACCTCCTGGACAAGGTGCATTTCCTGGCCCTCCACAGATATTATTGGTAGAAGGATTCCATGCTACTCCATCACGATAATCAAACAAGGCTACTCCGTTGATAAAAACTCCTATATTCCCAGGTGTAGTATTCGTTGGCGTACCTGTATTTTGAGTAGGAACCAATGGTATTTTAAATATAGAATTTTGAGCTGTTGCTAATGATGGATTTCCATCTTGAAAAGGACCTGTTATATAAGCAGGAATTCCAGTTGCAGATACATATACCCAATCTGAATCATAATCAACTGATTGTACATTTGCTAAATCTGAATCATCAGTTGGAGTAGAATTTCCAACTACCCAATGACGTCCAGTTATACTTGTAGTATTTTGCATCCATGATGTAATTACTGGATTTGTTTGTGCAAAGATGCTCACTGTCATCAATAATAATAAACTAGATAATAGTTTTTTCATAATATTTTGTTTTAATTGAACGTGGCTAATGTATTGTATACAGACTAGTTAAAAGACCGAATATGTAAGTCTGGACACATTATTATAACTAAATCAATATCTTCAATAAAAGCACCCGAGGTATAAATTAATCAACATCATTTTTTATTCGAAACAAGCCTTTAAATATTAAATACACTAGTGAGGTCATTCCATTTTTCGATATGCTGATGGTGTTTGATTTATCTGCTCTTTAAAAACTTGATTAAAGGTAGATTTAGAATTAAATCCAGACTCAAAGCCGATAGCTACAATCGTATATTTACTATAACTTTTGTCCTTAAGTAACTTACATGCATGTGCTATTCTATAATCATTTACATATTTGTAAAAATTCTTTTGGTATGTACTGTTTATAAAAAATGACAATTCATTAGTAGATACACCCATTGCCTTGGACACATCCGATAACCGTAAATTTTCATTTAAAAAAGCCTGTTCCTTTATCATGTATTCCTCAATTTTCACCTCCAAAGCATTAAAATTCTTTTCTTCTTTTTGGAGAATTACTTCATTTACTTCTCTTGTTTTAATTATTGCTTTCTCCTCAGGTAGTTTTTCTACATATAATTCCGATAATACATTTTGCTGAAAGCCAAAAGCACTTAAAAAAAATACAAAAAACAGACTTGACAATGGTCCCAATTGTTTTACATATGGGATAGATATTTCATTACCTGGATAAGCTTTTTCTACAAAAGAAGTGATTGCTAAAAGCACAAAAAACACTGCTAGCCATTGTAACCACTGAAGTGTAACTGAGTAATTACTGACAGAATAAAACTCTTTTACTTTTAATTTACTTCTCTTTATCAACTGAATAATTAATACACTATAACAAATATTAGACAATGCTATACAAGTTGTTAAAAAATGTTTTGGTAGCCTGGCTTTGTTTGATGCCTGAAGTATTTGACTTACAAATTCATTATCACCAAAAGGCGCTGGTGGTGGCGCAAAATTGATTAATAAAACACTAAACAATAAAAAAGGAATACTATGGAGTAGTACCGTACTCTTCTTAATTTGTTTACACAAAATTGATTTACAATAAAAAAAAAGCAATGGTCCTACTAGAAAAAAACTGGCTGCTGAAAACAGTATACGTATAATAATATTATCATAACCAAAAGCCCCTCCCAAAAGTGTTCCTAAAAAAGGAATTGGAACAACTATAAATAATAACCATAAATACTTTGGCACATCCTTCTTTATATACAACAAAAATAGTGTGCTAAAAAAACAATGGCTCAGTAAAGCAACAATTGCAGAAAATACTATAGAATTCACTAGGCTTATTTTTGAGTTATTAATTCCTTTGGAAATGAAAATCGTTTATCAAACAAAAACTCTTTATCAGTTAAGGTTCTTAAAAATATTAATAAATCTACTTTTTCTCTATGGGTTAATATTATTGGATTTTTAAGTTCCTTAGAAAGAGTTTCACTTTGTTGAATTCCATTAGTATAATGCGTAATTACTTCTTGTAAAGTTTCAAACCTTCCATCATGCATATATGGCTTTGTAAATTGAATATTCCGTAAGGTGGGTACTTTAAATTTCAAAGAATCTATTGAATTTTGGGTGATTTTCATTCTCCCATAATCATTCAATGTTGTATCTACCAGCAACCCATTGTTCTTAAACTCGTTAGTTGAGAACAAAGGTTCCGTATGACAGGAAACGCAATGATTTCGAAATAATTTCAGTCCATTTTTTTCTTGTTCTGTAAATTCCCCACCTTCTTCTTTCCGAATGTATTTATCATATTTAGAATTATAAGTATTCAACATTACTGTAAACTGAGTAAGCCCTAATAACACTCGTTGCCCGGTTATGGTACTATCTTGAAAAGCTTTATAAAATAAATCCTTATAAAAAGGAATTGTATCTAACTTTCTTACGACATTTTCTAATGTTTCAGCCATTTCTACTTCACTAGTCAATGGCGCTAATGCTTGAACCTCCAAATGGTTAACTCCACCATCCCACATAAAAGAGTTTGACCATGCTGAATTCATAATTGCTAATGAATTTCTCGTTCCTATTTTACCATCGATACCATGACTTAAATCATGATCGATATGAGTAAATCCTGAAGCCTGTAAATGGCAACTAGCACAGGAAATAGTGTTGTCTTTAGATAATTTCGGATCATAAAACAATGCTCTTCCTAACTGAAAACCATCTTCAGTAACTGGTTTTTTTACAAAATCATAAATTGGTTTTGGCCAATATTCAGGGTAAGTAAAAATATTCTTCTTTACCTTTAAACCGATAAAAGACAAAAGCAGTATTGCTCCAATCAAACAGCTGATTTTTTTCATCTTTTTATATTAAACATTTTCACTGCTATATCAGCTAGTTTTGATGCTTCTTCACCAGGTATCATTAAACTATGATTTTTCTTTAAATGCACTTCATTTAAAAAAATTGCTATATCAACAACTAACGTAATTTCCTTTTGATTTTCTTTAATTGGAAAACTTAACCGCCTAAGCGTTGGATATGGTTTTTGAAATCCCCCAATATGAAAAGTAAATTTGTTTTTTCTCGTCGAGCAACTAGGACTCACCCCTTCTATTTTCATATTGATATAACCGCTTTGCCAAGCCCAAAACATACCATTAGCCAGATCTAAATCTCCTGAAAGAGCTCCAGATTCACTTAAATTACCTTTAACACCTAAAGAAAAACATATTGTAGTTTTTTTTATATTTAGGGGGATTTTTAATGACTTTAAGAGTGTTTTCTCATCAAATGCATCAACTAAAAAAGAACTATTTATAATTTCTTGATGCGTATTTTTAGCTAAATCAAATTTAAAATCGGTTATATAAAATTTTACATTATTAAACTGTATGGAATCTCCATTTTTAGAAACATACCAATGTTTTTTTTGAAGTGTTTGTCCATTAAAAACAGGAATTACCTTTATCTTAAATTCTTTTTTTAATTCTTGCCCGAAAAGCAACATGCTAAAAAATATGAAACTACATAAGCAACTGGTCACTTTTAAATTCGTTTTCATTAATAATTAAAATTTACTTTTTAAAATTCAATATTACATAGGACAATACTTTATTAAAAAGGTTTAATTTTAACTTGATTATTTTAATAACAGACAATATGAACAGTATTATCAAACAGTTTTTTAATAAAAAAATAGTAAAGATCCCTCTACTATTCATCGCATCACTATATGTAATTGCACTGACCTTTTTTTATTTCAATCAAGAAAAATTCTACTTCCACCCCAAAACACTAACAACTAATTATCAATATCAATTCAATGCTGAATTTGAGGAAATAAACATTCCTGTTGACCAAAACAATACCCTGAATACTCTCCTTTTTAAAAGTAAAAATTCAAAGGGAGTTATTTTATACTTACACGGAAATGCAGGCGCATTACATGACTGGGGGTTAAGATCCAATTTGTATACCAATAATAATTATGATATTTTATTTGTAGACTACAGAGGCTTTGGGAAAAATAAAAATCAGCTTGAAAATGAAAAAATGCTGTATAACGACATGCAACAAGTATATAATTTTTTAAAAACAAAATATCTAGAGGACAACATTGTTGTATTAGGTTTTTCAATTGGTTCCGGATTAGCAGCTAACATTGCTGCAAATAATTCTCCAAAACTATTAATTCTAGAAGCCCCTTATTATTCTTTTGAATCATTAGTAAAAAGAATAGCGCCATTTGTCCCTAAATTTCTAATGAGTTATAAAATTCCTACTTATGAGTATCTTAAAAAAGTTACCTGTCCCATTACCATTTTTCATGGTGAGGACGACCAATTAATTATCCCAAAAAGCAATTCCGTACAATTACAACAAATTAATCCGGATAATATTAATTTACACTTAATTGATAATTGTAATCATAATGGCATTTATAGAAGCGACTACTATTATAAAGAATTATCGCGTATTTTAAAGTAGTATTTATAAGTAAAAAAGTCCCTCATAAATTAATAATGAAGGACTTTATACTTATAAAAACAAATTAGAACTACTACTTAAAATGCTTTAAGTTAATTAGCTCTTGTTCAGTAAGATGCTTCCAATGTCCTCTTGGGATATCTTTTTTAGTTAAATCACCAATCATCACACAATCAACTTTTATTAAGTCATATCCTAGATGTTCAAAAATGGTTCTTAACACTCCATTTCCAGTATTTAAGATAGAAATACCTAATTCATTTTTAGGTGAATTGGTAATATAAGTTGCTTCAACAACTGTTACTTTTTTACCTTCTATAATAATACCTTCTTGAATTTTTTTAAGATCTTCCTGCTTTAAATTTTTATCTAATTCTACATGAAATAAGCGCTTTACTCCAGTTTTAGAACCCGTAAATTTCTTAACCAAATCATCATCATTCGTGAAAAATAATAATCCCGTTGAATTTCTTCCTAATCTCCCTACAGGTTTAATCCTTGAGCTAGTAGCATTTGCAACCAAATCCATCACTGTTCTACCTTTACTTTCACTTGTAGTAGTTGCAAAACCCTTAGGTTTGTTTAAAAGTACGTAAGCTTTAGGTTCAGGGTTAATTCTAGCACCATCAAAACGAATTTCATCATCTCTCTTTACTTTATAACCCATTTCCGAAACTACTTTTCCATTAACAGTAACGCTACCAATAGAAATATGCATGTCTGCTTCACGACGAGAACATATACCAGAATTTGCTATGTATTTATTTAAACGAATTTCATCAGATATCCTTTTTTTAACAGGAGCCTCTTTAGCTATAGTTTTCTTTGCTGAAGCTTTTGACTTTGATGCTCTTGATTTTGGAGCATTAGCTTTTTTATAAGAATCGTTTGTATGTTTCTTCCTACCTGTGTTCTTTCTTTCGCTTGACATGTATTCTAAATTTTGTACAAAGATATTGCAATTTATTATATAAATATGTGTAATTAATCGTCTAATTCACCTAAAAACAAAGGTATTATATTACTTTATTACCATAATTATATTTTTATTAGCAATTACTATCCCTTCAACAAATACTTTTAACTTCAACTTACTATAGGAAACACAGATAACACCAATTAAATTTCAAAGTGCTCATACGTAAATTGAATTATTTTAGATTTAGTTGAATTTAAAAATATAAGCATAGCCTTAGTTATGGTTATATTTTTAAGCGATAAGTAGATTTAAAAGAAACTATTTAATTGTGCATTTTGGATTTTAATTGGTATTATTCAACTAAAAGTAGTAAATAATCCATTTTAGGTTTAGAGTCAAATAAAATTTATGTCACCTAATTCCATATCAAGGGAATTGGAATGGAGTAAACTAAGTTACAAAACAAAAGTTGTATATACAACTTTTGTTTTGTAGCTTAGTTTTATGGAATTTATAAACATCAAACAATTTAATCCAACAAAATGTATTTCAGGAAAAATAATGCGTATCAATCGAATTACAGGTAATATTTTTAGAAAGTATTTAGCTCCTTTTAAAATTACAGATAGTCAATTAACCTTATTATTTGTATTAACAAAAGCCGGGGGATTAACCCAAAAACAATTATCTGATTTTATATTTCTTGAAAAATCTTCCTTAAATAGAAACTTAAAACGATTAATACACAAAAAATATATTACTCGAGACAATTTCCCTATAATTGAAATAACCTATCAAGGAAAGGTTTTTGTTGAGCAAATTATTCCTGAATGGGAAAAAGCAATGGCTGAAATTAGGGCAATTATTGGCGATGAAGGAGAGCAATCAGTGTCAAAACTGGTTCATCAACTCAGCCAAAGCACAAAAAATATAAATAAATAAATAAATATCATTTTTATTTAAGAATTAATCTACAGGTAGCTTAGAAAAAATAATCAATATGAAATTAGAGTTGGCATATATAGGACTAACAATAATAATTATTTTTATTGTATTTAAAGGAAGTTTTTACACTATTAATAAAACTTTTTATACTATAGAAAAACAACATAAAAAGAAACGAATATTAATTACAGGTTTATTATTGTGGCAACTTTATATTTTTCTTATCGGGAGTTCTGGTTTTTTAGCGAGTTATAGTTTCCCCCCTAGAGTTGCACTATTTTTAATAATACCTTCATTTATTTTTACAGTAATTTTTATCTTTAAAAACAGTGATCACAGATGGATACAAAACATCCCTAAACACTGGCTAATTTATATACAAGTTTTTAGGATAGCTGTGGAACTTCTTTTTGTTTTTTCTGTGGCAAAAGGAATATTACACAAAGAAGCAAGTATTGAAGGGTATAACTATGATATGATAATAGCGTTTACAGCTCCGTTAATTGGTCTGTTAGTATTTAAATTTAATGTACTCTCAGAAAAATGGTTAATTTATTGGAATTATTTAGGGTTAGGGGTATTAGCTTCCGTAATTTTCGTTTTTATCACAACAGCATACACTCCAGAATTGTACGGTAGTAGTATTCCATTATTACCATTAGAGTCGTTTAAATACCCCTATGTATTAGTCGCTGGTTTTTTAATGCCTCTAGCAGTATTTATACACACATTATCTATCGTACAATTAAAAAATAGTCATGAGTATCTCTAACTTACTTAATAGTAAATTAGGTTTAATTAATACAATACTAAAAGCACCTATTACAATAACAAACTTGAGTACATTATGTAACAATACATAATGTACTTTATTGTTCGCCATCCATAGCTTTACAGCATAAAACAATAGTGCAATTGCCGTGAAATAAAAGTAATAATCCATTCTTCCTATGTCAAAATAATTTACTAGAACTACGGAAGTAATGAACGTTAATAGTATTAATCCCGTTAAAATTAACTTCGTTACTCTAGCACCATAAACAACAGGGATTGTTTTATAATTCAATGTTAAATCTCCTTTTATATTTTCTAAATCTTTCGTGATTTCCCGCATGGATATAATCAGTACTAAAAACAGTCCGTGAAAGAAAATTACTGTCTCGAAATTTCTATAATAAACAAACACTATAAAAAAAGGAGCAATTGCCAAAGATGAAGCAATTAAATTACCTATAAACGGATAACGTTTTAATTTATGAGAATAAAACCATATCATAAAAATATAAGAAGAAAAAAACAAAACCGCCTTAAACGACACATAACTCGCCAATATTACAGTAAGAAAATTAAGTATAAAATATCCTGACAATTTTGTGTTTTGACTCACCAATCTATCTAACATTGATTTTTTAGGCCGATTGATTAAATCTTTTTCTGAATCGTAAAAATTATTAATAATGTATCCTGCTGCAACAACTAAAGAAGTTGCAAAAACTAAGGTGAATAATTTAGGGTCTAGAAGCACTCCTTTTAATGGAGTATTCTTCGCCAATATGTATATTGAAGATAGATATTGCGCTAATACAATAATTAAAATATTGTATCCTCTAACTACAGAAAACAAACTGAATAGTTTTTTTAAAATCAGTTTATTTTTTCGTGAAAACATAATTTAGAAACTAAAATGCTTTATTATCTGATAACATAAAACCTAAATACTATACCTAGACTTCTTCTATACAATTTTATTCATTACCCTTCGAAGACCACTCAAAGTGATTAATAGTAACTTGCTCTAAAAATTATAAACTACTTCTAGTTTATACTCTTTTAATGCTTTTTGAGCTTTTTCATAATCTTCGGTGAATCCAAGAATATAGCCCCCTCCACCAGAGCCACATAATTTTAAGTAATAGTCATTAGTTTCAATCCCCTGTTTCCAAAGTTTATGAAATTGTTCAGGGATCATCGGTTTAAAATTATTTAAAACAACTTTAGACAATTGCTTTACATTTCCAAATAATGAACTAATATTCCCTTTCAAAAAATCTTCTACACAAGCATCAGTATGTTTTGTAAACTGCGTTTTTAACATGGTTCTAAATCCTTCTTGCTTCATATTTTCCATGAAGATATTAACCATTGGTGCTGTTTCTCCAACAATACCAGAATCTAATAAGAAAACAGCTCCCTTACCTATAATTTGTTGAGATGGTAGTCCAGTAGGTTCAATATTATCTTTAGAATTTATTAAAATAGGTAAGCTTAAGTAACTATTTAACGGATCTAACCCTGAACTTTTTCCATGAAAAAAAGACTCCATCTGTGCAAAAATCTCTTTCAACTGTAATAATTTCTCTCTGGTTAAATTTTCTAATACTGTTATTTTGTTCTGAGCATATTTATCATAAATAGAAGCTACTAATGCTCCTGAACTCCCTACCCCATATCCTTGAGGTATAGATGAATCAAAATACATTCCTTGTGAAACGTCATTTTGTAATGCATCAATATCAAATGTTGCCAAACTATGCTTGGTATCCTGTAACTGTTGTAAATGATTAGCTAATGCTTTTAAATTAGCATTAGATAAAATAGCTTCTTCAGAAGAAACATCATCTAATTTTAAAGCTCCGTTATAAAAATTATACGGGATAGACAATCCTTTAGAATCTTTAATAATCCCATATTCACCAAACAATAATATTTTCGAATAAAATAACGGTCCCTTCATCTTTCCTTAATTTACGAATTAACAATGTACAATTAATAATTATTTTAACAGCAGCAACTATTAATTACTTATTATTGATTGCTCATTAATTTTGCCCCTAAGCCGGTACTATCACAAATATAGTGACCATTTTGGCAATAGCCAACTAATTGACTGTTAATGAAATCTAAAACTTGTTTTTTTTCATTTTCGGGATACAGTAAATGTACGTTAGCTCCTGCATCTAAAGTAAAACATAAATGCAATCCAGAAGCCTTTCTAAACATCCAAACTTTATTGATGATCTCTAAGGTATTTGGCTTCATTAAAACAAAATAAGGCAAGCTAGTCATCATCATTGCATGCAATGTTAAGGCTTCACTTTCTACTATTTCAATGAATGATTTTAAATCACCTGATTTAAACACTTTTATTAATTTAGACAAATTATCGTGCGCTTGTTGAAAACGATTATCAGCATAAGGATGATTATGCATTAAATTGTGTCCAACAGTACTCGATACTTGTTTTTCTCCTTTATCAACCAATAAAATTGTGTCTTGGTAATTTTTAAAATTCTCATGAATTGTATTCGGATATTTTACACCAAATAAATCAGAAGTTCCTGAGATTTCTTTGTGAATTCCCCAACAAACTATATCGCCTTCTAAACTTCTACACGCACTCCCTGATCCTAATCGTGCCAAGAAAGACGCTTTTTTAGTAAAGTCAATAGCTGTTAAATTAGGATTTAATTCCTTTTCAATAGACATTACACATAATGCTAAGGCACTCATTCCAGAAGCTGAAGATGCAATACCAGAACTATGTGGGAATGTATTTGACGTTTCTATTTTAAACTCATAATCCTTTATAAACGGAACGTATTGCTCAATACGCTTGAAGAAGGTATTAATTTTTGGTTTAAAATCGTCTTGTTTGTTTCCTTCTAAAAAAACTTCAAACAAATATTCTTCAGAAGGATTAACTCGTTTTTTATATGATAGTGTAGTAATCGTTTTGCAATTACTCAACGTAAAACTAATTGACGGATTTGCAGGAATCTGGTTTTCTTTCTTTCCCCAGTATTTCACTAAAGCAATATTACTTGGCGACTCCCAAGTAACGCTTCCTTTTTCAATAGTCTTTTCTGATGTTGTATGTATAAATGCTGTTGTTGGCATTATGTAATGTTATTTTAAACAAAGATAGTTTTTATCTTATTATTTATGACGTACTAATTGCCTTAGCAACTAAATATCCTCCAGTCCATGCATTTTGAAAATTAAACCCACCGGTTACCGCATCAATATTTAACACTTCCCCAGCAAAAAACAAGTTTTTATGCAGTTTACTCTCAAAACGTTTGAAGTTGATTTCTTTCAAATCAATACCTCCTGCAGTTACAAACTCTTCCTTAAAAGTACTTTTACCATCAACCTTAAAAATGGCATTGGTTAACTGACTAACTAAACTATCCAATTGAACTTTCGTTAGCTCTGCCCAACGAGTTGTATCTGAAATCTGCGATGCTTCTACTAATTTTCGCCATAAACGTTTAGGTACTTTGAACTGATTGTATTTCACTACCAAATTTTTAGCTAATTCTTGCTTTAACTCTTTTAATTGATTCAAACAATCATCCGTTTGTACCCCAATAAAATCAACCGAAATGTTAAACTTATAATTTTTATCTGCTAAAGTTCTAGCTCCCCAAGCTGATAGTTTTAATATAGACGGAGCACTTAACCCCCAATGAGTAATTAATAATGGGCCAGTACTTTCGAGATTTGTTTCCAATACTTTCACCTCCACATCTTGGACAACTACTCCAGGAATATCAGTTAATCGATCGTCTTTTATATTAAATGTAAATAAAGAAGGTACAGGAGTAACTATATTATGCCCTTTCAATTTTATTAACTTCCATAATTTAGGAGAACTTCCAGCAGCAATTACCAGTGATGTAGTTGTAAATATTTCTGATTTTGTTGACACTAACCACTGATCATTCTTCCTCTCAAAATTGACAAGTGCTTGATTATTTAATACATCGATATTATATTTCTTAACCTCTCCTAAAAAACAATCTATAATAGTCTGTGAAGAATTTGTTATTGGAAATACACGTCCATCTTCTTCTATTTTTAATTCAATACCTCTCTGATCAAACCATTCAAAAGTATCACCACAACAAAACTGGTGAAATGGCCCTAATAATTCTTTTTCTCCTCTTGGATAATACTGTGTAAATTCTTTCGGATCAAAACAGGCATGAGTAACATTACATCGCCCTCCTCCTGAAACTTTTACTTTTTGCAGTACATCCTTACCACGTTCAAGTATTACTATTTTTAAATCGGAACGTTGTTGTGCTATATTAATAGCTGTAAAAAAACCAGCAGCTCCCCCTCCTATTATTATAACATCATATTTACTTTGCATAATACTTTAAGTTACCCTCCAACAAGTTTAATTCATACCTCAGATCATATATCAAAGGCAGTAATAGTTCTTTAATACTTATAAAACAACCATAATAATACATGTTTAACACAAAAAAACCTTCAAGAAAACTTGAAGGTTTTTGATTTATCATCGTTGATTGATTAATTGAAATCAATTTTTGTACAAGTTTCAGCATAAACGTGTGACAATACAATTTTAACAGCTTCGTCAGAAGACTTCGCATTACCTAATTTACGTCCTGCATCTAATACATCACCATTTTCAACCCATTTATACGTTACATCATTTCCTTTAATAACGCGCTTACCATCCCTAGTACTTACTCTGAATGATTGATATTCTCTGTCATATTCAACTCCTGCTGGGTAATACGTTTCAGCATTAAAGAAAGAACTTCCTTTTGAGAATAAGTAACATACACAGTTACCTATATCACTTCCTTCAGAAACCCTTACTGTGTTGTTATGAATAATTTTCCATTCACCTCTTACTAAAGCAGCAACTAAGTTCATTAAAATAGTTCCTTTTTCAGCAACTTTTCCATCAATTTTTGATTCAAAATGTACTAACGCAGAAACAGTTCCAGCTCTCTCTTTTTGAGACTCATGAACTATATCGCCAATTCTCATATGGAAATTATAGTTTTTATTTTTAATATTTTCAGCTAATTGTTCAGAAAACTGCTCAAAACCAATAGTGCTTCTTTTTACTATCCCAGATAGCCCTACATATGCAATATTATTTTTATATCTATCATCGAACAATGACAATACATTATTTACTTGTTTTGTCTCACAAAGTTGGTTTGAATTTGCAATATATGATTTCAATAATTTTGTTACTGGTTTTTCTTGTGAGAATCCCGTAAGGAATGACAACATTGCAACTGCCATTACTAATTTTAAAGCTGTAAGTTTTTTCATGAGTATAATATATTTAAAAAATGTATTTCTATATAATGTCCGCTAATATATAAAAAAGATAGTTATATGAACAATAGTGCACGAACAAATACTCTAAGACAAGTTCTATGCCAAAAAAACATCTCATAAAATAACTCTATCACACTCAATACAATAATCAGTTTAAAAAAAACAATCCTAAAATTTACTTTTACTCTTTTCAGAATCTAATCATTACAAGGTCATTCGTGTTCTATATTCAGTTGGGGTAGCATCTTTAGTACTTTTAAACTTCCTATTATAATTAGATATATTTTTAAACCCACATTGGTAAGCAATTTCTGCAATAGAAAGCTCATTATTTTTAGACAATAAATTACATGATTTCTCTATCCTAATTTCTGTCAAAAATTGAACAAACGTTTTATTTGTTCGCTGCTTAAAATACCTACAAAAAGCATTTGGAGTCATAGTAGCTACATCAGCAACATCCTCTAAAGTAATATCTTTATGATAATTATTAAGTGCCAAATCAAAAATAGCACTCATTCTTTTCCCCTCATTATCAGTATATATTTTTTTAGTCGAAAAAGATGCTACAGTCTCAACATCAGATTCTATCATACTATCAAGAACTTCCAAAAATAAAAGAAATCGTTTGAGTTTACTTTCTTTGGTAATTGCTCTAAATTTTTCTTTTAAACTGATTTCTCTTAATTTCAGACCAAGTTGTGCTTTAGAGATAAAACCCTTTACCTTTTGAAACTCAGGTAAGTTGAAAAAATCCTCTCCAAAACTCTCTAAAGTAAAAAATAAAGAAATCATGTGTGATGAAACATTGGACTCTACATCGCTTTTTAATACATGCGGTACATTACTTCCAAAAATCAAAATATCATTTGTTTCATAATTCTTAATTGTATCCCCAACAATAAATGTCCCTTTACCAGAGATAATATATGATAATTGTATTTCTTGATGTTGATGTAATTTATCATAAAACATCTCTCCTTTATCTTCTTCTATAATCAATGTGTCAGTTGATGATTTCGGTATTTTAAATGGTAGTACTTTCATGTTTCGGGTTTTAACTTATGTTAACTATAAGTCAATATTAGTCAAAAAAATACATAAATACATATTTTGAGGTAATATAGTATCAACAAATGATAATCTACGTGATTTGCATTCGTTATTTGCCTAGTATCTTTGTACTATCAAAAACAACAATGATTATGATGACTATTAATTGGAAAGGTGTTATGCCAGCAGTAACTACTAAATTCACTAATGATGACACTCTAGACATGAAAATGTTTAAAGTAAATATTGATGCGCAACTGGAAGCAGGAGTTCATGGTATTATACTTGGAGGTACTTTAGGTGAAGCTAGTACCTTAACTGATAACGAAAAAAGAATATTAGTTAGAGAAACAGTTAACATAGTTGCAGGAAAAGTACCTGTTATTATGAATATCGCTGAACAAACCACTAAAGCAGCTATTGAGGCAGCTCAAAAAGCTAAAGAAGACGGAGCAAGTGGATTAATGATGCTACCTCCTATGCGATATAAAGCTGATGACAGAGAAACTATAACTTATTTTAAAGCTGTAGCTAATAGTACTGAATTACCAATAATGGTGTATAACAATCCTGTTGATTATGGTATTGAAGTAACTTTAGATATGTTTGAAGAGTTATTACGTGATTGTCCTAATATTAAAGCTGTTAAGGAATCTACTCGCGACATTTCAAATATTACACGTATGAAAAACCGATTTGGTGATAGATTAGCTATCTTAAGTGGAGTAGACACACTAGCTTTAGAAAGCTTATTACTTGGCGCTGACGGTTGGGTTGCTGGATTAGTCGATGCATTCCCTGCTGAAACTGTAGCAATTTATACTTTAGCAAAAGCTGGAAAATTCAATGAGGCTTTGGCTATCTACAGATGGTTCTTGCCGGTATTGGAATTAGACATCAATGCAAAGCTTGTACAAAACATAAAACTTGCAGAAGTAGCTACTGGTATAGGAACTGAAAATGTTAGAGCTCCTCGTTTACCTCTAATTGGAGAAGAAAGAAAAAGAGTCATAGCTATTATTGAAAAAGCATTAGAATCAAGACCTACTTTGCCAAATTTTAATAAAGAACAAGTTTTAGCTTAATCTAATACTTTAATATAAAATAGATAAAGGGGTTAATTTTTTTGTAAATTTAAAATATCGTTTTGTGCCTCCGAAAAGTAATAACATCGTGAAGACATAAATTTTATAACAACCAAAATAATTATAATTAAACCTCATAGGATATCCCTTAGAGGTTTAATTATTTCATAAAGTAGAATATATAATGATTACAGGAAAGAATTTTATCGGAAATAAATTGTCTGCAAAAGGAACAGATACTCATAAAACATTTAACCCTAAATTAAATATAGAAAATGAGTCTAATTTTTATGCAGCTACTCTAGAAGAGGTTGATGAAGCTGTACAGTTAGCAAATATAGCCTTTAAAGAATACCGTAAGGTTTCTGGAAAAAAACGTGCTGAATTTTTAAATGCAATAGCAGATGAAATTTTAGCTTTGGGCGATGAGCTTGTACAAACATATATGTCTGAAAGTGGTTTGCCTGAAGGTAGAGCAATAGGAGAACGTGGTAGAACAATTTTTCAATTACAAAGTTTTGCTAATTTAGTAAAACGTGAAGATTGGAAACAAAACACTATTGATGAAGCTATTCTGGATAGACAACCAATGCCTAAGTGCGATTTAAGAAAAACGAGTATCCCTTTAGGACCCGTTGTCGTTTTTGCGGCAAGTAATTTTCCATTAGCATTTTCAACAGCAGGTGGTGATACAGCTAGTGCATTAGCATCTGGGTGCCCAGTAATAGTAAAGTCACATTCAATGCATTCTGGCACAGGTGAATTAGTTGCTTCGGCTATTATTAAAGCAGCTGAAAAAACAGGTATGCCAAATGGTGTATTTTCCAATGTTACAGGAAGTGGTAGAATTGTAGGTGCTGCTTTAGTAAAACACCCTAATGTGAAAGCAGTAGGATTTACGGGGAGTATTTCTGGAGGTAGAGCTTTATTTAATTTAGCAGCTGAACGCCCTGAACCAATTCCTGTTTTTGCAGAAATGGGAAGTATCAATCCTGTTATTATTACTGAAAATAGCATCGCTAAAAAATCTACAGAAATTGCATCTATATATGCTGGATCTATTACTATGGGAACAGGTCAATTTTGTACAAACCCTGGTCTGATTTTAACAATAGAAAACGAAAACACAAATGGATTTATAAAAGATTTAGCTGAAAAAGCTACAGCAATAGCTCCTCAGTGTATGCTACATCCGAATATTAAAAAAGATTTTGTGAGTAATGGAGCATCGGTTTCATCACAATCAGGAGTAGATGTAGTAGCGGTAATAGAAGAAGAAGTTGAAGCAAATTTTGCGCCAACTCAAGTGTCTACCGTTTCCGGAACAGATTTTTTAACTAATCCAAAAATGCATCAAGAAGTTTTCGGGCCTTTTTCATTAGTAGTTCGTTGTAAAGATGAAACGCAATTAGTGGAAATTATTGAAGGTCTAGAAGGTCAATTAACAGGAACTATTTTAGCAGAAGAAGAAGATTATTCAACTTTAACTAATATTGTTGATGCCTTACAAAATAGAGTCGGTAGAATTATCTTTAACGGAGTACCTACAGGAGTTGAGGTATGTGAATCAATGACACATGGCGGGCCATATCCTGCATCTTCTGATTCTCGTTTTACTGCTGTAGGTGTTGGTTCTATTAGAAGATGGGTAAGACCATTTTCTTTTCAGGATTTCCCAACGGGCTTATTACCTGAAGCATTAAAATAATCTTTTTACTATCAAACTGAATTTTTTGATTTTTTAATTCAATATCCTAGATGTAAGCATGTGAGATATGAATTAATCATGTATCTTTTTCTTTCAAGGAATTAAAATCGATTAAATCTTTCGAAAAATTCAGTTTGACAATTTTATTTAAAAAATAATATCCTTGGTACAGGCAAACAAAATATGAATTAATTAATACATTTTTTCATTTAAGGGTACCTAGGAGAATTCAGCCCACAGGTGGGATTAAATTTAACTGTTCCAAATGAATTATTTAAAAATAACATTATTAGTAGCATTAAGTATTATAACTTCTTGTAAGCAAGAAAATAATAAACCCGAAAAGGAAAATTATTCATCAGTACAGTTAAGTAATAGTATTAGCAAATATCATAATCATAAAGGGTATGACAAAACAGCGTATCCACTAGGCCTTTTTACCAGAGAGTATTTCCAGCAAGAGGCTACTTTTGCAAAAGAGCTTATTTCTGAAATAAGTACAATAGAAAAAAACGAACTTTCACTGCAAGAACAAATTTCTGTTAACTTGTTACAATTTGTATTGGAAAATAAAATAAAAAGCTTCGACTTTGAAATGTTTTTAAACCCCTTATTAACAGATGCTGGTTTTCATACAGATTTAGTATATGAAGTAAAATCATTAACTAACTACAATCAAGTAAAATTGTATTTAAACAAGCTAAATGCAATTCCAGAATATGTGAACCAACATATAGTGAATTTAAAAGAAGGGGTTGAAAAAGGAATATCTCAACCCAAAATTATTTTTAAAGGATATGAAACTACATATGATATGCATATTGTAGCTAATCCAGAAGATAGTTTTTATTATACACCTTTTAAAAATTTACCAGAAAATATATCCCCAACTCAAAAAGATTCTATTTTACAAGCTGCTAAACAAGTAATCATTGAAAAAGTAACCCCCCAATTTAAACGTATTAAAACTTTTTTTGAAGAAGAGTATTTACCAAAAACAAGAACAACAATAGGGGTATCTGAAACACCTAGAGGTAACCTGTTTTATCAAAATAGAATAGAATATTATACTACATTGTCCTTAACGGCAGAGGAGGTATATAATAAAGGCGTTGAGGAAGTAGCCAGAATTAAGAAAGAGATGGAAGCTATTATTTCTGAAGTTAATTTTAAAGGGGATTTTGCGGCTTTTTTACAGTTTTTAAGAACAGACTCTCAGTTTTATGCAAAAACACCAAAAGAGTTATTAATGTTGGCTAGAGACATCTCTAAACGAGCAGATGGTCAGTTGCCACGTTTTTTTAAAACACTCCCAAGAAAACCATACGGAGTAGCGCCTGTACCAGATGCTATCGCACCTAAATATACTAGTGGACGATATATTCCTACAACACCAGAAAGTACAGAGCCAGGATACTATTGGGTTAATACTTACGATTTAAAAAGTAGGCCAGTATATGTCCTTCCTGCATTAACAGCTCACGAAGCGATGCCTGGTCATCATTTACAGGGAAGTATAAATAATGAATTGGAAGATGATATTCCTCAATTTAGAAAAGATCTATACTTGTCTGCATATGGAGAAGGATGGGGCTTGTATTCTGAGTTTTTAGCTGAAGAAATGGGGTTATATACTACACCTTATGAAAAATTTGGTAAATTAACATATGAAATGTGGAGAGCCTGTAGGTTAGTAGTTGATACAGGTATTCATGCAAAAGGATGGACACGTGATCAAGCTATTGATTATATGAAATCCAATACCGCCTTATCTCTACATGAAGTAAACACAGAAATAGACAGATATATTGCTTGGCCAGGACAAGCCTTATCGTATAAAGTAGGAGAATTAAAAATAAGATCCCTTAGAGAAAAAGCAAAAAAAGCTCTAAAAACTAAGTTTGACATACGAGAATTTCATGAAATAGTGCTGTTAAATGGAACTGTAACATTATCAATTTTAGAAGACAACATCAATAGATATATAGAAAGTAAATCCCATGAATAAAAAAACTTTTTTTTGTGTAGATGCCCATACCTGTGGTAACCCAGTTCGAGTTGTAGCCGGAGGAGGCCCTGATTTAACAGGAGCCAATATGTCTGAGAAAAGACAGCATTTTTTAAAAGAATACGATTGGATTAGAAAAGGATTAATGTTCGAGCCAAGGGGTCATGACATGATGTCTGGAAGCATTTTGTTTCCTCCTAGTAATCCTGAAAATGATTTTGGAATATTATTTATAGAAACATCTGGATGCTTACCAATGTGTGGCCATGGAACTATAGGAACTATTACAGTTGCTATAGAAGAAGGATTAGTAACACCTAAAATACCAGGAGAAATAAAAATGGAAGCCCCTGCTGGTTTGGTGAATATTAAATATCAGCAAACAGGCGAAAAGGTTGATTGGGTACGTTTAACAAATGTAAAATCGTACTTAGCAGCTGAAGGATTAACTATAAATTGCCCTGAGTTAGGTGAAATTACTTTTGATGTAGCCTATGGAGGAAACTATTATGCTATTGTAGATCCGCAACAAAATTTTTCTGGAGTACATGATTTTACAGCAAGTAAAATAGTACAATACAGTCAGGAAGTACGCAAGCGAATCAATGAAAAGTATCCAGAAATGTTTATTCATCCTGAAAATGATACGATTAGAGATGTCAGTCATATGTTATGGACTGGAAACCCTTTAGATCCATCGTCATCAGGGAGAAATGCAGTTTTTTATGGAGATAAGGCAATCGATCGCTCCCCTTGTGGAACAGGTACTTCAGCTAGAATGGCACAATTACATGCTAAAGGGAAATTAAAAATGGGAGAAGATTTTATTCACGAAAGTTTTATTGGCAGTAAATTTATTGGTAAAGTCGTAGAGGAAACAACTTTAGATGGAAAAGTTGCAATAGTACCAAGTATTCAAGGATGGGCAAAAGTATTTGGATATAACACGATTAAAATAGATGAACAAGATGATCCATATGCGTATGGTTTTCAAGTGATTTAACTTGCCTGTAAAATTAAACTGATGTATAAAGAATAAAACAAGTAATTAATATCATGCTGAGCTTGTCGAAGCATTTTAGTTTTCAATAAAGATGAAAAACATAATAATTATAGGTGGAGGAATAATAGGCTTAAGCTCAGCATATTATTTAGCGAAAGAAGGACATCAAATAACTGTAATTGATAAGTCAGACATGAAGGATGGTTGCTCTTATGGAAATGCAGGAATGATTGTGCCTTCGCATATTATTCCTTTAGCACAACCAGGAATGATAGCACAAGGAATGAAATGGATGTTTGATAGTCAGAGCCCGTTTTATGTAAAACCTCGATTGAGTTCAGATTTAATTAAATGGGGACTACAGTTTTATAAACATGCTAACAAAGGTCATGTAGAAAAATCAATGCCAGCCTTACGTGATTTGTCTATGCTAAGCAAGGAATTATATCAAGATATTGCTAAACAAAGTAATGTATTTGATTACGATGAAAAAGGTTTATTAATGTTGTTTAAAACAGAAGTATCAGCTAAAGAAATGCATCATGAAGGAAAACTGGCAGAAGATTTAGGATTGGAAGTAGATTACTTATCCAAAGGAGAAGTTAGTTTATTAGAAGTCGGAACAAAAACCGATGTTATTGGGGGCGTACATTATAAATCTGATGCACATTTATATCCGCAAAAATTTATGCAATTTTTGAAAACGGAGTTAACCAAATTGTCAGTAGTTATTGTCGAGAATACTTTAGTGAAAGATTTTACAATACAAAACAACCAAGTTGCAGAAGTTATTACAGATAAAGGGGTTTATTCAGCGGAAGAAGTTGTCTTAGCTTCAGGAGCATGGAGCCCTGAAATAGCAAGAAAATTAAAAACTAAAATTTCTATATTACCAGGTAAGGGATATAGCTTTACACTTAAAAACAAAGATCATAAACCTTCTATTCCTTCTATTTTATGTGAAGGAAAAGTAGCTGTTACACCAATGGCAAATGATATTCGTTTTGGAGGGACAATGGAAATTACACATACTAGAGATACTAAGATTAATCCCAATAGATTACAAGGAATTATAAATAGCGTGAATGAATTTTATCCGGAAATGCAAGTGAATATACCGGTAGAATCCGATACTTGGTTTGGATTTAGACCGTGTACGCCATCTGGTTTACCGATTATTACTAGATCCAACAAATTAAGTAATGTAATCATTGCTACAGGACATGCTATGATGGGGTTAAGTTTAGCCCCTGCAACAGGTAAAATAGTAACAGAAATCGTTGAAGGGAAGAGAACTTCAGTATCTACTAAAATGTTTCAACTATAATTATGAGATACGAAAAAATACCAGTACAATTATTTGTAAATAATAGAATGAATTTTACTTCTTTAATGAAGAGAAATACGGTTGCAATATTTACTTCTAACGATGTAAAGCACACAAATGCAGATGATGTAATGGGGTTTGCCCAAAATAACGATTTATTTTATCTGTCTGGAATTGATCAAGAAGAAACAATATTGGTATTATATCCAGATGCTTATAAGGAAGAAAACAGAGCGATACTTTTTATTAAAGAAACTACTGAATATACTAAAATATGGGATGGAGAAAAACTAACTAAAGAGCAAGCTTCTCAAATTTCAGGGATAGAAAGAATAGCATGGGTTAAAGATTTTGAAAAAGTATTGCAGTTGATAGCTTTTGAAGCCGATGGTTTTTATTTAGGACATAACGAGCACATAAAAAGAGTCACGTTTAATCAACAAACCCAACAAGATAGAATGATCCTTTGGTGTAAGAAAAAATACCCATTACACGAGTATTATAGAACAGCCAAGCTAACAAGATCTATTAGAGTAATAAAAACGGATGAAGAAGTAGCCTTAATAAAAAAGGCTGCTGATATTAGTAGTATTGGTTTTAAAAGAGTTTTACAGTCTATTGAACCTGAAATGATGGAGTATGAGCTTGAAGCAGAAATTACTTATACAGTTATAAAGCACGGAGGGCAAAGAAATTCATTTCTACCAATAATTGCTTCAGGCAAAAATGCATGTTCACTGCATTATAATACAAACGATTCCAAGTGTAAAAACGGAGATATGGTTTTAATGGACTTTGGAGTTTGTTATGCAAATTATAATTCTGATACTACCCGTTGTTTTCCAGTAAATGGTAAGTTTTCTGAACGCCAAAAAGAAGTTTATAAAGCAGTTTTAAATTGTTTAAAAAAAGGAGCTCAGTTATTAAGGGCGGGAATAGTTTTTGCCGATTATGAAAAGCAAATGGCTAGTTTAGTAGAGCAAGAATTAATCTGTTTAGGATTAATCACCCAAGCTGATATAGCTACTCAAGACCCTAAAAACCCTGTATATAAAAAGTATTTCATGCACGGTACAGCGCATCATTTAGGGTTAGACGTTCATGATGTAGGTTTATATTCTAGAAACTTAGAAACGGGTATGGTATTAACATGCGAACCTGGAATTTATATCCCTGAAGAAAATATCGGTTGTCGTTTAGAAAATAATTACTTAATTACTAATGGAGCTCCAATTAATTTAACGGCTAGTTTACCTATTGAATTAGAAGAAATAGAAGCAATTATGGCCTCTAAGAAAAATAATATTTTTGCTTAATAAAATAATGTAACTTCTTATGTAACTCTGAGCTTGTCGAAGTGTTCTTTATAAAAGTTTAAAAAATATTAATAAATGAAAACATTAGGAATAGGAGGTTCAACAATTGAGGTAGAATTAGCAGCAATAGAACCAATGGCTCATTTAGCTAAGCCAATACAACCTGAAGAATTTAAAGATAGATTAATTAAAGCCCTTTCTTTAATGAAAAAAGAAGGAATGGTTGCTTTATACTTACATGCAGGAACTAACTTGTTTTATTTCACAGGAACGAAATGGGGAGCATCTGAACGTATGGTAGGAGCTTTAGTTTTACCAAATGGAAAGGTACATTATATAGCACCCGAATTTGAACGAGGTACTATTTTAGATTTTATGGGAGTAGAAGGAACTGTAGAAGGTTGGGAAGAACACGAAAGTCCTTATACATTGTTTATTTCTATTTTAGAAAATAATGGAATTGCTAATGGAGATGTGGCGATCGATGAAGCAACTCCTTTTTTTATAGTTGATGGAATTATGAAACAGCAATCAGAATTTAATCTAGTAGATGCAAAAAATATTACTGCTGGATGCAGAATGGTAAAGTCACACGCTGAAATAGATATTATTCAAGTAGCAATGGATATTACTTTGAAAGTACAAGCTGCTACAGCACGTATTCTATACACAGGTATAAGTGCAAAAGAAGTAACCGATTTTATTCATGAAGCACATATCCGATATGGAGTACCAGGTGGATCTTATTTCTGTATTGTATTATTTGGAGTAGACTCTTCTTTCCCACATGGTGTAAGAAGGCCTAATGATTTAAAAGAAAATGATATTGTATTGATAGATACTGGTTGTTCTATTCAGGATTATATTTCAGATATAACTAGAACTTATGTGTTTGGATTCCCAAATGAGGAACAAACTAAAATTTGGAATATAGAAAAACAAACTCAATTAGCAGCTTTTGCCGCTGCTCAAATAGGAAGCAAATGTGCAGAAATCGATAATGCATCAAGAAAGACATTAGAAACAAATGGATTAGGACCGGACTATAAATTACCAGGTTTACCACATCGAACAGGACATGGTCTAGGGTTGGATATACATGAATGGCCATATATTGTTCGAAATGAGCAAGCTGTTTTAAAGCCTGGAATGGTCTTTAGTATAGAACCAATGATATGCATACCCAATCAATTTGGTATTCGATTGGAAGATCATGTCTATATGACAGAAGCTGGCCCAAAATGGTTTACAGAACCAGCCCATAGTATAGAAAATCCTTTCGCTATAGAAATATCATAAAGATTGTGCTTATATAAAATAGTGGTACAACTTAATTTTAAATTACTCCACAACAGATCCACAAGAATATAAAAAAGTTACTAATGCGTTTTATTCTTGATAAATTTACAGTACTAAAAAAAATATCATAAATAACAAGTAAACTTATAATAGAAACGTAAAGAGAGAACTGTTTCGTTATAATCGAAACTATCCTAAAAAAACATGTGAATTTATAAGATCCTGCCTTATTTTATAAATAAATCTAAAGTGTTAATTGTACCATTTACAGTATGTCGATCTGGATTAGTACCCAAAGTGAAATTCATATAATCTGTACCTATTCCTACATCCAAACTATTGTATTGATGTATTCCCTAAAGAAGAATGTAGTCTTCTAGTATTATACCATGTTTCTATCCATTGAAAAACTGATAATTCAGCTTCAGACCTTTTGTTATATTTATGTTTGTAAACTCATTCCAGTTTTAAAGACTTAAAGAATGATTTTACTACTGCATTATCCCTAACATAATTTAATCTTACTGCCTTTTGTTACAATTAAATTATCTCTAATTCTTATCACTTTTCAATGCTAATTTTGAATAATAAACATTGATCTTCTGTTAAGTTGATGCTCTTCTTCAGTACATTTAACCCCGTCATAACATTGATTTATAAGACGATATTCACCATATCCTTTAGCAGATAACCTTGATCTATTTATCCCATGATTTACCAACCAATTTAAAGTAGATTGCGCTCTTTTTTCAGATAATGATTCATTGTATTTATGAGGAGCTCTGGAATCTGTATGGGATTCTATATGAATAATAAGTTCTGGATATTGTTGCATCGCTGCTAAAATTTTAGCCAACTCTATTTCTGCATCAGGACGAATATTAAATTTACCGTAATCAAAATAAATAGGTAATAAACTTAATCTACATCCTAAATCATTGGGTGGACAAGGGTTACAAACTAACTGCATTGAAACTTCAAGAGCTTCTGACTCTTTAGGGGTTTCAACTACTTTCTCTAAAAATTCACAACCCAAACTGTTTGCTCTAACAGTAAACATAGCTCCACAATCAAGTGGGTTTGTAAATTCATACTTCCCGTTACTATCTGATATTACAGAAGTCAATGATTTGTTATTTTTATCTAATAGTTCTACCGTAGTATTTGCTATAATCTCACCAGTTTTAGCATTGGTAACTGTACCGTATATAGTTGACTCACATTTTTGTACTCTATAAATTTCGTCATCTATACTACCTTGATTACCACTTCTATTTGAAGAAAAATATCCAATTCCTTTGCTTTCATTAAAAATAAAGCTAAAATCATCATATTTACTATTTACAGGTTCTCCTAAATTAGTAATCTCCCCCGGTCTACCATCTTCATCTAAAGGTGTTATAAAAATATCTAAACCTCCCAATCCAGGACGTCCATCACTAGAAAAAAATAAATTATTATCTTCACTTATAAAAGAAAAAGCTTCCCTTGCCTCTGTATTAATAGAATATCCTAAATTAACAGGAGTACTATATTTATTATCTCCTAAAATATCGACATACCAAATATCTGATTCACCTATAGTTCCAGGCATATCAGAAGAAAAATATAATCTTTTTTCATCTAAACTTAGCGTAGGGTGTGCTACTGAATATTCACTGCTGTTAAACGGAAGTTCTACAATATCTGTCCAGCGTGCTTGTGTAGACAAGGTTGCTTTATAAAGTTTTAATCGAATTGTTTTATTTTTATCTTTTCCTTTTTTGCCTTTAAGAAAGTTATTTCTAGTAAAATAAACAGTTCTACCATCTTTGGTAAAAGCTGTAGAGGATTCATGGTAATTAGTATTAATATCGCCACTAAGCTTTTTTACGTTAGACAGATATCCTTTTGAATCAATATCTGCTTCAAATAAATCTAAAAAAGGTAAATTATTCCAACCAGTATTTTTATTTTTTTCTGATTCAGTGAAATTTGAGGCAAATACTAACTTATTTTTACAATAAGAAGGTCCGAAATCTGAAAACTGCGAATTAATCGCCACTTTTTCAATCTCATAAAATTTAGATTGAAATGCTATCTTTTCAAGATAATTTGGGGTACTTAAAAAATGCTTTGTGACCAAACTTTCTCCTTCTAGATTCGCATAAGCAGACATAAGTTTGTCAGATTCTTCATACTTCCCTAAACTTTTTAATGATTGAGCAGCCCGATATAGATAAACTGCTTCTATTTCTCCTGGGTATCTATCTATTAATTTTGTATACCATATCGACGCGTTAGATAAATCTCCATTAAAATAATAAGTATCCCCTATTTTTTTATAAATATCTGGAGACTCATAACCCTCTTCAGCCACCTTAAGATATATTTCGCGGGCAACAATATAACCAAAATCATCAAACTCTTGGTTGGCTTTATTTATCAGGTTTTTCTGAGAAAAAGAAATCGATGTGCATAATACCCCTATAATAAAAAGTAATATTTTTAGTGTAAATGTTTTCATGTATTGTTATTTTTAAAAGAATCTTGGTGAAATGAAACGATCTGATTTATTAAATACATCGAAACGTAACATGACCTCATAAGAACCATTACTGAAATTTTCAATCTCTGTCATCTGATAATCGTAACCAAAACCTATAAATATTTCTTTTGAGGCCTGAAGTCCTAACATGGCACTAATCGCTGCGCTCCATCTGTATGATGCACCCACAGTAAACTTATCATTTATTAAAAAATTAGCTGAAAGATCTACCTGTAAAGGAGAACCACTTACCGCCTTTACCAAAGTTGTTGGCTTGAATTTTAAATTGTCGTTCAAATAAAATACATAACCCGCTATTAAAAAATAATGCAAACGCTCTGCCGCTACAGTCTCAACACTAGTATTGGAAATACTAGATTCATCAAAATGCTTTGTCGTTAAAAAGTTAGGGACCGATAATCCTACATAATAATTATCTCTACGATAATTATCTGTACGATAATAAAGACCAGCTCCTATCTGAGGTTGTAACCTATTATCTATATTATCCTGAAATCTATAATCGTTCTCATCTAAAATATTTAATTTCCTATAATCTACATCCAGTAAATCCACTCCAGCCTTTAATCCAAAAGATAATTTTGCTGCATCTGAAGTATTAATTGTGTACGAATAATCTATATTTAAATTAGTCTCTATCGCAGGACCTAATTCATCCCGAACAATAGATAACCCTATACCCATATTATTTAAAGACCCTATAGGTGTGTGACCATTAAAAGTTGCTGACTTAGGTGCTCCCTCTAATCCCACCCACTGAGTACGATATAATAATCCTAAGCTTAATGCATCTCTAGACCCTGCATATGCTGGATTCACTACTTGGGTATTATACATATACTGCGTATACTGAGGATCCTGCTGTGAATATCCTGAAAAACTGCCTAGCAATACCAAAAAAAATATTGTAAAATAATTGTGTCTCATCGTTAAGTATTTTTATTCTGGGAGCTATCAACTCCCAGAATTTTTGATTTACTATCTATTTATATATAGGTAACCTGAATAATTACTCTTACCATTTGGAGGATTATCAGAAATGATCGTAAGAATATAGTAATAAGTACCTGTTGGCAACTCCTTAGAGTCTTGAACAGTAACTCTACCTTCAGAAATACCTCTGAATACATTCTTCTGACCATCGGATCCACCATATCCATCTGTCTCAAAAACAAGTACTCCCCAACGGTTATAAATTTTAACATTATTATTAGGGTATTTCTCAATCCCAAAAATATTGAAGAAATCATTCAAATTATCTCCATCTGGTGAAATAGCATTGAAAATTTCAAATTGAGTTTCTACTATAGCCGTTAAATCGATC
>Ga0105354_1000328_pt1 | contig 29447 bp, 19 predicted proteins | sample GOMGulsemesocosm_FD_83658 | JGI IMG/M metagenome (GOLD analysis project Ga0105354, IMG submission 83658) | Methane-oxidizing microbial communities from mesocosms in the Gulf of Mexico - GOM9B Gulf of Mexico | ecosystem: Environmental > Aquatic > Marine > Cold seeps | place: USA: Gulf of America...
ATAATGATGTAATAAGCTGATTATGCTGCACGAACTTAGCGGAAATATGGTTAAAAGAAATGATTTCATCGGGTAATTTATTTTGTTTGAAATGGTAGTTAAGCGCTGTAATTTCACTTTGCTGAAGGGTTAAATTAAGCGGCATATCAGGCATTACACTATGCATTTGCATTAATGATTGTTGGAGTTTAGCAATCGCGTCTTTTAAATCTGACTCAGTGTTACTACCCTCTGAAGCAGGTAAATTCTCCGTTTTTTGTTGCGCCGGAAGATGACTGTCATAAATGTTTATAGATGAAATATTTAGATGCTTGGTAACCAAGTTATTGCCGGCTAGCGCCATTGACGTATCAACATTATCGAGTGTTATCCTGAGCTCGTTCATTTCGATAGACAGGGTGTTAACATTCAATGAGTCGACGCTAATTTCAAGGCCTAAATCAAAAGGTAATACGTCAGTGGTAATTTTATTTACTGTAGATAGCTCATGGGTAGTAGCCTTACTATCAAATTGCTTTGATGGAGGCTTTTGCGTAATGATTAACTCGCTGGCGGTTAATGTGTCAATGCACAGTTTAGATTGCCATAAACACCTCATATGCCAATTGAGCTGGACTTCATTTATTGTAATGCTGACATCTGCGTCGCTATATTCAAGGGTTGAGAAATGAGGAGAAAATAAAAGGCTGCCATGGACTAAGGATACATGCAGCTCTGGCATGCGTTTTTCTATGGCACTAATGAGTAATAAATTACCACGGTGTGTCGTGATAATTAAGACGATGCAAATCAAGACCGTCATCAGGAGATAACCTAGGGCTCGCCATGTGATGAATCTAAAGATGTTTTTCATAAATCGAGACCTATAGCAAAACTAATATGAAAAGGTCGGTCAAAATCCTCAACGTTACTGCTTCTTACACCCTTAGCAAAGTCTAATCGCACTAAACCCACAGGAGTTTCCCATCGCACTCCAATTCCAGCATCTGCATATGGGGTATCAAAGAAAGTGTCTCCAAGGTATCCCGCATCATAAAAGAGCGCTAATCGCCAATCATCTAACACAGGGTAGCTATATTCAATGGTTCCTAGAACCTGCGTTAAGGCGCCACGAGCAACATTGTTGTTATCAAGAGGGGATACGGTTTTAAAGTCATAGGCACGTAAATTGTTGTCGCCGCCACCAAAATAGCGCATTGATGTAGGCACGTCATCAATGGAGCTCGCGCTCACATAACCTACTTCAAATTTGAGTAGAATTTGATGGGTCTCATTAATCTGGCGTAACCAGTTAGATCGCATGGTTAATTTATAAAAATCAGATGTCGAGCCCCATTTTTTATTGGACGCTTCTAATGATATAAATTGTCTATCTCCCCAATAAGGGGTGATGCCACCATGGCGACGAGAGCGGGTGTAACTAATGCCGGGGATAATTAGGTTAAGCAATTGGTCATGATCGTCTTCACGTTCATATTTTAACAACAAGACTCGTTTCCAGTATTCGTTAATGACCTGATGTCGCTGCCATTGCAATGTGTATTTCTTGTATTGCTGATTCGTATTGTCATCATCATTGGTATGGTTCCAACCTAAAACGTAGTTGGTGTAGTCGTCATTAGGATCGCCATGAGGCACCTTATAGCTATTGGTGATAGTTTGTTCTTGATGATTAAGTTTCATTTCACTGGTTAGGCTATGGCCATGACGGTTAAGCCAAGGCTTAACCCATTTTACTCGGCCCCGTTCACCTAGATCCGATGTGACACCGGCGCTTACCTCAACAATATTACGTGGTCGATTGATCACGGTAACATTAACATCAACTCGGCGATTTTGTTTATCAGCCTTTGCCGGTATAGCTTGCACACTGGTGAAATACTGACTTTTATTAAGTGCAATGTTGTATAACGCAATTTTATCGTTATCAAAATAATCGCCGTCTTGAAAAGGCGCCATTTCACGTACAATGCTATTACTTGCATGTTCCGTTTTGATATGAATTTTCCCGAAGGAATAACGATTACCGGTATCATAAATTAATGTGATGTTAGCCGTTTGAGAAACTGCATCGATGACTACGCTGTGAGTCTGCCAGCGAGCATCAAAATAACCATACGACAAGGCTATATCTGACATGCCAGATTTTGTTTTAAGGTAACTGCCATGATCAAATTTAGAGCCCACCACCAATGGATAGCTATTACGCTGCGCAATAAATTGCTTGTCTGTAGCGCCTTGACCTATAAGATTAAAGCTTGAGTGGGTTATGACAACGGGGTATCCCATTAAAACATCTAGAGATATATGATAGGTACCATCACGTAAATCCGTCGTTATATCAATTTCACTACTGTAATACCCCAGTGCTTCAAGCGAGTTTTTTGCTTGCTTAATCAGCTGTTTTTTCCAGTAATGGATATTATCGGTCGTGGGTGGGTGAAAGTCATCAAGGTAGAGTCGAAGATTACGCTTAACTTCACTGCGTAGTGAGTTGTCTGACGAAGTAATAGTATAGATAGTACTCGCCTGCACTTCATTGATTAATAGTGAAAGTAACAAGCCTATTAAAAGCAGACGGGCCATTAAAATTTCCTACAAGGCAAAGGCAAGTATATTAACAAAACTCAATTAATAGACACTGAATTAGTGGTCTAATTACTTACTGCACTAGAATCTCTGGTGACAAGTTGCGGTGTAAATACCTCGCTAACAAACGCTGAGCCATTTGCTTTTGAATCAGCAATTAATAATGCCGTCGCATGTTGAGCGATTTGCTGATTTGGCTGGTCTGCTGTTGTTAGTTTAGGCCAGGTTTGACGAGAGAAGGGGCTATTCTCAAAGCCTACAATTGAGAGCTGCTGTGGTATATCTATATTTCTTAAGCGAGAAGCAAACAATGCACCGGCGGCTATTTCATCGTTACAAGAAAATATTGCCGTTGGCTGAACGTCAAGATCCAGCAGATGGTTAGCACCATTCACACCGGACTCAAACGAATATTCTCCGTCAATAATCAATGATGGGTCGAGTGCAATGTTATTGTCGTTTAAAGCCGTTTTATAACCATTTAATCGCTCAAATGTCGATTGATGCGCTTGACCACCACTTAAAAAAGCAATACGCGTATGGCCTAATTCAACTAAGTGTTGGGTAATGTCATAGGCCGCCTTGTGATCGTCTACCAAAATACATGAAGAGCGTTTATCGGGTGCAACACTGCCAGATAAAATTCTGACAAAAGCAATGTTCGACAGGGTAAGCCGCTCAATAAATTCGGGACGCTCAGAAAAAGGGGGCGTCAGCACTATGCCAGCAATTTGTGCCTGTTTGATCATGGTAATTAATTCATCGATGATATTTGGACTTTTAGCATTACAAGGGTGAATCAGTAATTCGTACCCTTGGTTACGACATTCATTAAGAATACCGTTTTGCATATCAATGATGTAATAAGCGTTTGGGTTATCGTAAATAAAGGCAATATTATAAGATTTGGTTGTTGCTAAATTACGCGCTGCAAGGTTAGGCTGATAATTGAGCGATGCAATAGACGCCATCACTTTGTCACGTGTGGCTTGGCGGACCGAGCTTTCGTTATTTGTTACGCGAGACACTGTCTTGATTGAGACACCAGCGTGCTTTGCAACATCATTTATTGTTGTTTTCATTAACCATACTCACAGAATTGTAGCGCTGCCTAAGGGTATTGAGTTTTAAAGGGCCTAGCAATCATTATTTACTCATTTCTTGTGATTAATTAATGTCTTGCACTAAATATTACGTATTAAGTTATTTAAAAGCCTAATGACAGCGTTGTCATTAAGATTCTAAATATGCTACCTTAAACATATCAGTGAAATGTAATACTAGGATAGCCCCATGAACCGTAAACAACTTCCCATTTGGCAGCACTTAACACAATTAGCCAAGGACTCGAGCAATCTAAATTTAACCCAGATGTTCGATACTGATCTCACTCGTTTTGACAAGTTTTCCGTTCAATTTCCAAATATTTTGTTGGATTATTCTAAAAATTTAATTAATGAAAATACGATTGAATCCTTAATAACCCTAGCTAAGGATACTAACGTTGAAGCCTGCCGTGATCAGATGTTCGCAGGTGAGAAGATTAATAAGACAGAAAATCGAGCTGTTCTCCATACGGCATTACGAAGCCAGTCAAGTGATGAAATATTGGTTGATGATATTGATATTCGTCAACAAATTTGTGAAGAGTTAACTGATATGAAAATCTTTGTGGAAAACTTCAGGCAAGGAAAATGGTTAGGCTATTCAGGTAAGCGCATTACAGACATTGTTAACATTGGTGTAGGAGGCTCGAACTTAGGGCCGCAGATGGTTACTGAAGCGTTAAAACATTATAGTGACGACACTGTAAATGTACATTATGTCTCCAATGTTGATGGCGCTCAAATAGCTGAAGTGCTGCGTCCATTGAAGCCCGAAAAAGTGATGTTTATTGTGTCTTCTAAGACGTTTACTACGACCGAAACCATGACCAATGCAACCACAGCCATGAACTGGTTAATGGCCGCAAGCTTTGATACCAAAGCTATTGATAGACATTTTGTCGCAGTGACTAGTAATAAAGAAAATGCAGTTAAATTTGGTATTCACCCTGAAAATATTTTTAAAATATGGGATTGGGTTGGTGGTCGGTTCTCATTATGGTCAGCGATAGGGCTGCCTATTGCATTAGACTTAGGTTTTGAGCGATTTGAACAATTATTATTTGGTGCATATGAAATGGACCAACACTTTATTAACGCGCCATTAGAACAAAATATGCCAACGATAATGGCATTGCTCAGTGTGTGGAATACCACCTTTTTGGGGCACCAATCACAAGCGATACTGCCATACGATCAAACACTACATATGTTAGCCGCTTATTTACAACAAGCTGAAATGGAATCAAATGGTAAGTCGGTCTCCATGAGTGGTGAATCTATCGACTATCCAACCGTACCCTCAATATGGGGCGGCGTGGGCATCAATGGTCAACATGCTTTTTATCAATATTTGCACCAGAGTAATAATGTCGTGCCAGCAGACTTTATTGGCTCAATTGAAAGTGTTACGCCAATAAAAGGCCATCATGAAACTCTGATGGCTAATTTCTTTGCACAAACTCGCGCGTTAATGACGGGGGTTAATGAGCAACAAGTGAGAGATGATTTAGCTGCCAAGGGCAGGGTGGATGATTACATCGACAAACTTGCACCTCATAAGGTACATTCTGGCAACCGACCAACTAATACTCTTTTATTGCAACGTCTCGATGCAAAAACATTGGGCAGTTTAATTGCGCTATACGAGCACAAAATCTTTGTGCAAGGCATTGTGTTAGATGTTTGTTCATTTGATCAGTGGGGCGTGGAGCTGGGTAAAGGCTTGGCCTCAAACATTGGGCAAGAGTTAATATCAGATACCATTAATGCATCTTATGACAGCTCGACGCAAAACTTGATTGCACACTATCATCAGAACAAATAATTAGAGTTGTCGATTATGAATAATAGATACGTTGCCCTTGATGCTTTTAGGGGCATAACCATCGCATTGATGATTTTGGTAAACACACCAGGTTCGTGGTCACATGTTTATGCGCCGTTGCTTCATGCCGACTGGCATGGTGTCACGCCAACAGATCTTATTTTCCCATTCTTTTTATTCATCATTGGCTCCGCGTTGTATTTTTCGTTGGCTAATAAAAAAGTGCAAAGTACCTCAAGCCAAGTTAAAAATATCCTAAAACGAGCCGCTACTATATTTGTTCTTGGTTTGTTACTCAATGCTTATAGTCATTTAGGCGAACTATCAGAATTGAGAATCATGGGCGTGTTACAGCGATTGGGAATTGCTTATGGATTGGCGGCACTATGTATATTATTTTTAAGTGTTAGACAGTTAATTGGATTAGGCATCGCCATATTAATGAGCTATTGGGGGGTATTTGTTATCGCACAAGAACCTGCTTATTCATTAACTAACAATGTTGTGCGTCAGTTCGATCTGTTTGTATTAGGAGAGAGCCATATGTGGGGCGGTAAAGGCATAGCATTTGAACCTGAAGGGCTACTTAGTACGCTACCTGCTGTGGTGAATGTCTTTGTGGGTTTTCTAGCCACACATTTATTAATGAAAATGCCAACGAAAAAGGTAAGTGTCGTAGCCTTGATGGCTTTAGGCGTATTTATTGGTACATTTGGACTTTTTTGGGGCCAATGGCACCCTATAAATAAATCCCTCTGGACTGGCTCTTATGTGTTGTTCTCTAGTGGTTGTGCGCTTTTATTGTTAGCGGTGTTTATTTGGCTGGTGGATATCAAAGAGCAAAAAACCTTGGTTAAACCACTGCTAGTTTATGGTACAAACCCGATGTTTATTTACATATTATCATGGCTCTGGGTTAGCACTTACTACTTGATTAATATTAATGGTACATCACTTAATGATTATTTATATCAAGGGTTAAGCTTGTGGCTATCACCGCATCTAGCCTCGTTATTATTTGCGTTAATTCATGTTTATATATTTTATGGCTTATCGAAGTGGCTTTATAATCGCCAAATTATTATTAAGGTTTAATCAAAAACGCCCAAATTAATGGGCGTTATTTACAACTAGTTCGGTGATTAAGCCTTAGATGAAGCTCTGACAAGCGCTTCAATACGCTGCATAGATATAAGTGAAGCGTATATGGCTACAAGTGCTCCTGATTGTCGCAAACTATCAAACTTATTACTGTCTAGGGCGTTGAGTTTCTTTTCATCAATAGCATAAAGACCATTGAGGGATGTTTCACTCTTACCCGTTGGTTTGAGTGTTAATGTTTGCGGTGCTAATAATTCAAAGTCGAGTAATACTTTAATAAATTGTTGAGTCACTTGTGTTTGTTCAACATAACTGACTACTTGTTCTCCTCGCTTAGATACCCAGTCACATGCCTGATTTTTTTCATCAAAGAAGGCTCGTCCATGCTCCGTGCTAATCAGCGGGCTTTTGTTGTCTATACATAAAATCGCGTCTGTATTATTATCCTGTTGACTCACCATAAAAGGCGACAATGAATAAGCTTGAGGTCTGTAATTTCCCTGCCAGCCTTCATCGCTATAAAATACATTACTGCCTGGCTCAATCCCTAATAACGCGATAGATTTAAACTGACCCGTTTCCTGTTCTTTGATAAATACGATAGGGAAGTCTTGACTGGCTGCAACAAATTCACCGACCACTAAAGGGGCGAAATGCCGGTTTTTACTTTGAATAAGGCAAGGATCCTGCTGCAGCTTTAGTGCGCTGTGTAATTTATTACTTAATGCTTCGATAGTCACATTGATTCTCCGGTTAAGGCTTGGCATTTATTGTTTTATAGCTTGTTAAAGCTTTTGGAAGCCAAACTGTTGTATTTTTGTCAATAGTTGCCGATTAGTAGGTAACTGTTGTTCAACCTGCTTAGTTATTGATTGAATTTTTTTAAAAGATTGCTGCGCTTGATCTCGCTTCGAATATTGGCCTGGATTAAAGCTTAAATCTTGCTCAAACCCCATGCCGTAAAGGATGTATTGATAACTCTCTAATGGAAAAGGCTCGTAAACATTGTCAAAATCGTAACCACTCACAGGATGGTGTTCCCATCGGGCCAATAAATCGGTTAGGGATGATGGTAATGTTGTCTTGGTTCGGTTATCAAGCCAAAATGGCTCACTTCTACGCGAGAGGAGGTAGTGCATTTTGATAAAGTCGATTGTCTTGTTCCAACGAAACATCAGTGAATCATTGTACTTTTTCTCTACCATGACCATTGCGGCTCTGTCCCGTGGAAATAGTTCCATCAACATGTTGTTCGCAGCTTCCATTAGAAATATAGCTGAGGCTTCGAGTGGCTCAATAAAGGCAGCTGACAAACCGACAGCGACACAGTTTTTATGCCAAAATTTCTCTCTATAACCAATATTCATCGGAATAAATCGCGCTGTTAAGCCTTCACTTTGCTCGCCAATATACTCTCGTAATTTTTGCTCAGCCCGTTCGTGTGAACTGTGTTTTGAACTATAAACGTAACCCGTTCCGCGGCGATTAGCTAACCCGATATCCCAAATCCAGCCAGCTTCCTGAGCCGTAGATATGGTGCATGATGCGATGGCTTGATTATCATCTTTATAGGGAACCTGCATAACAACCGCATAATCGGTTAGAAGAGTGTCATCAACGCTTTTAAACGCAACACCTAAGGCGTCACCAAGCAATAAACATTTAAACCCGGTGCAATCAACAAATAAATCACCATGGATGGCGTTATCTGTATCTGTCTCTACTGCTTCGATATAACCATCATCATCAAGGTTGACATCCGTCACATTAGCACTCACGTGTAAAACACCTAAGTTGTTAATTGCATGGTCTTTTAAGAGTTTGGCGAATTCACCAGCATCAAGGTGATAGGCATAGTTTTGAACCCCTTCATATTCTTTATTAGTCATGAGTTTAGGGGCTAAGTGCTTTTCACAAATGGCCCCTTGCACACTAACACTCTGCGCAAACGTCGCTGCTTGACCTACTTCACCACGTTGCCAATAAGGCGCCATATTAAAATCTGCTGCATCATGAAATGACGTAAACAAATGATAATAATGATTGTCGATGCCCGGTTTTGGTGTTTCTTTCCAGTTGACAAATTTAGTCGCTTGCTTAAGGGATACGTGACATTGACGCATAAAGTCAGTCTCACTGATACCTAAATTGGCCAGAGTTTTTCGCATAGTTGGCCAGGTGCCTTCACCAACGCCGATGGTGGGGATGTCTGGTGACTCGACTAAGGTGACTTGAATGTTACCTTGTCCTGCACTGTTAAAACGTTTAGCAAGGCTAGCAGCCGTTAACCAACCAGCTGTGCCACCACCCACTATTACTACTTGTTTTGTTTGATTATTTGTCATTTATATCACCGCTTAAATTCGATTGAAGCCGTAGGCATTAACTTTATCGATAAGCACCGTTTGCTCAGGTAATTTGTCGAGTAATAACTTGCTAGCACTATCCACATGAGTAAATAACTGTTGTGCTTGCTCATATTTATTATATTTAGCCTGTATTTGGGTTAAGTCGGTGTTGTAATTCATGCCGTATAACACATACAAATAACTATCAAGATTAAAGGGTTCCCAGGCGTTATCAAAGTCATATTTTGTCGGAGGTTGGTTTTTCCAAAAGGCTAACCGTTGTTGTAGTCGTTTGGGGATTGATGCCATAGCACAATTGTCACGCCAGTAGGGCGTATCTGTTCTGTCGGAAATACAATAATGGAGTTTAATAAATTCAATGCTACGCTCCATCCGCACAGTAAAGTGTTGGTTAAATGAATCTTCACAATAACTTAGTGCCTCTCGATGCCTTGGGAACTGTGATGCAATCATATTGGCTGCAGCATCAAATAAGAAAATGGCAGAGGCTTCAAGGGGCTCAATGAACCCTGCTGACATTCCAATCGCAACACTATTTTTATGCCAAAATTTAGTATGATAACCATGATTTAATTTGATTTTACGGATCATTAAATCATCACTATAGTCCTCTCCAATATAATCGATTAACTGCGCTTTAGCGGCTTCATCACTGATATATTTACTACTATAAACATGACCAACACCTCGTCTGTGACGCAAACCAATGTCCCATATCCAACCAGCCTCTTGCGCTGTTGCCAAGGTATGTGTTTTTACTTTGGTGTTTTCATCTGTATAGGGCACTTGTACCGCAAGGGCCGTATCGTTGAATATAATATCGTCAATGTTGTTCCAGCCGATATTATAGGTTTGCTTAATGATTAATCCTTTAGCGCCAGAGCAATCAATAAAAAAATCGGCGTGAATGCTTTGATGGTCTTCGTGATCTGTAGTGACATGATCAATGTATTCGTCACTATCTAATGCAATGCTGGTGACATTAGCACTAATAAAATGAATACCTAATTTTTCAACGCAATGTTTTTTAAGAAATTTTGCAAATTTCGAAGCATCCAAATGATAAGCGTACTCTTGAGCGCCATTATATTCAGCCATGGTAATAGGTTTTGGCCCCAATCCTTGATTGCATAATCGCGGTTGGGTTGATACGGCTAAATCATAGGGTAAACGAGTTGATTGATCTTGTTGCAGCCAGTAGGGTGCGAGTGAAAAATTATAAGAAGAGTGGTTGACCGTATTCAGAGGATGATAATAGCTATGTGGCGTGTTGGTTGAGCTTTTTCTCCAGTTAACAAACTTGGCCCCTTGCTTAAACGTGGCATCACACTGGGTAATAAAATCGGATTCACTAACGCCAATTTTTTTAAGTGTTGCCCTTAGGTTCGGCCATGTGCCTTCACCAACGCCTAAGATAGGAATATCCGGAGATTCAACTAGGGTTATTTTGACACCATTATGCTGATTGCTGCGCAACTCTGTCGCTAAAATCGCGGCACTTAGCCATCCTGCAGTGCCGCCACCAATAATGAGAGTATGATTGATATCCATTGCTTTGCCTGCTGAGAAAATGAGAAAAAAAGATTGAAATGACTTTAAAATAAAAAAATGAGAAAGGAAAGCAGCGCTTTCCTTTCATCATTGGACTCTAAAACTTCTTACATACGGTAAGAAACTTTTAGATAAAGGTTACGCCCATTCTCACCTGATAAACGCATAGCGTTATAATCAGTGGTTAAACGCTGCGTTGTGCTTTCGTCAGTTAAGTTAGTTGCTTCAAAGCTCACATCAACATTTTCAGTCGCGTGCCACGTAATATTTGCATCTACAAAACCATGTGAATCCCATAACGTGTTGCCACCAATACCTGTTGATTGTGCGATAAAGTCTTCGCGGAATGTATAAGCTACGCGCGCTGAATACTGATCGGTTTCATAGTATGCACTTAGATTGTAACTAAGTTTAGACATACCTGGTAAATCAGTTTCTTTGATACCATCGTCGGTTTGTTGTAGTCCAAAACCTTCAGAATAAGTGGCGTTTGCTGCCCAACCAAAATCACCTAGTTGCTGCTGATATTGAAGCTCAAGCCCCTGAATCTCACCGCCTAATCCTTGTGCCGGTTCATTCAGGATATATTCGTTTCCATTATTAATGATGCGGCTTTTGTTCGCCCCCTGAATAACAAAAGAGCGGATATCTTTATTAAATAATGTTGCAGAAAATAACGACTCATCGTTGAAATACCACTCGATACCTAGGTCCGATTGCGTTGCACGGTAAGGGTCAAGCTTTACTGTCCCACGGGTTATTTGACGGGTAGTTTCGTTGGTGCTAGCTGCAGGGTTTAAGAATGTGTAGTTTGGACGGCTGATAACTTTCGCAGAAGACACACGTAAAATCACATCTTCAGATAAGTTAACTGCTAAATTAAAACTAGGTAACCAGTCTGCATAATCACTCTTTTCACTATCAAGCTTAGTGGTATCAAAAAAGTTATAAAAATCAGCTGACGTGTCGGTGCTTACATAACGCAGGCCAATATTACCGCGGTAGTCTTCACCAGAAAAATCACCTTGTACATAAGCTGCAAAGATATCTTCCTTAATCACACCAAAGCTGTTCGCATTTAATGATTGGCCGGTTTTGTTTGAGTTAATATAGGCACGTAAGTCATCACCATTAACACGCGCAATTGCTGTTGGGCTACCAGCCGCTAGACCGACACCTGAATGATTAAAATGACCGTCAGCAAAATCAGCCTTAGTTTTTCCCGTTGTCATTGTGTCTTTAAACTGCCAAGTATTTGAATAACTTGTAAATTCATGGTCACGCATTTTAACACCAGTTTTAAAGTTAGAAACTGGGCCCCATTCAACATCAAAGTCAAAATCTACTTGAGCAAATGTTTCTTTATCTTTACGATGCCCAGCAACTACAGAGGCATTGTTCATTGCATATTCGCCGTGATTACTTGCATCGGCATTAATAGGTTTTAGCAGCATTGAGTTTTGGCCAGTCATGTCAAATTCAATCGACTGGTTTGCGTTACTTGAAATCCAACCAACGTTATAGTTACCACCATCACCACCACTGGCTTCAGTCGTGCCTAACTTACCTTGCACACTATAGCCGTCAGCTTGGTAATTTACTTCGTATGCAATAACTTGCGTATCCATTTTTGCGTTACGAGAATTAGTATCATCAAATGCGTTACCCGCATATGTGCCATTTAAAGCAAATCCATTGGCAGGTCCAAATTCTGTAGCACCAGTAACTTGGTCGTTAAAACCATCTTGTGTAACACCGTCACCATCAACAAATTGTGTTGGTTGTGTACCAGCAATGATCAAGTAGTTTTGATTAGTATTTGCAGCGTCTAAATCTACTTTAAAATAATGTAGATTCATTGAGAGCGAATCGCTGGGAGCATACTGGAATGTTAAATCGATAGCGTCACGTTCACGAGTTTGGTGGAATTCAGCAATACCTGCACCAGCCCAACCATCATCCATGTAGTTCTCTGCTTTATGTGCACGGCCTACAGTTTCTAGTGTAGAAATAGCACCAAGAATACCAAATGTTTCTTCTTCATTTTTCCAGCTGTACATGCCAGTGAAGCCCATGCCGTTGTCATCTGCTAGACTGTTATCTTGCATTTCAACTGAGGCGTACACTGTATTTGAATCTAAATCTAATGGTTTACGAGTACGAACAGCTACAGTACCGCCAACGCCGCCTTCATCTAAAGAAGCCATTGGTGATTTGTAAACATCAACACCAGCAACAAGTTCTGGTGGTAACAAATCCATGTCAAATGAACGAGTAGCAGGCTGCTGAGAGAACCAGCCTGTAGAAGCAACATAGTTACCATTCATGGTTACTAAAGTGAGTTCAGGGTTTGTACCACGAATAGATACATTACCGCCTTCACCAGCAAAATTACGTGCGATAGTGACACCAGGAATACGCTGTAATGACTCAGCGATATTACGATCTGGAAACTTACCAATGTCTTCTGCTGAAATTGAATCCACAACAGCGTTGGCAAATCGTTTTGAATTTAACGCTTCTTTTTGGCTCGCTCGAATGCCACTAACTTGAATGGTTTCGATATTTTTTGCTTTAGTTTCTTCAGCTGCAAGCGCTGGAGCGGCGACGCCACTAACGGCAAGCGCAATACTGCTTGCCAGTAGGCGTTTGTTAAATGTAATGCTAGACATGGAATTTCCTTTCACAGATTTATTTTAATTGTCATTAATTTGATATCTGTAGTCAGTTTTACCTGATAAAGATGACGCTTTTTCGGTTCAAATTAATCGTTTTATAAAATGACAGCGTTGTCACTTACAGCGACATTACACTTAAAATGTGATCTTGACCAGTAAAAATAGAAATTTTGTGTGATTTATGCACATATTTTTAATGGGCTGATGCCTCCTGTTTACATTAAATTACGTTTAAACTATTGGTGTGTATGCTATTTTTTAGTGTGTATGGAATGTTAACAAAATGAATCGATTCTGTTATTTTTATTGCCGATAAACAGCATTGATTGATCTGGAAGGCATTTTTAACCACTATTATCTGTGTAACTGTAGGTTCAAAAATAGAGGGTTTTCCAGTTTTCAAGTAAGGACATGTCTTTTATCAGGTGAAAGAACATAAGGGGCACAAGTGTTGACAGCGTTGTCATTTGTGGTAGGGTGATAATGACGACTATTTTCATGTGGCTACTGATTAGGGATTTTAAATGAGTGGCGTGCATCAATAAGGCAAATACAAAAGGCTATTTAATATGAACCGTAAAAGTGCGCTGTTTATTGTACTTACAGCATTAATGATAAATGGATGTAGTGACGATAATGTTAAATCGTCGACAAAATCAAAAAGTGTTGTGCAAGAAAGCGCTAAGCCAATCATAGAGGCGTCGCCGCAGCAGAAATTTGATCATGTAGCAAATAGCCTTATTATTCATTATAAGCATCTGACGAATGTTCCCGGTGAACACTGCGTCACTGAAAAATCGACAAACCCATGCTTTCAAGTTGAACTCTCAATTACCTCCCCCCATGCAATAAACATTGATGATTGGACCATATATTTCAGTCAAATTTCCCCAGTGCAGTCGTTTAAAAGTGACTCACTCTCTATTGAGCATCTTAATGGGGACTTCCATCGAATTAATGCAATAGATAGTGGCCATTTTAAAGCAGGAGAAACCAAATCATTAGTATTTAATGCATTGTTTTGGTCTATTTCTGAATATGATGCGATCCCAAATTATATATTGCACAAAGAAGGTTTAAAACCGCGGATAATTGCTAGTACAAAATCTGTTATTGATCCAAAAACTCAGATAGAAACATTACCCTTTGTTGCAAGTTACACCAATGAAGCGGCTCAATTTAAGAGAACCGCAGATGACACGACCGTTTGGGCGACAAGTGAGGTTCTTTTTAATAAAAATAATGCCATGGGCACAACCGAAAAGTCGGTAGCTGCAGCTATTATACCTACTCCGCAGCACCTAAAAATGCCGCGAATAGCTGGCGCTCTTGATTTCAGCAAAGGGTTAAAATTCAATTTTAATACATTAAAAATAGACAAACTAAACAATGTAATAGAAAGACTTGCTTTATTAGGTGCAAAGCAGTCTGTTGATGGTGTGGCCGTTAATCTTACAATTGATGCATCGATCTCTGATACAAAAGGGGCTTATCAATTAGCGATAACCCCCGATGGCATTAATATCAGTGGCGGTGATATAACAGGTGTTTATTATGGCCTTACGTCTCTTGCATCATTGATTACGGTGGGCGAAAAGACAATTCCTTATTTATCCATCGTTGATAAACCCAGATATCAATTTCGAGGCATGCATGTTGATGTTGCCCGAAATTTTTTGAGTAAAACTTTTATAATCAACCTGATGGACCAAATGGCCGCTTATAAATTAAATAAGCTTCATTTACATTTAGCTGATGATGAAGGTTGGCGATTAGAAATACCATGGTTACCAGAACTAACGAATATTGGTGGCCAGCGGTGTTTAGATTTCAAAGAAACAAATTGTTTAATTCCCCAGTTGGGTGCAGGCCTTGATATCAATAGTAAAGTTAACGGTTATTATAGTGTTGACGATTATCAAGATATCTTGCGAGCAGCAACAGCTCGCCATATCCAAGTTATTCCATCACTTGATATGCCTGGTCATTCACGTTCATCAGTAACGGCAATGAATGCAAGATACCAACATTATATGGAGCAAGGGCAACCGGATAAGGCCAAGCAATTTCTGTTGTATGAACTTGAAGATCGCACTGAGTATTCTTCTATTCAATTTTATAACGACAATACAATTAATGTGTGCATGGAATCATCTTACGCCTTTGTTGATAAAGTGATGGATGAAGTAAAACGTATCCATCAAGAAGCTGGTCATCCACTGACTCGTTATCATATCGGTGCCGATGAAACAGCAGGGGCATGGGTTGAATCATCCTCTTGTAAAGCGTTTTTAGCTAATAATAAATTGGGTATAACCTCTGCGGATCAATTAGGTGGCTACTTCATTGAACGTGTCGCTCAAATCTTAAAGGACAAAGACATTGAAGTTGCAGGGTGGAACGATGGCCTAATGCATACCAAGGTTGAGCGCATGCCTAAGGTCGTTCAGGCCAATGCTTGGGGAACTTTGTATGATAATGGGCATAAAGTCGCGCATAAAATGATAAATCAGGGCTGGCAAGTTGTTCTATCTTCACCCGATGTGCTGTATTTCGATTTTCCCTATGAAGCAGACCCTAAAGAACACGGTTATTATTGGGCTTCGCGTGAAATTAATACCCGTAAAATATTTGAGTTAATGCCTGACAATTTGCCGGCACATGCAGAAATTTGGAAAGATAGAATGAATAATTCATTTTCCGCTAATGATAATAAGGAAACAGTATTAACCGGGGACTATGCACTCAGTGGGATTCAGGGACAGTTGTGGACTGAAAGTACAAGAACGCCTGAAATGGCTCAATATAAAGTATATCCACGCTTGCTAGCCTTAGCTGAAAGGGCATGGCACAGTGCTTCTTGGCGTGTACCTTATCAACGTAGCGGCGCTCAGTATAATGAGTCTAGCGGGTACTTTACACCACAGCTTGCACGTTTACGTGATCAAAAATGGCAGTATTTTGCTAAAACCATTGCACTCAAAGAAATGCCAAAGCTGGACTTGTCTGGAGTTCTTTACCGCATACCTACAATTGGCGCAGTGATTAAAAATGGCATGCTTGAAGCTAATTCAATCTTTCCACAGTTGCCTATTCAGTATCGAGTAGATGGCATGACATGGCAAAGTTATGCTGGTCCCGTTGCTGTATCTGGAGACGTTGAAGTTCGAGGCCTCTCTGCTGACGGTAAGCGAGCAGGGCGTATTCTAACGGTTAAGTAAGCCACTAATCTACGGGAATATACTTTTGTTATGTCATTGTTAAATTAATAATGACAACGCTGTCATTATTGGTTAGTATAGTTTCATTGTCGATATAAAAAGTAATCATCGGTACAAAAAAAATGATGATTGATAAAAGCATTTGAGGTAAGTGATGGGCATAAATATTCTAGAGAGTGACTCGATATATTTAGGTATCGATGGCGGCGGCAGTAAATGTAAAGCTATTTTAGTTAATGGCTTTACAGGTGAGATCATTGGTACCGGATTAGCGGGTCCTGCAAATCCATTTAATAATTATGATCAAACAATTACTTCTATCAAGGATGCTGCATTAAAAGCACTTGTTAACGCAAATTTCAATGAAACTGAGATTAATAAACTAGTTGTCGGTATTGGTCTTGCTGGTGTTAATTTACCGGCGCAATTGCATAAAATGAAGCAATGGTCTCACCCTTTTAAAGCGATTTTTGTCACAACAGATTTACACATTGCATGTCTTGGTGCACACGATGGCTTAGATGGCGCAATTTTGATTTCAGGGACAGGTTCGTGTGGTTTTAGTGATGTGAATCAAAAAGTAAATATGATTGGCGCCCACGGTTTCCCCCATGGAGATAAAGGCAGTGGCGCATGGCTTGGCTTACAAGCTGTAAAGCAGGTTCTATTGTCACTAGATGGCCTAGAAAAACCAACATTAATGACGCAATTGCTCTTGGATAAATTGGCTTGTAATGATGGTTTAGACATTGTTTCTGCGGTCGCTAAGCAAACATCTAGCTTTTTCGCTAAATTGGCATTTATTGTGTTCCAAGCGGCGGAAGAAGGGGACAACGCAGCGATTGTTATTGCACAAGAGGGAGCAAGTTATATGAGTAACGTTGCTCGTCGTTTATGGCAAGACAATCCGCCTAAAATGTCATTAATTGGTGGATTAACCCCAAAACTCGAATCTTGGTTAGATAATGATATTAAAGATAAATTAAGCATGCCTATTCACTCGCCAGAAATGGGCGCGGTGATCTACGCACAACAAAATACACAAAGGTAATCCAATGACACAAACTATTATGGAAAAAGAAGCGCTGCAAGCTGCTTCGGTAATCGAATCTCAGTTAGTAAATAATCATAGTATTGCAGTAAGTTTTGGTGAAAAGTTACGTGAATTCTCACCATCCATGGTCATGTTTATTGGTCGTGGTTCGTCTGACCATGCAGGTGTTTTTGCCAAGTACTTAATTGAAATTGAAGCTGGTATTCCAGTATGCGCGGCGGCACCATCGGTAGCGAGTGTTTACAACAAAACATTAAAGCTTGATAAAACACTAGTTATCATTATTTCGCAATCTGGACGCAGCCCTGATATTCTGGCCCAAGCTCAAATGGCAAAAGACGCTGGCGCGTTAACATTAGCCCTTGTTAATGATGAAGCTTCCCCATTAGCCCAATTAGTTGATGTTGTACTGCCATTAGGCGCAGGACCAGAACTTTCTGTAGCTGCCACGAAAAGTTATTTAGCCACGTTGTCTGCTTTGCTTCAAATGACAGCTCACTGGACACAAAATAGTGAATTAATTAGTGCGTTACCTCAGCTGCCAGCCGCATTGACTCAGGTCACACAAGCTCCAGCACAATTGACAAATGAAGGGCTTAAAGGTGCAACAAACCTTGTTGTTCTAGGACGCGGCTTGGGATACGCAATTACGAAAGAAATGGCATTGAAACTTAAAGAAGTATCAAGCATTCATGCAGAATCTTTCAGTAGTGCCGAATTCTTACATGGCCCTGTCACTTTAGTCGCTCAAAAGTTAACTATTATAGATTGCCTAGTACTTGATGAAAGTGAGGCTTCACATCGTGAACAAATCACTGAAGTAGGCGAACGTGGTGCCGATTTGATACATTTACATCAAGTCGTTAAAGATAGCCATCCACGGTTTGCTCCGCTGTTAGTATTACAACGTTTTTATCTTGATGTAGCGAAGGTCGCTGTTGCCCGTGGTTTCAACCCAGATCAGCCTCAAGGCCTTAAGAAAGTGACTCGGACTTTATAATATGCCCCGTATAGTTGTTAGCGCAAAAGCCATATTTGATGGTTTTACAACGCATTCAAATGCCCAGCTCATCATCAATGACAATATTGTTGAACGTATTGAACCACAATCTAGTTCATCGGCTGAAGTTGATTATCAAATCGACGGTTTGATTACGCCCGGCTTTATTGATTTGCAGGTCAATGGCGGCGGCGGCGCACTTTTGAATAATCAGCCGACAATATCTGGTGTTAAAACCATGTTGGCGGCGCATCAATTATTTGGCACAACGGGGATGTTGCCCACTTTAATAACCGATACATTGAGTGTAATGAATCAAGCGGCAGATGCTATTGCTGGCGCTATTGAGGAAGGTGTTTCGGGGATTTTAGGCATTCATTTTGAGGGGCCTAATTTAAGTATCGCCAAAAAAGGGGCGCATAGTAGTCAATATATTCGAAAAATATCTGAAGCTGAATGGCGCATTTTATCTCGCCGAGATATTGGAATAATTGCTGTAACTGTTGCCCCTGAAAATATTGATGTCAATGATATTGAACGCTTGGTTGCCATGGGAGTGAAGGTCTTCTTAGGTCATTCCAACGCAGATTTTGCGACGGCTCAAGCGGCTATCGATGCTGGTGCGACCGGCTTTACCCATTTATTTAATGCGATGTCACCAATGACAGGACGAGAGCCTGGCATGGTTGGCGCTGCATTTAAAAATGACCATGCGGTATGTGGCTTGATTGTTGATGGTCACCATGTTGATTATCAGAGCTGCCAAATAGCACTAAAAACAAAACAAAAAGGCACTGTGTTTTTAGTGACGGACGCCATGTCCGTTGTGGGTACTGATATTGAGCGGTTCGACTTTTTTGATCGAGAAATTATACGCACTGGCACTAAACTCAACTCAACAACCGGCGAGTTAGCTGGTTCGGCGCTAGATATGGCATCCGCCGTGAAAAATGCACATACCCATTTAAATATATCACTTGAAGAAGCCATTAGAATGGCAAGCTTATACCCAGCGAAGTACTTAGGGATTGATACATCAGCAGGGCACTTAAAGGCTAATGCTTTGGCTAATTTTGTGGTATTAAATGAACAAGTTTCTGTGACCCAAACATGGGTTAACGGTAAAAAATTGTAATACAATGCATAACGATACAAGTAATGTACCTAAATAATAATTAAAAGAGAGGTTTTATGACAACTCAAACATCTACCGCGACGCAACAACCGTCGACGGTCTTGCCCATGGTTATCATTGGCATATTGTTTTTCATTTTTGGCTTTGTAACATGGCTCAATGGTTCTTTAATTCCATTTTTAAAAATCATTTGTGAGCTTAACGAGTTCCAAGCCTTATTTGTTACTTTTGCATTTTACATTGCCTACACAGTAATGGCGTTTCCTATGTCATTTCTACTTAATAAAACGGGTTATCGCAACGGAATGGCTATTGGCTTAGCTATTATGGTTGCTGGCTCTCTTGCATTTATTCCTGCGGCGCAAAGTGGTCAATTTGGTTATTTTTTAATTGCACTCTTTATATTGGGTACCGGACTTACCATTTTACAAACCGCGTCAAATCCATATGTGGTCAAAATAGGCCCTAAAGAAAGTGCAGCGATGCGTATTTCAATTATGGGACTGATTAACAAGGCGGCAGGCGTCATTGTACCTATGGTCTTTACTGTGTTGATATTGGCTGATATGGGGGATGTTTCTGAGCAATCTATTGCTGCGCTGTCGGCTACTGAGCGACAAGCAACCATAGATGCGTTATCTAACAAATTGATTATGCCATATATTTACATGGCAATAGCGTTAACTGCATTGATCGCTTTGGTGAAGTTTAGTGGTTTACCTGAATTGCCGCCGGAACCTGAAGCAAGTAATAGCGATGTGAAACAATCTGTATTTCATCTGCCTCAAGTTGTACTTGGTGCCATAGCTTTATTTGCCTATGTTGGCGTAGAGGTTATTGCTGGTGACACGATTGGCCTCTATGGCTCGGGCCTTGAAGTGGCTAATTTTGCTGGCTTAACGTCCTATACAATGGTCTTTATGGTTATTGGTTATATCATTGGCGTGACCTGTATACCGCGTTATATTTCACAACGTAATGCCTTACTTGGTTCTGCAATTGCGGGGGTATTATGTATTATAGGCGTCATATTTAGCTCAACTACCAATACCTCTATCGCCGATATTTTATGGGGCTGGAGCGGAATAGCAACCATCCCAAATACGGTAACCTTTGTTGCCTTAATGGGTCTTGCACATGCCTTAGTATGGCCTTCATTATGGCCGCTTGCATTAGATGGTGTTGGCCGATTTACATCACAAGCTTCTGCACTCCTTATTATGGGGATTTCAGGTGGCGCTATATTGCCATTAATCTTCGGAAAAATGGCACAAGTAATGGACAATACTCAGCTGGCGTATGTTGTTGGTATTCCTTGTTATCTATTCATCTTATTTTATGCACTTAAAGGCCATAAAATGAGGAAATGGTCGTAAACTAACTCTCTATTTTTCACTTTTGCTATTGTAGCTTTGCCCGGTCGTTCCACCGGGCTTTTTTATGTCATAAATATACTGAGCCATTGGCAATATCAACGTTGTGTGATATTTTACTGATTATATATACAGTTAATTGTTTGGTTGTCATGCTCAAGAAAATTATTCATGTTGATATGGACTGCTTCTATGCAGCGGTTGAGATGCGTGATAATCCCGTATTAAAAAATCAAGCGGTTGCTGTTGGTGGCAACAGAGACAGGCGCGGCGTCATATCTACCTGTAATTATAAAGCGAGAGAGTTTGGTGTGCGTAGTGCTATGGCAACAGGTATGGCGCTTAAGTTATGCCCGTCATTAGTATTGATGCCTGGGCGCATGCAAGTTTATATTGATATTTCAAAGCAAATTAGGGCGATATTTAACAAGTATAGTGCCCTTGTTGAACCTCTTTCTCTTGATGAAGCCTATATAGATGTTACTGATTGTCAGCAATGCCATGGTTCAGCGAGTTTGATTGCACAAAAAATACGGCAAGAGATATTTGATGTGACGGGACTCACGGCTTCTGCTGGGGTTGCACCGAATAAATTTATGGCAAAAATCGCTTCAGATCTAAATAAACCTAATGGCCAGTACGTCATAACACCTGATGAGGTAGATGACTTCGCACTAAAGATGCCCCTTAATAAAATAAGTGGGGTGGGTAAAGTTACTTTTTCCAAATTAGAGCAATTTGGCCTTTTAACGGGTCATGATATTCGTCAAGCCGATCCTGTGTTTCTTAATCGACATTTTGGAAAATTAGCGGATGTATTAATTCGCCGCGCTCACGGCATTGATAACAGTAACGTTGAATCCAATCGGGTGCGAAAATCTGTGGGGGTTGAACGCACTTTACCTGTAGATATTACGTCCATGAGTCAATGCCTGGAAATTATTGACCGACTACATCCTGAGCTATTAAGACGACTAGCACGCGGGGATGATAATCTGGAGATTCATAAACAAGGGATAAAACTCAAATTTGATGATTTTCAATCCACCAGTGTGGAACAAAGTTGTACACAAGCGAGTTACGAAGGGTATGTGGCTTTGCTAACTCAAGCATTAGCGCGTAGTGAAGGCCGAAATATTCGTCTTGTTGGACTCAATGTAGGCGTGAGAGAACCGATTAACACCCAAGATAGTAAATTGGACAATGAAGAACAGTTAGATTTATTTAAAGGCCAGTAATTTACTGGCCTTTATTTCTCCAAGCTCTTAAACATCTATTTTCAAGTGGCTAGGGGCTAGATAGCGCTTAGGCTGTTTTTTCTGGGATATTTTTCAATATTGCCAGGGTAAGTTGCCAAAACCTATCAACCGTATCAATAAGTACTTTTTCATCAGGCGAATGAGGGAAACGAATTGTTGGTCCATACGACACCATATCCCAATGCGGGTAAGCGTCTTTAAATAATCCACATTCTAGTCCGGCGTGAATTACCATGATCTTTGGAATTTCACCAAATAGCTCATTATAGGTGTCACGTACAACACCCATAATTTGTGATGTAGTATCAGGTTTCCACCCCGGGTAGGCCCCTGTGAAATCGACGCTGGCACCGGCTAAAGAAAAAATAGAACCAATGGTATTTTGTGCATCAATACGTCTTGAATCCATTAATGAACGAATTAAACACTGCACATAAACTTGATTACGACGTGTTTGAATAACGCCAACATTGTTTGACGTTTCAACCACGCCCTCTATTTCATCACTCATTCTAAAGACGCCATGAGGCGCAGCGTAAATAGCAGCTAACACGCGAGTTTGAAAATCTAGTGCAAAGACTTCTTCAGCGATATCACCAGCATCAATAAACACAGCTAAGTCAGGTTCAACGGCAACGAGCTCTTGTTTAAATATGGCAGTCCAAGTGGCAACGTCAGCTTTAAATTGAGTAACATTGTCGTTAGGTACTAATATTTCGGCGCTAGCTTCTCGGGGGAGGGCATTACGTAAACTTCCGCCATCGATGCTAACTAAACGAATATGATGTTTTGGTGCTAATTCAAATAATATACGTGTAAGTAATTTGTTGGCATTACCGCGTCCCAAATGAATATCGACTCCAGAATGGCCGCCTTTTAACCCTTCAATGACTAAGCTAAATGGCGTGTGATTCTCAGGAGCCTGCTCAGATTCAATATCAAAGCGTACATTGGCATCAACGCCACCGGCGCAGCCCATGTAGACTTCACCTTCATCTTCTGAGTCGGTATTGAGTAATATATCACCATCTAAATAGCCAGGTTCAACGCCAAAGGCACCTGTCATTCCGGCTTCTTCATCAACGGTAAATAACGCTTCTAGTGGGCCGTGTTCAATGGTGTCATCACCTAAAACAGCCAGTGTTGCACATAACCCTATACCATTGTCTGCGCCTAATGTTGTGCCATCGGCTGTTACCCAGTCACCATCTATAAATGGCTTAATAGGGTCTTTTGTGAAATCATGCACGGTATCATTATTTTTTTGCGGCACCATATCAAGGTGAGCTTGCATTATCACCCCTTTACGATTTTCATAACCAGGGGTTGCAGGTTTTTTAATGATCACGTTACCGACTGTATCGCGCGTGACGGTTAGCCCTTTATCAGTGGCCCAATTGACAATATGGCTCGCAATAGCATCTTCATGTTTTGAAGGGTGTGGGATAGCGCAAATTTGAGAAAACCACTGCCAAATAGGTTGTGGAGTAAGTGTTGATAACGGCATGATCTAAAATTCCAAGCAATAAAATTGCGCGAATCATATCATATCAAAGCGCTAAATATGCCTTAGATTTTGCAACCTTAGATAAGCATTTTGTGATAATGAACCTAAATTAAATTGATAAATAACGAACTTAGTCTCATACTCGAAGCATCTAATGGTATTTGACCATTGAAATCAAACTCATAGTGCACACTTCATGTTAGAAAAAATGTTTCAAATATCATCACATAAAACCTCACTTACCAAAGAAGTGAATGGTGGTTTGACGACATTTTTGACCATGGCTTATATCTTGTTTATAAACCCTGTCATACTTTCTCAAGCTGGGATGGATAAAGGCGCCGTTTTTATGGCGACCTGTTTAGCCGCGGCATTCGGGTGTTTTTTAATGGGAATGCTGACTAATTATCCCATTGCCTTAGCGCCGAGTATGGGTTTGAATGTTTTTTTTACTTATTCTGTAGTGATAGAAATGGGATATAGTTGGCAAGTCGCCCTTGGCGGTGTCTTTATATCTGGTGTGTTGTTTGTTTTATTCAGTTTATTTCGTATTAGAGACGCCATTATTAACAGTGTCCCCTTGTCTATTCGCCAAGGAATCGCTACTGGAATTGGCTTATTTCTTGCTATAGTGTCGTTAAAAATTGCGGGTATTGTTGTTATAAGTGATGACAGTAAATTAGCATTGGGTGATCTGCTATCATTCAACCCAATGATGTGGCTGCTTGGAATTACTATCATTATTGGTTTTGCCGCTCGCGGGCTGCGTGGTGGCATTTTGATGTCCATATTGATGATAACTATTATTGCTGTGTTTGCTGGGCACGCTTCATTTTCAGGTGTTACAAGCCTACCTCCCTCTTTAACCCCTACCTATTTAGCATTAGACGTCAGTGGCGCTCTAGATATTAGTTTGTTAAGTGTCATTTTCGCTTTTTTATTTGTCGATATTTTTGATACATCAACTAGCATCTTTGCAGTAGCACAACGAGGCGGTTTACTAAATACCGCCGGTCGCTTTCGCCGACTAGGCCGTGCATTATTTGCCGATGCTGCAGCGACCATCGTAAGCGCTGTGACAGGAACGTCTACGACTACTGCATATGTCGAAAGTACTGCTGGTGTCGCCGCTGGCGGAAGAACTGGCCTCACTTCAATTGTCGTTGGACTTTGTTTCTTGCTTGCTGTGTTTTTTTATCCTTTGGTGCAAATGGTGCCTTTAGCAGCAGCATCGCCCATAATGTTTTACGTAGCGACCTTGATGTTGGCGAGTTTGATTAACGTTGAATGGGAGGATTTAACCGAAGCTATTCCTGTTGTCATCACAGCGATAATAATGCCTCTAACATTTTCTATCGCCAATGGCATTGCATGTGGCTTTATTAGCTATTGCTTGATTAAACTTGCTGGCGGGCGTTATAAGCAACTAAATCCGTTAGTCCTTACATTAGGCTGTTTCTTCGCATTGAGCCTTTACTTCAACTAACCTATTTCAAATCTCGCCCTTAACGAGCTTTGTAAAAGTAATCTTTTTTGATAACACTTTGGGGGATATTCTGTACTCGCGTTGCCCCTTACCCAATAAAAGGTTAATAATAGTTATAAGTTAGACGATAAAACTTGATCTAAAAGTTTTTTTTGGTACTTTATGGTTGTTTTTTCAATGAATGCAATACTTAAATCTAAGGGTGATAAATGAACACACACGCTAGTACCAATGAGCGCACATTTCCTGCTCATCAGCAGTTAGTCTCGATCACCGATACAAGTGGAAAAATTTTATACGCCAATGCCGATTTTTGTGACATTGCGGGTTACTCAATAGAAGAGCTCACGGGACAACATCACAACATTGTACGTCATAGCGATATGCCAAAAGCCGCGTTTTCTGATCTTTGGGCCAAGCTTAAAGCGGGTCGTTCATGGCGTGGTATGGTAAAAAATCGTTGTAAAAATGGTGATTTTTATTGGGTTGATGCATATGTTACTCCTCTTTATGAAAATAATAAGGTCGTTGCTTATCAATCCGTGCGTGTCAAGCCGACTCAAGCTCATATCGATAAAGCGAGCAAGCTCTATAGCAATATCAATGCTGGTAAGAAATCCTTAAGCCAATGGTTAACTATGCCTGTTAAGTACGTTGCAGCAGGGATCATCATGCTGAGCATTATTGTCGTTGGCAGCGCAGAAATGTCGTCCGTCACATCAATTATTAGTATGAGTGCATTGTTTGCAGCGTTATTGGGGATATTTAAACAAGAAATATTTACTGTGCCAGCTTATGTTAAAGAAGTTGAAGAGCGTTATGACTCTCCATCGCGCCATGTATTCTCTGGTGAAGGGAGTACCGGCATACTTAATTACCCAACGCAGATGTCAGACGCAAAAATTCGCACCATATTAGGACGCACAAGAGATCTGGGAAATAACTTAGTCACAGTATCTGATGATCTTGATAATTCAGCCAAAACTAGTCTTGCGGGTTTAGTTAAAGAAAATGATGAGCTGAGTCAGTTATCTGTTGCAATTACTCAGATGAGTACTGCTATTAATGACGTGAGCCATAACACCATCGATTCTAGGGATAAAGTTGATGCTGTAAATAATCAATGTAAGGATGCCATTGCCATTATTGATAATTCACGCCAACGCATTGAGAGTTTGGGGGAAGCCATTGGCCAATCTGCAGATTCAGCTACGGGCTTAATTGATGATGCAGATCGTATTTCTACAATTATGTCTGAAATACAGGGCATAGCAGATCAAACTAATTTACTGGCTTTAAACGCGGCTATTGAAGCGGCTCGCGCCGGAGAGCAAGGCCGAGGTTTTGCGGTAGTTGCTGATGAAGTAAGAACATTAGCTAAACGAACTCAAATGGCGACAGAACAAATTCAAAAGTCCGTTGAAAAGTTACAAAATACGCTGTCAGATTGGAGCGCCATGATGTTTGAGAGCAAAGAGTCTGCGCAGCAATGTGCGCAAGAAAGTAATAAAGCAGGTGACATGATGGCTGACATTATGACCGCCATGGATGATGTTAATAGACTCAGTGAACAAATTGCTGCGGCCACACAAGAGCAAAGTGCAGTGGCACAGGATATCGCTAAAAATGTTAATCATGTCGATGAGATATCAAACGAGAATACTCAAGTAAGCCATCATGTTGGTGAACAAGCGCACCTTATAACGCAGTGCAGCAATGATATTCAAAAACTGAGTGAAACATTTAAATAGTGTTCGTGAAATGTTCTAGTTAAAGCGCTAATTCTGGCGCTTTAGCTAAGTGAAGTAACCGTAGAGGTTACTTCACCATCATTGAGTTTGGTAATCAATGTATCACCTAAGGCTAACCGCTTAACCGTTTTTATAACGGTGTTATTGTCATCAAAACTAATGCTAAAACCACGCTCTAACGTTGCCAATGGACTCACGGTATTTAACTCCCGAATTAAACCACTATATTTAGCCTGTTTAGCCGCTAGTAATTGAGTCATGGCCTGTTTTAGCCTAATAGACAGTTGATCATGATGCGCGATCTGTTGTGATATTTGACGCTGTGGTGAATAGCGTAATAATCGTTGCTGCAAGTTGTTGAGCCTAAGCTGTGCACTATTTAGCTTAGCTGTCATTAAGATATTAAGTTGATGATCTAACTCGTCAATTAGCTGTGTCTGTTGAGCCAATTTGTATTTAGGATCTTGATCTTTCAATCGCGTCGCTAATGTGACTAAGCGTTGTCGATATTGATGTAACTGATTAGCTATCACATGCTGAAGTTGCTGCGATAAAAACTGACTTTTTTGCTGCTGTTGCTCATTGCTCACACTGGCAATTTCAGCAGCGGCTGATGGCGTTGGTGCGCGGTAATCACTCACAAAGTCACTGATTGTAATATCGACTTCATGACCAACAGCGCTAATGATAGGAAGTGCAGAGTTGAAAATACTATGTGCTAATGACTCATCATTAAAACACCATAAATCTTCTAATGAACCTCCGCCACGTGTTAATAATAAAACATCAACTTCGTTGCGATTATTTGCTGTTTGAATTGCACATGATAATTCTTGTGCTGCAGTCTTACCCTGGACTTGTGAAGGGTATATTACAACTTCGATGAGCGGGTTGCGTCGTTTTAACACGGTTAATATGTCATGAACTGCAGCGCCAGTTGGGCTGGTGATTATTCCTATTTTGTTGATAATCGGCGGCAACGCTTGTTTGTGCTCTGTACTAAATAATCCTTTGGCAGCTAGATCGCATTTTAACTGCTCAAATTGTTGCTGTAATAAACCATCGCCAGCCATGTCCATCACATCAATGAGTAATTGGTAATCACCGCGAGGCTCATAAACACTAATGTTGGCTTTGACCATGATTTGCTGGCCATTTCGGGGTCTAAACTTAACACTTCTATTGCGCCCTTTGAACATGGCGCATTTTATTTGTGACCGAGCATCTTTTAGGGTGAAGTACCAATGTCCCGATGATGCGGCCACAAAGTTTGAAATTTCGGCATTTACCCACACGCGGCCAAAATTCCCCTCAAGTAAACGCTTAATTTCACCGTTTAATGTGGAAATATTATAAATGTTATTGGCAGGCGCGTTATACATGGCAAAGTCTACGTATTATGGGATAGCGAGAGGTTGAAGTTTATAGTGCTCGATAAAGTGAGGCAACTAATAAGTCATGTAATACAAAGTAATAAGGTGGTTTAAAGTAAACCACCTTCATTAAGCTGATAGTTATTGCTTCGTACTACATGCTCATGTAATTAATGGAACTGCTATTAGTCGTTCATTTGTGCAATTCGTTCGCGCAAAACATCCATGCCAGGTTTGTCATTTAATAAATCGTGTTTTGACAATCCAGATAACTCATGAGGAAAGACTAACCATTCATCGGTCTCATACAAGTAAAAATCTGGTGTTCGCTGCGTTTTATTATTACCTGGCTTAAAGTAGGGCGTTGCTATTTTCATGATTGGTGTGTTCTTGCGACATTTTCTCGTTAGATCTTCGATGATTTGTGCAACACTTAAACCCGTATCATAAACATCATCGACAATCAGAAGAGTGTCTTCAGCATTGGCATTGCCAATTATGTAATCAAGCCCATGAACTCTGACATTAGACACTCGTTCTTCAATACCCGTATATGACGAGGTACGAATTGATATGTGATCTGATTTAACCCCAAAAAAGTCAAGTAGTTCTTGAACCGCAATCCCAACAGGTGCACCGCCACGCCATACACCAATAATATAATCAGGTTTACAACCACTGTCTAACACTTGCAATCCGAGTTTATACGAATCATCTAATAGGGTTTGGGCATCAATATACTTTTTAGTCATCGCTATCTCACTTAAATGGGTCAGTATTATCGGTATTTGTGCGCGCTAGTATAACAAGAGTTTGGGCATAAAAAATTAGATTTATGCTAATACTTGTCATTTGTGACAATAAATTTGGTGTTTTTTTAGCTGTTTATAACGACATGTAGTGTTTTTTTTTTTAAATAATCGCAAATATAGATTGTCGGCGGCGGCATCATTCTCTATAATACGTCGGCAATATTTAGACCCTTTTTACTCAATTTTGGTGAGATGTTGCAATGCTAAGAATCGCTCAAGACGCTTTAACTTTCGATGATGTTCTACTAGTTCCAGGA
>Ga0105354_1000331_pt1 | contig 29398 bp, 23 predicted proteins | sample GOMGulsemesocosm_FD_83658 | JGI IMG/M metagenome (GOLD analysis project Ga0105354, IMG submission 83658) | Methane-oxidizing microbial communities from mesocosms in the Gulf of Mexico - GOM9B Gulf of Mexico | ecosystem: Environmental > Aquatic > Marine > Cold seeps | place: USA: Gulf of America...
CCTATTTAATAATAAGTTTTTTAGTAAGGATACTATTATTAGTGTCTCTTTTGATTTTTACTAAATATATTCCTTTAGAATATGATTCAGTGCAAAAAGAAATAGTGTTTTCTTTGTGCTCAGACTGTTGGACTTCACGGCCAACAAGGTCATAAATAGTAATTTTTAAAGTACTAAATTTTAGATTGTCTAATTTAATTGTTACCATGTTAGAGCTTGGGTTTGGAAACATTTTAAAAGCTTTTACCAATTCAAAATCTTCTGTAGCCAGAGTATTTGCTGCTACTTCTTGATCAGCAAATTTTAATACTTCACAGTTGTATACAGTATCTACACCATCTCTATTTAAGGTGTTGTCAGTAACGATATAATGATCAGTATTAATAGTAAAAGTGTAATCAGCATAATTACCTGTAAAAATCACCTTGTCTGTTGTTCCTCCTTTACAATCGATACGGTCATTTCCTTTGGCACCTTCAATAGTATTATTAGCATCATTTCCGTTTAGTTCATTGTTAGTATCATTTCCTTTTAACCCAGAAGCATTGCTTCCTGTTAAGGAAACGTGTTGTAAATATTGTGATTTGTATGTATATGGCTGAGCAGTTGTTCGAGACATGTTAAAAACACCTGTAAAACTGGGGTCAATATCCATGTTAATATTAATCATTGGAGAAAAATATTTTGGCATTATTGCCCACCCCATTGGGTCTTCAGTTTCTATTTCCGTTCTGGTTTTTGCAATGTATTCTCCCCACATTCCTCTTGTGGCACTATTTGGGTTACCAACTTCATTCCAAGCTTCCCAGAAACCGTAATAACTATCAACGACAGAAGCTAAATACTCTTGTGATAAGCTATTTTCAGTATTTAATTCGTTATACCAACTTGGATCAGTTTGTGCTCCCATTGGCCATATTTGATAATTGTTATTATCTGCATTATTTTGAGCAGCTCTGATTTCTGATTGATATGCTGGTAAAGCGCCTGGAACGGTATTGGTACCATCTACACCAATTCCCATATCATGCATAAAATGTAAAATTTCTTCATAAGCTGCATCTCTATGATTATAATCATTGGTTGTATACCAAGGATGTCCTTCTACTGCCATTTCGTTTTGATATAGGGGTTGAGCATTAATTGGAGGTGGAGTACTTCCGCCATCACTTCCGTTTAATAACATTAGTATCGCTTCATTTGTTCCCATTTTATTTATTACAGCCGTCTTGTCAGCTCCGTATAGAGAACCAGGGACATTGGTTAAATAGAATTGTAAAATGTTTCTTGCGCGTACAATTTGTGCGTCTGTAATTAAGTTTTGTGCTATAATGTGAATGGCTTGTCCATTAGGGGCTTGAATTTTAGTATATTTTACAAAACTTGAATAGGCTCCAAAAGTATAAGGCATACTAATTACCCCGTTAGCGGAAGTGTTAATATTATAAGTATCTAATAATTGTGCATTACTACTTAAGCTAATTAGAGTTAAGAAAAGTACTGTGTAGATTTTTTTCATATTAATCGAGTATTGTTTGTTAATGGCTCAAAATTAAAGTGAATACAAGTAAAACAAAGGAGTTTGTAAAGTAAAATAGTCCGACTGAACTCTATTGGGACTATTTTAATGGGGTGCTTATGGAATTAGAATATATATTTGGCAGCTATAGAAATATTTATAGCTTCTGGAAATACATTGATTGGGTGTTTTTTATTGAGTTTTCTTCCAGCCGCTAATTTAATATGATAACGGTTGTATTTTAATTAAAAGGGATTCCCTACGATTATAAGTATTTATGTATATTAAAACTGTATTCTAAAAACGATATTAGGAGTAACTCCTAGTGAGTAGCTGTTGGTTTTTACAAAAGAAGTAGTGTCGTCATCGTTATACTTAACTCGGAAGGAGCGTTGTAATGTGTTTTTTTGGTTGTAAATATTGAGTAATGAAAGGCCTATCTTACCTTTCCAATGCTTAGAAATACTTAGATTGAATTTATAGGTAGCAGAAAAGTCTAGACGATGATAAACAGGTAAGCGTTTGGCATTAATTGTCTCATAGTTAATTTCATCGTTTATATCAATTCCGGTAGCGTTAGTATATGGAATCCCTGTTCTTAAATTCCAGCCTACAGAAAAATCAAATTGGTTAATTTTCAAACTATTTGCCCATAAAAATTGATGTTTAGCATCGTAATTCCCAGCAAAAGCATTTCCGTTATTTAGATCATCAAACACAAATTGTGTATTGCTTAAACTATAACTTATCCAGGAGCTGTATTTTTTCCATTCTTTTTTAAGAAAAACATCCAAACCATATGAAGTACTTTGCCCTTCAGAATAATCATCTTCCTGAGAAATAAAGCCTTGAGTAAGGGAGGTTAATCCGTTTATTTCTTTTCGATAAAGATCAATATCTAAAGTCCATTTATTTACTTTTAATATGGTTCCTAAAGAAACCTGATTACTTTGTAAAACAGGAATATCTTTTTCATTAGCTAACGCCCAAACCTGATTTTCTAAGCCAAAATCTTCTGTAAAAAACTCAACTACTTTACTAATATTTTGTTGTTTTAACTCTGCGGAAGTTTTTATCCATAAATTAGAAGCTAATTTAGTTTGCGCGTATATTCTAGGCGATAAGAATAGGTCTTCTGTTAAAGAAAAGTAATTGGCTCTTAATCCTAAAGTTACACTTGTTTTATCTTGGTTTTTATGTATGTATTCTCCAAAAACAGCTTGAGTCGTATTTTTATTTTTAAAGGAAAATTGCTCGTTTTCTTGAAAATTATTGGTAACAAAACTCATATTAAAACCTACATCGCTATTGGTAATTTCATACCCTATATTAATACTTGATTTTTTTTTGATATGCCAATTAAAGATAGTTTGTAATTGCAGTTCTTTAATTATATTCTTTTTATTGGCAGCATCTTCTATTTGATTATTGATGTTTTTACGACTAAAATCATAGGCAAGATCAAAATTAGAATAATAGAGTTTGGTTTTTTGTTGCATCTTTTTAGTCCAACATCGCTTCCATACACCGCTTACACCAATATTAAAAAAGTTTAGTAAATGCTGTATGGCATCAGTAATTTCATTTTCATTTAGAGCATAATTTAAATCGTTATTATTATGTAAATAATTAATAGAAATAACATCATTTTTACTTGGGTTTAATAATAATTTGGCAGTAATATCCGAATAGAAAAATTCGTTAAATTTATCTTGCTCTTGAACTTCTTGAACTTGATTATCTTCTGTTATGACAGTGTTTTGAAACACTTTTTTTGATAGTTTCTGAAAAGTAATAGTATTGAATGCATCAGTAAATGATCTTCTTCCCGAGGCAATGAATCCTATGTCTTTGCTAATTGGTATTTTCAAAAAGGCATCAGCATGGATTAAATTTGTACCTATTTCACCAGAAAATTTTTGTGGAACCTCATTATCAGATTGAATATCAATAACACCTGAAATATGATTACCATATTTAGCATTAGCACCACTGCGAAACACTTTAGTTTTTTTAGCTACATACGGGTTAAAAGCAGATACCATTCCGAAAAAATGTGCAGAATTGTACATTTTAATTCCGTCAAATAAAATTAAGTTTTGATCAGGTGTTCCTCCTCGGATATGTAAACCAGAAGCAGTTTCGTTAGGGCTTTGTACTCCCGGAAGTAACTGTAAACTTTGTAATATATCTGGTTCTGTAAGCCCAGGTAAAATACCAAGTATACTTGGGCTAAGCTCTTCCGAACCATCATTTTTTTTCACCATCCCATTGGTTAGATAATTTTGAATGATGATTTCATTTAAAACATCAAATGAGTACTGTAATTCAATAATAGTGTTCGGGTTGTTTAGAAGTGTTTTAACATGAATATTGATTGTTTTATAGCCTAAATAAGAAATACTTATTGAGTCATTTTCGGATACATTTTTTAATTGAAAATAGCCTTCTTCATTTGTAGTTGTTCCCCGATTTTTACGGAGTAAAATGATAGTACTTCCTGTAAGTGGCTCTTGAGTATTAGAGTCCTTTATTGTCCCGTTAATTAAATTTATTAATCCCCCATTTACAATATTTATATACCTATCAGTTACTTTATTAAATTGTAGAGTAGTTAATTTTTGTAGTTTTTGTAAAATAGCAGCTAAGTTTTTCTCTTTAAAGTCAATGGTAATGGTTTTGTTGGTTACATCATTTTCAGAGAAAGAAAATTTTACATCAAACGTTTTTTCAATCACAAAAAGCACCTCTTTTAAAGGTGCTTTTTTGAATGATTTATTTTGAGCTTTCATGGAAAGGATTCCGAAGAAAAGAAAGCTTCCAAGAAAGATGAGTTTAAAGTTCATTTATTGCTTAATCAATACAATATTTCTTGTGTTAATTTTACTTGTGTTGATTCTTAAAGGTACAAAAACAGTTTGTAAAGCGATGTTGAGGTTACTGTGAGTAAAACTCCCTGTAAACTTTTGTGTATTATCAATGTTAACAGCATCAATTTTCACGTTATATTGATGCTCCAAAGCTATGATTACTTGGCTTAATGGTGCACTATTAAAAGTACTTTCCCCTTGTGTCCAAGAAGGAAATGTTTCTTGAATATTATAATCTTCAACTGTACTATCTTTTAACTGCCTAAAAGCTTTTCCTTGGGTTAATATACGGTTATGATTACTTGTTTTTACGTTTACTTTTCCTTCAAAACATTTTATTTCAAAGGCAGCACCTTTGGTGTTCACATTAAATTGAGTTCCTAAAACGCTCACAGTTCCATAATTGGTTTCTACTACAAAATCACTTCCTTTCTTAACTTTAAAATACGCTTCACCGTTCAACTCTAAAACTCTGTTTGCTGCCCAATTTTTGGTTTTATAATTTAGTGTTGAATTGGCATTTAAAATTACTTCAGAACCATCAGGCAGGGTAATTGTTAATTGTTCACCGTAAGTAGTTGTATGGTTTGTATTTCTGTTTAAGAAAAAGAAAGCTCCAATTAAAAGAAGTACAGAAGCTGCTGTACTAAAGAAAAAATTAGGAAATAACCTTTTAACTTCAGTAGGTTTTCGTTGAGCGGAAAGCTGAGCTTTAATTTGCTTAAACACCTTTTCTTTATTAAATTCAGGGGTGTCTAGTTCCCTAGATTTTTGAGCTATTTTTTGATATAAGGAAAATTTGGGCGATTTTTCGAACTCACGTAGCTCTTCTGGACTTAATGCTTCATTAAGCCATTTAGTAAAAAGTTCGTTATCGTAATTTGTTTCCATTATTATTCCTTTACTTTAAAACAGTTAGGTAATAGTTTTCCCTATACTTTATGAATGGTATCTAGTTTTTTTTCTAAATATTTAAGCGCTAAGCTCATTTTTTTCTCTACAGTTTTCATAGCTACACCCTGTATTTCGGATATTTCTCGGTATTTTTTCTTGTCTATTCTATTTAATAAAAAAATAGTTCTTTGATCTTCAGGTAGTTCTGATATAGTTTGCTGTAGTTTAGCCATAAATTCTTTTTCTTCTAATAAGAATTCCGGGTTTTCATTAGTATACTGTTTTACACCTGATTTTTGATGTCTTAGTACTATTTTTTGATGTGCTACATGGTTTAAAAATAAATTATTAGCACAGGTGAATAAGTATGCTTTGGCTTTTTCTATAACTACTTTAGCACAGTTGTTCCAGAGTTTTACATAGCTTTCCTGAACAAAATCTTCAGCCTTATTTACATCGCCACATTTGTAGTACATAAAGTTGTATAATGCTTTGGCATGTTTTTTATACACGCTGTTAAAAACATTTTCTTCACAAACAGATTCTACTTTTTCCATTATAAACAAATTTATCAAAAAAAGAACCAGAATAAAATATTGCCTGATGGTAAATAAAATAAAATTTCATAACCACAAAACGGTTATGGAATTTTATTCTTTTAAATATTTAATATACTCTTTCGAAAAGTGGAACTAAATACTTCCTCATTAATATTAAACGTATCAATTATTCAACTACTGATATTGAGAAAAATGAAAGTTAACCATCATTTTTCGGTTAGGAACATTAATATTTGTTAGGACTGTTTAGTATATGAATTGATAAACTAGTTTGTAATGTAATTTATTGCAGCTGTTAGATGAACATCATCACCTGATGTTACTTGAGATTCAATAGGTAATATTTGTTCATCAGGTGTAATTCCAATGCCTTCAAAAGACTGGAAAGTAGTATTGTATTTTATTTCAATATCATGAGTAGAAACACGTGTTTTCCATTTACTATTTCCGTTAGTTAATGTTAATATATCACTACCCGCAAATATTCCAAAGGTTTTATCTCCGATAGATTTTACATGCGATTGGGTTTTCATTGCTGCAGTAAAATACTCTGCTGCACTAGCTGTTCCGTTAGCTGTTAAGAGTGCTACTTTATTGGTGTATTGGAAATTACCAGAGCTGGTTATAGTGTTGTCTTCAGGGAATACTCCAGCAATATAACCACCTTCTGCACGTGCATCAGGATAACCTTCAAACTCTTCGGTAGCCCAACTTCCTAAAGAAGAATTAGTACTACCAGTTGCCGTTTTTATACGCTGTCTGATTAGTTCAATAGGAGTAGAGCTTGCAAAAAATCGTCCAGCTAAATAATAAGCAAATGGACCTTGTCCTCCACCATTTGTACGTACATCTACTATAATTCCTGACTTATTTTGCAAAGCTGTTAACGCTTCATCTACAATAGCTTTAAAATTATTGAACTCGTTATTATTTTCGTTTACTGGCTCAAAGTTTTTAGCATTGATATAACCTATGTTAGTATCAGTAGTTAATGTTCCATAAGAAATATAAGGATTGTTAGTACTACTGGTAACTAGTATAACTTTATTTGGTGTGTTGTTTTGAACCATCTCTTCAATGGTTTCATTAAAAGGAGGTTCATAAATAACTTCTTGACTGTTATTGTAAACTACGTCTGTGTGTCCATCTTTTATAATATCATTCATAATGATGGTAAAAATTCCTATTAGTTGAGTATCGGTAGTCGTACTCGTTATTTGCGAATAATAGGTGTCATAAATGGTTTGCCAATTAATATTTTTTCTATGCATTAATGGGTAATGCCTATCATAAATATCCCAGAACTCTTGAAATACTTTTTGTTGTTCTGTAGTTGCTACAGGATTAGTAGTTGAATTAATAGTATCATCATTGTTGCAAGAGGTACCAATAAATAACAGACTGATGAACAGCGCAATAGTTTTAAATGTTTTTTTCATTTTTAAATATTTTAGAGAGTGTATAATTATTGAGTAATGATATTATAAGTACTTATTTCTGTAGTGGTCATCCAATGAATATTTTCTGCAGTGGCAGTATTGATGGTGAAATAATAAAAGTCTTCTGCCTGTTGTTGGGTAAACCCTACAGAAACATAATAGTTTATATAGGGTAAATGGTTTGCATGTCCAACAATAAAATCGGTGGCTTGAGCCCCGTTTCCATCAGACCAAGAATGTACACCCATTTGCGTATTAGCTCCTTTAGTACGTTGTATTCCTGCTAAGAAAAAATCAACCCCTCCAGAAGCAATTAATCCATTGTTTAAAAGATGCGTATTAATACCTAAATCATATACTCTTTTTGATAATAAAAGGTTGGTTTCATCATCCATAGAGCCATCACATTGTTTGATGTTTATTTTAGTAATGTTTGGGTATGCAGTATAGAGTGAATTGAAATTGGTTAAAGAATTGCTATTAATTACTCCGTTCATTTCTACGGTTGTATCTCCCTCTATTATCTTAAAAATACCAAAGGTTCTTTTAGAGTTATTATTGTTAGTGATACTATCGTCTTTATTACAAGAAATAACAAGGAAACCAAGAAGGAATAACAGGTTAATTTTTTTTAAAATATAATTCATAGTATTTATTTAAAAGGTTAAAAAAAGTACACTTAAATAGTCATAAGACTACTGAAGTATGCACTTAATATGCAGTTTACAATTCCAAGATCTTCTTCAGTGTTGAATTGTAAACTGATATGTTATTTTGTGGTTGTTGGGGTATTGTTATTTGGGTTTAATAGACTTAACAATACCCCACAACACTTAATAATTCTAATGCCTATAAGTTCCATCAGGTAATACCGTAGGGAATTTGTATTGCGGATCTGTTAACAATCCGTATACTGCAGCATCAGTACTTTGTACTAAAGCATTAGTGTTTAAATCCCATTCTTGAGAAATTTCATTTAATCGGTTTGCTTGAGCGCCTAAAATTGAACTCATAGACCAGTAAATGTATTCAGTAGTCATACAATCATATTCACAAGTAGCATCATCATAAGTATACCAAGCACCATTTGGGTATGGATTAGGAATACTTGTAAAATTTCCACCTCTAGCTATATCCATCGCATTGCTTAATGAAGTGCCAGCTCCTTCCCCAAAAACAGCAGGATAAGCACTCGCATAACCAGCATGGGTTATAATGTGCCATACTTCTTCTAAAGCAGCATCAAATTGGCCTGTATGTCCGTTGGTGTGCCAAGCAGGAATGGTTTCATCATTACCTAAATCTTGGCCAGTAGCATTGTTAGGCATGCTTACCGTATTTTGATCGGATTCCGATTTCCACATAAACATAAAAGCATTGTTGGCTATCATTGCATCTACGACAGTTTGATTATCGATAGTTCCATCTTCATTATTATCTAAATATTGTGCCATTAAATTTGCGGCATGTAATAATTTAGTATTTTCTACTGCTGCAACTGCATAAATAGGAATACCAAATACGGTTACTTTTTTACTTAATCCGGTATATCCAGCATCTGTATTAGCAACAATAGTAAAGTTAGGATCTGTACCTGGATTAACAATACTAATAGGTGTTGTAGTAGATGTTACAGAATCGTCAGTCGAACATGATGCGCAACTTAGGATTATTGTTGCAATAAGTAAGCTACATAGGTTTAAATAATTTTTCATTTGAAATGGGTTTTAAAGGTTTATACATTTAAAGAAACGGTGAAATAGAGTTTTCCCTATGATTTTTATTTTTTAAGAGTCCGGCTGCTTCCAAATAGACTTTTTAAATACTATTGTTGCTGATTTACAGTGCTTTTAGACTGAATAGTGAAATTTCCTAATTCAATTTTATTAGTACCTATATTGGTAATATTACCTAATAAACTAACTGGTGGCGTAGCAAATAATTGATCTGGTCCGCCAGAATCACTTGCTAAATTAGCTTCTAATTGCTGACTCTGATTCAGGTAAAACTGATACGAACTTAAATTAATATTATATAAGGTTATGGTTATTTCATCAAATACAATTTGAGATATTTCATCGTCGGTGTCTTCATCTGTTTCTTTAAATAAATCAATCTCTACGCTAGCTTCATCATTTCCATTAAAAACAACATCGTTAGATTGATATTGATTTGTAGAAACAAGCATACCATTATTATATAATTTCACATCAAATTTGTAAAAGTTAATGTCGTTTTCAGGATCGCTAAAAGTGATACTTAGCACATCTTCGTTATTTAAGCTTACGTCATTAATTGTTATCACAGGTTTTAGTATTTCTTCTTCAGATTTAAATAAAGTACCATTACTCAAAGCTACTTCTATCCAATATTTGTTTCCTATTTGAGTAGTGATAGGACTATTAGAAGTATAAGTGCCATTACTTACATCAAAACTATCACTAACTAGGCTGGTAACTCCCGAAGTGTTTTTGGTATATACCATTACTGTAGCGTCGTTTACGGATAAATGAGTGGCGGTACTATTTAAGGGAACAGATTGTTGAATGTTAATAACAACAGAATCTGAGCCATTATTTAATTGTCCGTAAATAATAGTTTTAGGTTCATGAGCAACATCCACGCTAATTTCTTTGGTGCAACTAATTAGTAGTGTTACTACTAGTATGCATGTTATTTTTTTTATAATTGAAATCATCTTTTTAAAATTTAAAGTTATAGGTAACAAAAGGTATTGGTGCGCCAATTACAGAATACTGAAATGTTTTTAACTGATTATTACGCAATTTAGAATATACTGAGAATGGATTTTTATGTGCATATACATTGTACACACCAAAAACCCAATTGCCTTGCCATTTTCTGTTTTCTTTCTTTTTAGGAGTATAGGTAAACGATATATCTAACCTATGTGTTGGCTTTAAACGATAGTCATTTCTATCTGAATAGGTAAAATACTGTTCTCCGTTAACGGTATATTTTCCAGTTGCATAAGTAGTTGGTCTACCAGATTGAAAGGTGAAAAACCCACCAACAGTCCATTTTTTATTTATGGCATATGCTGTGGTTAAGTTAAACATGTGTGGTCTATCATAATTAGACGAATAGTAATTTCCGTTATTAATGTTATCATTGAAAGAACTTGTTGTTTTACGCTTGGTAACCGAATAGGTATAATTTACATTACCTGTTATTTTTCCTTTGTTTTTATAAGCACCCAATTCTACACCATAGGAATATCCTTTAGCAGTTAATAACTGCGTTTCTAGATTTTCGTTTAAAAATAAATCAGCTCCGTTTTTATACTCTACTAAGTTTTTAAAGGTTTTGTAATACCCTTCTGCAGAGAAGTTATACTTTTTGTTTTCAGTATCATATGCATATCCACCAGAAACTTGATTTACTTCCAGGGGTTTTACATGATAACCAGCAGGTTTCCAGATATCAAAAGGAAGTGTAGCATATGTATTGGATATTAAATGAATGTATTGAAACATTCTGTTATATCCTAGCTTAACTGCTTTTCTATTACTAAGGTTATATTTAAAAGATAAACGCGGTTCCGCCCCGTGGTAGTTTTTTATGACCTCCCCTTTTTTGTATGTTTTAGAGCCTGTTATTGTACTTATACTTTGTGGTTGATTTGTATCATAAAAAGAAACTTTATTAGCACCTATATTACCAAACCATGAATAACGTATACCAGCATTCATAGACAGTTTATTCCATTTTTTGTTATACGATAGATACGGAGCAACTTCTAAGCCTTTTTCAGTTCCGAAATTGATGTTATTTACACCTGCTTCGTTACTTGTTACTTTAGCTGGAGTAAAGCGGTATAAGGTACTGTTAATACCAAAACGTATTTTGGTGTCGGCATCTTTATAATAAGTAAAGTCGGGTTTTACAATCCAATTTTCTACTGCTGAGGTCCATTTAAAATTACTTGCAGACCCTGTTGGGCCACCAGCACTATTTTTAGAAGAAAGAGCGTAGTTGTAACGACTAAAAATACCAGATACATTCATAAATAATTTATCTGAGAAAATATGATTCCAACGCACCGTTGTAGTTGCATTTTTCCATTGAAAATCTATAGTTTCTGATTGTTTATTTTGCTGAGGATTATTACCTTCTTCACTATCTATCTCTTCTTCAAATTTCAATTTCATTGCATCAGCACCAAAATATCCTGACACAAATAGCTTGTTATTTTCATTAATATCCCAAGATAATTTTGCATTCAAGTCATAGAAATATACTTTGTTTTTCTTTAGTGATTTAAATAGTGGGAAGAATAAATCAAAATAGGACCTACGTCCAGAAACTAAAAAACTAAGTTTTTCTTTTTTAATAGGACCTTCTAGTGTTAACCTAGAAAAAAGTAATCCTAAGCCACCTTCTCCTTTGAATTTTTTAGAACTTCCTTCTCGTTGTCTGATATCTAAAACAGATGAAGCTCTACCACCATATCTGGCAGGAATACCTCCTTTATACAATTGCATATCTTTTATAGCATCGGTATTAAAAATAGAAAAGAACCCCCAAACGTGTGAAGAGTTATAAATGGGAGCTTCATCTAATAAAATTAAATTCTGATCTATATTTCCACCACGGACATTAAATCCAGAAGCACCCTCACCAATTGAGCTAACACCTGGTTGAGTAAGGATAGCCCTTGTTACATCAGGTTCTCCTAATAAAGCAGGTAATAGTTTAATGTCTTTGGGTTTTAAATTTATCGAACCTGCAATAACTTGTTTGGTTTGACTTTTAGAATTACCAGTTCTAGTAAGTACAACTTCTTCCAATTTATTTTCTGAAGGGTTTAACTCTAATTGTAGTTTCTGATTTGAGCTTAACTCTATTTTTTGGGTCACTTCTTGATAACCTAGATAGGAAATAACAATAGTGTGTTTTCCTTGAGGTAAGCTAAGTGAAAAGAAACCATATTCATTGGTTACAGCACCTTTGGCAGATTCTTTGGAGTAAATAGTCGCTCCTAATAATGTTTCTCCTGTAGTGATATCTTTTAGCGTACCACTAATACTATAATTTTGAGCAAATGCTATACAACAGAGAAATAATAAAAGCGAAGTTAAAAGGTTTTTCATAGGTTTGTTTTATTGTATTTATATTTAAAACATATCAATAAATACTTTCCCTATGAATAAACTGTTAAAAAAGTCCTAATGCTTCTATTCGGACATTTAATCCCGCCAGTGAGTATAATTCTTCAAGGTTTTCTTAAAAATAATAGTGCTAGTTTATATCTAGTTTACTTGTATTGAGGATGTTGATTTTATTTTCATACTGTTTTGGAGTCATTCCTTCTAATCTTTTGAAAGCACTATAAAAAGTTGATTTTGAAGAAAAACCAGCCTCGTTAGCTAACCCTAATAAACTTAATTGATTCGCTTTTGGTGATTGGATAAGTATTTTAAATTCATCAACTCTAAGGGAATTAATCAGCTGATAAAAATTAGTCTGTGTATTAATTATTTTAGACAACTCTTTCTCTTTAATACCTAAATCAATAGCGAGACTTCTTAAATTTAAGTTAGGATTGATGTATGATTTTTCTTTAATGATTTGTTTTTTAATAGCATTAAAAGTTGCTAAATCATTTTCATTAGAAATAGTTGATTTTTCAATTGAAAGTATTGGTTCAGGGGCAATTTTTTCTTTAAATAAAGTGTGATTAAAAATTTCAGGTTGTGTCATTCCTTTATAACCAATCCAGTATATCAATACGCAAGTGGCAACAGTGGATGTTTTTGCAAATACTTCCGGTAACTCCTGATTAAAGAGACTAACGATATCTTCTGCGATCCAGAAAAAGTAAAAAGTTACGAAAATATAAAGAATGGTTTTTATCCAAGAAAGTGTTTTTAATTCTATTTCCGAATAATAGTTTAGAACATTTTTTTGGTGCTTATGGAGTATTCTAAAAAGGTATATAATTATAGAGAGATTAAAAATATAATCAATAATCCGTAAATATAAAATATTGGAATCATAAATAATAGATGGAATTAAAAAGGATAATACAATACCTAATAGTAATAATAACCATGCTTTTTTAGGGATATAACCCAAAATATTTTTTTGAACATAAAATAATAAAAACACTAAACTTGGTAGGCTAATTATAGAAAGAAATTCAATAGAAAAGGTATTGTTAATAGAAACAGATGTACAAAAAACATGAAAGACTTCTAAAGCTAAACACAAAAGAAATATTCCTAAGTAAATATTCGTTTTAGGAGTTTTAAATAAAAACAGACTTCCTAAAATAGAAGCGGTAGTAAAGCTCATTAAGTCAAAAATTTGTAAAAAATCGAGTGTAATTTGCATTAATAAATATTTTATAAGCTTTAAAATTAAGGATTAATTAAAGAATCACGTCCTTTCTAGGTTAGAAAGAAAACACTATTTTAGCAGCGTTACCGTTGTAATAACAACAATACTCTCATTCGTTATGATTTTAAAATATATAAAAAACAGTTTCTTTTTTCTAGCAATTACTTCTTTTGCACAAGAAAAAAGTATAGATACAAATTCCATAAATACGAATGCAATTGATAGTGTAAAAACGGAATTAATAGGGGGAATAAAAGAAACATTACAAATAAAAAAGGATGCTGCAGTAATAGTAAAAGACAGTGTTTTAACTAGTGATGCTAGTGTTGCTCTTAAAACATTAGATACGGTTCCTAAAGATTCGTTACAACTAGCGTTTTTAAAATTAAAAGCAGCAATAAAAGAAAAACCAGATTATACGTATGCTGCGGCAATAGATAGTTTATGGTTGAAGGAATTATATAGTAATGATTTATATGATTCAATTCATCACATACGTAAGAATATTAAAGCAGATACAATTTATTACCCTGCATTAACTAAGGACACGTTAGTTGCTCGTTTGCAACGACTAAATGACAAAACTCCTTTTAATATTGAGTATAATCCAATTTTAGAAAGTGTTATCAAACGCTTTTTAAAAAATCGTCAAAAATCGTTACAGCGTTTAATGGGCTTAAGCGCCTATTATTTTCCTCATTTTGAGAAAGAGTTGGATGCACACAACATGCCATTGGAATTAAAATACTTGGCAATTGTAGAATCTGCATTAAATCCAAAAGCAAAGTCTAGAGTGGGAGCTACGGGATTGTGGCAATTTATGTATGCAACAGGTAAAGAACATGGTTTGGATGTGAATTCATATGTTGATGAACGTAGTGATTTAGACAAATCAACTAAAGCAGCGTGTGAATATTTAACCCGGGTATATAATCGATTTAAAGATTGGGATTTAGCTTTAGCATCCTATAATTCAGGCCCTGGAAATGTATCAAAGGCGATTCGTCGTTCAGGAGGAAATAAAAACTATTGGAATATTCGTTCATTTTTACCTCGTGAAACAGCGGGTTATGTTCCTATATTTCAAGCAACTATGTATGTGTTTGAATATGCAAAGGAACATAATTTACGAGGAGATATTCCAGAACATCAGTATTTTGAAGTGGATACTATTCGTGTAAAAAAGAAAATATCTTTAAAACATGTTGCTGAGTTATTAGAAATAAAAATGGAAGATCTTCAGTTTATGAATCCTTCTTATAAATTAGATGTTATCCCAGTTATAAAAGGAGAAAATTATGTGCTTCGTTTACCAAAGGAACATATGGGAAAATTTATAATGCATGAAGAGGCTATTTATGCATATGCTAATCAAGATTTTAACAAGCGAGAAAAACCATTGCCTGAGTTAGTAAAAACCTCTAATAGAATACGTTATAAAGTGCGATCAGGTGACTTTTTAGGTAAAATAGCAGGTAGGTACGGTGTCAAGGTAAGCTCAATAAAACGCTGGAATGGTTTGCGATCAAATAGCTTAAAAATTGGACAACGTTTAATTATTTACCCTAGGCATCCACAAAAAGTGGTTAGTAAAAAAACAAAGAAAAGTTCTTCTAAGAAAAAATCTTTGGGAAAAATGACAACTATTGGAAGTTATACTGTAAAAACGGGAGATACACTTTACGGTATAGCAAAACGATATTCTGGAGTTTCAGCTGACAATATAAAGCGTCACAATAACCTAACTAATACTGGCTTAAAACCTGGAATGGTACTAAAAATTCCTAAAGGATAATGACTCGTTGAAGTTTATTTTTTTTTGATAAAATTGTCTACTTAAAAATAATAATTAATTATCAAGTTATATAGAGTATATTTGGTACAAGGTTTGATAGTCTACTAGCTAATAAAACCAACTTAAAAACTGAATATGTTATACAAACACCTGTTTATAATTACTTTAGTGTTAATTGTTTTTTCATGTAAGAATGATGCTGAAAAAAATGACCGCTATTTACCACCTTCTGGAGGAACTACAAATACCTTAACTATAGTATCGGAAGATAAGTTATGGGAAGGTGAGGTTGGTGATGCAACTAGAGCTGTCTTTGCGGCATCAGTATATGGATTAACTCAGGATGAGCCTCTTTTTACACTGCGACAAATGAAACCAAGAGCTTTTCATGAGTATGTAAAAAAAAGTAGAACTTTTGTAGAGCTGAAAAAAGGAGCTCCTAAAGGAATTAAATTTGTAAAGGATGTGTATGCTACACCTCAATTAGGAATTATAATTAGTGGAGAAAATAATGAAGCATTAAAAGCTGTTTTAAAAGAGAACGCTACAGCTATGACTGATAAAATTAAATCAGTTGAGATTGCTCATAAAATAAAAGAAATTTCTAAAAACCCATTGGAGAATGATGCTATTTCGGAGTTGTTTGATGTTGATTTAACAGTACTATTTAGTTATAGGATCGCTAAAAAAACAGATAATTTTATGTGGCTTCGTAAAGATATTAAAAATGGTGACATGAATTTGATGATTTATGAAGTGCCTTATGGAACAATTAAAAACGATAGTACAGCAATACAAAGAATTGTAAAATTACGTGATTCAATAGGGGAGAAATATATAGCTGGACCAGTAAAGAACTCATACATGGTTACGGAAAAAGCATTTACTCCTTATCTTGGAACTACCACAATTAATAATAAGTATACATTAGAAACAAGAGGGATTTGGGATGTAAAAAATGATTATATGGCAGGGCCGTTTATTACTTATGTAATTGATGATAAACAGCACAACCGTCAGTTGGTATTAGAAGGGTTTACCTACGCCCCTCAAATAAGCAAAAGGGATTATATGTTTGAATTGGAATCAATTATCAGATCTGTTGTGGTTGAATAAAAGAAGGCCAAAAACGTGCTAAGTATAATAATTTTAAAGGAAATTAAAAGAAAAACATATTTGCGTAAACAACCATTAAAAGCACTGATTTTTTTCAGTGCTTTTTTTAATTAAAAAGAGATGAACTTAAAACAAATAGGAATAGCATTAGTATTTCTTTTAATAGTAACAATAGTACAAGCTGTAGGGAACCCTGTGTTTTTTGTGGGGAAGGACAGTACCGCTATTTATATAAACACACAACGCATTACAACGGATGTACAACAGCTGTGTAGTACTCCAAAAGCAAGAAATTACAAAAATATTGCCTCATTAAATTTAGCAGGTAGTTATATTTTTAATGAGTTTCAAAAAGTAGGTTTAATAGTTAAAGAACAAACGTATAAAGTAAATGGAATCCCATATAAAAACATTATAGCCTCCTACGGACCAGAGAATGGTGAACGGATTGTTGTGGGAGCACATTATGATGTTTGCGGTAATCAACAAGGAGCAGACGATAATGCAAGTGGAGTAGCAGGAGTGTTAGAAATAGCAAGGCAATTTCAAAAGCACCAGCCTAAAACGCAATACAGGTATGATTTTATAGCATATACATTAGAAGAGCCTCCATTTTTCAGAACTAATTATATGGGAAGTCATGTACATGCGAAGTATTTAAAAGAGAATAATATTGCAGTAAAAGCAATGGTATCTTTAGAAATGATAGGTTATTTTTCTGAGTTACCTAAGTCACAAAATTACCCTTTTGGTTTTTTAAAATTATTTTATCCTACAAAAGCAAATTATATAGCAGTTGTTGGGAAAATAGGAAAAGGTAAATTGACACGACAATTAAAATCAAAAATGAAAAAAGGAAGTGATATTAAGGTAGTATCCATTAACGCTCCAGCTTCACTACAAGGGATTGATTTTTCTGATCATTTAAATTATTGGAAACATGATTACGATGCAGTGATGATTACGGATACCTCTTTTTTTAGAAATAAAAATTACCATCAAGTTACAGATACTATTGAAACACTGGATTACCAAAAAATGGCAGAAGTAATAAAAGGGATTACTTATGCCTTAATTAATTTTAAATAATTTGTAATTTTAATGTGTTAATTCTGTATCATTTTGACGTCTTAACAAGTGTGCTAAGTTCATCATCATGTTTTTTTCTAAAATATCATATTCGCCATCACACATGAATAACAACTCTATTTCATAAAGCAATAAGTCTACTTCATTGTTGCTAAATTTGTGTTCATTTGTGTATGCTAAAATCTTTTGTAAACTTTGATAATCATTATCTTTTGATAATTCTTTAAGAATATTTTTGTAGACGTCTTTGTTCACTTTTGAGAGAATTAAATCTTTTTCTTCATCGTCAAAAAAATAATCTACATGAGCCGAGTATAACAACGTATATGCTAAAAACTCGTCGTTTGTCCAATGTTGGGAGAGCTGTTTCATAGAAAGAGAATTTAAGAAATAAAATAGCCGGAAGTAAACCGGGTAATCTACAAGTTACTGATTTTTAACGAAATAGAAAAGAGGATAATGGTAAAATTTTATTTTTTACAATTTTACTAAAAGAAATAGTATTAAGTTTCATAATAATAATTAGTAGTAAGAAAAGAATAGTGTAAAAATTGAAGAGAATAAGCTCTGAAAGACAAAAACTTAGTTTAAGAATAAAAAAAGATAAAACCCCAATATAATGATGGGGTTTTATTTAAACTTTAGTGTTGACTCAAGGAGCTAGAACAAAAGTGTAGTTGTATTGAGAACAGTTTTATAAAAGAATGAAGGTATTAAATGTGCTTTCCTTTCTCCCAACCGTGTTTCCCTAAGTATTGGTTTCCTGATTCAACAGCTCCATCTTCAATAGAAGTTCCCATAGAATCATTCCAACGGTTTAAGTATCCAAATAATGAAATAACTCCTAACATCTCTACAATATCACCTTCACTCCAATGGTTACGCAATTCATTTTGAATTTTTTCATCTACAGCATTTGGAATAACAGAGGCAGCAAGTGAAAAATCTAAAGCAGCTCGTTCGGCATTAGAAAAAGCAGGGTGCGTTTTGTATTCCCAAATATGATCCAGCTGTTCTTGTTCAGCACCATAACGCTCAGCAGCTCTAATAGCATGTGCTTGACAATACCTACATCCTGTTGCGTTACTAGAAACCCATGCAATCATTCTTTTTAAGGCAGAAGTTACATTTCCTTCATTGGCCATAACTGCTTTGTTTAAGTTGATAAAAGCTTTTGAAATGGCGGGTCTTCGTTGCATTGTTAATACTGAATTTGGGCAAAAACCTAATGTTTCATTAAAAAAAGTTGCTAATTCTTGAGTTTCCGAATCATGATCGGTAGCTAATGGTGTTACTAAAGGCATATATTTATTTTTTACAATTACTAAAATACAATTTTCTATTTTGATTATACCAATTTTTATATAACTTGAAATTTAATAGGTATCATAGTACAGTCTTTAATTATGGAGATTGCTTACATTTACAAGAACAATTTTTTAAAATTTAATTTGATGGATAAGAATATCGTAAAAACATATTGGAAAGGAGATATGACTTTTGAATCTAGTAACCCTGGAGGGGGATTAGTAATGGATGCTAGTAAAGAAATTGGAGGAAATGAAGATGGATTACGACCAAAAGCAATGATGTTATCATCATTAGCAGGTTGTTCAGGGATAGATATTGCCATGTTATTGAAAAAAATGAAGGTTGAGATAGATACTTTCGATATTATTATTGAAGCTGAATTAACCGATGAACACCCTAGGTTTTACCACAAAGTAGCTTGTGAATATAACTTTTACGGTAACGATTTAAACAAAAAGAAAATTCAGAGAATAGTAGATTTATCAGTAGATAAATATTGTGGAGTAATGGAAATGTTTCGTCAGTTTGCTCAGGTTACTATTGCAATTAAATACCATAATTCATAATATCATGTCTGAAACAAATTACTTAGCACTTAATAAAGAGTCTTGGAATAAAAGAACTGCACATCATGTAACATCTGATTTTTATGCAATGGATGCTTTTAAAGCAGGAAAGAGTTCTTTAATGGATATTGAGTTAGGTTTATTAGGTGATGTAAAAGACAAGCGAATTTTACATTTGCAATGTCATTTTGGGCAAGATAGTTTATCACTAGCTAGAATGGGAGCAAAAGTAACCGGAATTGACTTGTCAGATAAAGCTATAGCTACAGCCAAAGAATTAAATGCAGAGCTAAATTTAGATGCTGAATTTATCGTTTCGGACGTATACGATTTACCAAATAATTTAAAAAGTAAGTTTGATATAGTATTTACATCCTATGGAACTATTGGATGGTTGCCAGATATGGATAAATGGGCAAGCGTAATCCATCATTTTTTAAAACCTGAAGGGAAGTTTGTATTTGTAGAGTTTCATCCGAATGTGTGGATGTATGATGATGATTTTACTCGTGTGAAGTATAGTTACTTTAACAAGGAAGCTATTACAGAAATAGAAGAAGGAACATATGCAGATAAAGATTCTAAAGTGCAATTTAGTTATGTTTTTTGGAATCATGGGTTGAGTGAGGTTATGTCTGGGTTGCTAAATAATAATTTGTCGATAGATAATTTTAAAGAGTATAATTACTCTCCTTATGATTGTTTTTCACATACAGAAAAAATAGGGTATAGAAAATATCAAATAAAACCTTTTGGAGATAAAATGCCGCTTTGTTACTCCATAGTTGCTAGTAAAAAATAAAATCAATGCGTTGGACGATAAAACCAAAACCTGATTCAAATAAAATAATTCATTTACAAGAAGTATTAGGTGTAAATGAAATTATAGCTACGCTTTTGGTACAACGTGGTATTGAAACTTATGACCAAGCCAAAACATTTTTCAGACCTTCATTAACGGAATTACATGATCCGTTCTTGATGAAAGATATGGATAAAGCAGTAGTGCGAATAGAACATGCAATTGCTAATAATGAAAATATTATGGTTTTTGGTGATTATGATGTTGATGGAACAACAGCAGTATCCTTAGTCGCGTCCTATTTAAAAACCTATTACGATCATGTGGCTACTTATATACCGGATCGTTATGCAGAAGGATACGGGATTTCTTATATAGGGATTGATTATGCTGAGGATAATGATATTTCGTTGATAATCGCTTTAGATTGTGGTATAAAAGCGATTGATAAAGTTGCCTATGCGACGAAAAAAGGGATAGATTTTATCATTTGTGATCATCACAGACCCGGAAAGGAATTACCTAAAGCAGTTGCTGTTTTAGACCCTAAACGTAGTGATTGTACTTATCCGTATGATGAATTGAGTGGTTGTGGAGTAGGTTTTAAGCTGATACAAGCATTAGGAGTAAATCGTAAGCAAACCATGGATGATTTTATTCCGTATTTAGATTTGGTCGCTACCAGTATTGCAGCCGATATTGTACCCATAACTGGAGAGAATAGAATTTTAGCGTATTATGGTCTTAGAGTAATCAATGAAAGTCCGCGCCCTGGCATAAAAGCATTTACCAAAAATGCTAAAAAGAAGGAGTTGTCTATTACGGATGTAGTTTTTCAAATAGCGCCAAAAATTAATGCAGCAGGACGTATAAAACATGGAAATCATGCCGTTAGTTTATTATCGGAACTAGATTATACCACTGCAGTACAATTTGCAGTTGAAATTGAAACCTATAATACTGAACGAAAAGGCTTAGATAAACAAATCACTAAAGAAGCTTTACAACAAATAAAGGTGAATAAAGAAGAGGAAGGTTTTACTTCTGTGGTATATGATGAATCTTGGCATAAGGGCGTTATCGGTATTGTAGCTTCACGTTTGATTGAAAATTATTATCGCCCTACTTTAGTGTTTACAAAAAGCGGAGATAAATTAGCGGCTTCGGCACGTTCTGTAAAAGGTTTTGATGTGTACAATGCCCTAGAGCAATGCTCAGAACATATTGAACAGTTTGGTGGACATATGTACGCTGCTGGGCTAACTTTATTACCAGAGAATTATGGTAAATTCAAAATAAAATTTGAAGAAGTGGTAGCTGCAACGATAGATAAACGTTTACTTGTAGAAGAAATTACAGTTGATTTAAAAATATCACTAAATGATATTAATGCCAAATTAATGCGTTTGTTAAAACAAATAGGCCCTTTTGGGCCACAGAACATGCATCCGATTTTTATGAGTGAAAATATGCAAGATACGGGATATGGTAAATGTGTAGGAGAAGATGATAAACATTTGAGGTTTACTGTAAAGGAAGCAAATTCTAACTCTATAGTGGGTATTGGTTTTGGTTTAGGTAATAAACTAAGCTGCATAACGAATAAAAAGCCATTTAGTACTGCTTATATATTGGATGAAAATGAATGGCAAGGGAATGTGAATTTGCAATTAATGGTAAAAGATATTAAATGAGGTTGATCGACCTAGCATAAGTTTTTGCAATTTAAATGTAGTATTTACTTCACTTGCTGCTTTTATTGGTAAGTTCATTAATTGTAGTTCTTCATTTTTTACTTGAGAAAATAAAGATAGGGGACTAAGTATATAACAATCAGTATGATCTTTATCTATACTGTTTTTATTTATAATTAATAAAAATATAAAGCAACATTATTCTTGCTTGCTGCTTTATGGATTTTAAAATAGTATGATTTTTCTAAAACCATATTTTGCTTTATATTTCTGAGAACCTGTTGCTTTGCTATTCAAAGTTCTAAGCATTAAAAAACAGCTAAATCTTATTTAGAATAATTAAAAATAATAATATATTTGTAAAATTAAAATTGTACAAATGCAAGATATTCATAGAATTTATTATAATAGTATAGGAATAGCTTTTCAATGGAAAAGAGATATTCAAAATGGGAATACAGACACCATACAACTGGTATTTAGAAATACGGGGTTTTATTTAACTTATGCTGAAATAAAAGAGTTCCATAATAAAGCGAAAGTCGCAAATAAGTTGAAGCAGTGTGAGGGTTGTACGCATAAAAACAAGTGCAATAATTATTTATTACAAACACCTTCTGAGAAAGTAGATTTATCTGTAAATGAAGAAGAACTACAATTAATAACGGATTTGATAAAAGGAACTTTGTTTCAGATGGAGTTAGATATGTATTTGAAAGGTGTTGGTTTAAATTAGTGTATTTAACACATAAAAGCTAACAACCGGGATATATGATATTTTTTTATGAGCCAATAAATATACTTTAATACTCCAAAAACATTATAGATGGAAAATTCGATTATCGGATATATGGAGGAGGAAATATAAAAAAGGATCTAATGAATTCCTTTTTTATATTCCTTTAATTCTAATCGTTTTCCATCAAATTTTGCATAGGTGAAGTAATTAATCCAATCTCCTAAGTTTATGTATTGTGAATTCTTGGCAATATCTATGGTCATAGGTAAATGGCGATGTCCAAACACAAAATAATCGTAATGTTTACTTTCTTGTTTTCGCTTGCAATATTGCACCAGCCATTCATTATCTTCTCCTAAAAATTTAGCATCATCATCACCTGAAATGAGCTTATTATTAACGGATAGATATTGTGCTAATTTTACACCAATGTCTGGGTGTAACCATCTGAAGAACCATTTTGAAACAGGATTAATAAACACTTTTTTCATTCGTTTATATCCTTTGTCTCCAGGGCCTAACCCATCACCATGACCAATTAAAAAGGTTTTATTATTCAGTAAAAACTCTTGTGGTTTATGAAAAACAGGAATGTTTAATTCTTTTTCAAAGTAATTACCCATCCATAAATCATGATTTCCAACAAAAAAGTAAATAGGAGTTCCGCTATCACTTATTTCGGCTAGTTTCCCTAAAGTACGAACAAATCCTTTTGGGACTACAGTTTTATATTCAAACCAAAAATCAAATAAGTCCCCTAATAAAAAAATGGCTGCGGCATCTTGTTTTACTTCATCTAACCAAGCCACAAACTTCTTTTCACGAGGTTTACTCGCTTCAAAATCAGGAGCCCCTAAATGATTGTCTGATGAAAAATAGACTTTCTTCCCTTCTGGTATGTTTATGCTTAAATTAGACATTGTCACTAGCAAACCATTCTGCAAAAGAAGTGTCAGTTTCTGATAATTTTAATGAATGTAGTTGAACGTTTTCAGGTAATCTATTTTTTATTTTAGCAGCGAAATCAATGACCATATTTTCGCTGGTTGGTTGATAATCTACTAAGATTACACTGTGCCCTCTGTCTTGTAGTTCTTTTGCTAATTCTATGTGAGGTGTATTTTTGTTAAACACTGTTGAATGGTCAAAACTATCAACAATTTCTTCTTTAACAACTTTTTTTAAGTCGCCAAAATCAATTACCATACCTAGTTTTACCGCTCCTATTTTAGTAATTGGTTCCCCTATTACGGTTACAGAAAGCTTATAGCTATGCCCATGAACATTTTTACATTTCCCATCATAACCATATAAGGCATGGCCCGTTTCAAAAGTGAATAGTTTAGTGATTCGTATATTACTCATAAAAGAAATTTGTACTACAAAACTACAATAATTAAATTAGTATCTTTTAGAAATTAGTTTAACACTTTCAGCAATATAGCGATTAGTAATAAAAATCTTAGTTGTAGCTTTGAACCTAACATATATTAGAAGTTTTTTGTTAAAAATTATAACATATTTTATTCTTTTTTGTAGCATGAATATTCTCTATGCACAACATCCAGTATCTGTACATCTAACAGAGAAAGATGGTTTGCCTGATATTGAGTTCTATGGAGTGATTGAGGATGAAAAAGGGTTTATTTGGCTTTCAGCAGATAAAGGATTGTATCGATATGATGGAGAACATTTTAAAAACTATTCCCACCCTAAAAAACATGGGTTATCTGTATTTGGGTTAAAAATAGGTCCTAGGGGAAGGTTATGGTGTAATAATATTTCAGGACAAATTTTTTATATAGAAAATGATGAACTGGTATTATTTATGGATATTAAAACATATACCAAAGGACAATTAGCTTCATTTTCTTTTCATAATGGTAAACTGATATTATCATCTTACCCTAAATTATTAGAAATAGATGTAAAAACAAAAAGAATAGTTTCAAACACTGGTAAATCAGACTACCTTGGATCGCACTTTAAAATTAATGATACTGTAATATGCACATTTAATAATAGGCTAAAATATTTCAATAAAACTATTGGGCAGCTTAAAAATTATGGGGAAAAAGAATATGATTTTAAAAACAAAAAGGTAGGGTTTTTTATATATAAAAAGGATGTGTTTTTAACAAGTTATGATGTTAATACAGATAGGCATGTTCTTTTTGTTAGAAAAGGGAAGGAGTTTTATAAGATCCCTACTCCAAAAAGATTAGAAAAGAATAAAATTATTAGTTCTTTCGAAAACAATAATCTACTTTGGATATCTACCTCCGAAGGAGTGAATGTATATGATTTTTACCATGGGGAATTTCAGTATAAAGCAAGCTATTTTAAAGGAGAATTTATTACTAAAATAATTAAAGATCAATATGATAATTATTGGTTTACGAGCTTAGAAAATGGGGTGTTTATTATGCCTAACATTCATTTACAACAATTTAATTTTCCAGAAAAAGTAAGCAACATCAGTTGTATGGATAAAATAAATGAACATACACTTGTGTTAGGGAGTACTAATGGCTATCTAAGTTTTTTTGATATAAGCACGCAAAAAACAGATATTATTGAATTAAAAAGCAAGCAACGGGTAAGTTCAATTTGTAATAATAGCTACAATAATTTTATATACATAAGTCAAGACGATTCTTCTTTAGTTTATAATAAAAAAACAAAAAAACAAAAACATCAAAAAAGTTTTATCAACGCTAAAAATTTTTCATTGGTTGATGAAAGAAGAGTCTTGTTTCCAACTTATGCAAATGCTTATGTATTAAAGTTTAATAATGATGAGCTATACAAGTCTCAGAGCATCGGGACAAGAAGGTCGTATACCTCATATTATAGTAAAAAAACAAGTAAGAGTTATGTTGGATATGTTGATGATTTTGAAATGTATGATGAAGCATTTAATGCATCGATTATTAGGTTTAATAATGAGCCAATTTTTGCTATAGATATTGATGAAACAGTTGATGAAACAATATGGGTATCTACTTTTAATGATGGAATTATAGGAATTAAAAATGGGAGTGTGTTTACAAATTATACAACTAAAAATGGATTATTATCCAATCAAACAAGTACCATAAAAAGTGATGGTGACAAGCTATGGATTGTTACTGATAAAGGGATACAATTATTAGATACAAGAACAAAAAGATTTAAAGCACTGACCCCAAAAGACGGTATAATTTCGTTTAATATTTCAGAAATCTGTGTTTTTAAAGATAAGGTTGTGTTTAGTTCAAATAAAGGGTTGTTTAAAATAGAGAAGGAACAAGTATTTAAAGTTTCAAAATTGCCAGAAATATATTTTACAAAAGTTACTGTAGAGGACGAAATTACCACAATAAAATCAAGTTACGATTTAGCTCCTGATGTAAGTAAAATCCAAATCTCTTTTCATGCAAATGGGTATCAGTCTGAAAAAAATATTACTTATAAATATCGGTTATTAGGGGCAAAAGATAATTGGTTCGAGGTTAATGATGGCGCTAATGAGGTTACATTTAACAATTTGTCAGCAGGGAGATATACATTTCAATTAAAAGCAGTTGAAAAAAATGGATTTAGAGAAACTTCAGTTCAATCAGTTCAAATAAAAATTAAAGTACCGTTTTATAAAGAGTGGTGGTTTATAACATGTAGTGTATTATTTGGCGGATTATTAATCATAGGGTATTATAGGAATAAATTAAGAATAAAGGAGAACGAGAAGCAACAACAATTAGAGAAAGTTGCAAAAGAAAGGGAGCTAGTGTTTTTAAAACTAGAGAATTTACGCTCCCAAATGAATCCTCATTTTATATTTAATGCCTTAAACTCTATTCAAGAGTATATTTTATTAAATCAGAAAAATTTAGCTGGAGATTATTTAGGAAAATTTTCCGATTTAATTAGGATGTACTTAAATCATAGCACAAAAAGAGGAATTTCGTTGTCGGAAGAAATAGAAGCTTTAAATCAATACCTAGAATTGGAGAAATTGCGTTTTGAAGATTCATTGCATTATCAAATAAACCTAATTGAAGGAATTGATGTTGATACTATTGAAATACCTACTATGTTAATACAACCTTATGTAGAAAATGCCATAAAACATGGCTTGTTACATAAAAAAAAGGATAGAAAACTCACCCTTAATTTTACATTAGAAAAGGAACAGCAAAATTTATTGTGCGAGGTGATAGACAATGGAGTAGGCAGAATTAAAGCATCAGCATTAAAAGCCAAAAGAAGAGCAGTGCACGAATCTTTTGGAAGCAAAGCAACGAATGATCGGTTAGAGTTGTTAAATTATGGAAAAAAACACAAAACAAGTGTAGTAATAAACGATTTGTATTCTAAAGAAAAGACTCCCTTAGGAACTCAAGTACTAATTAGCATTCCTTATATAAAAAGATGAAAGCAATATTAATTGACGACGAAAGAAAAGCCAGAAGTGTTTTAAAAATTTTACTAGAAGAAAACTGCCCTCAAATCACTCAAATTTTTGAAGCAGAAGATTTGATTTCTGGAGTAAATTTAATAAAAAAAGAACACCCACAACTCGTGTTTTTAGATATAGAAATGCCAGAACATTCAGGGTTAGAAATAATCGATTTTTTAGATAAGGAAGCTTATAATTTTGAAATTATTTTTGTGACTGCATATAGTGAATATGCTATACAGGCGTTTCAATTGTCCGCGATTGATTATCTATTAAAACCTATCAGACCTGCTCAAGTAAAAGAAACGGTAGAGAAAGCACTACATCAAATAGGGAAAGCACAATTGAATAGTAAGTTAGAAGAGTTAAAAAAGAACTTTACCAATAAAGGTTTTAAGAAAATAGCACTTCCTTTTGTTGATGGAATTAAATTTGTCAATTTTGAAGAGATTATTGTTTTAGAAGCTGATGGGATGTATACTAAAATTACGGTCAATAACAGTTCTGAAATTTTAGTAAGCAAACCATTGAAGCATTTTGTTGAATTATTAGGTTCACAGCCCATGTTTTACAAACCACACCGATCCTATTTAATAAATCTTAATTATATAAAAAAATATATTAAAAAAGAAGGAGGATATATTGTAATGGATAATAATAAAACAGTTTCCATATCTAAAGACAAGAAAGAAGAGTTTTTAATGATTGTTCAAAGCATAGGTTAGTGTAATTCTTACTTTCCTAATTTTTTTAATCAATTCATATCAGTTAAATTTCTAAGTAAACTGAATTCCTTTTAGTTGAGCTTTAAAAAGGAAGAGTTGCCACTACGAGGGATATCCCACATATATGTATTTCTAGTTTTTAATTTAAGCAGGTAAAACCGCTGTTTTAGAGGCTTAATTTATTCAAGGAAACCCTTTTTCCTTGTCTTTTTTTAATGATTGTTTTAGCAGTTCAAAACAGCATTTCGGCAATTGAAACAAACATTAACCTAAGTTAATATTTATTTTTACGGCTCTTAAATTACTAAAAAAATGAAAACAAAATTACTTTTACTACTACTTTTCATAAGCAGTATAACTTTAGCTCAAGTACCAACTACAGGCCTAGTAGGGTATTACGATTTCACAAATGGAGGATTGTTAGATCAAGCAAATGGGAATAATTTTACACAAACAGGAACCGCTTTAACTACTGTTAATGATCGTTTAGCTACTGCTAATAATGCAGTTCAATTAAATGGAGATTATTTAACCCGTACAGATATTTCTATTAGTGGAACTCACACATTTGCAATTAGTTATAGTTTTTGGGTAAATACAACTACAAATAATTCTAATTTAGAAACAATAATAGATGATAGTACTCGTAATACAGTAACACATTTTGACGGAGATGATACTGGGTATTATATATACTTGCAAGATGGGAAACTTAGGTTAACCAGTAGGTTTTATACAAGGTTGATGTTTAGTAGCCCAATAATAGCTAAAGGCTATGGTCATGCATCAAATAAATTCATTGCAGATGGAAATTGGCATCACGTTGTGGTAGAGTTTAAAACATATATTATCAGTGGAATACAATATGTTACCTCAAAGTTTTATATAGACACACTAGTAGAATCAAGTTCAGCGACTCATAACGGAATAGTAACTTCGCCTAATACAACAGGAAATGTTACTATTGCAAATAGTAGAACAAATCATTTAACAGCAGTAAATCAATATAAAGATACTTTAGATGATATATTTGTTTATAATAGATCTTTAACACAGGTAGAGGTAAATCAGTTAGCTAATATAAATGGTTACTGTTTAACTCCAAATGAAGCAATTATAACTACCAATACGATTACTAGTACATCAGCAACGGTATCTATTTCAGACTCTGGTAATTTTGATGTAGCTTATCATAAAACTAGCGAACCTTTTTCTAATGCAACGATTCTTTCAGGAGTAAGTTCTGGAAGTACTATTTTATCAGGATTAGATGAGTTTACAGAGTATAGTATATATATTAGAAAACAATGTATTAGTAATACTACTGGATGGTCTGGAGCACATAATTTCGCAACCATTAGAACTATTGGGAAAATATATGTAAATCATGCCGCTACCGGAAATAATAATGGAGTTTCTTGGACAAATGCTTATACGAGCTTAACAGACGCTTTGTTAAACATGGAAGCAAATGA
>Ga0105354_1000334_pt1 | contig 29189 bp, 27 predicted proteins | sample GOMGulsemesocosm_FD_83658 | JGI IMG/M metagenome (GOLD analysis project Ga0105354, IMG submission 83658) | Methane-oxidizing microbial communities from mesocosms in the Gulf of Mexico - GOM9B Gulf of Mexico | ecosystem: Environmental > Aquatic > Marine > Cold seeps | place: USA: Gulf of America...
ATAACTCAAATCACCAAAATTAGTAAATCACTTTGTTTTTTAAAGGGTAATGTCTACAGATGCAAATTTCCAACGCGATACTGCTTTGCAGTTCAAACGCGGTATATTTAGAGTCTCTTTCCATTATATTGGATTTTTTAGGCGAAACCGTTATTTCTAGTGACACCATTGATGATCTGTCTAAGCATCTTGCTTGTAACGAAACAATGTACCGTAGTGTTATTATCGACAGTTCTATAGAAAACTTTAATGAATCAATCATTAAAGCCTCTCCTAAACAGCCGTTTTTAATTGTGGGCGACGATGCGGCTGATACTGTAAATCAACATGCTAATGCTGTGGGCGAATTACCCAAAAGTGTTAAATATGACAAACTCACCCAAGAGCTTCACAATTGCCAAGACTTTTTAAATAAACGTCCTACATCAAACGCTATAACAGGATCGTCATCCATGTTATTTAGGAGTTTAGTTGGGCGCAGCGACAATATTCAGAATGTACGGGTGCTTATTGAGCAGGTAGCCACGACAGATGCTAATGTTTTAGTGTTAGGGGAGTCAGGTACTGGTAAAGAAGTGATTGCTCGCAACGTACATTATTATTCGAAACGTCGAGAAGGTCCCTTCATTCCGGTTAACTGTGGCGCTATCCCCCCTGAGTTACTTGAAAGTGAATTATTTGGTCATGAGAAAGGTGCCTTCACTGGGGCTTACACGGCGCGCAAAGGCCGTTTTGAGTTAGCCGAAGGCGGCACGCTGTTTCTGGATGAAATAGGCGATATGCCGCACCCTATGCAGGTTAAATTGCTACGTGTTCTTCAAGAACGCACATTTGAACGAGTGGGTGGCAGTAAAACTATTAAGTGTGATGTGCGTATTGTTGCAGCCACTCATCAACATTTAGAAGAGCAAATTAAAGACGGTAAGTTTCGAGAAGATTTGTTTTATCGTTTGAATGTATTTCCAATTGAAGTGCCTGCGCTGCGTGAACGTAAGAATGATATTCCATTGTTGTTACAAGAATTAGTGACTCGAATGGAGTCGGCCTATGATACGTCAATTCGCTTTACTCAGCGCTGCATGGAGTCATTAATGATGGCTGATTGGTCGGGGAATGTACGAGAGTTAAGTAATTTAGTGGAACGTTTAGTTATTTTATATCCAAATAACTTAATTGATGTAAATGATTTACCTGCCAAGTACCGTCATCTTGATGTGCCAGAGTTTCAGCCTGATTACCCTGAGGAGATGCAAGAGCAAGATGCCTTTGCCGCTCTCTTTAGTGGTGAAGAGGTGATTGAAGTACCTGAAAAAACAGTGATGACCGAGTTGCCTCTAGAAGGGGTAAATCTGAAAGAAATGTTGTCTGAATTGGAAGTCGATCTAATTAGACAAGCTTTAGAGCAACAAGATTATGTGGTATCTCGCGCTGCCGATACCTTGGGTATGCGCCGAACGACATTAGTCGAAAAAATGCGTAAATATGGGATGTCCAAGGATAGTTAAGTTATGTTTAGACTGCCTATTACAGCAAAGCGTTTGCAAGCGTTATATCAAGCTGGTGAAAACATCATCGCTTATTTGAGTGCAAAACTTAAAAATAATGATGATAAAACACAAATAATAGAAGTCGCTTATGACATGCAGTCCGGTTGCTATGTCGATGCTATGATTAATAATTCTGATTATGCTAAATTCAAAGCGCTGTACTGCAGCGCTTTATATCAAACCATCAGCCAATTTGAGCCTATAGACTCTATATTGGACGCAGGCATCGGAGAGGGGATAACATTAGCGCCGCTATTAGATCATTTTAATGTAAAACCAAAAAGCTATGGCGTCGATATTAGTTGGTCGCGCACTGCATTTGCCGATAATTGGCTCAGAGAAAAAGGCCATACCGATACGACTCTGTGTACTGGTAATATTACCGACTTGCCCTACGCGAATAATTCAATTGATTTAGTTTTTACATCTCATGCCATAGAGCCTAATCAAGGCAGTGAGCGAGTGATCATCAAAGAATTATTTAGAGTGGCGAGAAAATACGTGATTTTATTAGAGCCCAGTTACGAGCTAGGTGATGAAGCCTGTAAAGAGCGTATGACTAGATTAGAATACTGTAAAAATATTGAACAGACTTGTATTGATTTAGGCTTAAAAGTAATTGAGCATCGTCTATTTGAACAAAGCGCTAATCCGCTTAACCCCACCGCTATTACCATCATCGAAAAACTCACCGATGAACCTGTGCCTAAGCACGTGCTGGCATGCCCTGAGCATAAAACGCCATTAATTGAAGGGTTAGGTGCTCTATATAGTGAAGAAGGCCTTCGGGCATATCCCGTAATTGGCACCATTGCTTGCCTCAGAGTTGAAAATAGTGTCTTTGCGAGTCACTTTGAAAAATTTAATTTGTAGTACATAACATCCTGTTTTTTCGTTAAATTTCGCGTTGGCACATTCCGTGCATTCTCATCAGTATTAGTTTTACAGACAAAATATTGACGAGGCTGTTATGGCACCACAATTTCATCAAACATCGACATCAGGCGTAGTTTCTCAAAACAGGCTGGCACATTTAGTTGATATTCTACCATCGGGTGTCATTATTCTTGATGCAAATGGTCGTGTAGAAGAGGCTAATCGTATGGCCATCGACTTTTTTGGTGAAGAAGTTGTGGGTCAGCGTTGGTCTAATGTTATTAATCGAGTCTTTGAGCCTCGTGCAGATGACGGCCATGAAGTATCATTAAAAGATGGGCGCCGCCTTAAAATCGCAATTACCTCTCTTGAGCCAGAAGATGGTCAGCTTATTTTACTCACGGATTTGACACAAACACGCCAAATGCAAAATAACATGGCACATATGCAGCGATTATCTGCACTAGGAAAAATGGTGGCCTCATTAGCTCACCAAGTGAGAACGCCATTGTCCGCAGCGATGCTTTATGCTGCTAACCTCAAAAGTAAAGCAATGCCGGAACAATCCAAGCTGCGCTTTCATGACAAGTTAATGGCTCGTCTTAAAGATTTAGAGCAACAAGTCAATGATATGTTGATGTTTGCACGCAGTGATAATGGTCATATTGCGTCCGAGTTATCCCTTCAAGACATTTTAACTGACGTTCAAGCATCCAGTGAGGCGATGATTTGTCAGCATGAAGCAAAATTGATGGTTACCTTGCCTGATCCTGATTTATTGGTGATGGGTAATAGAACGGCGCTTAGTGGCGCAATTTCAAATTTAGTCCACAATGCTATTCAAGCTAAAAGCAAAGGGCTGTTAATGCATTTGGTTGCTAAGCGCCATGGTGAGAGTGAAGTCGAAATTTCGCTAGTGGATAATGGACCGGGCATTTCGATTGCTCAGCAACAAAAAATATTTGAACCGTTTTTCACTACTAAAAGCCAAGGTACGGGTTTAGGACTTGCTGTGGTGCAGTCTGTGGCTAAATCACACAATGGTCAATTAACCTTAAATTCAAAGCAAGGACAAGGTTCTTGCTTCTCACTTATTTTACCGCTGCACCGTGAGGCTGCTGTGGTTGTTCAGCATGCCGTTGCTGGTTAATCACTTTTTGTTATCTGGAGGATAATTCATGGATGCTCATAAAATTTTAGTCGTGGAAGATGATGCTGGCTTACGAGAAGCCTTGGTTGATACTTTGCTGCTCGGTGGTTATGAATGTGTGGAATGTGGGAGTGGCGAAGAAGCCTTACTCACGTTAAAAACAACAAAAGTATCTCTGGTCGTTTCAGACGTTCAAATGGGCGGCATGTCAGGCTTGTCGTTATTACGTAGCATAAAGACTAAATGGCCAGATTTACCAATCTTGTTAATGACAGCTTATGCAACCATTGATGACGCTGTTAGCGCAATGCGCGACGGGGCATCAAATTATATGTCCAAACCTTTCGCACCAGAGGTGTTACTAAACTTAGTGAGTCGTTACTTACCTGTTCCGACAATTACATCAAATGATCCTGTTATCGGTGATGATAAGTCCGTTGAGTTATTGGCACTGGCAAAAAAAGTTGCCTTGAGTGATGCTTCAGTCATGATTAGCGGGCCGTCAGGTTCAGGTAAAGAAGTACTCAGTCAGTATATTCATAATCAGTCAAAACGAAGTGATAAGCCTTTTGTGGCCATTAATTGTGCAGCCATTCCTGAGAATATGCTGGAATCGACCTTGTTTGGCTATGAAAAAGGCGCTTTTACAGGAGCGCTTCAGGCGTGTCCTGGTAAGTTTGAGCAAGCACAAGGTGGCACGATTCTACTTGACGAAATTACTGAAATGGATATCAGTTTACAAGCTAAATTATTACGGGTATTGCAGGAGAAAGAAGTTGAACGCCTAGGTTCTCGCAAGACAATTAAACTGGACGTACGTGTATTAGCGACCTCAAACCGTGATTTACGTCAGTCGGTTAAAAATAAAGAATTTCGTGAAGATTTGTATTACCGACTTAATGTATTTCCATTGTGTTGGCCACAGCTTCAAGAGCGCAAGGGTGACATCATTCCATTGGCAGAGCATTTATTGACACGTCATTATGCGCAAGCAGGTCAAGCTCCCTCATTGTCAGTGGATGCTAAATTGATGTTACAGCGTCATAGTTGGCCTGGTAACGTACGAGAATTAGATAATGTGGTGCAGCGCGCGCTTATTTTAAGTGATGGTGAAATAATAATGCCGCATGACTTAATTATTGAGCAACTAGAGCAACCTTCAATTGATATTAGTGAGTCTATTGTTGTTGAACCTTCACCAGTTGTTAATGCCGGTGGAGATTTACTGGGTAATGAATTAAAGCAGCAAGAGAATCAAATTATTATCGATACGCTAGCAGCATGTAACGGTTCAAGAAAAGCTGTGGCTGAAAAACTAGGTATTAGTCCACGGACATTACGTTATAAGCTCGCTAAAATTCGAGAACAAGGTATAGAATTACCAGCGTAAAATACTTTAATAAAGACTAACGTTTTGATTAATAGATTAAAGATTTACTCTTTGATCTATTTTTTTATGTCTAGAGTTTATTGGCGGGATTATTGCAGCAGTTAAGTAACAGAGCTAAACGACAAATTTCTGTCGCTCACTAATTTACGGAAATGACTGCCATGAGTATCAATGCAACCTCGATGTTTAATGATATGCAAAGTATGATTGCGAAAACGCAAATGCAAACGCCTTCTGTGAATTCTTTGGCGATGGGCGGCATGGATACGACTAAAGTCACGCCCAGTGCAAGTAGTGACTTCTCAGCCATGCTTAAAAGCGCGGTAGACAATGTTAATGGATTGCAAAAACATTCAAAAGAGCTGCAGACTGCTGTTGAAATGGGTGACCGTTCAGTGAGTATATCTGATGCGATGATCGCCTCTCAAAAATCAAGCGTTGCATTTTCAGCAACCGTTCAAGTTCGAAATAAATTTGTTGAAGCCTATAAAGAAATAATGAGCATGCCAGTTTAGTTAAATTTTTTAGGTAAACGCTTTAAAATTATGAGATTATATGGCTATATACGCAGTGTTTAAGCAACAATAAATAATTAAAGGTAAATCCAGTGGCCCAAGCGAGTGACTCAACAGACATGATGGTGTCGGACGAACATTCTCCCCTTACTAACACAACGAGCACGGCGGTAGATAAGCCAAGCAGTTTTGCTAGTTTAGGTGATGGCGAAACCATGCGTCAAATTATTATGGTGGTTGCACTAACCGTGTGTTTAGCCATTGCCGTCATGGTTGTTTTTTGGGCGCAAGAGCCTGAATACAGACCGCTGGGTAAAATGAATACAACAGAATTCACCGCCACACTCGACTTTTTAGATCAAAATAAGTTTGATTATAAAACTGAAGGCCGCGATATCCTCGTTGTTCAAGAAGACTATCAAAAGATCAAACTCGCGTTAGTACGCGCCGGAATGGATGCTGTACCAGAAAATGGCGATGAAATACTCATGAAAGACATGGGCTTTGGTGTTTCACAGCGTCTTGAACGTGAACGATTAAAGCATAGCCGCGAAAAACAATTAGCTAGTGCTATTAGCGAATTAAAAAATGTATCTCGCACTCGTGTATTGTTAGCTATCCCTAAAGAAAATGTATTTTCACGCCGTGACAAAAAAGCCAGTGCAACAGTTGTTGTAACACTGAATCGTGGTCGCCAATTATCACAGGGTGAGATTGACGCCATTGTTGATATAGTAGCTTCAGCAGTGCCGTCATTAGAGCCAGGACGTGTTTCTATTGCAGATCAGTCGGGACGCTCGTTAAAGTCAGGAAATGAAGACCCTTCGAGCATTCGTAACAGAAAAGAATTCGAACAAGAGAAAAAGCAAGAAAATGCCTATTTGTCTAAAATAGATTCCATTTTAATTCCTGTTGTTGGCTTAGGTAATTATACGGCGCAGGTTGATGTGTCTATGGACTTTACGGCAGTTGAAGAAACGCAGCAACGTTATAACCCAGATTTACCAGCAATTCGCAGTGAACGCACATCAGAAAATAGTAATATAGGTAATACAATAAGTGGTATCGCAGGTGCCTTGAGTAATCAACCACCGCTAGAATCTCAAATTCCTCAAGATGTTAACGAACTTAATGTGGGTGATAAAACATCTCAGAAAAATGGTCAATTTCAAAAAGAAGCGACGCGTAACTTTGAATTAGACACCACCATCAGCCATATTAGGCAACAAGTGGGTATCATTAAACGTGTCAGCGTTTCTGTTGCACTAGATTATACAACAATGCCAGGTAGCGATGGTGGTGAAAGTACTCAAGCGCCAAGAACAGCGCAGGAATTGTCGAACATTACACGTTTATTACAAGGAAGCATCGGTTTTAACCAAGCCCGTGGTGACATTTTAGAAGTGGTGACAACCCCATTTTTTCAAGAAACTATGGCTGATATTGCTGAAGTACCTATGTGGGAGCAGCCGTGGTTCTTGAAATTAGCTAAACTAGGTATCGGTGGTTTAATCATCATTGCCATCATTGGATTCTTAGTTCGTCCGATGCTCAATCGCTTAATCTACCCTGATGTAGAAGATGAAGTTGATGAAATGAATGAAAGCGATTTAGCTGACTTTGACGACCAGTTTGCTTCTGATACCGTTGATATGTTGGCAGCCTCTGACAGTGAGTACTCCTATGCTGATGATGGCTCGATACGAATTCCAGAATTACGTAAAGAAGATGATTTACTTAAAGCAGTGCGAGCACTGGTTTCAAATGAGCCTGACTTGTCAATTCAAGTCGTTAAAAACTGGCTCTATTTAGATAATAAAGGTTAGAACATGGCCGATGATTTAGTCGCACAAGATCAAGATGAAGAAAAAGAAGCATTTGACGTCGAAACTCTCACCGGACTCGACCGCACAGCACTTCTGTTATTAAGTTTAAAAGAAGAAGATGCAGCCAGTATTTTAAAATCTTTAGAACCTAAAGAGGTTCAATATGTCGGTCAAGCGATGGCGCGTCTTGATGATTTTACTCCCGCTAAGGTACAAGCTGTATTAAGAAGTTTTTTAGATGATATTCAAGCGCTTTCATCAATTGGTTTGAACTCTGAAGACTTTATCCGTAAAGCGCTTATTGAAGCCTTGGGTGAAGATAAAGCGTCTAATATAATTGATCAGATTATATTAGGTGGTAGCGCTAAAGGGCTAGAATCACTAAAATGGATGGATGCACGTCAGGTAGCCAACATTATTGTCAGTGAACATCCTCAAATACAAACCATTGTTTTGTCTTATTTAGATCCTGAACAATCGGCTGAAATCCTATCGCAATTTCCTGAAAAAATTAGGCTAGATTTAATGATGCGTATAGCCAATCTTGAAGAGGTGCAACCTGCAGCACTTCAAGAACTAAACGATATCATGGAGAAACAGTTTGCTGGTCAAGCCGGCGCGCAAGCAGCGAAAATGGGCGGCTTAAAATCTGCGGCTAATATCATGAACTACCTTGATAACAATGTTGAAGGGCAGCTTATGGACTCTATTCGCGACACTGATGAAGAAATGGCACAAAAACTTCAAGACCTTATGTTCGTATTTGAAAACCTTATCGATGTTGATGATAGGGGCGTTCAGGCTATCTTACGTGACGTTCAAACCGACGACCTGATGAAAGCACTTAAAGGGGCTGATGAAGCACTTAAAGACAAATTCCTTAATAATATGTCCAAACGTGCTGCTGAAATGTTGGTTGATGATTTAGAGGCTATGGGACCTATTCGCGTTAGTGAAGTTGAAGTAGCGCAGAAAGAAATTTTATCAGTGGCAACTCGTTTAGCTGATTCAGGCGAAATTATGCTTGGTGGCGGTGGTGGTGATGAATTCTTATAAGAATTTAACCCATTTAGATTAAAGGAAAAGTGCCATGGCAAGTGAAGTATACAAACCAACTGATGAAGAATTGGCGCTATTAAAACGTTGGTACGCACCAGACGTGGCAGATGATGTCGATACAAGGCGCACCAATGCGTTTAAAATGAATGTGTCAGAGCTTAATAAACCACGTGAGCCTATAAAAACTGAAGATGCAGAGCCTGAATCGAATACATTATCTGCCAATGCTCTAGCAGAGATAACCCAACAAGCCCATGAACAGGGTTATCAAGACGGCTTACAAAAGGGTAAAGAAGAAGGGTTGTTGCAAGGCCATCAAACGGGTTACGAGCAAGGCCTAGAACAGGGGGCTGAAGAAGGTAAAGCTCAAGGATTGGCGCAAGCACAACCTGAAATTGAACAACGGCTTGCTTTACTTGATGTTTTGTCGGAAAAACTGAGCGAACCGTTATCTCTTCAGCAAGGAGCTATTGAAAAGTCTCTCGTACAATTAGCGTTAACCTTAGCGCAGAAAGTTATCCATACTGAAATATCTCAAAATTCACAACCACTCATTAACGCTGTGAGAGCAGGCGTGAAAGCGATAGGCCATGCTGGTCATATTAATATTGCTGTTAACCCCCAAGATTTAGAAGCACTTGAAAGTGTTTGGGATAAAGAGCAACGCTTAAAGAAAGATATAACATTTGATGTTGATGCTAGTATTGCTGCTGGCGATTGCTACCTAGAAACACCCACTAGCTCAATCTCAATAAACCTTGAAGAAAGAGTGGCTCAAGTGTTTGATGACTTTTTGTCACAGTCACAGCCTACCCATGAACATATTAAAGATGCCCCTGGTAGTAATCCAAGTGAACACGTTGGCGTTGATTTAAATGACGAACAATCCGATGACTAATTCATCACCCAATATAAATTGGTCGAAACAACTTGATAAATATAGCGATCAGGTTAATCAGTTTCAGCCCGTAGTCGCTGGCAAACTTAAACGAGTCGTTGGTTTGACGATGGAAGCGATAGGTTGCAAAGCTCCTGTGGGTAGTCAATGCAGCATAGAAACCTTAACAGGAAAAATTACAGCCGAAGTGGTTGGCTTTAGTGATGAAACACTATATTTAATGCCCAGTGAAGAAATTCATGGCGTGTTACCTGGCGCAAATGTTCAGCCCTTATTACAACAACGTGGCTTGCCCGTTGGCTTTGAGTTATTAGGACGTGTTATCGATGGTGTGGGTAATCCGTTAGATGGATTAGGTCACATTAAAACCAATACGCATGTATCAAATAAAGCTATGCCTATTAACCCACTGGCTAGGCGCCCTATAGATAAACCTTTAGATGTAGGCATTCGTGCTATTAACACGCTACTTACCGTTGGTAAGGGGCAGCGTATGGGGCTGTTTGCGGGATCTGGCGTCGGGAAAAGTGTGCTATTAGGCATGATGACGCGTGGTACAAGTGCAGATGTTATTGTCGTTGGTTTAGTGGGTGAACGTGGCCGAGAAGTTAAAGAGTTTATTGAAGAGATTCTTGGTGAAGAAGGGCGAAAACGCTCTGTTGTGGTCGCCGCCCCCGCTGATACTTCGCCTTTGATGCGTTTAAAAGCGTGTGAAACTTCAACAGCCATCGCTGAGTATTTTCGCGATCAGGGTCTCGAGGTTTTATTATTAATGGATTCATTAACGCGTTTTGCGCAGGCTCAACGAGAAATTGCGTTAGCCATTGGTGAACCTCCTGCCACTAAAGGGTATCCGCCGTCTGTCTTTGCCAAGTTGCCACAGTTAGTTGAGCGCGCAGGTAATGGTAGTGAAGGACAAGGGTCTATTACAGCTTTTTATACAGTGCTTACTGAAGGGGATGATTTACAAGATCCTATTGCCGATGCATCTCGCGCTATCCTCGATGGTCATATTGTTTTATCGAGAAGATTGGCTGAGTCAGGGCATTACCCCGCCATTGATATTGAAGCCTCTATTTCTCGTGTTATGCCCATGGTTGTAAGCGATGAACATATCCATTACTCACGCTTAGTAAAACAAAATTATTCGCTATATCAACAAAATAAAGATTTAATTGCAATTGGTGCTTATGTGCAAGGCGCCGATCCCAAAGTGGATAAAGCGATTCAATTCTATCCAGTGATTGAAGCATTTTGTCAACAGACGATGAAAGAGTCACATCCTTATGATGAGGCACTCATTTCATTAACCCAGCTTGGCGAAGCGTTACAATAATGGCCAGTATAAATCAGCTAAATATTGTTTTAGATATGGCTCAAAAAAAAGAAAATGAGACCTTAACGATTTTTAGTCAAGCGCAACAACAGCTCGCGCAGATGAAACAGCAAATGGATTCTTTAACGCAATATAAAGTTGATTATCTTGAGCAAATGAAACCAGAAAATGTTCAAGATATTACCGTTGACAAATTGATCAGGCTTCAAGGTTTTTTGGCACAAATAGATAAGTCTATCTTTCAACAACGTGATGTGATCGCCAAGGCGTCATTGGCCGTTGATGCGCGGCGCTCAGATTGGAGTAAAGCAAAGCGATATTCAGATTCGATAGTTTTCTTAATTGATAAACAACAAAATGAAGCGGCTGAAAAAGAACATAAATTGCAGCAAAAGCTCTCTGATGAATTTGCGATGATGTCTCATCATCGTAAACAGCGCCATTAATTCGATAACCCCAATGAGCAGTATCAATATATCCCTTTGAAAATGGCTTAAACTCACATCTAACCAGTTACATTTTCTGTCAAAGGAAATGTTCTTCTTAAATTAATATAAGTTCACACTGGCTCAATATTTGCATTTTATTCGTATTATTAAGTGGCGTTAAAAAATAAATATATCGCATAACTTGCTCCCTACATTATAAGTTTGCAAGTGGCTGTTATTATTATGTTTTATTTCTAGGTAACATGCTCGGTAGGCCTAGATAAAAAGGAATCAATCTGTTGGAACAATTTAATTTTTTAAATACAACGACAAGTGCCGATAATATGGCAACCTTTGCCGCTTCTGCGTCCTCATCAACAACGTCGTCATTTAATATGGCCAGTAAGTTGTCTTTTAATAAGCATTTAGAGCAATCTTTCGCTGATAAAGTTGAGGCTATTAATACTAAAGTTGCCTCAGACAGCACTGTTGATATCGAGGCGTTATCAAATGAGATAATTAGCTTGCTTAAAAAGGATTTATCGGAGCAAGAGGCGACAGATAACAAAAAACAAAAGAATCAGCAATCCATTGAACAGTTACTTAGTAAATTAAACCTCAACGACAGAGACAAAGCAGCGCTTGTGTCTGAACTTGAATCAAAAGAGCTTGAAAATTCATTGGATGATCCAATTGATGACAGCATTAAAGAGTCAGCTGAAAACACGACAGCATACAACGATGATAATGTTGATACAGATAATGCAGCGCAATTAGCTTCAAAAAATATGAAAGAGTTAAACCTCTTGATAAGTGAATACTCTGATCAGGTAATAGATGATGAGGCCCATGAGAACACTGCGCAGTCAGAGGTTTCTGCTGCCAGCAATGACGAGGCTGCTCAATTAAAAGCACTTAAACAATTGATAAATGATGTAACACCATTGTCATTGCGTAACGAGTTATCTGATTCTCTAGAGAATATTATTGAATTATTACAAGAGGGGAAGTCATCAAAAATTGATGATAGTAATGAATTTACGACTGACAATGAGAATATAGACAATGTAAAACTTGACGATGTTAGGGCTAAGGTTAACGCTAAACTTGTCGAGGTTAATGAGCTATTAGCAAGTGAAACATTAAATAAAGCGGATAGGAACCAGTTAACAGAGCAAAAAACTGAGCTAGAAGAGCTTGTGCAAGTGCTAATGGCTTCCCCTTTAGATAATGCTAAATTATCACAATTAGTGGAGACCACCACAGGTGGACAGGGTAGTGATAAAGAACTAAAGCAAGCGTTAACATTATTGAATACCCACCTTCAAGAAGCGAAAGCGGCAGTTCGTTCTAACGAGTTTACTAATTCATCTTCACTAACTGGTGATGAGTTAGCACTGGTTATTCAAGATAAAATGATGAGCCTCTTAAACAAACTACCGCCAAAAGACCAAGCGCTACTCAAGCAAGAATTTGAAGCTGTTAACTCAAAACCGGCTCAGCAAAAAGAGACGATAACTAACTCCCCCGATAAATTCTTAACATCTATTGAAGATAGCCACAAAGCATTAAAGCAGGAGTCTGCGCCTGAGAATGAGAAAAATAGTACTGTCGGAAAAGGTAATACTGATACAAATGCCGAACGAGTGATGAGCGAGAAAAACCGTAGTGAACAAGGCAGCAAACAATCTGAAGAATTTACTAAAGAACAACCAGTGAAACAAGAGCTAGTTTTAGAGAGCAAGTCTAACGGTGAGTTACCGCCAGGGGATCGTAAAGTAGAGTCTCTGATTTCACAATTAGAGTCTAGTTTTAAAGCGACACAACAGGCGAATAATCAAGCGGCTGATATAGCACAAATAAATGCAAAGACAGACCAGCAAGCAATTAAAGATGCTAATGCAATTAACCAAACCGCTCCAAAATCAATAGAGGCTAGTGCGCCGCGTATTTTACTTCATGAAAACGTGGCGGCTGCACAGCAACTAAAAGAGCATTTAACCATGATGTCTCGCGGCGGACTTGGTCATGCTGTGTTGCAACTTGATCCTGAAGAACTTGGCGCTATGTCTGTCAGGATTGTTATGAACAATGATCAAATGAACGTGTCTTTTCACGTGCAAAACCCTCAAGCCAAAGAATTACTTGAGCAGGCTATGGGTAAATTAAAAGAGTCATTAGAAGAGCAGGGGATAGAGCTTCAACAAAGCGATGTCGAGCAAAACAGTGATGGTAATAATCATTCATTAGATGGTGACGAACAAGCTGGCTCGGATACTAGTGATGAGCTTGATGACACAGATGGTGAGCCAATAACCTTAACATTGAACAAACAATCTACTAATGGTATTGATTATTACGCCTAATCATATCGGAAAGTAGGATAAGCAGGCGATTTGTGATATTTTTAAATCGATGATTTATCACGGGTTCAATTGGTTGTCAGACAATGATAGGATCAATTTGTCCGTATTATAAAAGTTTAAATTGAAGGAAGATAAAAATGGCAGATGAAGCAGTTGAAAGTGAACAAGGCGGTAGTAAAAAACTACTCATTATAATTATCGCTGTTGTTGTATTGATTGCTGGTAGCGCGGGTGCTTATTTCTTCCTATCTGGCTCATCTGATCCTGCAGCTGAAGAAGTCACTGCAGATGATGGTTCAGCAAATGAACAAGAAGCTGATACAAGTGACGATGAGGCTGCTGACGGTGAAGCTGAAATCGGCGATGCCTTTTATGTTGGCATGCCACGCCCGTTTGTGTTTAACGTACCAGGTTATGGTCGTGATCGATTAGTACAAATTAAGGTGCAGTTATTAGTGAGAGGTGGTGAAGATGATACGTTAACACGTAAGCATATCCCACTTATTGAAGATACACTTTTAACGACATTTAGTAGCTCAAACGCTGAAAAGTTAGCTACAAATATCGGTAAACAAGATTTAAGAAAAGAAGCATTAGAAGCTGTGCAGCAAGCACTTGAACCCATAGCTGGCAAGCCGGTTATTGAAAAAGTGTTGTTTATTGGATTCGTTATGCAGTAATGATGCTTCACAAAGATAAATTCGAGAACAAGGGTGGGATAAACGTTGAATGATCTGCTGAGCCAAGACGAGATTGATGCATTATTGCATGGGGTCGATGATGTCGAGGAAGATGAAAGTGAAAGTCATACTGGCGATAGTGCTGCCGAATATGACTTCTCATCACAGGATCGAATCGTTCGTGGGCGAATGCCGACGCTAGAAATGGTCAATGAACGATTTGCTCGGCATTTGCGCATAAGTTTATTTAATTTGATGCGCCGCACCACTGAAGTTTCGATTAACGGCGTTCAAATGCTTAAGTTTGGCGAATATATTCACACGCTTTTCGTGCCAACAAGTTTAAATATGGTCAGATTTAGACCATTAAAGGGCACGGCGCTGATTACATTAGAAGCCCGGCTTGTCTTTATTTTGGTTGATAACTTCTTTGGGGGAGACGGTCGTTACCCAGCGAAAATTGAAGGGCGTGAATTTACGCCAACAGAGCGCCGTATAATTCAATTGCTGCTTAAAATTGTTTTTGAAGATTATATGGAAGCATGGGCACCAGTGATGGATGTTGAGTTCGAATATTTAGATTCTGAAGTGAACCCATCGATGGCTAATATTGTGAGTCCGACTGAAGTGATTGTTGTGTGTTCTTTCCACATTGAATTAGATGGCGGCGGTGGTGATTTTCATATTGCTTTGCCTTATTCAATGCTTGAACCTATTAGAGAACTACTTGATGCCGGTGTTCAATCTGACAAAGAGGATACCGATCAGCGTTGGAGCGCAGCACTTAAAGATGAAATTATGGATGTTGAGGTCGAACTTGATGTTGGTTTAGGTGAAATAGATCTTACCTTGCGTAAAATAATGGAAATGAAAAAAGGTGATATTATTCCGTTTGAAATGCCTGACGAGTTGGTCATTAGAGCTGAAGAGTTACCATCATTTAGAGGAAAACTAGGTCAAGTGAATGATAATTTTGGAGTGGAAGTAACTTCTATTATTCCAAGGCCTGAATCGCAAAAATCAGAGTTTCAGTTACTTCAACGAACAATGTCTGAAGATAAATAGATGAGAGTAAAAGCATGAGTGATATGGATGATTGGGCAGATGCCATGGCGGAACAAGCTGATTCTGAGGCGGAAGACGCGCAAAAAGCAGAGCTAGAACAACTGGGTAATGGCGACGATGCTGAACCTGTATCTTCTGGTGATGACAAACTAGATGCAATTTTAGATATTCCCGTCACCATTTCGATGGAAGTGGGACGATCCAATATTACGATAAGAAACCTGTTGCAATTGAACCAAGGCTCGGTGATAGAGCTTGATCGTGTTGCTGGTGAGTCGTTGGATGTATTGGTTAATGGTACACTCATCGCACATGGTGAAGTGGTTGTTGTTAATGATAAATTTGGTATTCGATTAACTGATGTTATTAGTCAAACAGAACGTATTAAAAAGTTGCGCTAAAGGGGGGGCAGTGGTTTTGACAACCTCTCTTAGCTTCCCTTTGTTTGCTCAAGTAACCAAAGTAGATAACACGCCTGATTTTTTGCGAATGATTATGTCACTCGTGATCGTGCTAGGTGTGATTTTCATGTTGGCGTTTGTTGTCAAACGATTAAAAATTACCCCTAGCAGCCAGAAGCATATCCGTACCGTCGCTAATTTATCTGTTGGTCAGAAAGAGCGGGTGGTTGTTGTTGAAGTTAACGATGAGCAATTTATGATCGGAGTAACGGCTCATAATGTTAATTTATTGCATAAACTGGATCGCCCAATCAACGTTAATAAGAATGAAGAGAACAATACCCATTCACCAGTACCTCTAACGATTCAAGCGCTTTTTAAGAAAGGGAAATCATGATTAAGTATATAGTTGCTGCCTTGGTATTATTGATTAGTCCCATGATTTATGCCGACACTGGCCTCCCTGCTGTTACCGTAATACCCAACTCAGATGGCACACAAAGTTATAGCATAACTCTGCAAGTGCTTGCTTTGATGACGGCGCTTAGTTTTATTCCAGCTGTTTTAATCATGATGACATCGTTTACCAGAATCGTTATCGTATTATCTATTTTGCGACAAGCAATGGGGCTACAACAAGCTCCTTCAAATCAGGTTGTCATAGGATTGGCTTTATTTCTAAGTCTTTTTATCATGTCCCCGGTACTCGATAAAATTAATACGACGGCCGTACAGCCTTATATCAACGAGCAAGTCGATGCCATCAAAGCACTAGAGCTGGCACAAGGGCCGATTAGAGAGTTTATGCTCTCTCAAACACGAGATAAAGACATAGCTACATTTTTAGACATTGCTAACTATACCAATGTGGCGACGCCTGAAGAAGCACCCATGACAGTCCTAATTCCCGCATTTATTACAAGTGAACTTAAAACGGCCTTTCAAATTGGTTTTATGTTGTTTATTCCATTTCTGGTGATAGATTTAGTAGTGGCGAGTGTTTTAATGGCCATGGGTATGATGATGTTATCCCCGATGATAGTTTCACTGCCGTTTAAATTAATGTTGTTTGTATTAGTCGATGGTTGGGCATTAGTAATGGGCACCCTAGCCAAGAGCTTTGGCTTATGACAATTGTCCCTAGGAGATAATTTATGTCACCAGAAGTCTATGTAGATATTTTTAGGCAAGCGCTCTATGTCGTCATGACATTAGTTGCAGTTATTGTCGTTCCCAGTTTGTTAATTGGTTTGGTTGTGGCTGTATTTCAGGCCGCTACTTCAATTAATGAGCAAACATTGAGTTTTTTACCGCGCTTAATGGTGACCTTGTTAACCTTAATCGCTGGTGCTCATTGGTTTACGCAACAACTCATGGATTTCACAATTGGCATGATAGAAGCCATACCCCGTGTGTTAGGCTAAATTGTGACGGTTCACGAAACCATTATTATGGACTGGATGGCGGGGCATATTTGGGTGTTCTGCCGCATATCTGGCATGTTTATGGTAATGGCTGGCATTGGTAGTCGAAACCTCTCTGTTAAAATCCGCTTGTTCTATGCATTAACCGTTACCTATATTATTGTGCCCGTTGCTGGCCCTATGCCAGACGTCGAGTTATTCTCCATCTCAAGTTATATTATCGTTATGCAACAAACCCTAATAGGCATTGCTATTGGCTTTATTTCGGTATTGGTTATGCAGTCATTTGTGATTGCTGGTCAGGTTATCGGTATGCAAACAAGTTTGGGATTTGCGTCAATGGTTGATCCGGGTTCGGGTCAAACGGTTCCTGTTGTAGGGCAATTTTTTCTATTACTAGCGACTTTGATGTTTTTTGCTATTGATGGTCATCTCGTGATGATAAAAATGCTGGTGATAAGCTTTGATACACTACCGGTGGGTGTTGAGGGGTTAACGGCGCTCACATTACAAAATATTGCCAATTGGGGCATGTGGATGTTTACCTCAGCATTGGCAATGTCTATTGCCGCTATGGTTGCTTTGTTAGTGATTAATTTCTCATTTGGTATATTGACCCGTGCAGCACCGCAATTGAATATTTTCTCCATTGGTTTTCCAATTACCATGTTGGCTGGCCTGTTAGTACTTTGGCTTACATTGGATACTGTTATGTCGCATTTTGATTCCTTGTGGAGTCGCGGTGTAGAAATGATGTGCACTATTGTTAATACAAAATGTGAATTTTAAATAGGGGGATGTAATGGCAGCTGAAAACGGTCAAGAAAAAACGGAAGAAGCAACCCCAAAAAAATTACAGGATTCTCGTAATAAAGGCCAAGTGCCTCGTTCTAAAGATTTAGGCACAGCTGCGGTTTTGATTGCCTCTGCCGCTGGCATGTATGTTTTTGGTAGTGCAATAGCACAAGCGTTAATCAATGTAATGAAACGGCTTTTTAGTTTAACCCGTAATGAGGCTTTTGATACTAATCAGTTTGGATTGATGTGGGCAGAAGTGATGACCACACTTGCAGGGCCAATTTTAGGTTTTATTATTATGCTCACCATCGCGGCGTTTATAGGTAATATTGCACTAGGCGGCCTAACATTTAGTAGTGAAGGTATTACGCCTAAAGCGTCAAAAATGAGCCCTGCGAAGGGATTAAAGCGTATGTTCGGTATGAATGCCCTCGTTGAATTATTAAAATCCATTGGTAAGTTTGCTGTTATCGCTACACTTGCATGGGCATTATTGACCTATTATTTCCCCCGTATTTTACAACTAAGTCAAACGGCCTTTCCGCTCAATGTATTCGGCGCACTTGATATTCTGTTATGGATTTTTATCTTGCTATGTTGCTCGTTATTGTTGATTGCGGCTGTTGATGCGCCGTATCAAATTTTTAAACATAACAAAGAATTAAAAATGACCCTGCAAGAAGTCAAAGATGAGCACAAGAATGTTGAAGGTAAACCCGAAGTTAAAGGGCGCCAAAGACAGCTGCAAAGGGAAGTTTCACAACGTAAAATGATGCAAGATGTGCCTGATGCTGATGTGATAGTAACTAATCCAACACACTTTTCTGTCGCGTTAAAATACGATGTGTCAGGAAATCGAGCACCTGTTGTTTTAGCTAAAGGGGGCGATCATCAGGCGTTTAGGATCAGGGAAGTCGCCCGTGAGCATGATGTGTCAATTATTGCTAGTCCTGCGCTTGCGAGGGCCATATTTCACACCACAGAAATTGATGAACAGATTCCTGATGGTTTGTTTGCTGCAGTTGCTCAAGTACTCGCTTATGTTTATCAATTGGAGCAATTTCAGCAACGAAAAGGACGTAGGCCGACCAGTTTACCCAAAGAGTTTGAGATCCCCACCGATCTTAAGCACTAGCGTGATTTTTGGCCACTTAACCGAATTGCTTTTCGCCATATGCTGAACACTTATTCACCAGTTAATTGACTATCTCATTGTTGGCTATAAGTTAAATCTTTTTGTTATAGTTATAATTGACATTGTCAATAAAATGGCAGGCTTGTAAAAGTATTGACTATTGTCTAAATGCTTGTTATTTCTATGTTATTGATAAGAAATTCCCACTGATTTTTTGGCGCGAACATTGCAGATTCCAACGTCAGGTAGCTAATTAGTAGCTAAATTATTTCTAGTGGCAAAAGGCAAGATATTTGATGGACACTAAAGCGAGATTTACTCAGCTATTAGCAGACAATAAAGCTGTAATTAAAGGTATTGCAACGCCGCTCATTGTATTGGCTACTCTTGGTATGATTGTCCTGCCTATTCCAAGCTTTTTACTCGATTCTATCTTTGTATTTAATATCTTGCTGTCTATGGTTGTTCTTTTGGTAGCCATTTACTCACTGCGTCCATTAGATTTTGCAGCATTTCCCAGTGTATTACTTATCGCTACTTTGCTACGCCTAGCTGTGAATGTGGCCTCTACCCGTATTGTGTTACTTGAAGGGCATGAAGGGGGAGATGCCGCTGGTAAAGTGATTGAAGCCTTTGGTTCGGTAGTGATTGGCGGTAATTATGCCGTAGGCTTGGTTGTTTTTATGATTCTAATCATAATTAATTTTGCAGTAGTAACAAAGGGTGCTGGACGAATATCAGAGGTAAGCGCGAGATTTACCTTAGACGCTATGCCTGGTAAACAAATGGCGATAGATGCCGATTTGAATGCGGGTATAATTGATCAGGAAACTGCAAAAATAAGGCGGGCAGAAGTTACTAAAGAAGCCGATTTCTATGGCTCAATGGACGGTGCTTCAAAATTTGTTAAAGGTGATGCTATTGCAGGTATATTAATTCTAGTAATTAATATTATCGGTGGCTTTGTTATTGGCATGGTTCAGCATGGTTTAAGCATGAGTGAAGCCATCGAAATTTATACGCTGCTCACTATTGGTGATGGCTTAGTTGCTCAGATTCCATCGTTGCTTTTATCTATTGCTGCGGCACTTTTGGTGACTCGACAAAATGAGTCAGAAGAAATGGGCGCCATTGTTTTTAGCCAAATGCTCGGTAACCCTAAGGCTTTACTTGTTGCTGGTAGTTTGTTGTTTATCATGGGTATCATTCCCGGCATGCCAACAGTGGCATTCTTATCAATGGCGTTTTTAGCATTAGGTGTTGGCTATAAGTTATATAAAAACAATCAACAATCACCATCCAAAAATGAACTAGTTAGTGCCGACGGTACCCCTAAATCAGCGCCCCCTGAACCCGTTAAAGAGTTGGGTTGGAATGACGTTAATCAAGTTGATGTTATCGGATTAGAAGTAGGGTATCGCTTAATTCCATTAGTAGACGTTGGACAAAGTGGCGAGCTCCTATCACGTATTAAAGGCGTTAGAAAAAAGCTATCACAAGAATATGGTTTTTTAGTCCCAGCAGTACATATTCGTGATAACTTAGATCTTAATGCTAATAGTTATAGGATTTCATTGATGGGCGTTACTATTGGTGAAGCAGAAATTAGACATGATTGCGAATTGGCAATTAATCCAGGACAGGTGTTTGGGACGGTTGAAGGGGTTAATACAACGGATCCAGCCTTTGGCCTAGAGGCCGTTTGGATTGCCCCCGAACAACGAGAACATGCACAAACGTTAGGGTACACGGTTGTTGACCCGGCAACAGTAGTAGCTACGCATATTAGCCAATTATTAACAAATAATGCCTCTCAACTTCTCGGTCATGAAGAAGTGCAAAACTTACTCGATATTCTGCAACGTCAATACCCCAAACTGGTGGAAGGTCTGGTACCAGATTTATTACCACTTGGCACTATTGTTAAAATTATGCAGAATCTCTTGCATGAAGGTGTGCCAATTCGAGATTTACGTACCATAGTTCAAACTCTGGTTGAATATGCTGCCAAGAGTCAAGACCCTGACGTGTTAACTGCGGCTGTTAGAATTGCACTTAAAAGATTAATAGTACAAGAAATCAATGGTATAGACTCTGAACTAGCTGTGATAACATTAGCACCTGATTTGGAACAAATGTTGCACCAAACGATGCAGGCTACCGGTGGTGAAGTGGGTGGAATGGAACCAGGGCTGGCAGAACGTTTGCAAAGCTCTTTAGCCAATGCCACAGAACAATTAGAGCTTGAGGGATTGCCTGCTATCTTATTGACGTCAGGTGTATTAAGATCAACTTTATCGAGGTTTGTTAAAAATACAATTCCTGGATTAAGAGTGTTGTCTTACCAAGAGATTCCAGATGATAAACAGATTAAAATTGTAAGTTCCGTCGGACAATAGTTAGAGGTTTTTTTGAAAATTAAACGTTTTTTTGCTAAAGACATTCGTAGTGCACTTGACGAGATAAAGATCACGTTGGGGCCTGACGCTATTATTATGTCTAATAAAAACGTGGATGGTGGCGTTGAGGTTGTCGCTGCAATTGATGAAGATAATAATGCTGTCATTGCTAAAGCAACGCCCGTGGAAAGCATGCCAAAGCCCCATGTTCCCCAACCTGCCATCAGTGAAGCCGCAACCGCCCAAGATCAGAGTTGGGATACAACTAGCCGTATGGACCGAGAGTTTAATGATGATACAGTTTCATTATCTGGTTTTCAGCAACGCCTTATTAAGCAACAAGCACATAGCGCAGCGAAAGAGTTACCAACCTCTCCAACAATTTCTGAGCAATTAAAAGCGACAACGCCAGCGCCTTCATTAGTTAAAAACTATATGTCGCAAGAGCCCGTTCCTAATTGGGCCAATCAGACAACTAACAATCATGACCACCAAGCTGAAAGTTTGAAAGAAAGTGTTCAAGGTTTTTCAAACTCAGCGGATAATCAGGCTATAGAAGAACTGCGCCATGAAATGGCATCGATGAGGCAGCTATTACAGCACCAAGTGAGCAGCTTGATGGACCAAGATGAAAACCGTCGAGACCCCATTCGGCACCTCGTGGTTAAGGAACTTGTTAAATTAGGTTTTCAAGAAAATGTAGCGCAGCAACTCGTTGTCAATATTTCACCGCAAGCTGATATCGATCAAGCTAAAAAGATGCTCTCTGCGACGATGTTGGAGCGCATTATTTCTACAAGCAATGATGTGTTAGAAAAGGGTGGCGTTGTCGCATTACTAGGCCCTACCGGGGTTGGAAAAACAACAACAGTAGCTAAGTTGGCTGCACGTTATGCAATGCGTTTTGGGCATGAACAAGTTGCAATGATTACTACCGATAGTTACCGAATTGGCGCTTATGAGCAATTAAATACATATGGTAAAATCATGGGATGCCCAGTGACTGTAGCAAAAGATGCACAGCAATTGGCTGATGCCATTTATCAACACCGGGATAAGCGTTTAGTTTTAATTGATACTGCGGGTATGGGGCAACGAGATATCCGTTTGAATGAGCAGTTAACTACGTTAATGGGCTCAAGTCATGTGGCGATTCGTAGCTATTTAGTCTTGCCAGCAACGGCGCAGCGTAAAGTGCTTGAAGAGGCGATTGTTCAATTTAGAAAAATCCCATTAACAGGCTGTATTGTTACAAAAATGGATGAGGCGATTGGGGCTAGTGAAATATTGAGTGTTGCCATTGGTAATGCACTTCCCATTGGCTATTTGACCAATGGTCAACGTGTACCAGAAGATATTGGCGTCGCTGATATAAAGAAATTAATTAGTAGTGTTGTTGACTCTATCGGCATTGAAGAATTGCCTGACAACACATCAAACTTTGCACGATTTAACAGGTAGGCATAAAAGTGGATCAAGCGAGTGGTTTAAGAAAAATGAATCAAAATAAAATGATTAAAGTGATTGCTGTAACAGGCGGTAAAGGCGGCGTTGGGAAAACGAACGTATCGCTTAATTTAGCTGCAAACCTTGCGCAACAAGGTAAACGTACATTGATACTTGACGCCGATTTAGGATTAGCAAATGTTGATGTTATGTTGGGTTTGCGAGTTCAAAAAAATCTTTCGCATGTGCTATCTGGTGAGTGTGAACTCGACGATATTATCGTGCAAGGACCGTTAGGTATAAGCATAATTCCAGCAACATCTGGCTCACAGTCGATGGTCGAATTAGACCCTGCCCAGCATGCTGGACTCATTAGGGCTTTTAGTGAAATGCGTCATGAATTTGATGTGCTCATTGTAGATACCGCTGCAGGTATCTCCGATATGGTTGTCAGCTTTGCTAGAGCATCACAAGATGTAATTGCCGTTGTTTGTGACGAGCCAGCTTCCATTACAGATGCTTATGCGTTAATTAAATTACTATCACGTGAACATGGCGTTTTTAGAGTCAAGGTTGTCGCAAACATGGTTCGAAACATGCGTGAAGGCCAAGAGTTATTCGCTAAGTTAACCCGTGTTACTGACCGCTTCTTAGATGTTGCACTTGAGCTAGTAGCAACTATTCCGTTTGATGAAAACGTGCGACGCTCAGTCAGAAAACAAAAATTGATAACAGAGCTGTTTCCACAGTCGCCTGCTTCCTTAGGTTATAAATCTTTGGCTAATAAAGTGGCATCATGGCCAGTACCAAATCAACCAGGTGGTCATTTAGAATTCTTTATTGAGCAACTCGTTGAAAATCGCTTTAAACAGCGTGAGAATGCTAGTGAGTAGAGCGTCAGCTTATGCTAGCGCTGCGCCGAGCAACGACCAGTTAGTTGTTATTCACGCAGGTTTAGTTAAAAAAATTGCCCATCACATGAAGGGGCGTTTACCAGCAAATGTGTTGTTAGATGACCTCATTCAATCGGGCATGATTGGACTATTGGAAGCGGCTAAAAATTTTGATGGCACTAAAGGCGCCAGCTTTGAGACCTTCGCAGGTATCAGGATAAGAGGCGCTATGTTAGATGAAATTAGACGTGGCGATTGGGTGCCACGGTCTGTTCATCGCAACAGCCGTAGTGTCATGAAAGCGATAGATGAGCTTCAAAAAGAGTTCGGGCGAGATCCCAAAGACCATGAAATTGCGGAAAAATTATCAATAAGTCTAGACGAATATGCTCAAATGCTTAATGATATAGCTTCAGGTAAAATTATTGGCTTTGAAGATCTTGGAGTATCAGATGATGTAATTCATCTAGAAACCGACCATAGTGATGAATCTTTTAGCCATACGGTGTCAGATCGTTTCCAAATGGCATTAAGTGACGCTATAAAGACGTTACCAGAAAAAGAAGCATTAGCTCTTTCGTTATATTATGACGAAGGGCTGAATTTAAAAGAAATTGGACAAGTTTTAAGTGTTAGTGAATCGCGCGTGAGTCAAATTCACTCACAAGCGATGGTAAGACTTAAAAGTCGATTAAATAGTTGGACTTAATTGCTGTTGGGCAATGTAATATTTGGAGAATATTTTGGATAAAAATATGAAAATTCTGGTTGTTGACGATTTTTCAACAATGAGACGCATCATTAAGAATCTACTTAGAGATTTGGGATTAACTAACACCCAAGAAGCTGATGACGGTCAAACGGCATTACCGATGTTAAAAGATGGTGATTTTGATTTCGTCGTTACGGATTGGAATATGCCTGGCATGCAAGGCATTGACTTGCTAAAACACATCCGTGCCGATGAAAAGCTAAAGCATTTACCTGTGCTTATGGTAACTGCGGAAGCTAAACGCGAGCAAATCATTGCCGCAGCTCAAGCTGGTGTGAATGGTTATATCGTGAAACCATTCACGGCGGGCACGTTAAAAGAGAAACTGGACAAAATTTTTCAGCGTATGGAATCGTAATCTAATAGGCTAGGAATGCATATGAATGATAATGAGTCTTCTTACATCTCGTTAGAGCAAGCTCGTGAATTAGTTAGTGCTTTGGAACAAGGAAATGTTTCAGAAGCTAACCAGATAGTTGAAATGGCAAGTCAGCGGGTACAACATGAGCTATTTGATGGTGTTGGTAAACTAACACGTCAGTTTCATGATTCATTTTCAGAAATGAGTATGGATGAGCGGTTTACCTCTATGGTTAACTTATCGATACCTGATGCTAAAGAACGATTAGAATATGTTGTGCAGATGACCTCTGATGCCGCGAATAAAACAATGGATGCGGTCGATGAATGTTTGCCTTTGGCACAAAAACATCGCGAAACGGTTAATGATATTTTGCCATCATGGGAACGACTTAAAAATTGTAAAATTAAAGTCGGTGAGTTTAAATTATTAAGAGACAAACTAGATACTTATTTTGCTGATTCAGTTAATGATGCACAAGCATTAAACGAAAAACTTAATGATATTGTTTTGGCTCAAGGTTATCAGGATTTGACCGGGCAAGTACTGCAGAAAATATCAGAAATGGTTAAGTCGGTAGAAGAAGATTTAATAAATTTATTAAAACTGTTTGGCCAGTTTGAACAAAAAGAAACTGTAGCGAAAATTGATAATTGCATCGAACCGGACGGCCCTATGGTGCCAGCATCTAAAAAACACGATGTTGTTTCCGGTCAGGATGATGTTGATGATCTACTTTCAAGTTTAGGTTTCTAAAAGGATCGTAAACTATGTCGTTTGATGTTGATGAAGATATACTCCAGGACTTTTTAATTGAAGCCGGAGAAATACTCGAACTTTTGCAAGAGCAACTAGTAGAGTTAGAGAATAATCCAGATGATTCAGATCTGCTAAATGCAATCTTTCGTGGCTTCCATACCATTAAGGGCGGGGCTGGATTCATGGCCCTCAAAGAGTTAGTAGATGTTTGTCATGGCGCTGAAAACATTTTCGATTTGTTACGTACAAATCAACGATCTGTATCGCCAGAATTAATGGATGTTATTCTTGAAGGACTTGATTGCATTAACGACATGTTTACGCTGGTTAAAGCACGTGAACCATTAACACCCGCAGAACCACGCTTACTTGAAGAGCTCGAAAAACTTAGTAAACCAGAAAGTGAAGACGATACTGTCTGTGAGCCAGTTGTAGAAGCGGCACCAGAACCAATTGCTGAGACCCCTGAGGCAACAGAAGACGAAATCACAGATGCTGAATTTGAAGCCTTACTTGATGATCTACATGGAGCAGGGGAAAGTACCCCAGCACCTAAGGCTGAAACAAGTAATGGCGACGATATAACAGACGATGAGTTTGAAGCATTATTAGATGAATTACATGGTGCCAAGACTGAACCTGTAGCAAAACCTGATCTTGTTAATCAATCTGGTGACATTACAGATGATGAATTTGAAGCATTCTTAGACGAGCTCCATGGGAAAAAAGGCACACCTTCTCCCGTTGAGAATGCAATTACTAAAGCCAGTGAACCTACAAAAAGTAATGATGAAATTGATGATGCTGAATTTGAGGCGTTATTAGATGAATTAGATGCCGCTAAGAAGTCTTCCCCTGCGCCAAAACCAGCTCCTGTCAAAAAAGCGACGCCCGCTCCGGCGCCGGCTAAAAAAGTTGCTGTTCCAAAAGCCGAAACAAAAGCTGTTGCTAAAAAAGCTGCGACGCCTGCGCCTCAAGCCGAAACAACTGTACGAGTGGATACCGCTCGTTTAGATGACATCATGAATATGGTGGGGGAATTAGTATTAGTTCGAAATCGATTAGTGAGTTTAGGGCTAACTAGCGGCGATGAAGAAATGTCTAAAGCTGTCGCCAACTTAGATAACGTCACAGCAGATCTTCAAGGATCTGTTATGAAAACACGGATGCAGCCGATCAAGAAAGTATTCGGTCGTTTTCCTCGAGTAGTACGTGATATGGCCAGAAGCCTTAAGAAAGATATTACGTTAACCATGGAAGGTGAAGATACTGATTTAGATAAAAACCTCGTTGAAGCACTCGCCGATCCCCTCGTCCATTTAGTGCGAAACTCTGTTGACCATGGTATTGAGATGCCAGATGACAGGGAAGCTGCTGGTAAGCCGAGAAATGGAACTGTAGTGTTGTCAGCGTCACAAGAAGGCGACCATATTCTACTGTCCATCACAGATGATGGCGCTGGTATGGATGCAGAGAAACTTAAAAGCATTGCTATATCACGTGGCGTCCTTGATGAAGAAGCGGCTGCAAGAATGGCAGACGAAGACGCATTTGAATTAATATTTGCACCCGGCTTCTCGACTAAGACTGAAATATCTGATATTTCTGGTCGTGGTGTGGGCATGGATGTTGTTAAAACTAAAATTACCCAGCTTAATGGCACCGTGAAGATCTCATCGGAGAAAGGCGTTGGAACTGTTTTACGTATAACAGTGCCACTAACGTTAGCGATTATGCCAACATTGATGGTTCAACTGGGTAAGCAAATTTTTGCACTACCCCTTGTCTCTGTGAACGAAATTTTTAATCTTGATCTAACAAAAACCAATATTGTTGATGGACGAAAAACAGTATCCGTTAGAAATAGAGCTATACCATTATTTTACCTCGATGAATGGCTCAGTAAAGACTTCTCATATGATAAAGACAGAACGGAAGGCCATGTGGTTGTGGTTCAAATTGGGCCCCAAACTGTTGGTTTTGTGGTCGATGGGTTGATTGGTCAAGAAGAAGTTGTTATTAAGCCTTTAGGCGCATTACTACATGGTACACCGGGCATTTCAGGTGCGACTATTACCAGTGATGGTAGCATTGCATTAATTGTTGATATTGGTAATTTACTAAAGCGCTATGCTTAACATGTATCAGACCGTGTCTTTTGTTGGAGGACGAGCCTTAAATGAGTATTAAGGTATTAATAGTAGATGACTCGCATTTCTTTAGACGCTGTATTGGAGATATAGTCACCAAAGCAGAAGGTTTAGAAGTCATCGATTATGCAAAAAACGGACAGGAGGGTGTTGAAAAAGCCCTGTCTTTAAAACCTGATGTGGTCATGATGGACATTGAAATGCCGATTAAAAATGGCATTGATGCGACTAGAGAGATAATGGCAAAACAGCCAATGCCCATTTTGATGTTTTCATCTCTTACCCATGAGGGCGCTAAAGCGACTTTAGATGCATTAGACGCCGGTGCTGCAGATTTTTTGCCAAAGAAATTTGAAGAGATTGCAGGCTCTGGAAAAGTAGCAACAGAACGTATCACGACAGCTATTAGAGCATTAGGAAGTCGGCGCAGCAGCATCAGGCGCACAAGTACGGCGCCGTCTACACTAACCACAAGAACTCCCGAACGAAGTGGCATTACGTCGCAACGCACCAGAGCCACAATGAACAATACTTCGCAGCAGGCTGCTTTAAAAAGGTCTGTCTCAGCTCCTGATAGATTAAGCGGTGGCCGCAGCGGTATAGTAAGCGCCAGTGGTAAGAAATATAACCTGTTAGCTATCGCATCATCGACAGGCGGTCCAGTTGCACTACAAACCGTATTAAGTAAGTTCCCTGCGAATTTCCCTTATCCAATTTTGTTAGTTCAGCATATGCCTGCGGCATTTACCGGCGCCTTTGCCGAGCGTTTAAATCGTTTATGTTGTATCGGTGTGAGTGAAGCAAAAAATGGCGATATCATCAAACCTGGACACGCATATTTAGCACCGGGCGGTATGCAAATGTTATTAGATCGAGGTAATCGATTAAAAGTAACACCAGGCCCCGCCGATCTTAATTACAAACCCTGCGCTGACGTGACATTTGCAACTATTTCAAAATATAACGATGGCAACACCTTGACGGTTGTATTAACAGGAATGGGTGCTGATGGTTGTGATGGCGCAAAAATGTTGTCATCTCGTGGCGCAACAGTATGGGCGCAAGATGAAGCCAGTTGTGTTGTGTATGGCATGCCTCAGGCTGTGAAAAAAGCAGGAATAACCGATAAGGTTATGTCAATCGATGTGATTGGTGATTCTATTGTTAAAGAAATGACTCATGGATAGATTAAGCCTCGTCGGTCTGGCGCTGGCTATATTAGCCATTTTAGGTGGGCAATTACTTGAAGGCGGCTCATTAATTGCGCTTTATAATGGCCCTGCATTGCTGATCGTGTTGGTGGGTACATTAGCTGCAGTAATGATTCAAACACCTTGGCATACGTTTGTCCGCAGTTTGCATTTACTTAAATGGGTTTTATTTCCGCCACAGTTTGATGTTAATTCAAGAACTAAAACATTGATTAAATGGTGTAATCTATCTCGAACCGACGGGTTTTTACCACTTGAAGATGAGTTAAAGAAAGAAACCGATCCCATCATACGAGAATGTTTG
>Ga0105354_1000342_pt1 | contig 28848 bp, 26 predicted proteins | sample GOMGulsemesocosm_FD_83658 | JGI IMG/M metagenome (GOLD analysis project Ga0105354, IMG submission 83658) | Methane-oxidizing microbial communities from mesocosms in the Gulf of Mexico - GOM9B Gulf of Mexico | ecosystem: Environmental > Aquatic > Marine > Cold seeps | place: USA: Gulf of America...
AGGACCACCTTTCATATGCGATAACTGCTCAAAAGCAAATGCTGTTGAAATTTCTTCTACTACTGATTCTCCTAAAATAATCTCTTTTAAAAATTTCGCCTTTACACCAGCAGCACTTGTAGTTCCTGGTAGAACATTATAAATAAAGAAGTTAATAGAATTTTCTCGATGCGGGTTATCTAAATCTTTAATTTGCATAATGATATCACTTAGCAATTCCGCACCATCAATAGGCTTAGGATTAAGACCTTGAACTTTTCGTTCTTGAATTTCTTTGATATAATCTTTATAAATATTCATAAAAGACATCTATGTTTTTAGTTAATTATTATTATTTGAAGTCTCGCGAAATTACGAAAAATATAGAGTAATTAGAAGATATTCAGCCGTTAAAGAGATTTGGCTAATTATTTTTATTAAGTAGACACTTTTGATGCGTTTTTTTCATTAAATAAGAAAAAACTTTGCAGTAAAATTGATAAATTCTCAATTAAATAATCTACTCAACCCTGAAAATTTTTTTAATTCGCTTACTATCTCTTAAATTCATCATTGGTTTTTCATAAAAACGATACAAAAATGTAGATAAAGTAACTGTCATTAAAAAGTATGCAATAGTTAACAATAAAGCTTCTAACCAAGAATTATCCTCATTATAAAAATAAGATCGTAATACAAATAACACAATAGAATAATGCAGTAAATATATACTATATGATATTATACTCACCTTCGTTATAACTTTATAAAAAAGTGTATTCTTGTTTTTTAAATTATAGCTAGACAAAAATGGTAACAAACAAGTAATTAGTACTGATTGAATTGGGAAATATAATACGTTATAAAAAAAAGGAGAACTTTCAATAGATACCCCAACATATGGAAGAATAAAAAAGAAGACAAATAAACCCACACTTCCAATTAGTAACATTTTATTATCTAATGCTTTCCATTTTCTTGTATAACACATTGATATTATAGCAGCAAGAACACCATAGTAAATTGCATCAATTCTATACAGTACTATTGGTTTCAAATGTGTATTCCAATGTCCTAGTGAAGGATTAGAAACTGATTGATGATAATAATATTTAGTTCCTAAAAAGAAGATTATTATTGTAAGTGTTCCTATCCATAAATTATATACTTTATTTTTTCCTTTATTAAAAAATAAAAGTAATAGAAAAAGTAACGGCCCAATAAGGTATGAAAACTCTTCAATAGACAAACTCCAAGATTCAGGGAAAAACACAGGATGTGAACCCGTTAAATTTTGTCCAAAATAAAAATAACCAAAAAGGTTATTAGGCAACTTTGAAAAATAAGTCCAAAATAATATTATATTAACACCTAAAATTAAGTAGTAGTTTGGCAATGTTCTAAACCATCTTCTCACCCAAAAATATAGCATATCTTGGAATTTAAAGTTTGGCTTTAAATATTCTTTTACCAATATTCTTCCTATAAGAAAACCACTAAGCACAAAAAAACTCTCCATACCAAGAGTTCCTCCCAAACTAAAAACACCAGCTATAATTGCATTTAAATTTGGGTTGATCCATAAAGAATGTGTAAGCAATACCCATGTAACAGCAATAGCTCTCATTAAATCTAAACCAAATATTCGCTCCTTTCGAATGCTCATTTTATTGTTTATATTTCTTATTTCTATATCGTAGTATTGGTAACTCTACAAATCTATACATCATTTCTGATAACGTTAATGTCAACACACAAAACAGTAATACTTTTACCAAACCATCCATAGTAACAAACGATACTCGTTGAATTCCTAATAATACTATAGAATAATTTATTAAATATATAGCATAAGACCTAGTACTCAGATATTCAATTGTTTTTTTTATCCAACATAATGGTACTTTTAACTCTAAAACATAGGGAAATATCATTCCCAAACTAATCACTAACAATTGTAAATATACAAATACGTAAAAAGCCAAATTCTTTTGTGGTTCTAAATAGAAAATAGCAATAGATATATGCAGCATAAAGAATATAAACAAACCTATTACTGCAATAGTTTTTTTATATTCTATGAATACTGATGTATATTTTCGAAAAAAATATACCAGTAAAAAACCTACATATATTGCATCTAGTCTATAGATAACAACTTTTCTGAATAAACTACTCCATTCCTTATAGGAATGAATTTCTACTGTATTATAAAAGTTAATTTTAAGAAGCACTCCTAAAAATATAAAAGCTATTGTTGTCCATAAAAACATCTTAGTTGGACTGCGTTTTTTAAAAAACACTATAATAACATATAGTATTAATGGCAATACTAAATATGCGTATTCCTCAATCGACAAACTCCAAGCTTCCGTAAAAAAGTCTGGATGAGCTGTTATTATGTTTTGTAAAAATAAAAGATACAATCCTATATCACTTACTAAAGGCTCTTTTAGTAAATAAAAAATCAATAGGTTAACTATTAACACTACCGTATAATTAGGTATTGTTCTTAACCACCTTCTTTTCCAAAAAATAAGTAAATCAGAAAAATTGGTTTTATAGGAATTCATCAATTTTAATAATATTCCTCCTATTAAGAATCCACTTAACACAAAAAACAAATCAACCCCTATAGCTCCGAAAACTCTAACTAATGTAATTAACTTATTTTCTATTTCAGGGAAGAGTAAATATGTACTATGAGAAATCACAACTAATAAAATAGCTATTGCACGTAACACATCTAATCCGAAAACTCTATTGTTTTTTTTTGTAATCAAAACTAGAGTCCTTAAGAATTAAAACAATCCTTTTATAATATTGTCTTTAGTAATACGCTCAGCCTCTGCTTTATAGTTTTTAATAATTCTATGACGCAATACCCCTAAAGCTACAGCTTGGACATTTTCTATATCCGGTGAGAATTTACCTTGCAATGCAGCATGAGCTTTAGCTGCTAATATTAAATTTTGAGATGCTCTTGGACCTGCTCCCCAATCAATATATTGCTTTACTTGTTCTGGAGCATTTTCACTTGCTGGACGAGTTTTACCAACTAATCTTACTGCATATTCAACAACATTATCTGCTACAGGAATTCTTCTTACTAATTTTTGGATATCTATAATTTCCTTAGCTCCTAAGAGCTTATTAACTTGCACTGAAATATCAGAAGTTGTGTTTTTAACCACATTTACCTCTTCTTCAAAAGTTGGATATGTTAATTCTACAGCAAACATAAAACGATCTAACTGAGCTTCTGGTAAAGGATAAGTCCCCTCTTGTTCAATTGGATTTTGAGTTGCCAAAACAAAGTATGGCAATTCCAATTTATAGCGATTACCAGCAACAGTTACTGATTTTTCCTGCATTGCTTCTAATAATGCTGCCTGAGTTTTAGGTGGAGTTCTATTAATTTCATCCGCTAAAATGATGTTTCCAAAAATCGGCCCTTTAACAAATTTAAACTCTCTATTATTATCTAACACTTCACTCCCTAAAATATCCGAAGGCATTAAATCAGGCGTGAATTGTATGCGTTTAAAATCTAGCCCTAAAGTTTGGGCTAGGGTATTTACCATTAGTGTTTTTGCTGATCCAGGAACACCTACTAATAGTACGTGACCTCCAGAAAAAACAGCTAATAATATCTGATCAATAACAGCATCTTGCCCCACAATAACTTTAGCTATTTCCTGCCTAAGTTGTTTATGTTTCTCTACAAGGTCCTTAATTGCTGCTACATCTGACATATATTATTTTTTTAACCAGTTATTAGTATATTCACAATCTCTATATTCTCCTGTGATTTTAATGTAAGTATCTTTAATTTTTTCTTCTTGCCATTCTGCAACAGCTTTAATTTGTTTTTCTTTTAAAGCTAGTTCTTTAATTTTTAAGAAGTCTTTTCCATATTCAGCTATATGTTCTTCCTTTTTATCACTAACCATTAATAGTTTATAAAAAGCTTTTCCTGATCTATCATATTCTAAAACTGGGTTAGATACTACTCCTTCTTGAAGATTAATTACTTGAGAATATAACGATGGATCCATTTTTGTTAATTCAAAATTATGATCGTACGTTTCAGGGTTTCTTAACTTACCTCCATCAAATTTTGTTTCTTTTTCTTCAGAAAATTCTAAAGCTGCTTTTTGAAATGTAATTTCTTTATCAAGAATTCTTTTCCTGATGGTATCAGCTAGTTTTTTAGCTTCTTCTAAATTAGCATTAGATATATTTGGTCTTAATAAAATATGACGTACATCTACTTCTTGACCTCTAATTTGGTCTACCATTAAAATATGATATCCATGATCAGATTTAAATGGCTCAGATATTTCTCCAGCCTCTAAGCTAAAAGCAGCTTCTCTAAACTCTTTTACAAATTTTGGCTTTTTTCGATGAATTGTATACTTCCCTCCTGTTGGTCTTGATCCTTCATCTTTAGAATACAATACCGCTTTAGAAGCAAAACTTGCTCCATTCTCTAATACATCTGCCTTAAATTGTTTTAGTTTATCAATTACTTTGTCAATTTCAGCTTGTGGTGTTTTTGGTTTAACTACAATTTGAGACACTTTCAATTCAGCTCCAAATGTAGGTTTATCCTCTTTTGGTATTTCGTTAAAAAATGAATATACTTCTTCAGGACTCACCTCAACTTCTTCAACAATTTTTCTAGTCATTTGACTGGAAAGCTTGTTCGTTTTTATTAAGTCAAAAAGTTCCTTTCTAAAAGCAACTTCATCGTCCTTTTTATAGAACTTTAATACTTTTTCTATATCACCTCCCACTTGAGATTTCATGTAATCTATTTGCTGATTTACAGTACTTTCAACCTCATCATTAGAAACGGTGATACTATCTTGAATAGCATTATGGGCATATAACTTGTCTTCAAGTAATTTCCCCATAACATTACATCGTGTAAAATCTTCAGTAGATACTCCCTGACTTTTCAACTCTATAAACATTTTATCAACGTCAGAATCTAACACAACATATTCCCCAACAACTGCAGCAACGCCATCTATTTTAACTTTCTTCTCTTGTGCAGAAATACTAACTGTAAAAGCTAATAAAATAGCTACACAATTAATTGTAAATTTCAAATTCTTTATTCTGTATTGCATCTTTTCTAACATCAATTTCTAATTGCTTAATCAGTTTTAATTTTCTTTTATTAAGAATAATTTGCTCTAAAGTTTGTTCCACATATTCTTGTGGTGCCTGCTCATTCCTTTTTAATAAATCATTTACTCGCACCAAATATACTCTTATTGAATCTTCAAATTGTAAAAAATTAGATTTTTTTAACAGTTGTATATTCTTTGGTGTATTTATTATTGGTAATGTTTTAAGAACTAATGATTTCTTTATCCACAAAGAATCGTTTAACATAAAAGAATTAAACTGTATAGAAAGGGAATCTAATACTACTTTATCTTCATTATCAAAGCGTTTAAATTTTTCTTCTATACTTTCAAAATCTTTATAATCTTTCTCTAAACATATATATCTATACCTCAATAATTCTTCATTAAGTTTAAAGTTTTGCTTGGAATATTTATACAATGTATCAAACTCTGATTTAGAAATTACCGTATCTAATTGTTTTGAGATTAAAGCATCTAAATACGCATTAGAATATAACTCTAACTTATAGTCTTGAGCCAACTGCTCAAAGGTCTCTAATTTTGAATCATCTAAATTTAGTGTGGCATGTTGTTTTAATAACTGTTTTGTCGCCCAATTATTAATGTATTGATTTGCAAAATGTGTACTATCTTTTTCTGATAGATCTTCAGGTAAATGTTTGATAAAATCTGATTCATATAAATAAATATCATTAACTCTAGCTATAGATTTTTCTTGTTCTTTTTTTTCAAAAAAACCACATGAACAAATCGCAAGTAATAATATAATTAATAATATTTTTTTATATATTCTCATCATCTTTTTTACAAACTTTTCTTAACAGATTCAAGAACTAACTTATTAACCTCTACTTTATATTTTGAAGCTAAATTTAACAACCATTTTTTTTCTATTTGAGTTTGATAGTCATTTATAACCCTTCCCTTAACTTCATCAAATGACTTTTGCTTTGGTAAAACTTCTTTTATTCGTTTTACAACCACATATTGATTATTGTGTTTATATATTTTAGAAACTCCTATATCCGCTTTATACTTCTTTGGTAATTCTTTATCGGTCATTTCATATACCCCTTCAGAAATCACACTACTTTTTTGAGATTTTTTTAATTGCTCCAATACTACATCAGCTCTTAATAATTTTCTAACATTTTTTGCTGCTTTTTTAGTTTCACTTGTAACTACAACTGCTTCAATTCTTTTTTTCCAGAAATAATCAGCTTTATTATTCTCATAATACTTCTTTAATCCAATTGTATCTGTTTTTGATTTTTTCCAAACTTCTTGTTCCATTAATTCAAACAATAACAATCCTTCTCTGTATTCTTGAACAATGTTTTTAAACTCTGGGTATTCTGATTCTAAATTTTCATTATGATAATTATAAATTCTTGAATTTATAAAGTCATTATAACTAACCGTTACAATATCATTGATTACCGTTAGGTTTTTATACGTTCTTAACTTTGATGATAAATATGTATAATATTCCAAATAACTAAGTTTCTCTCCTGAAAAAGTTGCCAATATATTCTTATACATATCATTAGAGGAATTCCAATTCCCTTTAATGAATTCAGTGTTAACTACTTTTAATAATTCTTCTTTGACACCAACTGTCTCAGAAAAATCATATCTCTTTTTAAGGCTATTATAAAACCTTTCATTAACAATTTTTGATCTTGAGTCCTTCTTTACACTTTGCTCTAATGTTGATTTAAGTTCATTAAAACTATGTAATTTATGCTTTTTAATTAGCTTAATTATATGCCAACCAAATTTAGTTTTTATAGGTTTAGAAACCTCTCCTTCTGTAATTAATGAGAACGCGGCGTTCTCAAACTCTTTAGCACTTAATTTCCCAGCTCCAAAACGAGTTAGCTTCCCTCCATTTTTAGCAGAATTTTTATCGTCCGAAAATTGTTTTGCTAAATCAGAAAATGAACTCCCTTCATTAATTTTAGTCCATAATTCATTAATCCTATCTTTAGGTGAAGAAGTTATTTTATCATTATTATTGGCTATCATTATATGCGCAACAGTTACTTCTCCTTGAGATTTTCTTTTATCAATAACATTTAAAATATGAAATCCAAACTTAGTCCTAAATGGCATAGACACCTCCTTAACTTTAGTTGCGTATGCAACATTTTCAAAAGGATACACCATTTTAAATGCATTAAAATAACCAAGCGACTCTCCAAAAACTGTTTTTCCGTTATGAGAAGATTCCATAGTTGTTTTAAAGTTCCCATTTAAGGCTTTATTTCTATACTCTAAAACTTGGTTATAAGCTTTCAAACTATCAGCTGGCGAAGCATTATCATCAACTCTAACCAATATGTGATTTACATTTACCTCATTTACAGTTCTTTCATATGCTTCTGCTAAAAGCGCATCATTAATTTTAGTGTCCGTTAAATACTTTTTAGCCAATTGCCTTCTATACGACTCCAGTTCATTTTTATATTTCTTGTCTTTATCTAACCCTAAAGCATATGCCTCTTCTAACTTTAATTTATAATTTACATAAAGCTTTAAGTACTCGTCTACATCCTTTTGTTTTTCATCTTGAACTAAGTCTATATTTTTATTATATACTCTAGAAAATTCATCTGTAGTAACCTCTGTATTGTTTACTGTAAACAATACCTCTTCATTTTGAGAAAAGATAGTGTTAAAAAAAAGTATCGCTAATATTGAGAAAAAGTTTAGCTTCATAATAGACTTTAATTATTTATAATATTATTTCAAACAAAAGTAACAATATTAACGTTTAAACCAAACAGTTATTATTGCATAAAAAAGCCAATACAACATTGTTGAATTGGCTAATGTTTTTTTAACTCAACTATTTTATTCCCAATCTGGCATATTTGCATTTAAGATATATAAATCTCTTAGCATTGCATTTGATGAACTAACCTTATAAAGTTGTTTTTCAGACACCCCATCATTAGATGTATATGTAAATATTATTTCTGATTCATTAGGAGAAAAACGCGGGTCTAAATCTAAAAAACCTGAAGGCTTATCCAATGATATATCAGTACTTACTGTGCTAACCAAATCATAAATAAATATATGAGTGTTTAATTGTCGGTAGCTTTCACTTTCAAACCCCGAAACATCATGGGTGTATAATAATTTATTACTATTAACAGAAAATTCCAACCCTCCTGCTGCTCCATTAACTCCTGATAAAACAGTATCAATAATAACTCCTGACATATCAATAGTATATATTGATACACCATAACCATCAGTATCATTTGTTTTTAAAGCAATTTTTGTTCCATCAGAATTCCAAACACACTCTGTAATTAAGTCTCCTGCAACAGTTTGATATACTAAACTTAATCCCGTACCATCTTTATTAATTTGATACAGCTTATCAAAGCTCGTATATAATATTTTATTTCCATCTGCTGACCATGAAAAATCGACCCATTTATGATTAAATCCAGCTACAGGTACTGTACTTGTAACTTGATTTACATTTGAACCATCTGCATTCATGGAAAATATATGCGTCTCTCCTCCAACACTTCTCAAAAAAGCAACTAATGAATTCACCATAGTTTTCCTCGGCCTCCAACTATTCATGTTTTCACTAGTAAGCTTTTGTTCAATAACATCGTCGTCTGTTAAACCTTCTGCTGAATATATTACGTCATTGCCATTTTCATTTCTAACAAACAACACTAAACCAGAAGGTACTTCTTTAGTTGTAAACGACCGTACTTCACTTAAAACATTTGGATTAAAACCATCGTTAACTGTTACTTGCCAAAAATAATTTGTGTTATACTTCAAGCCATTAATTACATACGTCGTTGTAGAAATATCAGTATGCGTTACTATTTCAGAAGTATCACCATCTCTAATTTCTAAAGAATATATTAACGGGTCGTCATCAGCATCAGTAGCACTCCATTCAAAAGTTAAATTTATTTCATTATTGTTACTAGAGTCTGAAGGACTAATTAACATAAGAGATGATGGCTCTGTATTATTAGAATCATCATTTGCCATTTCAAAAACGGCATTAACACTTGTTCCACTAATCACCGTAACTCCTTGAAAATTTGTTAATAATTCATCTTTTGAAGCTTGTACTGAATAATCTCCAGCAACCAAACTAGACAGTACAAACTCTCCACTAGCATTTGTAAAAACAGTACTTGTTGCTGGGTTTGTTGATATTTTAGCATTTTCTATAGGTATATTATCTCCTCTAGATACTACTTTACCTGTTACATCACCATAAGTAACTTCTGTTATTTCTTCCTCACTACAACCTAAAAATGTAGCTATCATAAGAACTAAACTTCCTCTTAATATTTTTTGTATCATAACTATATTTTTAGATTATTTATTTTTTCTAGCTTTTTTTCTATTTTGTTTGCGGATTTTTTTTAATTCTTTATCTGTCATACTATTTAAGGCACCAACTTCTGATGTTACTTTTTTATTTTTTAATTTTCCTTTATTTTTATTAAAAAGATATAAATTTAAGCCAGCTCCAAAACGTAAATAATGATCATCTCTTTTCCCTGTTTTTATTCCATCTACCTCATCACTAAACACCATATTATATCCTCCAAAAGCATGAATCCCAACTTTTTCAGAAAGCAAATATTCTAAGCCAAGCCCATATTCTATTTTAGGGTATACTTCTTTAAAGTAATTCGATGCTAAAATCCCTCCTGAAACAAATCCATATGGAGATAAATCATCGTATGGCAATAACATTAACTCTGCTTCTATATCAAATGACATTAACCCATAACTTGACTTATAATCATGTTTTTCTTCAGTTGCTAGATTTAATTTAGAATAATGTATCCCAAAATTAAAGTTTGGTGTCATGTATCTTTTATATCCTCCACTTACAGCCATTAAATCAAATTTAGAGTTTGAATAATCCCCTAATAAATATGATGTTCCTGCGCCTAACTCGAATACATTTTTACCGCGTTTTTCTTTAAAAATTCGATCATAAATTCTTCTGTCATCAGCAATATTTTCTTCTTTGTTATAATTTTCTACTAACGTTTTCACCTCTTCATTATTCTCCTTTGGCTCCCATAAACCATCTTGTATTCCTTCTACTACAAGTGACTCAACAGCTTTTTCAATGGCTTCAGTAACTGCCATATGTATTGGTTCGTTTTTAGTTATACCTGTTTCAACTTCTAACAATCTTTTAAACTTCACATACCTAAACAAACTTGCATCTAACGATTGAAATAAAATTGTTTTACTTACATAAATAGTTTTTAATATTTCTCCATTTGACGTGGATATCGCTCTCAAATAAATAGTTATTCTATCTTGCCTATATTGAGCAGAAGAACCTAAACCAAAATATCTAGCTCCTAAACCACCTGTAACTATGTTAGAATCATAAGAAACAATCCCTCCTTCTAAAAGCACACCTGCATATAATAATGGAGGTAATTGTGGTTCGTTCGGATTAGAAGTTTTCCTATACTCTTGACGTGTTGAACGAATAATATTCCTTTCATTTAATAAATTACTTAAATTTTCCCGTTCAATAGGTCTAAACCACTTAGTGTCCTCTAAAGCTTTTAATAGAATAGTAGTTGATCCTTGGGTAATAGCCGTACTAAAACTACTTCCATTGTCTAATACTTTAAATTGTCCGGTTTGATCTCGAAAGTTATATACTCCCACAACAATTTTATTTTTTGCTTCTGGCAAGGATTTTAAAACAGATGTCCCTTCTGTTCCTTCACCTAATATTGCATTTGAATGTGTTATCGGCTGGTTAAAATATGTCCCACAAGACATAAGGATAAAGCTATATATACACATTAAAATCTTGGTTAGTTTCGTTTTGTATATCATATATTTAGTTTGGAATAATTATTTGTGTTTGCTCCCCTGTATCAGTATCTAATACATTTACTACCAAACCATCAGTAGAATCGTACACCTCTACACTAAGGCTTCCAAAATTATAAATCCCTGGTTGTAAATCTTCATCTGTGCTAATTTGACTATTCAATAAAGCTCTATTAATTCTACTTAAAAACTGACTATTAAGTCCCTCTTTAAATTCATCCAATTGAGACTTTTCGTCTCTATCTCTAGGATCTTCTGGTTCTGTCAATAAATTTTGAGCTTCAGCAGAACTCAATAACCATTGATAATTAAATGACTCCCCACCAAAAGCAGGATTCTTTGGTTTATAAACAAACCCTTGACTCTTTGCAGTCCAGCAAAAACCAAGAAATAAACTTATGAGTATTAACTTTGTTTTCATAATTGTTATTTTAATTGGTTATTAATCATTCTTATATTTAAATCATTTCCCATTATAATATCTTTTTAAGATACCGTAGATTAAAATGAACTATTTTCATTACTTATCATGATACAAAAAACCTATACCACACATTGATGTATAGTATAGGTAGGTTATTAAAAGTTCATTCTGGGATCTGGGGATCCTATAAATATTAATTCGTAAGTTTTAGGTTAATATCTTACGATATAGTCTCTTTCTTTTTTTTCAAAAAAATTGTATAACGTTTTTATAGCCATACTACTATGTTGTTTTAAATAATCTGTTTTTGGCTGTGCGAAAAATTCATAAATAGTTTTATTATCTATTTTCACAAAAATCTTAGTATTTCTTCCTCTAAAATGGAGTTCTTCTATTAATATAGGTCGTTTATCTTTAAAATTATATTTTGTAAACTCTGTATAAAACAATCTATGAAAATCCCTTCCTGATTTTGTTTTAGTACGTTCTAATACTACCCCTTTTAATACTATTCCATCATTTTTTAATGTATACTTAGTTGGTTTTTTATGAAGTGTTATTTTCTTATCATAATCATCCGTTTGTAATTCGCCTCCTAAAAACACTTTCCTTTTACTTGCTATTGTTTTTTCATCAACATCTTTTATCAATAAAACAATAATTGTTTTTGCTTTTTCATTTCTAAATCGAATAGCTACCGAACTAATGTCAATAATTTCACTTGGTTCTAAAACAAATCTATCAGATTGTGAGTTTTTTGACTTATTACCATTATTATCTTCCACATATACTATTAATTCATATTGTAAACTCTGACTGTATTTTAGTAAACTTTCAGCTTTTGCTTGTATACCTATAGTGTTTTCTTTTACTTTAAAGTCAATAATTGCTTTTGCATTTTTATTTAAAAACTGAGCATACAAATTATTAGAAATAAATAGTATCATAATTAAATAGCTATAAGACTTATTTAAAACATTCATATCCTCAGTTATAATAGATTAGAAATAATTATTTACAAATATGGTTTTACCATTACCTGTTACATTAATTTTAATTTTTTCAGATAATGAGTTACTTCCATTTATATAGACCTTTTGGTTATTACCAAACTGCTGTACATTTACATTATGATTATACTGTGCGTTTAAAGAATAATCTCTTAACATATTGTTATTACCAATTTGCGTGATATTCTCTCTAATAAAAAAAGCATCTAAACTCAAGTTTGCAAAATTATCGTTTCCAAATTGCTTAATAATTACTTCACTATCTGAAGAAGTTATATGCGCATTGGCTTTATTTCTACTACCTTCCTGCTCAATAAAGACTAAATTAGAACTAGAATAATTCTTTTGTAAAATTGAATTATTCAGATAAAATAATGCTTCTTGTGTTTGCACTATATTATCTTTCTCATTCATATAATTTTGAGCAATCATTATGATTGGGAACAAAAAAAACAATATTAAAAATTTAAATTTTTTCATTTCATTTATAAGTTAGCATAGCCAATAAATATTTACTGACTATGCATTTTTTTAATTTATTTATCCATTTGAGTTACAGTAGCTGTGTTATATCCTCCTGCTCCTCCTCCTGGAGATACCCAGTTTTGCTTTACATAACTGATATGTGAATTACCTGTTTGCATAACAGTAGACTCATTTCCATGAGCTTTTTGCCATGTTGCACTAAATAAGTCATCACCAGATTGAATTTGTATTGACTCGTTACCCTTGTCTTGTCCAAAACGTTGTCTTGCAATAGCTATATTATCATCTCCTGTTTGTTCTTGCTTTACAAAATTATTTTTCCCCCATTGTTGCGCTAAAGCTGAATTACGCTTACCATCTTGATATTGGTCTGCTTCATTGTTACCAGCATTTGGCTCATCAGCTCCGTTTTTATTTTGTACAGCTTCTACATAATTTCTTTCACCAAATTGAGTTTGAGTAATTTTATTATCAGTAGCATATTGACTTGCATATGCTCTGTTTCTATATCCATCTTGATATTGATCTACTTCAGAAAAATACGATGCTTTAGTAGCAGGTTGTGCATGATCACCTTGCTCTACTTTCATTAAGTTTAATAATCCAAATTGATCTTGTCCAACGCGATTATTATTACCAATTTGCTCTACACAAATTTTCTGTCTTGTACCATCTTGTACAGATCTGTCATCGTTTTCATATCCACATTGTAAAATTTTAGCTGAATTTCTAGAAAAATAACTCAACGTACCACTCTGTTTTACATCAGCTGTATTATCATTACCTAATTGATCAACATCTGCTTTATTTAATCCTGTATACTCTTGATTAACTGTAGACGTATTACCATCACCATCTTGATTAACATCTGCTTTATTACCAACATCAGATTGATTAATTGTAGAGGTATTTCCTTTACCGTTTTGGAATGTATAAGCTTCATTATACCCCCCTAAATAAAGATCACTATCCTGAACTACAGTAGCTGTGTTTCTTGCTCCTCCAGTTCCATTTTGGTTGATATAAGATAAGTTATTTCCCATTTGAGTTACATCAGCATCACTATTTTTCCCAGTTTGGATAATAGTTGAATGAGATGCTACACGATCGAAAACGACATCATTATCATCACAAATGTCTGGATCACTAATTTCTGGCGTACAGGAATCTGTTCTTTTATCAATTTCATCACAATGTTCACCTGGTGGACATGGGTAATGCTCTGGTTGCGAATTTCCTGCTTGCTGTGCGAACGTAAATGCAGTAAATACTGCAAAAACTAAAGTTAAAATTACTTTTTTCATAATTAAATATTTATTGGTTATTAAATACATCTTAAAAAATGAACTCATTGTTTAAAACAATTTAGTTCACGTATACTTGGGGAAGTAATATTTATTGAGAAGTAAGTACTCTGTGGGAAAGAGTTTAATTATGAAATTGTGAAGTGACGGGTTAAGTCATAAAAGTTAAAAGCTCGAATTATTTTTTAACTACACTCAAAGATAATTACAACACATTGATATTCAAAATTTTATATTTATTTATTTTTTCGTATTTTATAGTATATTACTATATTTAACTCACTAATTATGAGGAATAATAGCACACTAAAATTAGTGAGTTACAATTGAGAATATTCTGATATCAAAAAAATAAAATTTTGTAAGAGCTATAACTGAAAAAGACTCTTCTTATTTCGTTAGAACACTACAACAAAATATTCTATATTTGCAGCTTAAATTTATTACACAACAACACACAACTATTTTTTATTACTTATGGCTAAGATTAAATTAGAGTACATTTGGTTAGATGGTTATAAACCAACACAAAATTTAAGAAGCAAAACTAAAGTCGAAGAACATGAAAACTTCCAAGGTACTTTAGATGAATTAAAGAACTGGTCTTTTGATGGTTCTTCTACGCAACAAGCTTCAGGAGGTTCTTCTGATTGTGTATTAGTTCCTGTTGCTATTTACCCAGATCCAGCACGTGTGAACGGATATTTGGTAATGACAGAGGTTATGAATGCAGATGGTACTCCTCATGAATCAAATGCTCGAGCTACAATTGATGATTTAGATAATGATTTCTGGTTTGGTTTTGAACAAGAATACTTCATTATGGACACTAAAACGATGCTTCCTTTAGGATTTCCAGTTGGAGGATATCCTGGACCACAAGGAATGTATTACTGTTCTGTGGGTGGTAAAAATACACATGGTAGAGATTTTGTTGAAGAACATGCCGACTTATGTATTGCTGCTGGATTAAACTTTGAAGGGATTAACCAAGAAGTTGCTTCTGGACAATGGGAGTTTCAATTATTTGCAAAAGGAGCTCGTTTAGCTGGTGATGAAATCTGGATAGCAAGATACTTATTAGACCGTTTAACAGAACAATATGGTTATTATATTGAATACCATCCTAAACCTGTAAAAGGGGATTGGAATGGATCTGGAATGCATGCTAACTTCTCAAATACTGTTTTAAGAACATGTGGATCTAAAGAAATATACATGCAAATTTGTGAAGCTTTTAGGCCTGTAACTAAAGAACATATTGACATTTATGGAGCACACAATGAAGAACGTTTAACCGGACTTCACGAAACTGCTTCTATTACTGATTTCAGTTATGGAATTTCTGACAGAGGAGCTTCTATTCGTATACCAATTTTAACAGTTGATAATGATTGGAAAGGGTATTTAGAAGATAGGAGACCAGCTTCAAATGGTGATCCATATAAGATTGCATCAAGAATTATAAGAACAGTTAAGCCTGTTTGTGATAAGCTTAAATAAGCCACTAGTAGGATTAACTTTCTCTTCAATTTGAAGAAAAATATTAAACAAGAAGATAAAAGCCACTAAGAAATCCTTAGTGGCTTTTTAAATATATCTAAAAATGATTCGTAAAGTAACCATAAAAGATGCTGAAGCCATCACAGCTATTTACAATTATTACATATTAAACTCTGCAGCTACATTTGAAGAGAACTGTGTTCCTGTTAGTTTCTTTGAAGAAAAAATTAGTATTGCTGATTCCAAATTCCCTTGGTTAGTTTACGAAGTTAATAACACCATAGTAGGCTATACTTGTTCCAGCCAATGGAAACCTAGATCTGGTTATAGATATACTGCAGAAATCTCTATTTATTTAACCCATGATACTGTAGAAAAAGGGATAGGCACAATTTTATATCAAGAACTCATCAAGCAACTTAAATTGCAAAATTTCAATGCTATAATTGGTGGTGTAACTCTTCCAAATCCTCCATGTGTTAGATTACACGAAAAACTAGGCTTTGAGAAAATTGCACACTTTAAAAAAGTTGGATTCAAATTTAATAAATGGGCAGATGTAGCCTATTGGCAATTGTTATTACAAAAAGAGTACTAGTATTAATTAAACGCTAAATAAATAAAGGCAGTATATATTGCCAATAATAGTACTCCTTTAAAACGTGTTACTACAAACTTTTTAGGTAATAATACTAATGGCAGTAAGCCAATTGCAATTGCTAACATCCAAAAAATATCATTCGTTAGTATTTGAGGTTCCGTGACTGGTATAACTTTAATCATACTAGTTAGTCCTAAAACGGATGCAATGTTAAAGATGTTTGACCCTATTAAATTCCCTATTGAAATAGCTTTCTCTCCTTTTAAAGCAGCAATTACGGATGCTGCCAATTCCGGAACACTTGTACCTATTGCAATTACTGTCACGGATATTACAGCCTCACTCACTCCTATTTGAGTTGCCAAATCTATCGCTCCATCAACTAACCATTTAGATCCAAAATACAATGCTCCACCTCCTATTGCTAGCCAAAGAAATATTTTAGAATAGCCAACAATTGCTAATTTATCATCTACTTCATCCGATGCTTCGTCTTCTTTACTTGTTTTAATTAATACTACTAAAAATACTAATAGAGCTACAAATAAAATACCACCTTCAATGGTATCAAGCATATTATCATTCCATAAAAAATAATATAGTAGTAGTGAGAAGGCAACCATTACTGGCCAATTCAATTTATAAAAAGATTTATCAATAGCGATCGGACCTATTAAGGCAGTAACACCTAAAACCAAAGCAATATTAGCAATGTTTGAGCCTACTACATTATTAATAGCAATTGCAGGAGAACCTTCCAAAGCTGCTTGTAGACTTACTAATAATTCTGGAGCTGAAGTTGCAAAGGATACTACTGTCATCCCAATCACCATCTTAGATATATTTAACTTAAATGATAATCCTACTGAAGCTTTTACTAAATAATCCCCTCCTAATACTAGTAAAACTAATCCACCTATTAAAAATAGTATGCTCTCCATATTATAATTATTTTTTTTTGCGAAGATACCATAAGAATTAAGATATACCGATTTTGATTTCAGATTTTACCCCTCAAACCTTTCTTTAAAACTACAAAAACAGTTATTAAACTGCAAAAGGAGTTGTATAACTACAAAAATAGTTTACATTTGTATTATACAATCTTATACCATGCAAAAATTAACAAATAAAGAAGAAGAAATAATGCACATTTTATGGAAGTTAAAAAAGGCTTTTGTGAAAGACATATTAGAGGAAATTTCGTCTGACAAACCTCATTACAACACCTTATCCACTATTGTAAGAAAGTTAGAAGAGAAAGGGTATGTTGCATATAATGCATATGGGAAAACACATCAGTACTACCCTATTATAGAAAAAGAAGATTATCGAAAAGGGTTTATAGGAAAAGCAATAGACAACTATTTTAATAACTCATATAAAAATGTAGTTTCCTTTTTTGCAAAAGAAGAGAAAATTAGCATTAACGAGTTAAAAGAGATTATCAAGGAATTAGAAAAAAATAAATAATGGAATCTGTATTAATATTTTTATTAAAATCTGGGGCAGTTTTAGGATTGTTTTATTGTTGCTATGTACTGTTTCTAAAAAACGAAACCTATTTTACTGCCAACAGACATTTTTTACTTAGCGGAATACTAGCCTCGTTAAGTATTCCGTTTATTAGTATTAAAAATATTATTTGGACAGAAACAATTAGTACTCCACTAATAACAAATACTACATTACTAACAACTAGTTTACCGAAAGTTCAAAACGCTTTACCAACTATAGTAGAAACTCCATTTAATTGGAACTTACTAATACTAGGTGTTTATAGTACTGGAGTGTTATTATTTCTAATTCGTTTTTCAATTCAGTATTGGTCAGTAAGAAAAATAATAACCTCCAAAGAACGAAAAAAAACGGATTCTTTTTCTATTGTAGAAACAGACAGTTACATTGCTCCATTTTCATTTTTCAAAACTATCGTTTTTAACAAAGGTATGTACACAAATGAGGAATTGGAAGTAATACTTACTCATGAAAAAGCACACTGTAATCAATATCATACAATAGATATTATTTTCTCTCATATTCTAATTGCGTTACAATGGTTTAATCCGTTTGCATGGTTATATCAAAAAGTAATGCAACAAAACTTAGAATTTTTAGCTGATGCCGCAACTATTAATCAAAATGTTAGCGTATCAAATTATCAGAATGTACTCTTAAAAGCTATCACAATTCAAGTACAACCAAATACAATTACCAATAACTTTTATCAATCATTAATCAAAAAACGAATCATTATGTTACACAAAAAAACAAACTCAAAAAAGCTTTGGAAATTATTATTAATAGTACCGTTAATTACAGGTTTTATCTATTCATGTAGTACGGAAACTATCGTTAAAGAAAAAGAAAGTATTACAACTAATACACCTGCTGAACCTCAAGTTAACCCAATATCTCATTTTGTTCGCCCAATTAATCAAGAGAAAGTAATTAAAATAAACTCAGCATATGGGAAGAGAAAAAATCCTATAAATAAAACAACAGAAAAGCATTTAGGAGTGGATTTAGCAGCACCTAGAGGCACAAAAGTTATGGCTGCATTATATGGAGAAATCACTTATGCTGAACGTGAATCTGGTTATGGTAATTTAATAATTATTAAGCATGCAAATAATTTAGAAACAAAATACGCTCATTTAGATGACATAAATGTTTCTGTTGGAGATAAGGTTATAGCGGGAACTAGTATTGGGACAGTTGGATTAACAGGAAAAACATCTGGTCCGCATTTACACTTTGAAGTGCTAAAAAACGGAAAGCACGTAGATCCAAAACTTTATTTAGACGCTACAAAAGAATATCATATCAATAAAAAAACATCAAACACTCAATTACGAATTATTGAAAAAAAGTTTAATAATTCTCAAGGTGAAATTAAAATTAAAATTATTGAAGTACTGCGCAGTAAAGACAATTTAATTACAGATTTAGCTTTTTCAACTAAATTCAAAGATCAAAAAAGATTTTATAAAAACTTTAGTACAAAGTTAAACAATAATAAAATTGACTTATTCTCTTTTTACCACAACACAAAAAAGGGAGGGATTCAAGTAACATTTGAAAATGGCACGATCAATTTAATAACAAAGGACGGTACTACAAACTACCTAAACGGATATAGCCCAACTACAATTAAATTAGGTCCAAAACCAATTCATTATATCAATAGTAAAATATATACTCAAAAGGAATTTAATGCTTTTGTTAAAGTAACCACACTAGGTGAAATAAAAGAATTATCTCCAAAGGAAGCTATTAAAAAATTTGGTAGTAAGGCTAAAGATGGTGCTATTATATATCATGATAAATCTATAATTATACGTAAATAGGATTTAAGTTCAATAAAATTAAATTCCCCACTAATATTAATTACAACATTATGAAACAAATAATATTCGCAATTTTATTCGTTAGCTTTCATATTGGCTATTCACAACAATATAACTCCTTAGTCATTGAAACAGAAAATATAGATTCAAATAATAAAATATTTAAACATCAGAATTTATTTATATATGATTATGAAATTATTGATAATGGAGAAAAATTCAAACTAAAAAAAAACAAAGGGATGTTTGCTGGAAGAGAATTTGAGCTTACTCCAATGCAAAAAGATTCCATTATCATAAAAAATATTCACTTGATTGTTCCAAAAACTGCTGAACCTGACAAAACAAACGAAAATCAAACTGAAATTTCATATATTCAAAATCCTATTTTCCATTCTATATCTTCTACTGGAGTTGTTGAAAATAAACACAATACATGGATACATCCAATTAGAGATGGTTTTTTTAACTCATTAGAAACTTGCCCTTTTCCCTATGTGAAAAAGCCCTTAAAAATAGGGATGAAATGGAACGATTCTATGCTAATCGGACAAGGATGGCGAGGTGAAAAATGGGGCAAATGGAAAGGTCAATTACTACTTAAATATGAGTACAAAATCACTGCCAAGAAAAAGATAAAAACTGCTATTGGATTAATTGAATGTTATGTTATAGAAAGCTATGCAACTTCAACTATAGGAAAAACAAAACTTAAAACATATTTCTCAGAAACTTTTGGATTTGTAAGATTAGAATATGAATTAACTACAAATATTCAAATAAATATATGGTTAATTGATTTCAAAAAAGATCAAGAATATATTACTGTTCAAGATTATTTAAGAAGTCAAAAAAGTAATTTGTAAATACGTTTTTGCAAAAGTTAAAACTATGCTAAACTGCGTTCCTTTAACATTATACAATTATTTTTTAATGTATTTTTATAGTAATCAATGATTTAAAAAACAAATCATACTAACCAAAATACATATTATGAACTCATCAATTTTAAAAAACGGGCTACTAACCCTAGCACTTACAACAGCATTAATTACGCCCACTTTTGGGCACAATATTATTTCTAGCACAACATGTATAAATACTAGTATTGGCAATGAAATTAAAGTCTCTATAAATAAAAACACAACGGATAGTGAATTTAAAGAGATTGTAAATACATTAAAAAAACATCATATTGAAGCTAAATTTTCAGGAATAAAACGCAATAAAAACAATGAGATTATTGCTATAAAAATTAAATTAAAAGATGATAACGGTAATGAGTCAAATACATCTTTATCTAGCGATAACCCTATAAATACAATTAACTTAGGTGCAGAAAAAAACTCCTTATACATAACGTCTTCTGATTCTAAAAGTTTTAGTTTTAATGGTACTCATTCGTTATCAAAGCATTTTGATTTCTCATTTGATGATGACGAACATAAAATGACCATTAACGGGAAAACATTTGATTTTGATGAAATTAAGAACCAAATTAAAGATGCCTTTGTTTTTGAAGAAGATAAAGATGGTAAAAGAGTAGTTATTAAGTTAAATAACTTTGATTTCAACTTTGATCACGACAATGATAATAATGAAAAACGAGAGTGGACAACAAAACAACATTCACAAAAATTTCACTTCGTTGATGATCCTGAAATTGAAAAGTATATCATGATTGATGGTAAAAAAGCAGATTTCAAAAAATTAGATAAATTAGCAAAATCAAATAAATTAAAATCTGTTGACTTTTTAAAATCTGATACCGCAAAAAGTTTATACGGTAATAAAGCAAAAGACGGAGCAATTATAGCTACTACTAAATAATAAAACTCAATATAAATACACTAAACCTCATTCCTATTTTGTGAGGTTTTTTTGTGTTTAAAAGTTAATTAATCAAGATTAAAAAAGTTAGTTTTGCAGCCTAATTTAAACTAACTAAATATGTTAACATTTTTCGGAATTCTATTTATCATTCTAGGTCTTGGAGCTATCCTATTAAAACTCGTTTTTAAAACGAATAAAATCTTAAACCTTTTTACACAACAGCGTAGTATACAACTGATTTTTTTAGGAGTAATTATGAGTATTATTACAGGTATGTTTTTCTATGCCGATGCAGGTACTGCCTATGCAGTACAATACGTTACTGGTGGAGATAAAATGATTGCAACACAAGGAATAAAACTAAAATGGTGGGGAAGAATAATTCCATTATCTTATGAAACATCTATAAAAGATATTATCCTTAAAGGAGAAGAAGAATTACCCAAAAGTAGCCAGGGTTTATATAACCGAAAAGCTCAAAAATGGGAGTTTAGTGATGCTATAAAAGCAGAAATTAGTACTTCAGTTATTGTTGGTGTTAACATCACTGATGAAGAAGTTTTCCTTAACATGGCTGATAGAAACAGAAGTGAAGCAAAACTTATATACGGAAGAGTTTTACCCAATATTGATGCTGCTATAAAAAACACCTGTAAATTAATGGACGCTCAGGATTATATTTCTGGACAAGCCTCTGACTTTGATCGATATTTTAGAGATCAATTAGAAAATGGAATGTATCAAGTTGAGAAATATTATGAAGCAGAAAATCCAAATGAAATCGTTGGAGATTCAACTACAATTAGAATTATTAAAACTGGGAAATCAAGTAAGCAAAAAAAATTCAGAATAAAACGTACTGCAAATGGTGATATTATTAGAGATAACTCCAATACTTTAAAACAATATGGATTAAAAATTTATCAGGCTCAGGTTACTGGTATTGATTGGGAGCAATCTTTTGATAACAGGCTTGATTTACAAAAAAATGAAGTTGCCCAAACACAATTAGAAAAACAACAAGCGGAACGTGAATTTTACCGTGCAAAAAAAGAAATTGCAAAAGGGGAATCGGAAAAAGCCAAAGAAAGAGCTCGTTTAGAAAAAGAGCAAATTCAACAAACAATTAGTGCTGAAACTGAAGCTAAAGTTGCTGGATTTAATTTAACTAAAGAAAAGAAGCAATTTGAAGTAGAACAATATAAAGCAAAAAGTAAAAAAGTTGCTGCAGATGCTCAATACTATGAAAATGCTAAATTAGTTAGTGCAGGTTTAACACCACAAGAGCGTGCCGAATGGGATTATAAAACAGCTGTTGGCGTGGCTAAACAAATAAAAGATTTGCAATTACCAACAACTTATATTGAAGGAAATAAAGGCGGTGGAAACAGTAGTTTATTACAATCCCTAATTGGTGCTGACTTAGCAAAACAAATGATGAAAAACGATAATAAATAATCCATAAAACCATATTTGTTACAAAAACTCGCTCAAATGGAGCGAGTTTTTTACTTTTGCACAAAACAAGCCCCACTTGAAAACAACATTTTTTAAATTTTTAGCCAAAGTCAATAAAGCAGTATTACCCAGCTTTTCAAAAAGAAGACTTGATTTAAGCAAAGCAAACAAAGTTCAGCTAGCTATTTTAGGCTGGAGAATATATGTTACTAAAAGAGCATTAGGTTAAGTTTTTGTCTTATATAATTATTCCTATTAAACTCCTTACTTCCCTCCTAATTTAATTTGTTTAAATTTTAAATTATATTCTTCTATTTTATACTAATACATAGCAATAATTAAAACCGCTATTACAATTAAACTGACTAACTTTTTGTATCTTTAGTATAAATCAATATACTATGGATAATCACTCAAAACATATTTTATTACATGAAGATTCAATGATCATACTTGAATCCCTTAAACATGCTTTAAATACAGCTGATATAAGTTCAATTACAAAAAACAATCATGACTCCGAAAGTTTAGTTGGATACTCTGCAGGTTATAACAATAATCAAATTTTTGTATTTGAAGAAGACGCAATTTCTGCAAAAAATATCCTTCAACAATTTTTATCAAAAAAAGATTAAAAAAATCTCACATTTAGTTTTGTAATTCGAGAATATAACTATATTTGCACTCGCTTAACGGCCTCGTAGCATAACTGAATAGTGCACCACATTACGGCTGTGGAGGTTGAAGGTTTGAATCCTTCCGAGGTCACTTTAAAAGGACAAATACTTATAACGTATTTGTCCTTTTTTTATACTAATTAATTACTTAATAAAATATTCAGTTTAAATAGCATTCGTTTTAAGCAACAACAAAGGTCTTAGTCAAAAAATAATTACTAATCGTAATTACTTTCATACTAAATCACTCTTAATACGTCATTTATGATGATTCAAACTTCTTCATAAAATAGCAACTAAAATACTCTACAAATTATTTTGTATTTATAAAAGACAAAAAAACCAATTTTAGTTTTCTAATTCAAGAATAACACTATATTTGCACACGCTTAACGGCCTCGTAGCATAACTGAATAGTGCACCACATTACGGCTGTGGAGGTTGAAGGTTTGAATCCTTCCGAGGTCACAATTTTCACACAAAAGCCCCTAGCAATAATATTGTTAGGGGCTTTTTTTATACAAGGTATTCCAAAACTAAACAATAGTGAAACTTACCCCTTTAAAATAGAATAATTAAAAAATAACCTTTCAGTCACTCCTACTCTATTTAGTAAAATAAAATAGGATTCGAAAGGAAACTGCAACAAGTAGCTTGTTTATATAAAAACCTTTGCTCACTATAATCGGATAAATTAAAAATCACTAATTATGGTGAAAGGATATATGTTTTTACTCACACAAGAAATATACCTATTTGAAAAGAAAAAAGTAAGGATTTATATTGAAAATAGTAAGTGTTTTGCTTAGTGAAAATAAATAATGATTCTCTATGAGCATTAAATATTAGTCACTCCATTACCACGTAAATGTATTGCGTTATTGTATTTTTGAAAGTGACAAAAAAATAAATAGAATGACACAATTAGAATATATCCTTGTATGTCAAAATACTTTTATAAAATTAGTAAGAGGTATTGAATAAACGTATAATTATACGACTACAAATACTTACAAGTGACTACAAATGTTTACTCCCCAATAAACACTAGTAAATACAGGTATTTACTAATATTTAGTAAAAAATCACTACATTAACCATATAAAAGAAATAAACACCATTGTGTTTATTTACTTGTTGGCGGTAATGCAAGAGAAAACTATATGAGCTTAAAGAAAGAAATATTTACAATTAATGCTAGAGACAATATAGTTCTTGATGTTGCTTATAAAGAAAGTAGTCCCACTAAATGTTTTAAAGAAATAAATTCAGTTTTTGAAATGTTTAAAGAGTCTTTAAACAAGCAAGAAATTGATTACAGCAAGCTAAAAAATGCCTTAGTACCAAACAAGAAGCGAAAAGAAATTGCCTTCGTATTTGACACACAAGTTTTGCAAGAATGCATTTATGATTATTTCATTCTAAATAAAATATTGCCACTGCTTGGAAAGGATAGCACTCACAGTATTTTAGTCGGCGATATTACAGGTGATGCTTCAGAAAAATATGAAATTAGAGACCTTTTTTTTGAAAACCTCTTTCAAATCAACCCAACAGATTATAAATATCACAACCAATACTTTGTTGTTTATATAAATAACTTATCTGATTCAATGGTTGATAATTTGGTAGACAAATTAAAAGGGGGTAAGTATTTTACAGGTTATTTTGATTTGACATTTTCTAGTTCAATAAAAACCAAAATAGCTACTACAGTTTCTACTCGTTTCATAAAAAGTAAATCACATTTAATATTGAGTGACCCTTATGCTACAAATATTATTGACAATATTCCTACAACTACCTCTGAATACGAAGAGTTAGGATTTCAATGTGTATTTATTCATCAGGTCTATTTTCACATATTTTTGTCTTATAAAATAGAAAGACAAATACTAGTTGGAATTGAAAAGGACAGTGATTTTTCATTAAATATGTTGACTAGTGATTTTGTAGACTTGAGTGAATGTAAAATCGAAATTAATCCAGAAAAAATTGAATACTTCAGAAAAGAAAAAGGTGATAATTTTGAGCGAGCTGGACTGATAGACCATTCATCTACAGAATTAGAAGAATTAATTAGTAAACGTATAGCTAATAATTACATATATAATCTGACTTTTATTCAAGAACATGATATTTTAAAGTTTGACATATTGATGGAATTTAAAAGAATTGATAAAGAACAGTTAATGAAAATGGTTCTAGGTATAGAATATCAACATAAGAAAAAAACATTAAGATTAATTACTATGTTTTAATAAAGCACATACCGCCAACAATAAATATACGTAATGCGGGGCGAAGTTGTAAAATTGAACTTTAAATCATTAAATAAAAAAATTAGCGGTTTGATAATGAAGTGCCTTGAAATCCCGCACTACGCATATTCGAGCCGTTGTGCGCAAGTAAAAAAAAAATCAACTCTTTTATTAAAAAAACTCCCATTTTAACCAATTGGCGGGAAATCACGTCTGAAACCCTTACAAATTTCACCAACACCTAAGTCATTGATTTTTAGTGATTTTTTTTTGAAAAATCGTTTTTTTATTAATAGATTTATGCCTCAATCAACAACTAATAATACAATTATGACAAATAAATTTGATTCTGATTTTGATAAAATAAAAACATTAAATTGGTATCCTTGGATTGGAAAAAATTATGTGAGTAAAGGAATTTTAATTCTTGGAGAAAGTCATTATGAAGATGGAGATGAATGGCAAAATGGCAATAAAAATACTAGTCGGATTATTACTGAAAAAAGAATAGATAATGAAAGAGGAAAATGGACTTTACACAATAATGTAGAGAAATCATTATTAAACAAAAATACAATTTCTATTGAGGAAAGGAATGATTTTTGGAATTCAGTAACTTATTGGAATCTTATACAGAGATTATTAGATAGTAGACACAGAAATGATAGACCTATTGATGAAGATTTTGATAATGGTTGGAAAACATTTTTTCAAGTAATAGAAATTTTACAGCCAAAGCATATAATCGTATTAGGTAAAGCCTCTTGTGGCAGACTTGGTTATTACTTACAAAATTCTCAAAGTGAATGGAGCAAAAATGATGAAGACTTCCAGAGAAAAGAGAAAAAAGTAATAACACTTAAAAAAGGCGAAAAAGAAATTAAATTAATATTCATAAATCATCCAAGTGGTAGTTTCGGTTTTAATTATGAAAAATGGGCAGAACTTATAAAAGAGGAATTAACTCCCAAAACTACTGTAATATAAAAAATAACGTCTTTTTAGTCAAATGATTGATAAAATACTAGTTACGCAAATTAGACCAACTTAATGAATCAAAAAAAATAAAGACATAATGAAAAGCTTTGTAGAAAACTTTGAAGATAGAAGAATTTGCATTGATTCTTTAAAAAGCATACTAGAGTACCAATATCAAAGAGAATGTTTAATCGAACTTGCTCTTGAAAACAATGAAATTAACAATGGCCTTATAACTAAAGAAGACCATAAATGGTTTACTTTTTCAAAACTAATAGAAGAAGATGTTATCAATAATTTTTCACTATCCATAAAAAATAAAGATTACTCTTTTTATATTCTTTTAACTAATGAAAAAAGTACAATTCAATATATAACAAAATCTATTGAAAAAGAAAAAAAACCTATATAATTGTTTTTAATGATAATAAAGAACTTAAAAAATTAAAGAATAGCGTTTATGTAAACCAAAAAGACTGGATGAATAGGATAATTAGTCACGGTGTTAATGGAAGAATTTTAAACCTGCAATTTATACGTGATTATGAATAAAAAACCTGCGCACAACACCACCTATAAATAATACAGGTTTTGGTGTTTGAAATTGAAAGCTTGTGTATATTTACATTATCGCCAAACCTTTTAGTTTGGCTTTTATAAAACGACAAAATTAAAAACAAAATCTAAAAGCTCATGGCTTGTGACGACACGAAAATCCGCGGATTTTCTGCCCCGTACTATTCATAGCTAAACGTTGTAACTAATTAAAAAAAATGAACAAAGCACTTTTATTCTTACTACTATCAAGTACGATACTCTACTCTCAAAACAAAGATTTAATAACAAAAACTTTCTATAAACAAACCATTAATAATATAGACAAAATAGCTTCTGAAAATAACTACGGAAGAAAAGAAAGTGTTTGGATAAATGTCTTTTTTAAATGTGACTCAAATGGTGAAATTTTTGATATTAACGTTGCGGAGGAATCTAAAATATTTGAAGATGAGATTAAGGAATTTATAACTCAAATTCCAAAATTAAATCCAGATGAATATATCCATAAAGGGAATATTATGAAATATGATTTGAGCATGCGTTTTAAAATGGCTTCAAAAAAAGAGTTAAAAAAGATGTTGAAAAATGGGGAGGAAATATCTATTAATTATCAATGGTTTAATATTAAAGAATATTACCCTCTTAAAAACATTGAAATAACAGAATTTGAAAATTTGGATTTCCCTAAATCTGCATATATACCTCGAACTGAAAACTGTAAAAACATAATTAATAAAATAGATATTAAAAAATGTGTTTCAAGAGAGGTTTCAATGTACATAAATAAAAATTTCGATACTGATTTGTTAGCAGATTTACCTCTCGGAAGACACGAAGTCAAAATGACATTTTATGTTTCTAAGAATGGAGAAATAGTGAATATCAGCGCCAAAGGAGATAGCTTTAAATTAAATGAGGAAGGAATAAGAGTTATTAATTCTTTTTCAAAGTTTTCTAAAGCAGGAATGACAAACGAGAATTCTGTAAATATTAAATATACAATTCCAATTATATTTTCAGTAAATTAAAAACTAGTTACAACAACACCTATAAATAATACGGGTTTGATGTTTAATCCTAAAGCTTGTGTATATTTACAATTATCGCCAAATCTTTTAATATTTGGCTTTTTAAAACGACAAAATAAAAACAAAATCTAAAAGCTTATGACTTGTGTCTACACGAAAATCCGCGGATTTTCTGCCCCGTACTATTCAGAGCGAAACGTTGTGTGCAATTACCAAGCCGATAATAAATCAAAATATTATCTGTTTCTATTGAAAACTCTCTAATGAAAAAAATAATATTATTGCTTCTTTTTGTATCATTAAATCTTACTTATGGTCAAATCCCAAATGAATTATCCAATGAGGAAAAAATATTCGGGCTTTCC
>Ga0105354_1000344_pt1 | contig 28821 bp, 15 predicted proteins | sample GOMGulsemesocosm_FD_83658 | JGI IMG/M metagenome (GOLD analysis project Ga0105354, IMG submission 83658) | Methane-oxidizing microbial communities from mesocosms in the Gulf of Mexico - GOM9B Gulf of Mexico | ecosystem: Environmental > Aquatic > Marine > Cold seeps | place: USA: Gulf of America...
CACTTTGCGGACATTAGCAGCTACTTAGTAAATTGGGATTTAGATTAGTTTTTGTATCGATAACGCCCCAATAATGGGCAAATAAGAGTTGGTTAAAATATGCGACGCAGGAGCAAAAACCAACTGTTATTTGTCCTTTTAAGTGATTTGTTAGGCATCTTCTAATTCAGGTTCAATTACTGTAACAGAGAGTTTTCGACCTTCTTGTATTTGATTCTTGGATAAACCAGCATGTTCCGAAAAGGCTCGTAAGTGTTTTAGCTGAATAACTTGAGACGCCAAATACTTAATTTCTTCTTCTGTCCAGAGATAATCGTCAACTAACTCTTTTGCTCTTTTCTTTGTACAATTATCATTTACAAGTTTGGTTATTAATTCATTAGAACTTTTCAATTTAGCGACTAACTTTTCTTCACTTCTTCCTTTCTTAAAAACAATTGCCAATTGGCTTTTGTAAAGATGTATTTGGTTTCTAGATTCAGCATTTAATACTTTTGAATAACTATCTTCTTGTAAGTTAATTAACTTAACAAAACGCCCTGTTTCTATATGCATATAGTTATTTTTATTTTGATTTGTTTTTGTAGACTCAAGTTTAGATAATATATTCTTTCTAATAGCTGAATGTTGCTTACAAATATTAGTAAAGAAACTATCAATTTCGTCACTATTTTCAATTTTGCTTTTCGTTTCAATAAAGTATTGGACAACCATTAAGGACACAAAAATATTAATAAGTACATCCCGAGTAGATTTATATACACCTTCAAGATCTATGGCTGAAATAAGTACAGCCGCAACAATTAAAACGAACAACTTCAGGCTTAAATTAACTTTTCGTCCTTGAATTATATTATTAATACTTGTGAACATTTGAATATTCTACTCCTAAATCAAAAGATACCAACGCCCCATTAAGAGGCAAATAATAGTTCGCTAAAATAGAGAGCGAAGCGAACAAAGCCAACTGTTATTTGTCCTGCTTGAATGGCTTGTTAGCCATTGTAACTTTCAAAAGAGGTCATTAATAGATCCATAATATCGTCACTGTATTGCTGTGTGTAATCATCAATGTATGATATTTCTGCACAAAAATCAGATGACTTGATTAATAAGAATTCAATAGCTACGGAAGAAGCATCTGTAAATAAAAAATACTGAGCAGAAACTTTGCCTGTTCCCTTTTGTAATGTTAACTCTGCTGTAATACAGTTTTCATCATCATTTTCATGAAAGCGTCCAGTGCCAACTTTTGTTGAAGTTAAAAGTATGTTTTTCCTATTTAAAAAAGTTGGAACATTTGACGTTGAGTTTCTTAAAGTTAGCTTTAACTTTTTAACTACATCTTCAATTTTACTTCCAATGCTCCTTTGCTTATCTTCATCGAAATACCATGGAGATTCATTATATAGATAATACATCAGGTGGCACTTATCGCTATCAGTTAATAAATCAAAGTTTATATCATCAAATAACAACGATACGGTCTCTTTACTGGGCATAAGATTATGTATTAGCCAATTACTTTTAGACTCCAAAAAAAGCCGTTCTTTAGGTGATGAAAAGTATTTATAATATATTCTTGGGATTGTAGTTATTAGTCGTTTTAGATATGCACCATTAATAGTATGAAACCTGTATTGTTTCTTGGATGTTATCTCTTTAATCCATCTTATGCATGGTGCGGTAAAGTGGCCGGATGTAATAAAAACAAGGTGATCTGGGTTCTCAGCATCAGCCCATGCAACTTTTGTATTTAAATCTTCAACGGCAACCCCTGACTTTGTGTGCCTCTTACATTCAAAAAACCATTTTTCATTATGGGGTTTTGCGCCCATCCCCTCGAAATCGGCATTAGAATAAGTGGTAAAATAAAACGTAAGAACTTACCAGGTAAGTATTTTAAATTGGCCTTATTGGTAATGCTAAAAGAGGATTTTTGTCCTTCCCCTCGAAATGAACCTCAAGGTTATTTATTGACCACCCATAAGTTATGATGGTGTAAAATAACCATAAAGGTCAACCATTATCACTAGCCCAACCACTAAACGTATTCAAATACTCACATCGTCTGAAATCAATGAACTCTATGCTTTACCAAACTTTAATAGGACTGACAGAGAGGATTATTTTTCTCTCGATAAAGAAGCTCTTAAGTTAGTTAATAAGTTAAGGCAAACAGAAACCCGAATATATTTTACTTTGCTTTTAGGTTACTTCAGGTCACGGCCTATCGTTTTTAACTTCACTTTTGCTGATGTTGAAACTGATTATGACTATATCAAGAACAAGTATTTCAATGATAAAGATGTTGATACCGATGATTTGCCACCAAGGACTAAAACAGCATTAATAAAAAACTTACTTAGCTATACCGGCTTTTCTATTTTTCAAAGTAAAGTCGATAAAGAGCCACTACTTAAAAGACTAAATGATGTTGTCAAAATTAATCTGGAGCCGAGGTATGTTTTCGATGAGTGCATTGCATATTTTGGTCAAAATAGAATAACGCTAGCGGGTTACACAACACTACAAGACACTATATCGACAGTATTATCAAATGAACGAGGCCGTATTGAATCAGTTTTAAATGTTTCATTATCTTTAGGTACCCGGGCAACATTACTCAAATTACTTGAATCAAATAGTACCTTTACTGATTTAGCCAAGTTAAAAAAGATGGCCAAAGATTTTTCAACCAGCCAAATAACGCAAGAGCTGAAGACACATAAAATAATACGTTCTCTTTATCCTGAAATTAAAACGCTTATTGCTGAACTCGAACTATCCCCGAAGAACCTTGAATACTATGCATCTTTGGTAAAGCACAAGTCGGTATATAAACTTAGGAGACACGCAGATAGCCAAACTATTTTATACCTCGTTTGTTACTTGTTTTTCAGGTACCGAGAAACTAACGACAATCTTGTTGCTGCTTTTATTTACTTGGTGAAAAAATTAACAGAGTCAGCTAAGGGCTATGCAAAGCAGCGCATTGTTGAAGATGTGAATGTTGTTAGAACCAAATTAAAATCCGCTGGTAGCTTATTAAAGTACTTTATCGATACTGATATTGATGATGATTTGAGTTTCGGTGATGTTCGCAAGAAAGCCTTTAAACTCATCCCTGCCGATAGCATTAAATTATTAAGTGATCATTTAAATAACAATGACTTTGATGGCCGCCAATATGAATGGCTATTTATTGATAAACAATCAAGTAAAATTAAAAAGCTAATACGCTCTCTCTTTATGTCTATTGATATCGAATTCATTCACCTAAAAGATGAATTGCACGAACAATACTCCACGGCTCATGAAGAAATAGGAGAATTCAAAACTATAAAAACAATTAACATCGATGTGGTACCTAAAAGTGAACGTGAATATCTTGAGGGTGATAATGCCAAGTTAATTGCAAATCGATTTGAATACTTCCTTTATCGAAAAGCAGAGCAATTGTTTAATAGTAATAGCCTAACCGTAAAGGAAAGCGTCAATAATCGCAGTTTAACGTCTGATTTGATCCAACTTAAAGAATGGGAACATAAGGCTGAAATCATCGAAAATACAGGGCTTGAGAAGTTGGTGACACCAATTAATCAAACTTTAGCAATTAAGAGCCAACAATTAGAAGATAAGCTGAAGGAAGTGAGTGGGCACATTTTTAGTGGCAAGAATAAGTACGTTGAATTTATTCCTGGCAAGGCCGAACTTAAGTGGTCAATTCCTAACAGCCGATGGCAAGAAAGTATCGAAAATCCTCTTTATAATCAAATCCAACATATGGGTATTGTTGAACTTATGTTATTTGTTGACCAAAATACTGCCTTTTTAAAATCATTTAATCACATTTCGGCTAACAAAGAGAAAACACCTGTAAATAAGGAAGATTTAATTGCTTGTATATTAGCTAATGGTACCAATTACGGTTTATATAAAATGGCGAATATCTCCGACCGTTCAATGGGTAAATTACGCAGTGTCGATGATAGTTATATTCGATATGAAACGTTAACTCAGGCGAATGATAAAGTTTCCAATGCCATAGCTACGTTGCCAATATTTGCGTATTACCATGTCGATGATAACCAATTGTTTTCAACAATTGATGGTCAAAAATTTGAGTGCCGAATAAATACCTTTAAGGCACGTTATTCATCTAAATACTTTTCAAAAGGCAAAGGCGTTTCTGCGCTTACATTGGTTTCAAACCATGTTCCAGTTAGTACACAAGTGATTGGTGCTAATGAGTATGAAGGTCACTTTGCGTTTGACTTATTGTATAACAACACTTCAGAAATACAGCCTAATACGTTATCGACTGATACCCATGGTACCAACAATGTAAATTTCGCTTTATTGGACTTCTTTGGTTATACCTTCGCTCCTCGATACGCAAAAATGAAAAAAGTGTTTTTTAACTTATTTGAAGTGTCTGAAGAAGATGGCGGTAGCATTCAATTGATAAAAGAAATAAATCATAAGTTAATCGCTGAAGAGTGGGATGAAATTCAACATATCCTATGTTCATTGAGCCGAAAGACTACTACGCAAAGTACTATTATTAGAAAGTTGAGTAACGGTAATAGCCGCACATTGTCAGCCCTTCAGGAATATGATCGCTTGATTAAATCAATTTACGTTCTGGAGTATATTGATAATTCAACGCTGCGCCATTATGTTCAACAAGCCTTGAACAGAGGTGAGGCATATCATCAATTAAAACGGGCTATAATGTCAGTTAATGGTAATAAATTTCGTGGAGGTAATGATTACCAAGTATCGCAATGGAACGACTGCGCTCGACTCATTTCTAATTGCATTATTTACTATAATTCAGCACTGCTTTCCGCATTTTTGCAAATCCAAGAAAGAAACGGCAGGCAAGACATTGTTGATATTATCTCAAGGCTTTCACCTGTTGCTTGGCAGCACATTAATTTAAACGGCGAATATTCATTTAACAAAGGCAAGAAAGAAATAGACTTGGTCAGTTTGCTAAGTGATATTGAACCGCTTGATAGGGATAACTCCGATAGAGTGGCATAGTCAAGTTTAATATCCCAGCTAATACCAAATGAATAAGGCTTTTGACTGTGTAATGGCGTGTAATGTTTTTTATATTTTTTTTTGCTACATTTATTTACACAACGCGTATGTTGAAAAATGTACATGTTTTATTAATATTTACCCATCGTAATAAGTAAACAACTATATAAATATAGCTTTCGCTTATAGGAGTCTCATGTCAGTAATGCCCTCACTTAGTATTTTTAATACAAAGGGAACCAACACAGCACCCCAGAAAAAGAAATTATCAGAATTAAATAAAGATGTATCCCGTATGGTTGATACCTTTATTTATCCATATCCTGACTTGGTACGAGAGAATAAAAATCACTTTGCCGATGTTACAGATAAAGCAAAAAAGGAAGTAAGAGTAGCCATTATAGGAACCGGTTTTTCAGGTTTTACTGCAGCTTACGAACTTAGTCGTGCAGGTATTGAAAATATTGATATGTACGAGGCCCGAGACAAAATTGGTGGACGTGCAAATACCGAAATATTCAAAGACGATACACAGCGAAAATACCCTTGTGAAATGGGTGCTATGCGTGTGCCAGAGAACTCTAAATTGTTTTGGCATTACCTTAGCGAACTTCAGGGTGAAGACGAAGATCCATCACTCACTCCCTTCCCTAACCCAGGTGTTGTCCTTACAGGAATGCTATTCCAACAAGAGAAATTTATATGGAAAAATAGTACAGATTTGCCGGAAGACTGGATAAATATATCTAATGATTTCCAAGAATTTTGCAAGATTTCCTTAACTTATCATTCGGAAGTGACAGGGGAAGAGAGTGTAACTCTAGAGAGGATACAAAATTTGTTAACACAAGAAACGTTAACAGATGGCGAACAAAATATTATCTCTACCTATTGGGAACATTTTTTGGAAAAATACCAGAATGTATCCTTTGTAGAGGCGTTAACCCAATTTATGGACGGAAAAGATGAGCGACCTTTTTGGGGGCCTAAGGAGTTTGATAAGTTCAGCACGCTAGGGTTGGGGACTGGTGGTTTTGGGCCGGTGTTCCCTGTCTGCTTTCTTGAGATATTCCGTTTGCTATTGTGGAAGTACGATGATGAATATACCCCCCATTTAACCATGGTAGAGATTATTGAAAAATTTAATTGTAGGGTTAAGCCTAACATTAAACATCAAACAGTAACTTACGTAGGCATTGACAAGGAAAACTCCAATAAAATAAACCTATACGCCATTAACGATAAAATAAAAAATAGGGTTGAAAAAAATACCTATGATTATGTAATAGTAGCAACTACCTTGCGAAGTATGCAGATCACCATGAATCTCGATGGTGCGAATAGCCCATCTGATTACAGTAAAGACTCAACCCCCATTTTTTCTGCGGAGCATTATAGTATGTTACGGCAGTCGATCCGTGTACCACACATTATTAATTCCTCTAAATTGTTTGGTTTTCTTCCGAAAAAACCATGGATAGATAATGACAAATGGCCTTGTGACGAAGGAGGGGAACCTGTCAAATGCCTGTTAACAGATACCTTGGCAAGACAGATGTATTTTCTCGATCCTTACCCTGAGGATGATAATGCGGGTGTAAACGTATTGATCAGCTACAACTGGGGTGATGATTCAGTACAAATGATGGCGATTGAAAACTATTCACCAAACCAAAAATTAGATCCTGATGAAAATAGCGATTATACCTTAAAGCTTGCTTATCAAAATGACCTTGAAACTACGGCTTATAAATATATTGCTGAAACATTAAAACAAATTAAGGTTGGTAATCAAGAGAGCCAGCTTAAGTCAATTTTTTGGCAAAAAGAACCTATGGCATTCGGAGCCTTCAAATTGGATTATCCTCATCAATATCAATACACCAGTCAGTTGGTTTATCAATATAAGGACGAAGCTAATGCCCCTAATGATTCAGGTTATTCAAAAAGAGTCTTTCTAGCTAATAACAACTGTTCGTTCCAAGGCGGCTGGATTGAAGGAGCTATGCAGTCAGCAGTCAACGGTGCCGCAGGGGTACTTAAAGTTATGGCTGACAATGGAGAAATAAAAAAAAATAGTTTTCGTATGGAGAAATTATTCAAAGAAAACCCTTTTCAGGCTCCTTTAGGTAATATCATAAAAAAATATCATCAATAGGATTTGATTGGTAGCTAGGATAAGAGGAAATAGCCCATTATCATTTTTATACAAGAATGGGCTATATAATGGATTATAAGAAATGGATAACGCCCATGTACTTAAGCTCTAAAGAACAAAAAAAGATATTAAAACTTATAGAAACATTGGGGCAATCGTTAGACTCAGAGACAATGCGGCAATCCACAGGGTATGTAATGCTGGATTTATTGCAATCGGATTATTTAGGTTCTTTTGCCTGGGATGAAAAGAAAAATAGTTTTGATAAAGGCGTATGCATCAACATGTCTCAAGCTAATCTATTGAATTATAAAAATTATTATCACAAGTACGACACTATTACTGACCAACTGATGGTCAGAAAAAGTGCGACTAGGGTTAATGATATAATATCACAACAAGCATTGACCAAAACTGAGTTTTATAATGATTTTTTAGCTGTAGATGGATTATATTACGGCATAAACCTGCACGTATTTAATGACAATGAAAATATCGGTGATTTCAGAGTTTGGCGAAAAAAAGGCCGAGAGAATTTCGATGATAAATCGGTTTATATGTTAAATATGATCAAACCTTATTTCTGTAATGCTATGCGTAATATTCGTCAACATGAAACCGTATTAAGTATTCATCCCGAACAGAGTATCTGCACTGAAAGATTAGATATTCATAAGCTGAAGTTGAAATTTTCACTCACTAAAAGAGAAGCACAAATCACTCTGGAAATTATACAGGGTCACAAGGACGATACCATTGCTATAAAGTTGCATATTGCTTTTTCAACCTTGCGAACTCATATAAAACATATTTTTGCGAAGCTAAAGATAACTAGCCGAAGCTTACTGATACGTAAAGTGTTAAGTGAGTTGTAATTCCATCAAATGTTTAAGCTAGTACTACGTTAGCTTAAAACATAAAACATGTTGTTAGTGTTTTATGTTTTAAGCACTAATAACATTTCATTTTCTTTTTCAAAAATTTCCTAAATATCCTCATTTTTGGGGATAGGCTCATCCCTCTTTTAGCATTATTATTTTATTTGTGAGTTGAAAACAACTCTTTACACAACGCGCATTTTGTAAAAAGATCCGTGCCTCATATTGCGCGCGATACATACATTTAAATAATCGGATTAAAGTTAAATTATTTCTGTGTGTTGTTTTTTATTCCCTAACACCAAGAAATATCAATTTTATTTTGCGCGAAGGATGATTAGATATGGATAATAAAAAAATTGAATCACAACAGATTAAACTGCCAACGGGTGGTGGCGCAATTAGCGCTATAGGTGAGACATTCCAGCCCAATGCGTTTAATGGCACCGGCAGTTTTTCCCTTCCTATTCCCGTTTCTCCTGCAAGAGGTTTTGAACCGAAATTATCCTTAAATTATAATTCAGGTGCTGGCAATGGCACTTTCGGTTTAGGTTTTTCACTAAATTTAGCCAACGTATCTATTCGCACTGAAAAAGGTTTGCCTAAATATGATGGCACAGATATCTATTTACTCAATGGTGAAGAGTTAGTACCTAAATTTGATGGGCAGAGTGCGAACGAGAACTACACCGTAACCCAATATTTACCACGGGTAGAAGGCGCATTTTCATTAATTGAACACTATCAAAAACAAGATAACAGCACATCATATTGGAAAATTACCAGTGCAGACAATATTACCACGATATACGGTAATAGCACGGCGAGCCAAATTTATGATCTTAACAACTTAAGCCATGTTTTTGAATGGCTGATAGCAAGGGCCGAAGACGCTAAAGGTAATAAAATAAATTATTACTATAGCTCCGAAGATGAAGAGGGGATCGAAGATAACAGCGTTGAAACAAAGAGGGCATTAAGTAACAAATACATCAAAACCATCCAATACGGTAATTATATCCTTGACGGCGAACCGGAAAAATATGCCTTTGAGCTTGTCTTCGATTACGGCCAACATCAGCTGTCAAATTTAGCTCAAGGGGGCAGTGATCCATATCAGGCATCACAACGTTGGCCGTATCGGCACGACGCTTTTTCTTCATATAAAAGTACCTTTGAAATCCGTACGCGGCGCTTGTGTAGGAACATATTAGTTTTTCATCATTTTGAAAAAGAGCTAGGGCAGCCATGTCTGGTAAAAAGTTTAAGTTTTGAATATCAGCAAACTCAGCACAGTCAGTTATCGCTAATGAACAGTGCAGTACTTATTGGTTACAAAAGAGCAGGTAAAGCGGCGACAGATAAGTACAAAATACAAAAAATGCCTGCCACAGAATTTAAGTTTTCGCAGTTTAACGTGGCCGATACCCCAGCCTTTGAGCAGCTTAAGGTTAATGACAAAGATATTCCCGGCCATTTAAATCAATCAGGCTTTCAACCCTCAGATTTAAATGGAGAGGGCATAGCGGGCTTGCTTTACAGCAATCAAACAAGTTTATTATACCTAGAGCCTGAAGGCTGTGGTACTTACGGTGTTCCCGCAGCTCCAGCGCAATTTCCTGTTGATAGAGATTTTCAGGCTGGGCAGTCAAATTTAGTTGACCTTGATGGCAATGGACAATTAGCACTAGTGGTTAATAACGGCAATCGTACTGGCTTTTATCAAAGAAAAGACAACGCCCTACAGCAGAGCCCAATTTGGGAAAATTATCAGCCGTTTGAGAAATACCCAAATGATCATACCAACCCAAACATGGAAATGGCAGGCCTCAGTCAAAATGGTAAAACCGATCTTCTTTTGGTTGATGAAGCTGAGCTACGTATTTATCCATCAAAGGGGAAAAAAGGTTATGGGGCATCAACAACTGTTGCAAGGGTAGCCGACTTTCCATTGATAAAAAAAGGTTATCTAAAAGAGCACGTGGCTTTTACTAACTTGTTCGGTGATGGCCTGCCTCATCGAGTTAGAATTACTCAAAATGGCGTTGAGTGCTGGCCTGCATTAGGCTACGGTAAATTTGGCAATAAAATAGCGCTTTCATCAGCGCCTGAATTTGGTGATGATTTTGATGCTACTCGGTTATTTTTGGCTGATATTGATGGCAGTGGTACCACAGATCTCATTTATGTACAGGCTGATCAAATAAGCTTATATATCAATAAAAACGGTAATGGATTTTCAGACGCGATCACGGTCAACTTGCCGGAGCCATTCAGCACTATCGATCAAATCAGCTTTGCTGATATCTTAGGCAATGGCACAACATGTTTAGTCTTTAGTAAAATGGCTCTTAGCCCTGTGCATTATTATTATAATTTTGTTGGTGAAACCTGTTTAGACGGAGTTACGCAGCCGAGCATGAAACCCTACTTGTTGAATGAAATTGACAATAATATGGGCGCGGTTTCACAAATGCAGTATTGCAGCGCTACCAAGTTTTACTTGCAAGATAAAAAATCCGGGACCCCATGGCGTACCCAGTTACCTTTTCCGGTGCAGGTGGTTGAAAAGTCAATCAGCATCGACAAGATCACCGGGCTACGTTTAACCAAGCGTTTTGCCTATCACGATGGTTATTACGATCATAGTGAAAAAGAATTTCGCGGCTTTGGATTTGTCGAAACTTGGGATACCGAAACCCTTGGCAAATTCCAAGCTGCTGGCAAGCAAAATGAATGCCAAAGTACTAATGAAAAATATTATATGCCGCCAGTTTATACCAAAACTTGGCACAGCACGGGTGCAGTACAGCAATCGAATAGCTATAAAAATGCAAGGTACACACTAGGGGCCTACTTTAACGGTGATGAGCGCGCTTATAATGACTTTCCTGAGTCGTTGCTTCCTCAAGACCTTGATGATGCCAGTAGTCGCCAAGCCTATGCCGCCTTAAAAGGCACCGTTATAAGAACTGAAGTTTATGCCGATGATAAAAAACAAAACCCAGCGCTATTTGACCAGCCGTATCAGGTTGACGAAACCAGCGTCGAGGTCTCGGTTTTTCAGAAAAAAGGTGAACACGAGTATGCGGTATTTATGCTCACCCCGCGAGAAAGTATTTCATATCACTATGAGAGAGACGCTCAAGATCCAAAAATTCAACAGAATTTCACTCTGGCAAAAGATACCTTTGGAAACCCCTTAACAACTTGCAGTATTAGTCTACCTCGAAGAGACAATGCCAATATCCAAAATGACATTTACCCTGAACAGCAAACGCTAAAAGCCACCGTCAACCTGCAAAAATATATCACACCACAGAAAGGTAGCCTCTATTGCCACCTTAGCTGTGAACAGCAACAGTTAGAATTGTTCAACCTTGAAATAGACGGCCAATATTGCAGTTACGACGAGCTTAAAAACAAAGTCAACGCTCTAAATCTGCAGCAACAAAGCAATATCACTCCGTATGATGCACAAGTGAGTGTAGAAGAATTGCAAGCTCGGCAACTCACCTGGCAAAGGACCTATTTTTGGAATGATAATGTCACAGAAGGATTAAGTCTGGGAGACATTAATGCCTTAGGCTTGGAGCACCATCATGAAGAAGCCGTATTTACCCAAGAGTTCATCGATGATGTTTTTACTAACAGACTTACAGAGGATACCCTCACATCACTGGGAGGTTATGTTTTTGATCAGAATTCCGGCTACTGGTGGAATAAAGGTTTGGTGCAATCCTATGATAAAAATAAATTCTACCAACCCAGCAAAAGTGAAAATACCTTTGTAAAACCAAGTTCCAGCTTATATGCCTTAAAAACCCTTAGCTATGATGACTATTCCCTGTTTGTAACAGAAACTCAGCAATACATCGACGCTACAAACAGCCTGATCACACAAGTAACATACAATTACCGCTGTGCCCAAATATCTCAGTTAATCGACCCAAATAACAATATTTCCCAAGCGCTCTTCGATCCATTAGGTCAGGTGATTGTAACCTCCTTAATCGGCACAGAAAACGGCACTAACAGCGGTGGCATGACACTTTATGAGGACGGCACAGCAGAAGCAGAATACCAGCAAAAATCCATACCAACGTTTGACCAGGTGATCAGCAATCCACAAGACTATTTGCAAGGCGCCAACAGCTTTTTCTATTACAACCTCCATGCTTGGACAGAAAGCCAGCAACCGCTGTCTTCTATCAACCTTGTGCGCAATAGTTTTTATCACGCTTCACAATCGGATAACGCTCCCTATTGTCAAATGGTGGTCACCTACAGTGATGGTTATGGCCATCCATTGGCAACGAAACACAAAGTTGACCCTGGTTTAGCCTTTATCAGAGAAGCTACGGGAAAATTAAAAGTCAAAAATAATCAGGTGCTGCAGATACCAGCAGAAAGTCGCTGGCAAGTCACAGGGCGCACCGTATACAACAATAAAGGCAAAGCCGTAGAACAATATCTACCTTATTTTATCGATACACCTGCATATGAAGATCAGCAAGATATTCCTAGCCCGCCGCCAACACAGATATATTACGACCCCTTAGGTCGGGTAATTAAAACCGTATCACCTAAAGGTTTTTTCTCCAAAGTGGAATTTAGCCCCTGGCAAGAGTCGCATTTTGATGAAAACGATACAGTAGTAGATTCAGACTACTTCCAACAATTTATGGCAACTTATCCCGTTGCGCCATCCAAGCCAGCACAACAACAAAAAGATGAAAAAGATGCGCTCGATAAAGCTGCTGCCTTATACAATACGCCTGAAATAAAAGTACTGGATAATCTGGGTTTTGTTATTCGTGATATTCAATACAAAGCGCAGGATGAACAGTTAGTCGCTTATGAAGCCAATGATATACAAGGACGCACCGTTACATCAATCGACCCACGTTTGTACCAATCCAATACCGTTAGCGACACAGATTGTTTCAATTTTAAATACCGTTATGCTATGGGGCAAAAGGATCCTATCTATATTGATAGTATTGATGCTGGTATTGAAAAGCATTTAAGCAATATCTATGGAAAACAGCTTCTTTCTCTATCAGCTCGAAATTATTGCCAGCTCATTAATTATGATCGCCTGCAACGACAAACAGAGCTCAAAGTTAAGAAATTGCTAGGGGTTAAGATCATTGATTCTTTCACCACGTTTAACGTGGTAGAGCAATTTTTTTACGAAGATCACCTACTTGAACAAGGTAAAACTAAAACACAGTTGCAAGACAGCAATTTATGGGGCGCTTTGTACCAGTTAAATGATTTATCCGGCACCGTCATTAACAGCCAATACAGCCTGCAGGGCGAAGTATTACACACGTCACGACAAATGGTCGAAGACTATAAAAACGCCGCTGACTGGAACCAACAGGTCGCGCTGGAAGACGATATCTACAGCAGTCTGCTGACCTATAACGCCATTAAGCAGTTAATCACAGAAACCACTCCGGATGCTTCAACCGTCACCAACAACTACAATCAGGCGGGACAACTCAAATCCGTTGCGCTGACTTTTAAAGACGGGACTCATCAACAAATCATCAAACAAATTGAGTATGATGCCAACGGCCAAAGAACCCTACTTCATTACGGCAACGGCATTAAAACCCAATTTCAATACGAAGCCAGCACCTTACATCTACTCTCCATTAAAAATAGCCAGCAGGATTTACAATACTCCTATGACCCTGTGGGTAATATTACCCGCTTACGGGACAATACCTATGCCACAGTATTTCATAACAACCAGCAGGTCACGCCTTTATCCGACTATCGCTTTGATGCCTTGTATCGATTAACCGCCGCCAGTGGTCGCCAGCACCCAGGTTTAAATGCTGGCACACTTAAACAGGCTGATTTTATTCAATTGGCCGGGGCCAATGAAAGCAGTTCGCTGGAGCACTATAACGAGTGTTATACATATGATGACTCCGGCAATCTGATTGAAAAAAAGCATAACGCGGCTTCAAATACATGGGCTAAACAAACGCCAGTAGAACTAAACTGCAACCACTTGCAAGACCTTAACTATGATGCATCTGGTAATCTGCGAAAAGTAATAACGGATAGCACCCTGCAATTAAGTTTTAACTGTTGTGAAAACCTAATTAAAGCCAATATTGTTCAGAGGCAAGGCAGCGCGGATGATTGCGAATATTACCTTTACGACAGCCATGAACAGCGTACACGAAAAGTATCCGAGTTAATGGTGAATAATGGCAAGCTCAATCAAATAGAAGACAAAATATATTTTGGTAACTATGAAGTAAAACGTAATAAAACCATCGATACCAATGAAACCATAAAAATCACTTTGCAACGGCAAACCTTAAAAGTGATGGCTGGTGATACCTGCATCGCCATTGTCCACAGCTGGGACATAGACAACAATCAAAAAGAAAGCCAAAACCTTAATGCCAGAAAAATACGTTACCAGCTGGATAATCATCTGGGCTCGGTAGCGCTGGAGCTAGATGATCAGGCGCAACTCATTAGTTACGAAGAGTATTTTCCCTATGGCGGAACGGCTTTACGGGCCGGAAAAAACCTCATCGAAGTGGCCCTTAAAGAATATCGTTACTCCGGAAAAGAGCGCGATAACTGTACCGGCTTTTATTATTACGGCCGCCGTTATTATGCTCCCGGCTTGGGGCGCTGGTTAAACCCGGATCCGGCCCATCGGGTGGATGGTATGAATTTGTATGCTTTTGTGGGAGGCAATCCTATTACCTTTAGTGATGATAAAGGCTTAGCAAAAACAAACTATCAAATACTAACACGTCAACCTGACCCATCTAGTTCCAATTTTAAATATAATAAAAAAACACATAAAAGTGATTTAGTTGACTCTAAAAAAGGGAGTCGTATTGCATTTAGTGATAATAAAGGCCTATCAAAAGCTAAAACAAACTATGAAATTATATCACTTCAACCTGCTCCTAATTACTCTTTTATAAAAGATTTTTTAAATCCAGCGAAAGGCTTTATTAAAGATAACTTAAAGCCATTGACAGGCATGTCGGTGCTTTTAGAAAGAAAAGGAGCTTCTATGGCGGGGCCACTTCAGATGGTTGTTGGATATGTTGGAAGCGAAAAGTATGTAGATAAACATCCAATACTAGCGTTAGGGTATTCCTTTCTTTTAGCGGAAGGCTTGACCAGGACAATGAAGTTTGACCATAAAACAACAGCGCGTTTGGGTGTTGTTGCGGATGGCATAAAAAGCCTTGTTTCTTTTAATCATGGGGGTTACTTTCATGCATTTATGTACTCAGGATTAACAGCAGTTAATGCAGTTGAAGCTTCTTCTGTTGCTAAAGGTCTTCATAAATATATTGGTAAAAGTCAATTAATGATAGGTTCGGGGCTTATAGCTTGTGAAGTAGCGAATAAAGTCTTTACAGAGAAAAAATTAAAACATTAATTGCTTTTTAATAACTTATTTTTAAAGAGTTAATGTTTTGATCTGAACATGAATAACTAATAAAAATATGACTGTAGGGTCAGGTCTTGATTTTTGTACCGACTTATTTTTAAGAGTAAGGCTTTATTTCTTATAAATATTTAATGGTACAAAATAACAGCTTGATCGAAATCGCAAAACGATAATTTATGATAAAGGAATAAGCATGGAAGAAACATTAAAAAAACTATCACCCGTCACCACCGAATTAGTTGTAGCTGAAATACTAATCCGAAATAACAGGGTCAGGTCTTGAATCTTGCCAGATGGGTGTTTGTATTTTCAGCTGTTGGGCCGTACAAAAATATTCATAATGCCTTTATGTATTAATGTAAAAACAACGATAAAATTGGGAGAAACGAATGGAAGCAGCAATAAAGAAGTTGTCACAGCTGACAAAAGAAAAAAACGTCGCCGAAGTGTTGGTTAATGCCGGTTTAACCTCGGTTAAACACATAGGCCGTTATTCAACTAAAAACTTTGTTGAAAAATATGCACATCTATTTGCTGAGATAAAACCCGATTTTACTCAAAAGTTTACGGCAGAATTACACCAAAAAGCCCAGTCCCATATGGACAGACTTGTGCATCAACATGTAGACGCTCAACAACGTAGTAGTGACTATTACCGTAATGTGCGTTTTGCCAATCTTGCCTTATCGACTGAACAGAGCACTGGCGAACATTCACTGGACCCAAGCTATGAAGGCCAATTTGGTGCTGTTAATGCCACCGAGGTAGATCCAGAACGCTCGGTATTATCTCCGGCGGCTTATTTAGCTGACCTAGTCTGGCTGGCTGATCAACATATTCACAAAAAAGCGGGAGACCATGCCGCCAGCACGTTGCTTAATGAGCGCAGGCCGGATATTAAAAATATCCCCCTGGACAGCGCCAATACCAACACCATGATTTCCAAACTGGATATTGTAAATGAAGTGCTGACACAACAGTTGCCGGCTGATTTTTCTGCTCAAGACCTGGCTACGCAGAATTACCCTTTTAACTTACCCTATCACCAGCCACTGGATCAAATCAGAACTTATCTAAAGCAACACAGCACCAGTTTACCGCAGCTATGGCTGGGGTTAATTGACCAGCCGACCGACACTGAAAGTAAAAGTATCGCCATAGAAACTCTTGGGCTAGCACCTGAGCAGTGGGTCTTGGTGAGTACCTCAAGCACCGATTCGGTAACACTAGCGCAATATTACGGTTTAGGCGATGATCTCAACAGTTTGCAAAATATCGAAACCTTCAAGCAGCAAACTAATATTACAGAGGCCGAGCTACAAGAGCTATTGTTCCAAGATTTATCCAAGCAAGAATTGGATACAGAACTCAACAAAGACTTCTTTATTAATACTGGCCAAAAAACGCCTATCAGCATCAAAGAAGGCCAACTGATATTTTCTGATGGCCCTGCCGCCCTTGATCGTATCCATCGTTTTATCCGCTTGGCACATTGGTTAAATTGGTCTTTCACTGACCTTGATTGGGCTTTGCGTGCTACTTATTCTGCAACGAATGAAGGGGCAATCGAAGGGTACGAAATCACGGGTAATCTACTGCCTTTATTGGCCTGGATTAAAACCGTCGAAAGCGCCGGCATATTAAGCATTAACCAAGCCTGTGCCTATCTCTACCAAATAAAGACCTTTGGTGAAAAAGCCAGACTGGGGGTTTTAGAACACCTCATAGACCATACAAACTTACCGCAAAATTTCCAGTTACAAAATAATTCAGCATCAAAAGATGACATTGATTCAGCCGAACTGAAACAACTCTTACAGGCAGTTTTACAATTATCTCAGCAAGACTTGCAGCGTATTTTGGATATAACAGAGGATATTGATTATCCTCTGACACTAGATAATTTGTCGATGCTGTACCGTATTAGTCTGTTGCCTCAAATATGCTCACTGCCATTAGAAGATTGCATGTCGGCCTATGCCATTCAAGACTGTGATGATCCCCAGAATAATTATGAGCAGAATACCTTGTTAAAAGACATAGTAGCTGCCAAGGCTCAGGGCGCAACACAGTTAAGCATTATCAACCAACTGACAGATACCGTATTATGGTTTAGCAATAAGAATATCCCCATACAGAAAACACGATACTGGTTAACCGGCTCTAGCAGTGACGTCAGTATTCAGAGCGCTATACCCGGTTTAGCCAAGCTTACAAACAATGTACACGCCATCCAAACCCACTTAGCAAAAAATGTATTAACACGAACGACGTTTGAGGCACACACCCCAGCAGTAAATACGCTTTATATTACTATCAAAACTGATGTTTCTAGTTATATCTCTAATAATAAAGACCAAATTATCCAAGAGCTAATCAAGCTGGGCCTAAAAGGCAATTTAGCAAAGGCTCTGGTGGACGGAATTGAATCGGTCATTACTCTTGGCGTAGACTTCGCGCTTCAGGTTAATCCAATTTGGTTATATCTATCTGAAACCTATTTGACTGAAATCCATTCTCCTGTAAAGGGAATTTTTAAATCAATACCTGAGCTTCAGGCATTTAAAGATCATCTAAGCAGTGTTTTAGTATTATTTAAAATCACACCAACCGATACATTACTATCTCAGTGCTGGGACATCTTTAATCAATACGCGCTGGCCCAAGTCAAGGTGCTTAATCAACAGCTGTGTACTACCACCAACTTAACACCTGATCAGTTAAATACACTCTGCCTATGGATCGGTATCATGCCGTCGGATTTTCAGCCCGGTCCAGATTCTATTGTTCCAACCGATCAGCAAGTCAATCTATTAAATAAGCTAGCGCAATACGCTGATCTCATAGTCTCCTTTAATTTATCAACAGCAGAGCTGATAAGCCTTTACAAAGAACCCAGCTTTTTCGTTGCTGAACCTTCCGAATTGAATTTTGAAGTTATTCAATCTTTGGTGCGTTTTAAAGAGTTGTTGATTCAATTGCAGGACAGCCAAAATTACCTGCTTTATTATCTTAAAGCAGTAAATACCAGCACTACAGATGCCACTGATATTTTAACAGACCTCACAAGCTGGGATGTCAAAGATATTGGCGTGGGTTTTGACACTATATTGCCTCAAAACATAATGGAATTAGACCGTCTGTTTCGATATGTAAAAGCGCTCAGCGTACTAAATGTTGATACTGCAACCCTTATGTTACTAACCAATATTCCCTCTCTTGAATCCACTTGCGATGATAGTGCTTTTAAAGATTTTAGAAAGCTCGCTACTGCATTGTGGGCTGGCTTACAGTCTAACGCTAAAAACAAAAAACAATCACTGACGGATACAAAAAATACCTTACGCGATCATTTACGTGACGCCTTAGCGCCTAAGGTTATTCACTTCTTAAATAGCTCTCAGAACACTTCAATTCGTAACGGAAATGATTTATATGAATACCTGCTAATTGATATTAACGTTGATGCGGTGGTTGAAACCTCGCGTATTTCTGAGGCAATTAATGCAGTACAGCTTTTTGTTTATCGTTGTTTGAATCACTTAGAAGCAGGCTTTGAAGTAGATCAGCAATTGCATCAGTGGTGGCCCTGGATGCAGCATTACCGGATTTGGCAAGATAATCGTGAGGTATTTCTTTATCCAGAAAATTACATTCAACCTGAGCTTCGTAAAAATAAAACCGATTTATTTCAACAGCTGGAAAATCATTTACAGCAAGGAAATCTAAGCGATACAGAGACCATCGAAAGCGCAATTTTAAACTATATGACTGGCCTGTCTCCTATCGCTGGTTTAGTCATGGAGAGTGCAGCTTCTTTTGACTATGTTCACGCATTAGGCTCAAACACCTCTGGTAAGAATTTACTTCTGTTAGGAAAAACAAAAGATAGTTCCCCACAGTATTATTATTTGAACGCACTTTTCACTCCGTCAATAACTCAGGGTTATACACCTCTATACTGGGGGCAGTGGCAGCCTATAAATTTACATATGCAACCGGTAGGCACAGTGAATACTGTTTATGGTTTTGGAAAATGGTTTTTATTTTGGGTGGAACAAAACCAAAGCGATGCGGATACCAGCACAACTCCCATCTCCAAAACATATGAATACCTTCTTAAATACAGCTTTTTAGATGTCAGCAATAACTGGGGACCAGCACAAGTATTAGCAACAACCGATACAACCGATACATCAGTTAATTTAGTATATTTTCACTCTAATGAAACTATTTATGCCTCATGGAATAAAAGCCAATATCAAGTAAGTAGCAATAGCATTCTCAGTCAAACGCAAAGCGCTACTCGTTATGCCGCACAAACACTGCCAAACTCCGATAATTCAGTCGATAATATTTATGAGATGGCAAAACTACCACTGTCACTAAATTCTTCCGATGATGATATAACCCAGTCGCTATCACTCTGGCTAAAAGCAGATACGGATCAAGAATTTAATATCTGTAATGCTAGCAATGATACAATTATTTTTAAAATTGATGAAAATGGTAATTCATTGGTTTATGGCTCCTCCATCCATCAACATATTGATATTAAAGAGTGGAACCATATACTATTAAATCAGCAATCTTTCATAAGTATCGGTAAAAATACTGAGATTAACTATCTTTCGAATATCATCACACTCAATGGATGTCAGTGGGTAGCCTGGTCTGAGGATAGCAACTTATACCTTTCCCAAATCATTGAAAATAACTATGGCGTGACTTTAGGTAAAGCAAAGCCTTTATCAAAAGATGACTCCTTGAACAGTTTTTCGTTCAACCGCTATAGCTTGGCAGAGTTTAACCAAAACCTTTACATTACTTGGCCCGGTAAAGAGTCCGATGGCTCCTATTGGTTAAATATTGCTAAACTAGACATTAAAGCAAATGAAATTAAGGTCATAAAACAGGAAAAATACGATTCGTCCGAAAGTGGTTCAGGGTTGAGAGTGACATCAGGCACAGCCAGTGCCCCTGCTTTAATTTCATGGAATAGCCAGCTTTTAATCGCCTGGTTATCGCTTTCAGCAACAAGTACTACACATGAATCACGCCTCCATATGGGTTATGTTTGCATCGAAGGTGGTGAGTTATCATCAAACATTACTGAAACACAGTATACCGATGCAAAAATTTATGGTGGTAGCCCATCTTTGAGTGTGTCGTATGATGAAAATGGTAGTGAAGCACTTTATTGTGCAGTGGCAAGCGATCTCGATTCAAAATGTATAAACCTATACCAACTTAACGAAATTTCTGAACTAAATACTCAAGACCCTACAGAGCTTTCCGTTGATGATATTAACGTATCAAAAAGCATACAACTAACCTATGACCTCAAAGGTAAAGATTTTATCCTGTCTTGGGCTGATGACAGCAAAATCTATTATCAATACACAGATCAATTAGAGCAAAGTAATACAGCCTTTACATTAGATAAGGCTGCACAATCAGGGCTGGTGTTTGGCGCCAGTATTGATGGTTTATCCGCTTTGATCTTACAAGGAGATTCGCCCACTAGCATTAGCTGCTTGAATACCAGTATTTATTTAAATGGTTGTCCAGTACTAAGCCCACAGATTAGCACTCTAGAGGAAATTTCCATAGGTGCATCAATTGACGGAGATTCAGGCACTTTTAGTGGCACCCTTCAAGAAGTTCTGGCTTTTACCAATGTACTCTCCCCCTCTCAATGCAACTTGATTTGCACAAACAGCAATCAGCACGTAACCAATGATTTTAATATTGGTCTTGATGTAAAGAAGAGTGATTTATTTTCTTCGGCAAAAGTAGAGACAATCACAGTCAATGGCCAGCCTAACTGGGCTGTTTATCAAACGGCTCAGGAGAATAATAGCGCACTATCTTCTTATCTTTGCTTACCCTACATCGCAGATATAAATGATACTGGTTCAGTGTTTAATGCCATAAGACTAAATTCACCACTTGCAATTAAAAAGCTCGAATCTACTCTAGTTCTTGAAGGTATTGATGGCTTATATACACTCGCTAGCCAGCTAACTCAGGATATTCCCTTTAATAATTTAGAGCCAAGCACCGATCATTTCCCGAACTATCCATCCACTACTCTGGATTTTAGTACAGGACCTATGGGGAATTATTTTACCGAACTATTTTTCCATACGCCTTTTTTGATTGCCCATCAGTTGCAGACCGCACAACAGTTTGAATCGGCAAAAACATGGTTTGAATATATATTTAACCCTGCCATTCTCCTGTCAACGGATGAGAGAGCCATATATGGCGATACGGCTGATAAATATTGGCGCTTCTTGGGTCTTCGTTGTTCCAGTAATAAAGTGTTGCGCACCGAGCACGGATTAAGCTTACAGGAAGAACTGTTATTAGACGATACCGATTCGAGTCAAATTGCTATCTATAACTACGACCCATTTGACCCTCATTCTATCGCATCGCTGCGCCCTATCGCCTATCAAAAGACTATCGTAATGCATTACATCAATAATTTGCTCAATGCTGCTGACAGTCTGTTTCGTGAATACAGTGCAGAAAGTATCAATGAAGCCACCCTGTATTATACGATGGCCTACGATTTGCTAGGGGAGCAGCCGGAAGCCTATAGCAAAAGAATCCAGCTTGGTGGAGAGTCCTTGCAACAACTCATGCCAGGACTTTCGAAGCCCCAATCAGGAATTCAAGATAAAACTTCACAAGGCTTTACAGTCACGCCAGCTTTATCCGTTGTTATTAACAACTCAATTATAAGCGACTATTTTGGCATACCCGATAACCAACAATTGATTGATTATTGGGGAACCATATCTAATAGGTTATTCAACATTCGTCATGAACTAAACATAGATGGTGTGTTTGAAAACGTCTCAGCGTTTGCGCCTGCAATAGATCCAATGCAATTAGTAGCAGGGGTCGCTTCAGGTGAAACTGTGCAGCAAGCAATAGCAGCTACTACTAGTATTCCACCTTATTACAAGTTCCAAGTCATACAGGGCAAAGCAAAAGAGTTAACGCAGCTGGCCATACAATTTGGCCAGTCGTTACTTGCAGCATTAGAAAAGAAAGACGGAGAAGCTTTATCGCTTTTATATAACAGCAACCAACAAAATATATTGGCGCTTACTCGTACAATTAATGACAACCAACTAAATGCCGCAATAGCAACAAGTGATTCTTTAGAGGCCAGCCTAACCAGTGCACAAGCGCGTTATGATTACTACGATAGTTTAATCAACACTGAATTAAGCTCAAAAGAAAACAAGCAAGTCTCCCTCGGCACACACGCCGCTAAGTTGCAATCGAGCGCTCAACCTCTCAAGACAGGGGCTGAAGCAGCAGCTTGTTTGATACCAACTGTATTTGGCCTGGCTGACGGAGGACAAGCATTAGCTCAGGGGGCTTCTATACCGGCGAATGTTATGGAGTCTAAAGCTCAAGTATTAAGCATGCAATCCGGCGATATAGGTACTCAAGCTAGCTTTGAGCGCCGCGCCCAAGACTGGGGTCTGCAAAAAACATTGGCTCAAAATGATATTAATCAAATCACAGATCAGCAATTGGCTGCACGCTATCAACTAGCGGTCGCCCAACAACAAATTTCTGTGCTTGAAAAGAATATCAAACAGGAGCAAAAAGTTGCTCAATTCCTGAAAAACAAATTTACCAGCCAAGAGCTCTATCAATGGTATAGCGCTAAATTATCAACGTTATACTTTCAAGCTTATAAATTAGCTATGAACGTAGCTCAGCAAGCTGAACTGGCTTGGCAATTTGAAAAAGCGATTGATACCATTTCTCCATTTCTACAAGCCAATTATTGGGATAGCCAATATCAGGGGTTAGGGGCGGGCGAAGCTTTAATGCTCGATTTGCATCGAATGGAACAGACTTATATGGAGAACGATACCCGAGCCTTGGAAATTCGAAAAATAATCTCACTCAATACTTTGGACAGTGATTTAGTAACTGGGCTTAAACAGAATGGAAGCTGCACCTTTAGTCTGACCGAAGCCGATTTTGATTATGATTACCCAGGCCATTACCGACGCCAGATACATACGCTCACAATTACACTACCGGCGATTATCGCTCCTTATCAAAACCTCTGTGCTACTTTAACGCAAACCTCAAATAAAGTATTACTTAAGGGTGATATTCAGGGTGTGCAGTACTTGTTAGGAAAATCCAAAGGAAGTGTCCCACAAGTGCGTGAAAACTGGATGACAAACCAGCAAATCGCTGTTTCTCAGGGGGTTAATGACTCTGGCATGATTACTGTAAATTTCGGTGATGAACGCTATCTACCATTTCAAGGTACCGGTGCTATATCAGACTGGACCTTGGAGATTCCCGATGCAAGTAACCCAGGTATCCTAGAGAGCTTAAGCGATGTCATTATTGAGCTGCACTACACCGCATATGCTGGCAATAGTACGTTCAAAAATACGGTTAAACAACTCATTAAAAAATAAAACTATGCAAGGACGATGCAATGGAACAGCTACTAGAAAATGAAATTGACACCCCAATTAGTATTAATACGGATAATACGAATGCGAGCCTAACGGTTACAAATACAGGCCCTGCTGCCAGTTTTTTGAGCAGTGGGAGTTCAGCTACCATGACAATTTCTAATAGCGGTGGAAGTTCAGCTATAGACACTGATAATGCTATTAATGTTGGAAATATCAGCTCTACAGGTGCTGTCAGCGCCCAAATCTTGGAACTTGATAATATCCAAATTGGGAAGGATGAATTACAAACTCTACAAGCATTACATGCTGGAAAGCTAGTTATTAACCTGACATCTGGCGGAGACTTTCAGCTTTATGACAGTACAGATGAGAGAAGTGGAAAAGCTAGCAAGCATGGCTTCTACGCACTTACAGCTAAAAATCCTGAAGATATGTCAAATTGCAGTACTAGGAACCGTAAAGACTGGACAGTAACAATAACATCAAACCAACTAACAGCCAAAACTGAATCATTGATCGTTAAAAAAGAAGGCTCATCATCAAGGAAGGTCGATATAGCAGAACTCATTTTAAAAGTGGATGCTTTGACCAAGAAAAACGATGTTCTGTTAAACAAGATAACAGTGCTGGAAAGTAAATGCCTATAGCTAAGTGTTGGTGTTCAGTAGGTTTGGATATACGTCCAGAAAAGATTCTAGATAGTTATAACACATTAAAAAACGCAGTAAATAAATACTTAACTAAAAAATGTCGAGGAATGAAATGGAAAAACAACTAGAAAGAACAACGAAAAATCAATCTGTCGAAAATCATCAATCTGAGATTGATACACCGGTTACTATCAATACAGATAATATGAATGCGGGCATAACCGTTACTAATACTGGCCCAGCAGCCTCCTTTAGTACTTCTGGCGATGACACCTCTCTAAGCGTTTTTAATTCGGGAAATAATCTCTCCATTGAAACAAATAGCCCTATAAAGGCCTCGGGCTGTTTAAAGGATGGAGGAGTTGCAGATGCATTTTTACATGTCAAAAATTTTGATAGCGACACCTCAAATCCAGGTGATAAAGTCAGTTGGGCGGCTTATTTTGAAAGTAACTCAAATACGCATTCAAGCCTATTGGTAGAAAACACGGGAATCAGTCGTGGAGCAACGATACTCAATACGTCCAGTGAACACTCTACGCTTGTATTAGAGAACCAAGATGCTGATGGGCAGGGGTTTAGAGCCGCAACTTTTACCAATGATTCATCGACACATTCTACTGTATGCCTTACAAACAAAAATTCGGGCCCTGCCATTGAAGTAAGCAATGGCGGCGTTAAAATGATAGGAAGCCCTACAACAGGCCTTAAAGATGGAACGTATACCGCTAATACAGATGGCTTTGTTATTGGTGTTATAACACCTCCAGACTCAGCCTCCGTAACCTCAGTAGTATGGTTAACAGCATCTTCTGATGATCTAACAGTCAGAGCAACAGGAGGAAACAGCAGTGGCCCAGGTATTTCTTTCACTAATTATGGTAACTTGTTGCTGCCGGTACAGATAGGTAAGGAATTTAGTGTAAGTGCAGCCCAAGGCCGCAACAATGATGAAGATTCAATCTATTCCTATTATTTTATCCCTATGGGCACATGCGATAATCCCTGCACTAGAGAAAGTGATAGCGTTCCCAGTAGTCACATGAAAAAGATTCAGGTTGAAATTGGCAAAAATAATTCAACAGATCAACTAAATGATATGATTAATGCATTGGAAATTTGTTTTGATAAAAAACTCGAAGGTGATAAACGGATGACGCTAGAGAAGGCATTCAAAGGCTTACTCTTTTCTAACTAATAGTTTATTAAAGTCTTGTTTTATATATAACTTCTGATGAACTGTATATAGCGATAAGTTAGATTTGACTTGGCAGTTATTCTGTAAAAGAGTGGCTGCCTAGCTACCCCCCATATAAACTAAGTATCACGAGGGTTTTAAGGTAGTATCTATCCCTTTGCCATGAAGGCTTGGCTTTATCTTACAAATAATGCATGTTTTAAAGTTTCAACTCTCGCTGATATAGCGTTCTGACGACAAGGTTATGTATACTGGCACAAGGCAGAACACCGGTAGTGTTAACAGAGAGTAGAGAACAGGCATAAATTTTTGTCAACTTACCGGCAGAAAAAGAAATTAGTTTCCAGTTTTTTGGCGCGATGAAAGCTAAAGAAAGAAAGTAAGCTTTCATCGCTGGATGAAGCACTGGTGATAGCCGCAACAGGGAAATATATCGGAGAAGATTTTGACCTGCCAAAATTGGATACGCTTTTTCTTGCTCTGCCTATCTCATGGAAAGGCTACTTGGTACACTATGTCGGGCGTATCCAAAGACAACTCTCAGGCATTCCCTTATAGCCGCTTATATTACGGATTATTTTTGTGTCAGTTTTATATATAAAGATTCAATATGCCCGTTTGACAAGTTCGCTATTGCGAATCACAATGTTTTCGGTTTCGAAATTGTTCGAAACACCTCTGATGAGAGATTAAAATGAACACCATAAAAAGAACACTCAGTATTTACAATCTTCAAGCGATCTGAAAGTTATTATTTTTAGATGTAGCCGAAGCTGCCGATTGCATTGCCAATGTAACTCCGCGTTCATGGCAATATTGGGAGAGCGGTAAAAATCCAATTCCAGTGGATGTATCGACTAAAATAAAGCATATCTACAGCGAACGGGCTGAACTTATTAACCATGTTCTAGAAGGACAGATAATAAACTCAATGAATGAGGCCAATCCAATGAATCTTCACTGGTATCATTGTTTTGATGACTTTATTAAAGATTATCCTAATAGTAATAAATTAATGTGGCGATTACATCAATCTATACTTTCTCACGCCTTCGTCGAGTATAGTCGCGTAAGGTTGATTGATAACATTCCACAAAACCCTGATACCTTATTAGATATCTATTTCAGTGGTTGGAGTTGGGATAAAATAACTAAGATTATAGCAGCAAGGCAACCTTAATAGACATCAAACATGAAGTGATATAGTGGCTTCTTCAGTGCAGTCAACATTCCAGCGTCTTAATAAATAACCTGCCATCGCTGCTCGTACATTGACTTCTAACATGCCGTTTTCCATTCCAAAATCGAGTTTAATTGCGGTTGGGTACTCAAGGTTTTTTGGATGAGGGATAATTTGTAATGGCACCATTCGCATCCACTGGTGATCTTCTAACTTATCTTCTCCAGAGAAAGGTATCTGTGCAATAATTGTAACTTTTGTAATACGTGTTAAAACAAAGTCTCGAAACGAGTTAGATTTACGATCGTAAGCTCTTAAGTGCCAACACAAGCCATTATCTACTATTGAATGAGGAACTAATTCTCTTGCGCCCGAACCACTACTTAAAGAGGTGTATATTACGTTGATAGGCTTATTGTTAATTATTGCTTTAAGAAAGTCAGATCTAAATTTAGTCCAATCTAGAGTATGGGTTGAGCGTTTAAAAAATGGCTTGTCAGTCGAACAGCCAATCGCAGGAGATGAACTTCGAGCGATCAAACGATATCTAAATATGCGGACTGATAATTTACCCTGGTTATTTATCAGTGAGCGAGAACAACCTCTAACTAGGCAAGCAGTCAACTACATCATCAAATGTGCGGCCAAGCGCTGTCAGTTAGTCAATGTGCATCCTCATACGTTACGGCATTCCTGTGGATATTATTTGGCAAACAAGGGCTCCGACCTTCGGATTATTCAAGATTACTTGGGGCATCGAGATCCAAAACATACGGTTCACTACACCAGAATAGCAGGTAGTCGGTTTGAAGGGCTTTGGTAGTTTCTTTCATGGTTAATAAAAAGATATCTGAAAGCTATGCTGTTATTGACTTACAGAGGACTAACTGAAAATTATTTTTTGTTCTACACACCCTCGAAAATTCCTAATGCCGATGCCGAGGGGATGGGCGCAAAACCCCATTATAATTATCAGTTAAAGGGTTAACTACTCTTTGAATTGCTTCAATATCTCTTCCGTCGTCAAACGAACCTTCTCTCCACAAAACATTTTCATATTGACCATTTAAAATTAGATCAAAACATAATTCTTCAAAATCGTTAGGGGTTAACTTAGAAAAATCGATTTCTTTCTCGGAAATAATCACACCAAACTCTCCATAGATGGCTAACGCCGCATTAAGCGGACAAAAATAGTGGGTTAAAATGTGTAGCGAATCGAAACGTAACCCACTGCTTTTGTTCCGTTTAAATGCCTTATCATATGTTTTGCAACAGTATGTCGCCATAACCCCAAATAAGAGTGCCGATAATAGCCAATATAAAGCCAGACCATTTAATAAGGTTAAAATACAACCCGTAGTCTTTTTTTAGAACTACATACTCACTTGTGCTTATACCACTAGGATATATATACCCACTAATTGCATTGTTCTTAATTTCTATCCAAACAGCTAAAGTAACAACAATTGCTCCACACCTTTGAAACCATGTAGCTACTGTTTCACTTTCAGGCATAAGACTTGGAATATTCAGTGCAATAAATGGAATCAATATTGCTGCTACAACAATTGGTAATGTCGTCAATAAGCTAGATTTAATTGCATTTCTAGACTTATCTATCCACTCGCTCAAAGTAATACTCCTTAAACACATAGACACAATGACTCCCCACGAGGTGCTAGCCTCTGAACGTGGGTTAGTTTTAAAACCAGAGCCATAATATATGTGTCAACAATATAAAACAGAGGCTAGCATGATAAAACATAACATAC
>Ga0105354_1000346_pt1 | contig 28761 bp, 29 predicted proteins | sample GOMGulsemesocosm_FD_83658 | JGI IMG/M metagenome (GOLD analysis project Ga0105354, IMG submission 83658) | Methane-oxidizing microbial communities from mesocosms in the Gulf of Mexico - GOM9B Gulf of Mexico | ecosystem: Environmental > Aquatic > Marine > Cold seeps | place: USA: Gulf of America...
GATGTGTAGCGCCGTCTTCTCCTACCAGTCCAGCTCTGTCTAAACAGAAAATTACAGGTAAATTTTGCAAGGCAACATCGTGAATTATTTGATCGTAAGCACGTTGTAAAAACGTAGAATAGATGTTGCAATACACTTGCATACCTTGAGTAGCCATTCCGGCGGATAAAGTAACTGCATGTTGTTCAGCAATACCTACATCAATAGCTCGTTTCGGCAAAGCATCCATCATTAATTTTAAGGAGCTTCCAGTGGGCATAGCAGGAGTTATACCCACTATTTTTTCGTTTTTTAGTGCTAAATCAAGTATGGTTTCTCCAAAAACATCTTGATATTTTGGAGGCTGAATAGTGGTTGAATGAACAGTTAATTCGCCCGTTTTCGCATTAAACTTACCGGGAGCGTGATATTTAACTTGATTTTCTTCAGCTTGTTTTAAACCTTTTCCTTTGGTTGTGATTACATGTAGGAATTTGGGACCTTTTATTTTTTTTAGTCTATTGAATTCTGAAATTAGCTTGTCAAAATCATGTCCGTCAATCGGACCAGAATATTCAAAGTTTAGGGCTTCAAAAATATTATGCTGATGGTTTGCTTCCCCATTTTTAATTCCTGTAAAATATTTTTTTAAAGCACCTACACTTGGGTCAATCCCAATTGCGTTATCATTCAAGATAACTAATAGATTAGCTTTGGAAACTCCTGCATGATTTAAGGCTTCAAACGCCATTCCGCTTGCTATTGAAGCATCACCAATTATGGCTATATGTTGCTTTTCAGTTTCTCCTTTTAGGTTTGAAGCCATAGCCATTCCTAAAGCTGCTGATATAGAAGTAGAAGAATGACCTACTCCAAAGGTGTCATAATTACTTTCGTTTCGGTTTGGAAAACCTGATAGACCCCCTAATTGCCTATTGGTATGAAACTGCTCACGTCGTTCCGTTAAAATTTTATGTCCGTAGGCTTGGTGTCCTACATCCCAAACCAATAAGTCATTTGGGGTGTCAAAAATATAATGCAAAGCAATAGTTAATTCTACTACTCCTAAACTAGCTCCTAAATGCCCTTCTTTTACGGCAATAATGTCAATAATAAAATCACGCAACTCTTTTGCTAGAGTTGGTAATTGACTTTTTTCAAGTCGCCTTAAGTCAACTGGATTGAATATTGTTTGGAGTAATTTGTCTGACATAAGGCAAAAGTACAAGTTGTTCCTTCAATAAAAAAACTAGAATGTATTATTGATTTTTAAATAGTATTGGAAGAGTAAAAGAAACTGCAACATTTTTCCCGTTATTCTTCCCTGGAATAAATGGAGGTAATGATGTAAGAATGTCCTTTACAGGTTTTTTGTATTCATTTGGTCGACTTTGAATATTTTGAACATATCCAAGACTGTCAATTTCGAATTTGATAAATACTTTTCGATGTTGTTCAGAGAGTTTTCTTAAATTAGAACTAAAAGCGGCGCTAATTTTCGTATAAAAGTACTTCTTTTTCCTCTCTCTTGTTAATTGTTTGGGAGTCTTAATAAATTCTGGAAGAATATCAACAATATTATAAGGAACGATATGATCCGTAAATTCATTTTCTTCAATCATTATTCCTGTTATAATGAGCTCTCCTTCAAGGGGGATTTCTTCGATTTGAATTGTGTTATCTAGTTTTTTTACTTCTGTTATTGAATCTTTTTTTCTTGAGAATGACGTGTCTATTTTAAGATATGTGGAGTCAATAACTTCTACAGAATTAATTTTATTAGGTTTGCCATTTTGACCAGTACAACTCATAATTGAAGACCCCATTACTACCAATAACGCTAATGAGAAAAATCGTATGGGGCTCATTTTTTTTTGAAATACTTCTGATGGAATTCTAAGATTAAGACTATTTAATTGGCTTTGTTTTATGTGTCCACAAACTCGATTACTCTTATTATTTACTAAATAGTATTGGATTTCTGATGGATCCATTTGTGTGAAATCTACTACTGTTTTTGAGCAGGAATCACAAAAGCGCCCTTTTTCATTTGGAGTCATTGTTTGCCAGTTTTCATGACAAGGATTAGGAATTGCTATTTTAAAAGACTTTTTCATAAAAATGATTTTATATTAGATATCAATTTTCTTGCCGAAAGATGATTCTAAAATGAGAAATTGTATTTTTGAAATTCTATTAATAATTTGATTGCTATGGAAGAATTGTTTTCTAATGAATACTTTATGAAAAAGGCACTTCAGGAGGCTGAAATGGCTTTTGAAAAGGGAGAAATACCTGTAGGAGCTATTATCGTTGTGGATAATAGAGTTATTGCCAGAGCACATAATTTAACGGAACTATTAAATGATGTAACCGCGCATGCAGAAATGCAAGCTATTACAGCGGCAGCCGACTTTTTAGGAGGAAAATATTTAAAAAAATGTACGTTATATGTTACCCTTGAGCCCTGTCAGATGTGTGCAGGTGCTTTATATTGGTCACAAATAGATAAAGTAATTTACGGAGCGAAAGATGTTTCTAGAGGTTTTATTACAATGGGAACAAAATTACACCCCAAAACTATGTTTGAAGGTGGTGTTTTAGAAGAAGAATGTAGTATGCTAATGAAACGTTTTTTTATTGAAAAAAGGAATTTAAATTAAAAAGAGCTTTCCTGAATTTATTTCAGAATCTCAGCTTATGCGAAACTGAAACAAGTTCAGTTTAACGAAAAAAGAGCTGCTCTGAAAAGTATATTAAACTTAAAATGTCAGACTGAGCTTGTCGAAGTCAATATTGATTAAATATATTTCGACAGGCTCAATATGACAAACTAATTTACTTTACAGTAAACCTTTTTTTTAACTTTTCTCGTAATGGCACTAGTGGCTTATTTTTTTACAGCAGGCTGCTTTCCTTCTTTCTGAGCCAACAGGCCTTTTTTGTTTTCTAATGCCAATACAAATTGTGGATCTAATTTTAAAGCTTCATCAAAAATGGCAATGGCCTTGTCAACATTACTTTTATCCATGCTAAACTCTATTAAACCAAGAATATTTAAGAAAGCTGCTTTTATAGGTGTTTCCAAATAACTATTTCCTTTTACAAAAATTCTAACTTTTTCCTCTTTTGAGTTTTGTAAACCGTAATTGATAGTTGCTTTAGCTTCACCAAAACGTTGGATGCTAAATTGTAATTGTGCTAATTCATAAGCATCTAAAACACTCTTGTTTTTTTTAATAAGTGCTTCATAATTTTCAATAGCTTTTTTAGGGTTGTTTAGGTTTTTAAATCCGATAGCTTTTGTTCTTAAAGCTAAATCAGAAGTTGAACTCCCTACCACTTTAATAGCTTGCATAGGCTTTTTGGCTTGTAAATACATGTAGGCCAAGGTGTCTTTTTTAGCTTCCGTGGGCGCTATAACTATTAGGTGACTCAATCCTGCAATAGCTCCCTCCAGATCATTATTGTTAAGCATCATTTTATAATACTTTTGATAATGAGTTGTTAATGCTGTTTCAGCACTATTTCCTTTTTTATTTTTTTGAGCTTGAGTAGTGGTTAATGTAACTAAAGCTACCAAACAAAGAGTTAATTTTTTCATGATATATTATGCTGTATATAATTGTTACGAAAGTATCAAATTATTTTTAAACTCATAATTTAAATGTAATATGATTTTTTCTTGTTACCCCATGATATTTAATTTCTCATTTCAGAATACCTTTTGCTTTTAGATACAGTAATATTAAAATGGAATAGGTAAAAAAATTTTATCATAAACCAGAAATGTTAATTGCCAAAGTTCACGGAATGTTTTAATACAATTGCATCGTTAATTACAAAAGGTTTTGAAATCATATTATCTTCTCGTGCAGACATATTTAAGGATTTGTTACTCAATAAATCATGTGAAACTTCTAACAGTTCTATATGTGGAATACTGTCCTTATGAATACTAAAACTTAATTCTAAAGGTTCTTGATCAACCACATAGTACGTAGCTATTTTTGGAGATTTATCATTAAAGAATTTTGATTCTATTTTAGTTGAAATAGGAGTTCCGTTAATACTGAAATTATGGAATGTTTTCCTCATTTTGGAGTGGATGTCAATACTATTTAATTTACGCTCTGGTAAAATACACAAACGAATATTTCGTTCGTTATTGATTATGGTATCAACTGAAATATTGATCTTAGATGCTGGAAGACTAATAGATTCAGCCTTGGCTATTTTTGAGAATTCAGTGTTGTATTTACTACTGAATTTTATGGGGATATCTTTATCAATATTATTTTTGAAATAGAATCCATTCCAATTATCAAGAATAGTATCATAAGTTAACCAAAAATTTTCCTGAGTGTCATTATCTTGTAAATAGACCAAGCTATTGGGTTTTGGTTGTTCAGGAGTAAACTCACTTTTTAAATGTGCTAAAAGGAATACAATAATAGAGGAAAGCAATAGTAAGTGTCCCAAAGATTTTTTACGCCTTATAAAACCAAATACCGGAAGTAATAATCCGAATAATAATACAATTAGCACACTTGACGACACTACAATTTTTAAGCCTAATGCTATTGGGAATTGTGGTATAAATGGTGTGATAATAAAAACTGCAGATAAGCATAAAAGTGTCGTTGCAAATAAGTTTGGTTTTTCTTTTCGCAATAAAAAGAAAAATAATGCGAGTGCAAAATATAGGGGGATTATAAAGAAACTAGCTCCTTCCAACACTTGTGCAATCACAAAATTGAGTGCTATCCAAACTACAATTGGTGCAACCATCAATTCTTTAGTGTTTGTTTTCGTATATACTTTTTTGTAAATATAAAAAGTGATACTTAGTGAGAGTAGTACAAAAAACAAAATGTATAAATGTCCATTGTAAGTGAATCCGTGAAGTATTTCGTTGTAATGAGGGTATGTTTTTAAAATTAACTTCCAACCAAAAAAGCCAATAATACCGTTAACTGTGAGTGCCGAAAATAAAGCTAAAAACCCTTTTGTAATTTCTTTTCCCTTTAACTTACGATGTCTTTTTCCGTAAATGAATATTAATATAAACAATACTAAAGCAATAATCACTAATGGTAAAATCCAAGTAAAAGGATATGAGTGCATTCCTAATGGTGAATTAAAATATACCTTATTTTCTGTACTGTTTAAATTATTCAAGTTGGCATTACTAAAATGGGTTAGTAATGGCATTAAATAACTCGCTTGGTGTGATAAGGTGTTGTTATCCAGTCTTTCAGGAGTGTCCAGTGCTGCATGATAATCATAATGATCGTCAATGAATGCAAAATTGAATCCTTGTATTCCGGCTTGTTTTCTGAAAACTGTTAAATCGGTGTCGTTTGGTAATTTTTTATAAATGCTATAGGCTAGTGAGTTGGCTACGGGAAAAGTTGGATTTGCTTTTATAAATTCATTCATTAAAGTAGTATTTCCATCTGTAGTTTCTACTAATGTAAATGAGGGGCCACCACTACCTCGAGCCTCAAAGTTTAATATTAAACCGATGTCTTTGGTCCATGGATGTTCTTTTACAAATAATCTAGCACCGTTTAATCCTAGCTCTTCGCCATCAGTAAAGAGAATAATAATATCATTTTTATGGGGAGTTCCTTCTGCAATAAATGCTCTGATTCCTTCCAATACTGTGGCCACACCACTTGCTGCGTCACTTGCCCCTTTTGAAGAATGTCCTGCACTATCATAATGACTCATAAGCACCAAGGCTTTTGAATTATCGGTACCTTTAATCCTGGTAGCTATATTTTTAACTTTTGCAAATGTTCCCCAATCACTAAAACTGTTTCCTTCTTGAATTTGTACGTCTAAACCAAGTTTATCAAGTTCATCAATGATATAGGTAGCCGCTGTTTCATGAAAATCCATGCCAACGGAATGCGCAGTATGCCCTAGTTGTTGTACATGGTTGAATGCCTTTTTATTAGAGAATTCTTCATTGGTAGGATTCTCGATAAAATTGTCATGTGGTAGTTGGGTTTTGATACTTGCATAAGCAGCAAGGCACAGTATTAGTATTGCGATTATTTTTTTAAACATAATAGTAAATTAAGTGGATGAAGAAGTTGTTGAATTGTTGCAGTCGTTATTCTTTCCTTTTCACTAAAGCATAATACTCATTCTCTAGTGGTAGATACCCTTGGTCATATACAAAATAGTATACAGTTCCAATTTTGGTAGTGTAGGTAGAGGTAAAGTAGGAAAAATCAAACCCTTTTTCTATCAATTTACTTCTGGACGTTTTGGTTTTATCTTTGGGATTCAGCTCTTCTAAAATTCGCCAATTTTTGCGCAAACGATTGTTTACGTTGCGGATTAAATTTTTGGAATCTTTATTGACCCTATTATTATACTCATTTCTACAACTATCATCACAGAATTTTTTGTCTGCTCGTCCTTTAATAGGTTTGTTGCATTCTAAACATGCTTTTTCCATAAGGTTGTTTATTTTTTATATCGGTAATGACCAATGATAGTATAGGCAAATAAGACATCTTCAATAACTTGTCCGCTACCAATATTATGTACAATTGAATTCCTTTTTCCGTCTGTTGATTTTTTGTGAACTACGATACCAATATGTGTAATTGCTCCACCTAAATTCCAACATACAATATCTCCAGGTAAATAATCTTGAGGATTTGTTGTTATAGGTTTTTCAGCTTGATGACGTTTAAAAAAGGTCATTAAATTAGGAACTCGTCGATGATCAATGTTGGTATCGGTTCTTTTCAGCCCCCAGATATTTGGATATAGATTGAAGTTTTGTTTCATATCCTCATGAACTTCTATTTGTAAATCGACTCCCATTTTTCGGTAAGTGCGAATAACTACATCAGTACAAACCCCTTTTCCTTCTGGTACATCACCATTTGGATACGGTATTGAAAAATATGCAGGGTCATATACCACATCATCTTTTGTTAGTTCCAATGCACAAGCACTAACTTGTTGGAAAAAATCTTGAGCAAAGGTTATTTGTACGGTGAATAGGAAACCTAGTAGGAGGATTGCTTTTTTCATGTTAGGTTTGGAGTGTTAATTTATGTTGTAGTTTTTCTTTTTGGCTATTGAACCATTCATTTTTAATGCTTATTAAGTCTTTAACCTTTATTTTTCCTTTAGTAGGTATCATATTTTGCCAAACCCAATTATAATGTTCAATTATTTTTTCGGCATTTAAATGAGGTCTATCTCCTGTGGTATGTCCATTTTCAACAACTATGATGTTATAATCTTTGGTTAAAGCAGATTGTACAGTGGCTTCAATACAAAAATCAGTAGCACAACCAGTGATGTATAGTTCGTCGGTTTCTAGTTCAATTAATTTTGATTGAAGTTGAGAATTGTAAAAAACATCATTAGCATATTTATTAATGAAGATGTCATTTGATTTAATGACCAAGTCATCTAATAATTCCCATTCATTTGTATTTGGAATAAATTCATGTGCTTGTGTACCGTCATGCTGAATAAATAGTATTGGAAAATTATGTTCTCTAAATAGTTGTGTGAGTTCATTGATTCTATGAACAAGTCCTTTAGCATCAAACCGTGGGGTATTAGATGTAAAAGAACCTTTCTGCATGTCAATTACTAATAAAGCTTTCCTGTTTTTCATGTTTAAAGTGATGATCTCACCAAGATACAAAATATCCGTTTACAAACGATTACGAACAAGTGTTGATTTAGTAGGGGTAAATAATGCCTTTATTTTTTCACAAAGCGCAAGGTTTCGGAACCTTCAATTAGGATTAAGTAGTACCCTGATTTTAATCGAGATACTGGAATTTGAGTAGTACTATTTACGGTAGTTTCGTTCATTATTTTTCCTTGCATGTCAGATATACGTATGAAGGTGTCTTCATTTAAATTATTAATACTGATATAATCCGTAGTTGGGTTTGGGTAAACTGTTAGTTTGTTTAAGTTTTCGGGAATAATTTTTTCTTCAACAGTTAAATCTATTTTAGTAATGGTGTTTTCGTCTGTGGAGGAAACATATAAGTAATTGTCATGCACTACAATGTCAAATGGAGCGTCTATTTCGGGTATAATGTACTCGATTTTTTTACTCGAATTTTGTAAACCTATTTTTGATATTTGGTCGCCTAATAATTCAGCAATAAATAAATCATTACCTTTTATGAATATGTTTGTCGGGAAACTTAAGTCGTGAAATACTTCTTTTAATATTGAATCACTTGTGTTAAGATCAATTTTAGAGATACTGTTTTTAAACAACTCTACTAGGTATAATTCTTCTTTATGGAGTAACATATCACAAGGTGATCTAAGGTTATTGATTACAAGTTCTGGTGATGGATTTTCTTTCGATAGGTCAATTTTCGAAATTCTATTACCATTATATTCAGCTATGTATAATTCGTTTTTGTACAGTAATATATCTGATGGCGTATTTACATTCAGGACTACATCTACGGCTAAGGATTCTGGGATGGATAAGTCTATTTTTGATATTTTATTGGCATCGGATTCAGCTATATATAACTCATCATTTACTATTGTAATAGCTACGGGATTAGCCAAACCTGTTACTACATCAATAATTTCTGGGCTATCTTCTGTAGTGTCAATTTTTGATATCTTATCATTATTGGCGATATACAAGTCGTCTTCATGAAAAACTATTCCCATTGGACTGTCAATATTGGTAATAAATTCTATTTTTTGTGCGTTTGTGTTTGCTATCAGGAATACTACAAACAAGTGAGTGATTTGTTTTTTCATAGTAGTTAAGTTTAATAGGAAGCATAGATGAAGTGAGTTTTTCTATCTATCTAATTTAAAACGCATTATTTTGTGATTTAGTATTTACCATACAAATATTGAAGGCCCCATTTATTTTTATAAGCACATTTGCTCTTAAAAAATTTAAAAGTGTTTATTAAGTGAACGGAAGGATAAGGGATTTAATTAAAGCAAAATAAGTTGGTTTCAGGTACAAAAAAAGCCTTTCCAATAAAGGAAAGGCTTTTAATTCATATATTCAAAGTATTTAAACTCACAAAATTGAGTTCAACACAAATAGTTATATTGTGTTTAGTGCACAATCTGAACTCATAACTTCACCGTCACATCCAATAGTTACCGTAGCAACCATTTCAATAGATTGAATTGTAGGATTGTTCCCGGTAGATTTTACTGACTTGTAAAAAGTTACTTCAGTAATAAATCCACTAACAAAACAAGAAGATACAACTCTTGTTTGTACTGTAATTTCATATCCTGGCTCTTTAGCATCTTGGATACATTGACTAGCAGCTTGTTTAGCTGTTTTAATTACATTGTTGTTTTGAGCAACAGAAGTAAAACTTAGTCCCATTACTAGAACTACAAAAAGCATTAATTTTTTCATAAAAATTTTATTTATAGGTTAATTTGAGAAGCGAATATATTAGGAAATTTTATAACATTCCTTGGTTTAAATGTTAAATAAAAAATAAAAAATGTATCTCTGTAATAATGAGAAGAATACACGTTAATTACTGTGTTTACTAGGATTGTAAATTTTTTAGGTAAACATTTTGAGTTAATTTAATTTCGTTTACAAACGTTTACAGTCGACAGTAATCAAGTAACTACCGAATACAGAGGGAATTGCGATTTAACTTTGCAGTATCGAAACATAAGAACTCGATAGTATTAACTGTTTAACGCTTGCCAGCGATGGCATAATTAAAAATTAAATATTATGAGCACATTAAGAAACAAAGTACAGTTGATTGGGAATTTAGGAAACCAACCAGAAGTAATCACTTTAGAGAGTGGTAAGAAATTAGCAAAATTTAATATGGCCACCAATGAGAGCTATAAAAATGCGAAGGGAGAAAAAATAACCGAAACCCAATGGCATAATATTATTGCTTGGGGGAATACCGCACAAATAATTGAGCAGTATGTTAACAAGGGAGAAGAAGTAGCTATTGAGGGAAAACTGACGTCTAGAAGTTATGATGATAAAGAAGGAAACAAAAAATACATTACAGAAATAGTAGTGAATGAATTGTTGATGTTGGGAGGGAAGTAAACCCATCAATGGGATTAAAATAAGCCTATTTGAAAACTCAAATTAATTATAGTTTGTCAAACTGAGCTTGTCGAAGTTTTATTGCTAATCAATAGCTTAAAATATTTCGACAGGCTCAATGCGACTAGTACATTTACTTTTCAGTCAGGCTCATTTGTATTGTACAACGCTAAAGCGGTACGTAGTTTATAGTTTACTCTTTTTCTCAATCGCTCTGGTTGAATTACTTTCATGCTTTCTCCAAAACCAAGAATGAGTCGTTCTAATTCGTAATTTATTTTTACTTTAATATTAATGTCTACACTACCATCGAGGTATTGATGTTCGATAGTTTGTGAATGATGTAAAGGTTTGGTGATAACATAGGGAGCATTACTTTTATCAATCCATATTTTAATATTAGAGGCACGTTCTCCTTGATTTACGGTTACACCAATGGCGTCTTTATAAAATTCATCTGGGTTAAATCCTTGGTCTAAGTATTCTGTTTGTAGGTCATAATCAATACTTATAATCCTATCTAAAGCTAGATTTGAAATTCCTTTTGCTCCAGTTCTATGACCAATTAAAAACCAACGGTTATTAAATTCCTTCAAAATGTACGGATGAAAAGTAATTTCTGAAGCTTCTCTTGCTTTAAAGGATTTATAAGTCAATTTCACAACCACATTTTTAAGGATAGCTTGGTATAATTCATCTAGATATTGCAATCCTTTTAAACGATCATTCTTATCTAAATGAATAACAGACTGATGGTCTTTTTGTGAAGAATGAACAGAGTCTTCCAAACGTTGTAGTACACCGTCCATTTCTTTAAATAAGGAGAAGTCTTTAAATTGTCGCAATACGGCAATAGCTTCGCTCATAACTTTTACATCATTATCCGTTACAGGAATATTCATAATACTATATTCCTCTTCTGTATAGCGATAGTATTTTTTGTTGTAGACTTCAATAGGTGCATTATAGCCTAATTTATCACTACGCATTAACTGAATATCTAGTTGTACTGTTCGTTTACTAACATTAACATCTTTTCCTTCATATTCATAAAGTGCATCGGAACAAGCTTCAATTAAATCATTTAAAGTCCATTGTTTATAGTTGTTGCGCAAACAAATATCAATGGTTTTGTAACGTATTAAAGCATTTTTATTAGCAGCCATATTAACGGTTGTTGATTAATTCTAATTCAGATTTTAAGTTAACTCTTGCGTGATCTTCGTATCTATCTTTAAAGATAACTGTTGTATAAATGGATTCTTTATTAAGGAAATGTTCCAATACTTTTTTACGCCCTTTATAATAAATGATGCTTGGAACAGTTTTATATTCAGTACGTATATTTTTAGTGTATTCAAGGTATACTTCCCATGATTGACCAAGTATTGCTAAATCGAAATCAATTAAAAAAGCGGTGTCATTGGAGTTTGATGTATGGGTCTTGGTAGCTAATATGTGTGTTTTAATTTTAGCAATATTTATACTCTGAAACTTTAATTTGTTTAATAGATTCACTACAAAATCAGCACTTTTCTCTTCATTATCTTTTTTCCAAACATTGTAAATAATGTCATGATAAAATATAGCTAAGGAGAATTCTGTGATGTCTTCAATTTCCGAACGGTATATATCAAGGTAGTTAAACAGTTCAGTTAAATGTGTTAAATTATGATAGGCTCTAAACGATTCAGCGTAATGTTTGTGTATGGCTGACCATAATTCTTCAATAATCGTATGGTCTGTAGTATACTGTTGTAATAGTTTTTCAAAGCGATGTCTCAACTCCATTTAAATAAATTTAAATCAAAATCCTCGATGCAAGCATATGAGGTATGAATTTAGCAATAATGTTTTTCGTTCGAGGTAAACCTATGGAAATTAAACCCACTGGTGGGAATAAAAATAATAAATTAATTTTACTACGCAAAAAGATTGCGCAATGGAATCGAATATTTGTACTGTTATTATAAAAGAAAGAAAAATGAAACCGACTTAATTGCAATACTTTATAAATTTAAAATAGAGAAAGTATTGCAACTAACAAAGGTTATATCTGACAATTAAAAATTAAAATCTTACAGATGAAAACAACAGGAGAGACATTAATCGATTTAGGATTTAGAGAAGGAAGATGGTTTAAGAAAGCCTTAGCACATATAAATGAACATGAACTAGAGGGAAATTTGCTAAAGGATTATTTAGCCCAATATAAAATGCCACCAGTTAAAGAGTTACATGATGAAGCCATGGCATTTTCAATAAACATAAAAGCAGAAAATGAATTAGAAGCACAAAATGTTGATTCAGTAGTGTCTTCTATGGAAAAATTAATGCGAACACCTACGGTTGTTGATGGCGCTATTATGCCAGATGCTTGTCCAGCAGGACCATCAGGGACTATCCCTGTAGGTGGAGTTGTGGTGACAAAAAATGCCATCCACCCAGGTATGCATAGCGCAGATATTTGCTGTTCAGTAATGTTAACTGATTTTGGAAAAGCAGACCCTAAAGAAGTGTTAGATGCCGCACATGCAAGTACCCATTTTGGACCAGGAGGAAGAAGCAGAGAACATCAGTTTCGATTCCCTGATGAGTTGTTAACCGCATTTAAAAATAACTTTTTCTTAAACAATGATAGACTTTTAGGGATGGCAAGAACACATTTGGGAACTCAAGGAGATGGAAATCACTTTTTATTTGTTGGTAAATCGAAGAAAACGGGGAATACTATGATGATTACGCACCACGGTTCAAGAGGTCCAGGAGCCTTATTATATAAAAAAGGAATGCAGATCGCGGAACAGTTTAGAAAGGATATTTCGCCAGAAACGTTAAAGCAAAATGCGTGGATACCATATAATACTGAAGAAGGGGAGAAATACTGGGAAGCATTACAAATTATGAGAACCTGGACGAAAAAAAATCATACCTGTATTCATGACGCAGTTTGTGAAAAAGTAGGGAAGCTACCTGAAGATAGGTATTGGAACGAGCATAATTTTGTGTTTAAAAAAGGAGACTTGTTTTACCATGCAAAAGGAGCTACTCCATTAGATGAAGCATTCATGCCTGATATTACTGGTCCAAGATTGATTCCTTTAAATATGTCAGAACCAGTATTGATTGTTTCTGGAAAAACGACAGCTAATAATTTAGGATTTGCACCACACGGAGCAGGAAGAAATATGAGTAGGACACAACATAAAAAGTTAAAAGCGGAATTCACTAATGAGGAAGTTTTCGATAAAGAAACAGAAGGTTTGGATGTGCGTTTTTATTCTAATGAAATTGATGTTTCTGAATTGCCAACTGCTTATAAAAACGCTGCAAACGTGAGAGCTCAAATGGAAGAATTTGGCTTAGGAGAAGTGATTGATGAGGTACTACCATACGGTTGTATTATGGCGGGAGATTTCCAGAAAAATGCACCTTGGAGAGTGAAAAGAAGAAATAGACATAAGAGAAGTTAAATTAGACAATCTACGTAAAACAATTGCGTAGTCATGTTTCATCTTTATCCTGAATTTAAAAAATAAATTTTATGAAGGTCATTATTGAAAAATTATACTCAACATTTAGCTCTTATTATATTAAAGGAAACCTAAGAGAGCGTTCATGTGATTGCTGTGTGACAGATAATGAAATAAGAGAATTACTATCAAAGCCATTAAAAGAATTATCTGCTGATGAAATAGGGCATTTTATGCGTTCAGCTATTACTACTTATGGAGATGTTACTGATTACAAACATTTCTTACCAAGAATTTTAGAACTTTTAATCGATCAAAAAGCAGATTTAGTTTTTGATTTTATGTGCTTTGAAAAATTAAATTATTCAGAGTGGGAAACTTGGCCTAGTGAAGAACAAAGAGTACTAGATGATTATTTTATAAGCTTTTGGGAAGAAGTGATTTTTAATGAAACTGCTACCGATAATCAAATAGATGAAGTTTTTGAATTGATAAGTAAGTACAGTAATAAAACAACAGCTTTAAATTTATGGTTAGCATCTACTACGCAAAAATCTGCTCTATTTCTAGTTGAAGCTTACTTGAATAATACTTATTCTAAATTGTTTGAATATGACTTTGAGAATATATCAAAATGGCTAGGTAGTAAAGCTGTTTTACAAAAAATAGAATCTGCTTTTTTCAATGAAAAAAATAGTGATGTTGCAAATAGAATATCGATAGTATATACTCTTTTAGGAAATCAAACTTAATATTGTGCGCAAAATGATTACGCAGGTTGTTTTCATCTTTGAGGTGTAATTAAAAAACAAAGAAATGAAAACAGAAAATATGGATTATACATGTATACGTGAATGTAAATGCGGAAACGTTGATATTATAAAAGTAGATAAAATAAGTGCTGCATTTGAACTTAGAGAGGAAGAAATTTGGAATCTAAAATGCACTAATTGTGGAGATAAAGAAGTAGAGGGTATAATTAATCATCAGCCAAAAATTGATCGTGAATTATTAGCGATCTGGTCCGAGAATAAAGACTATCGTTTTTGTGATCAAGATGAAGATATTACTCTTGCGCAATATGAAGAAAATATAAACTTATATTTTGAATTTATTGACAACGAAATGATTCCAGAGAGTAATAGAAATATTTTAATTGTAGCATTATGTATTATGATTTATGACAGAGCGCGTAAAAATGATAGTGCAGAAAAATTAATTATTAAAAAAATAGCTAAAGAACTTAAGAAAAGAGAACCAAAAGTTATCAATTGTAAGGATTGGGTTATGGATTATATAAAGGAAGTCTCTTTTCCAATAATTGGAATAAAATGAAAACAGCAATATTAAATAAGTTAGCAAGCATAGAAAAGGAGAAAAACATAGAAATACTTTTTGCTTGTGAGTCAGGAAGCAGAGCATGGGGCTTTGCTTCCCCGGATTCAGATTATGATATCCGTTTTATATACAAACATAAAACAGAATGGTATTTGAATTTATGGGATAAAAGAGATACTATAGAGTTTATGACAGCTGAAGATTTAGATGGATCTGGTTGGGATTTGCGTAAGGCAGTACTTTTATTAGCAAAATCCAATGCGTCATTATTGGGGTGGTTGTTTTCCCCAGAAATATATAGGGCTGATGAGTCTTTTTTAAAAGAAATAAAGGCGTTAGCAAACGAAAATTTTAATCCAGTAGCTGGTTTTTATCACTTTCACTCTATGAGTAAGAGCTTTCTGGACAAAGTTAGTGATGATGAGGTGAGTTTAAAAAGTTTTTTCTATGCCTTAAGAACTACATTGTGTAGTAATTGGATACTAAAAAACGGAACTATTCCTCCAGTACTATTTTCTGAGTTACTAGTTTTGGTAGATGCGGATATAAAAATAGCAATAGAAGAGTTGGTAGTAATTAAAGCAACTAAAAATGAAAGTTTTCAGGCTTTAAAAAACGATAAATTGTTCAGTTTTTTGAAAACGATGATAGCAGAAAATAATTTGAATAGAAATTCGGTTTTGTTTAATAAAGCAAATGGAGAGGCCTTCAATAAATTCTTTTTAAAAACAGTAGTGTGATGACTATAGCAGCATTAAAAAAATCAGGAAGTATCATATTTGAATGTATAAGCGGTAGTCGAGCATATGGACTCGACACCGCTACATCCGATACTGATATACGTGGTGTATTTATAGCTCCAAAAGAGCATTTTTACGGTTTAGATTATATCGATCAAGTAAATGATGAAACGAACGATGTGGTATATTATGAGCTTAAAAAGTTTATTGGTTTGTTATTAAAAAACAACCCGAACATACTGGAATTATTAAACATGCCTGAGGAATGTATTTTATATAAACATCCTTTATTTGATCTGATAAAAAAGGAATTGTTTTTATCAAAACTGTGCAAAAATACATTTGCTAATTACGCTTTTACACAAATTAAAAAGGCAAGAGGATTGAATAAAAAAATAGTAAACCCTGTTGAAGAGAAACGAAAGTCTGTAGAAGATTTTTGTTATGTAAGAACGGGAAAACAATCAGTTTTGTTAGTAGATTTTTTAAACAAGAATGAGATGAAAAGCTCTGATTGTGGATTAGCAAAAATCACACATATGAAGGATTGTTATAACCTGTTTCATAATGTGAATTTAGATTATAACGGAATTGCTAGACTAAAAGCCAATGAGGTTTGTTTGAGCTCCATTCCTAAAGAGGAAAGTCCGATAGGGCTATTGTATTTTAATGTGGATGGATATTCATCCTATTGTAAAAAATATAAGGAATATTGGTCATGGGTAGCCAAGCGAAATGAAGTTCGGTATAAAAGTAATGTTTCTCATAGTAAAAACTACGACGCTAAAAACATGATGCATACGTTTCGGCTACTCCATATGGCAAGAGAAATTGGACTAAACGGTGTCATAAATGTACGACGTTCTGATCGAGATTTTCTACTAGCAATAAAAAATGCAGCGTTTGAGTATGAGGAATTGGTAGAAAAAGCAGAAGTATTGAGACAGGATTTGGATAAGTTATATACTAATTCTAATTTACCTGAAGCGCCAAATGCAGATTCAATCAATCAATTATTAATAAAACTTAGATCTGAGTATTATGATTTTTAATTAAAAGTTTCTGTTCTTTATAAAAAAAGTCAGAAATTGTAAGCAAACGGATAGATAAATTTAGAAGTTGAGCTATTCCAGTAAACAATTAAGAAAGTCTGGGTAAGAAATAAAATATAAAGACACTATTAAATAACTTGGATAATTTTTACATGAAGGATTTTTTTTTAAATACTATTTCTCAATTAAGAAATACTCAAGAGCTTATTATCTATAACTTTAAACTAAAAACAACTAGTAAAGAAGATAATGTTCTTATCTCTTATTTGGAATCAGAATATGATAATGAAAAAGGAAACTATCCGTTCGAAGCCCCTCATTTTGATGCTCAGGCAGCTTTATGGGGAGCCAAAACGGTCTATTTCTCAGCTCAATTAATTCTACAAAGACAAGACACTCACAAAGAGCTTCAAAAACTATTTGCTAATGAACCAGAAAATGTAAATCCTTCTAGTATTCTGTCGGTAGATCTATGTTTACGATTTTTACCACATCTCTATAATGAGTTAAAAAATATTGATCCGCTAGATCCTTTGTTAAACCTATTAACTCCTATTATGGAAAAGTGGCATTATTCTGCTATTGGTTTACTAATGAGTCATGAAAATTTAAATTTTGAGTGTTATTTATCTAATCCAACAGTTAAACAATTATACCTTGATAGAATAATACAGGAAAAAGCAATCGAATGGGCAGAATTCCCACAAATTAATACCGTTATAAATGCTAATTTAGGCTTTTATAAAAAACATTTCTGGGCAGCATTACAAAATCAAAAACAAGACACAACAGCATGAATCATATAGAAAAAATAAAAACAGTTTTAAAAGAAATCAAAGCAATATTTGTAGGTAAAGATGATATTATTGATTTACTAGGAATTGGACTTATAGCCAAAGAGAATGCTTTTTTATTAGGGCCTCCAGGAACGGCAAAAAGTGCCATAGTTAGAACTTTATCTGAACGGATAGAAAATGGTAAAAATTTCGAGTATTTACTAACTCGGTTTACAGAACCAAATGAATTATTTGGACCTTTTGACATTAGAAAATTAAAAGAAGGAGAATTGGTTACCAATACCGAGGGGATGATGCCCGAAGCATCTATGATTTTTTTAGATGAAATTTTTAATGCGAATAGTGCTATTTTAAATAGTTTACTAATGTCGTTAAATGAAAAAATATTCAGAAGAGGAAAGCAAACGATTAAGTTACCTGCTTTGATGTTTGTTGGAGCGAGTAATTTATTGCCTGAAGATGAAGCGTTAAACGCCCTATTAGATCGTTTTTTAATTCGAGTGAGATGTGATTATGTTAATCCGGATTTATTACACGAAGTATTGTTAGCAGGACGTAAATTAGAGACAGAAAACAACGATACGAAAACAACGATTACTCCTGAAGAAATCATTGCTTTACAGCAAGAATCGAAGTTGGTAGATTTATCTAGTATCCGTCAAGTATTTGTGGATGTTATTCATAATTTAAGAACTTCAGGTATTAATGTGTCCGATCGTAGAGCTGTAAAACTGCAAAATTTAATTGCTGCGAGTGCTTTAATGTGCGATAGAACGGAAGCAATCACTACCGATTTATGGGTGCTTAAATACATTTGGGATAGTGAAGAGCAAATAGAAATACTGGAAGGAATCATTAATAATGTTATTGAGAATGAGGTTGGCGAACAAACACACCCTCAAGCTTTAAAAAATAAGGTTCCTAATCCTGAAGAAATCATAAAAGAAGTCCGTTATCTTTCAGATAAACTCAATAAGGAAGGCATTACTTATGAAGAACAAAATGTAATAAAGGACAAGCTTCGCTTTGTTCAAAATAGGTGTGATTGGATTACCAACCCAGAACAAAAGGAATACATCAAAAATGAAATAGAAACTTTATGGCAAAAGATTTTACAAATAGTTTAAAAACATACTATTTAAATATAGAAAGCAGTCATATTGATTCTTTAGCTCAAATTCGTCATTGGGAGCATTTAAAGGTCGCTTTTCATCAAGAAGAAATTTGGATAACAAACTTTAAGCCTGATGAAATTGAACATGCTTTAATTTTAAGCTTGCCTAATAAAGCTATTTATTATGAAAAGGAAAATTTACTTTTTCCTATAAAATCTTTATTACCAGAAAAGGAAGTACCAAGAGGGTTGTTGTGGACTCCTATAATTAGAGCATTAGCACTAGAATATCCTACCCTAAATCACAACTATTTTGGTGTGAATCAACATGTAAATATAAAATTAGTACCTGCTGCTATTGAACAAGAAACATGTGCGTTATTAACCACTTTTAAAGCTGCTAAAGAATATATAGAAACGGCTCCAGCCCATAGATTACAGCATATAAAATGGGTTGTTATTAACAACGACAAAATTGTATTACTAGGGAACCCTATACTTCCTGTTGCAGGGAAGACTTATTGGTTTCAACAGGGTTTTTTATTGCCTAATGGTTATGATTTTGAATTAGCCATACTAGCTAAAACCCTAGAACAAAAAATAAATCCATTTCAATCTAAAATTGTTATTTGGTTCAATGATAATACCTATACAACTATTGCTAAAAACTCTTTTCAGGACTTATCTATTAGCTCCTTTCGTTTAACCCATGTTGCGCACAAATCATAACTATGCATTTTTACAATTACTTTAGAACATACGATGATTACTTTTGGGAATGGGATGTTAGTACTCATAACCAAGTATCTTCTTGCATTGCGTGTATTAAAGATGGAAAATCTATTGTGTACTTAGAGCAGATAATAGATGCTGTAAAAGTACTCTCTGAAGATGGAATCCCTCCTTTTGGAGCTTTGTTATTAGTTCTTATAGCTAGTAACAATAATGTTACATCAGAAGATTTAGAGCAAATAAATGAGATCATTTCAAAAAAATCAGAGCAAGAAACTAGCCCTACATTTCATGATGTATTCGCTTTTTTACAATTAATACAACAATTGCCTAAAGAATATAAAACCAAGCCTAAATTGGATGTTCTTTTACAAGCGATTTTTTATAAAAGTCATAATAGACTATCTGGAAAAAAAGCAATAATAATCATCAATAAATATACTTCTGAACAATATAGTTTAGATGATTTACAGAAAAAAGAAAAGCTAAATAACCATGTTTTATATAATGATTTTAGAGCACTAAGTATAATTGCTGAAAAATTTAAAAACACCAATGACATTATCAATGCTATGGCTAATGTTCCAAGTATTGAGGAAGATATAACTGTTTTTGAGGAATCATTAAATGATGAAGAAGCGGAATTTATCCAGCAGTTAATTAATACTAACCAAACTTTTGAAATAGGGAGTTTAGTTAAACGCATTTGGTCTGGGTTAAAAATACCGATGCATAATAGTATACCAAGTGGTCAACCATTAGGAGGGGTGTCTGATATTACCAACAAAGGAGATTTTGATAGATTATTAATTAGTGAATTTGCTAATGATGATACTGTATTTCTATCTCGGCTAACTAATAGTGAAGCGTTATATATAGAGCGGGAAGCGCCACCTGAAACCAATAAGAAGAATTATGTTTTTTTAATTGATGTCAGTTTAAAAAACTGGGGAACCCCTAAAATTATTTCTTACGCGGCGGCTATTGGAATTCATACACATCAGAAAGCTACTGCAGCACATGAAGCGTATGCAATAGGTGATACTTTTCAAAAAATAGACTTAAATACCGTTAGTGAGGTAATAGATGCAAAAGCTATGGTTAGTGGTTCGTTGCATTTTTCTACTGGAATGGGGCAGTTTTTTGAAGAATTTAAGGAGGAAGGGGATACTGAAGTTTTTTTAATATCGTCTGAAGAAGCTATTCAAAACAACAAAAACCAAGCTATTGTACAGGAGTATTTTGAGGATATTAATTATACAATTACTACCAATTTAAATGGAGATATTAATTTTTACAAGCATCAAAATAAAAAAAGGAAGCATTTACAATATTTAAACCTTCCGTATGATGATTTATGGAGTAAGCATAAAAGGAATACTCCAAAAACGGCTAAGGCGGTTTTTAATAATGATGATCTTAATAGCGAATATCCACTATTATATCCATTAAAAAAATCAGAAGCTGTTTTCTTGTCTTTTGTAACCGAGATGTATGTGTTGCAAAATAACAATTTGTATAGTTTTACCTCTAGTAATACCGAAAAGGGATTACAATTAATTTATGAAAACATTCCTTTTAAAGGCTGTAATAATTATACAATAGTAAAGAATACAAAAAATGAATTATTATTGTTTGGACATAGTAGTGAAGACAATATGTTAAATTTATTAGAGCTTAATAGTACTGCACATAGCACAAAAAAAATCTTAAATAAAAGAATTCAAAACGCTAGATTCTTTAATAATGCTAATCAGGTTTATTTAAAAGGCGGAAACATTATTCTAAATGTAAAGCACGATTTAAAAACTGATACAGAAATAAAAACCGACACTTTACATCAAAAAGAACAAATTCATTTTGATAAAGTAAGTACGCTTAGAAGTAACCTTAAAAGTAATAATTATAACGTATTATCTAAATTAGAATTCGTTGATATAAGAGAGAAGAAACATCTTTGTTTAAATTCATTCGCACTATCTCATGGTAAGATTTTGAAATTTAAAGATCAGCTGCATCATGAGCATAAACTCAATTTTAATACTAAAGTAAATCTAATTCTTAAAAACCCTGGAGTTAATAAATTAACGGTTATAAAAGTTATAAAGGGAGAATTTAATTTATCATTAAAAGAAGCTAAAGAATTGGTAGATTCACAAAATCATGAAATAATAGCCAAAGATATAGATAAGAACCGTGCAGGGTTTATTAAAAAAGAAATAGAAAATACAGGAGCTACGTGTTATTTGGAATGTACTTTTTTTGAAAGTAATGATGGTAGTAGCATCATTAATCAAGGTGGGGTTTTATGCTTAACGAGTAGTAACACAGCTATTCCTAAATTTTATATTACCTCAATTTTAAATAAGGACGTTGCAATGGCAAGTGCCACAGAATTTGCAGGGAATTCGTACTTCTTACCTAATAAAACTGATTTAAAAGAAATATCTGTGAATGATTTTTATGAGAAATATATCAATCAGTATATTAAACATGTAGTAGAAAATGAAGATACAGATAAGTAGTAATATCCGTAACGATTATCCAAAAAAAGGATTGCTATTAAAGGGTGATTCTTTATGGTTATGGCTAAAAGAAATTCAGGGTTTAAACCTCACACTAGAGCAAATAAAAATTTATCCTATTTCTAGTTTGAAAGCCAATGAGTTATATGGTTGTTTTGTGTATACAGGTAATGTAAAGGTTACTAATGATTATAAAAACCACACCGTTTATCAATCTATACATGATTATATTTTTATACCAGAATATTCATCTATAAGTCCTAAAATAAGCGCTCAAGAATCTGAAAAAGTTTTTGAAACGCCACATATTTATCATCCAGATTTTGGATGGTTTGAATTGAATGAATCATTGGACCTTCAGGAACTAATATCACTACCTGCAGAGAAATCTATTTATACGTTTCAACCCAAAAGAGGGATAACTCTTAGCAGAGATATAAAGAGTTTTCAGGTTTATGTACAGTCAGAGGATGATATTTTAAAAAGCCTCGATTTAAAGTTAGAAAAAGACAAGGTTGAAGAGCTTTCTAAATTCGAAAAAAGCAAATTGCTTCTTTTTAGCAAATTTTTCTCTCACAGTAAAAGTAATGGCCAGTTTATGGTCGAAAAAAAGGGGTTTTTAACATGGTTAGATAAATTAAATTCGTCTAGTCCTAATGGTAATACAACAGCATCTAAATGGGAAAAAAACCTTCAAAAATTATTGTATAGAAATCAATTGGAGGCAGATAGGTTATTAGACCTTTTTAAGAGCAATCCATCAATGGCTTTAAACAATTCTATCCCGATTGATAGTATTGGTGCCTCCAGAGATAATGGAATGGCTTTATTCCAACCTGCTGGAGATAGAGAAATTCATGGAGACAATTTATTTGAACATTATGCTATTATCCTAATAGCAGTTTATGTTGTTTTGGGGGCTGTCTATTTAATATTTAAGTTGTTTTTGGGGGTTTCTTCGGGTAATTTAAAATCATTTGGTACGTCATTAACAATGCTTATTTGTATATTCTTTGCGACATGTATTTTTACACTTATTTTTAGTCGTCTATTTGGAGGACGGAGTAAAGGAAAAGGAGGAACAGCAAGTTTAGATGATGATCGATTAGAAAAACTGCGGGAGGAATATGAAAAAATGGCGCAAAATTTTGTCGCACAAAAAAACTACCATAAAGCAGCTGGTATTTATGTAAAGCTCTTGAAAGATTATTATAAAGCAGCTGAAGTATTAGCAGAAGGTGGCTATTACCAAGAAGCTGCAACTATTCATTTAAAATTTAGTAACAACAAACATTCTGCTGCCGAAAATTATGCAAAAGGGAAGTTTTACAAGGAGGCTATTAAACTTTACAAAGAATTAAATGAGCATGAAAAAGTTGGTGATTTATATTTAAAAACCAACCATAAAGTGGAGGCCGATAAGTATTTTAAATTAGTTATCAATGAGCATCATAAAAATAAAAAATACATACTTGCGTCTGTTATTTTAAAAGAAAAAATGGATGAGCATGAAAAAGCACAACAAACTTTGTTAGCTGGCTGGAGAGATAAAAAGGCTCCAGAATGTTTACTTAAATACTTTGGTAATATTGATACTATTCCTACCTTGAAAAAACACATTACTCAGGTGTATGAAAATGAAACTTCTATACATAACGGTGCAGTGTTTTTAAGGGTTTTAAAATCAGAGTTTAAACGCTTAGATGAGCTTAAAGAACACACCAAAGAAATAGCTTATGACATTATAGCTAAACGTGTAAAAAAGAATCCTAAAATAGTAAATGAATTGAAGTTTTTTAATCCGGAAGATAAACTTATATCAAAAGATGTATCGCATTTTATTAATAAGCAGTAATAGCTATTTAATTAGCGTCTTTAAACTTCTTGAAAAAAGCTTTAATTGAAAATCGCTCTTCTTTTTTAGTGCCATCTGCATAGCTAGTGGCTTCAATAACAGTTAAATTGTTTTCTAAGTGTTTTTTATACTCAGGCGAAGGTATGGAGGTAATTGAACTAGAAGAATAAATTTCAGGACTTAGGCCTTTTCTTTTGTATTTCTTAAAATTATAATTAATACTTGTAATCGTTGTTGTTCTATCAGTAAATAAAAGGGGGTTACATGCACCTTTTTCTAAAATAGTAACAATACTTAATATCTCACTATGTGTGTAGCCATAAAATGAAACCTTTCTGTTTTTATCTAAAAAGTCATATAGATCTTTGATGTTTATATCAAGGTTATGAAGGATTACCTGTTGTGTATTTTTATAAAAAATACCGCGACCTTTACTAATCAGACTTTTGTCATGTTTATCAATGTCATTGCTCTTTAACCTAACAAATAACTTTCTAGCTCTTTTGTTTATAATACCTAATAGATCACAAATAGCCTTTTCAAAAAAGGAATACTTATCTGTGTTTTTCAGTTTTTCTAAAAACTGATCTAATAGCTCTAGTTGAGTATTATACATTAATATTGAATTTTAATTGGTATTAGTTCGGGAGACGGGTTTCGAACCCGCGACCTCATGCGTGTGGGGCATGCGCTCTTCCAATTGAGCTACTCCCGATTATTATTATTATTATTATTATTGTTTTAAGAAAAGGTCGGACTCGAACCGACACCTCCAAATGTGCTTATGGCGCTCTTCCTATTAAGCTACTTTTACAAGAGATCGGGTTCAAACCAATGCTTCATGCGTGGTGGGCATGTGTTCTTTCAATTAAACTACTCTTGATATTGTAAATATAGTATTACCAATTTACTTCTTTAAAGTTTTTAAATAATTTTCCGAAAACAGGGGTTCCTTGTTCAGCAGCAACTATGGGTTGGTAAATACGCGATGCCCCATCTACACTATCTAAAGGGGGGACTTTACCCATCTCAAACAAACGCTTTCTTTTTTCTTCATTGGCTCCAGTAGAAATCCAACCTACATCTACGCTATTCATATAAATATTATCTTCTTTGAACTCCTGAGCAGAAGTACGTGTCATCATATTTAAAGCTGCCTTAGTCATATTGGTGTGCGGATGAAATTTTGTTTTATTACTATAACTAAATTGCCCTTCTACTGAAGTCACATTTATAATGCTTTTATGGGTAAAAGGCGATCGTATAAACCAGTCTTTTAAATTACTAATTAAATGATAAGGAGCAATTTGGTTTATTAAATTTACCTCAACCAACTCTCTTAAATCTATTTCCTCTAATGTCGAATTCCAACTGTTTTTATCTCTATAATCTATTGGTTGCCCAAATCTGTTTAAGGTCATTTCATTTCTAGCAACACCTCCTTCTAATAGCACTAAATCTTGATCACCTACAGAAGTTGTATTAGCTATTAATTTTTTATTTGTTATAGATTCCAATAAGGTGTCTTCATTTTTTATCAAAGGCTGGTAATATTCATCTGTATATTTAATAGTTTGCGCGGCGTTATTAATTAAAATATCTAAATGATTATACTCTTGCTTGTAAAACAGCACAAATGCATCTATCTGTTTTAAGTTTCTTAAATCAAGCCCATAAATAAATAATTGGTCTTTCCATTCATCTACATCTAGTTCCTTATTAAATTGTTTCCAAGCTAAAGCAGGAAAACGAGTCGTAACCATAACATTCGCTTTACTTCTTAAAAAGCGTAAAGCAGTAGCATAACCTACCTTAACACGCCCTCCGGTAATGATTACATTTTTATTGTTTAAATCGAGGTATACCTCTCTATTTACATAGTGTTCATTTGCACAAGTTGGACATAATCTATGGTAGAAAAAATGCGCTTCATTATATAAACTCAAACACGCGTAACATTTTTTATCTCTATTTAATTTATTTATTTGATTTTCAGGTGTGATTTTATTTTCATAATGCAAGGCTTCTTTAGCGATATGACTATTATTTAAAATAATTAAATCTTCTTGTTGATGTGTTGCCTTTAAATCACTTCGATTATTTTTCTTTACTTTTTTATAGATTTGAGTAAAAAGGGTTTTAAAACTTTGATTATCTGGATTATCCAATGGATCGTCCTTTAATGCATTTAATACTTTCATACAACTTTCCCATTCTTCTAGGGTAAACTTATTACTCATAGCTTTAATTATTTGATATAAATATATTCAGATTTATTAGATTTGAATATATAATCTATAATAATATGTCAACTATAAGAAACCGAGGCAAAGAAGGAAGTGACGATAAGCTATTTGGAGCTTTAAAAGTGCAACAACTGATAAAAGAAGCATTGCAGGATATGTCCTATTTGTTATCGAGAGCTTATGCTGAAAAATCAGCGGTACAATTGGTAGGTAATCGATACCGTTTAAATGTAAGACAACAAAAAGCAGTACAGGGAATGAGTGCTTCAGTAGCTCAAATAGAACAAAGAAGATTAAGTGAGTTATCTGTAAAAAAATTAGCAGAACAAGAAATACTGATAGACGGATTTAACCTGTTAATAGTATTGGAAAGTGCATTGTCAGGAGCTTATTTGTTTAAGGGAATGGATAGCTGTTATAGGGATCTTTCTGGAGTACATGGAAGTTATAAACGAGTTCAGCAAACAGAAAAAGCACTGTTACTAATTGGCAACTTTTTAAAATCATGTGATACAGGAAAAGTTACATGGGTATTTGATAAACCTGTTTCCAATAGTGGCCGATTAAAAACACAAGTGAGGGAATTGGCTGAAGTACATGGGTTTAATTGGAATGTGATATTAGATAATAATCCTGATAAACTACTAGCAGAAAGTGAAAGCATTGCAGTTAGTTCAGATGCTTGGATTTTAGATCGTTCCAAAAGATGGTTCAATTTAGCAGGATATTTAATTGAAAATAAAATTGACGCGACAACTATTATAGAAAGTTATTAAGTATAAACCAAAATAGGCTGTTTTTTATATTTCATGTCGCACTGAGCTTGTCGAAGTTTATTAATATATTAAGTGTTTCTACAGACTCAATATGAGAGGTTAATTCACTTTTTAGATGGCTTCCTTTTTCTTAATTTTGATAAATACAGAAAAACTACAATATATTGGAAACCATATTCAAAATTACGTATCAATTTTTAAAATATTTAGAAGCAATAACAGGTTTTACATATAGGGAGATAAATATCATTATTTGGTTCTTTATAATTCCGTTAGTGTGGTTATCATTATGGGATAAAATAAAAAACACGCACAAGTTTAAAATTATAGGAAGTGTTTTAATAGGTGTCACGTTGCTTTTAGTACCAAACTTTAATGGTTTTTCAAACCAACTATTTTCAATGTCTCAAGATTTTTTAAACGTATTTAATCCTTTAGGGAGTAATTATGTAAAATCTTCAGTAATTATATGTGTAGCAATTCCTTTGGTGATAACAGGAGTGCTAATAAAAAGGGCATATTTGAACAAATCAAATATAAAATAACAACTAGTAATTTAGTGAAGAAAGAATTGAGAGTAAGCTTTTTGGTATTTTAAAAATGAATTAATATAATTATGTATTTAAAAATAAGGAGAAACGATAACGAAAGGGTTAGTGTTTTAACAATACTTAGAATTTTCTCATCTTTTAATGAGCAGATTCCGCTTATTGAAATGGGGTTTATGGCTGATAAAAGTTTATTGGGTGAGGATCTAAATTTTCGCATTAAGGATGATGAGTCTCTAGAAATAATAAAGATTCATTTAAACAACATGAATGCTAATTTTATTGAAATTAGGGAGTAAAACTATTTAGAAAATAGTCGCTTTTTAGAATTTATTCAGTTCCAATTTGATCAATATTGTCATTATTCCCAATGTTTTTAGGGTTCCTTCCCCATTTATTTGGACCATCCCAGCTATTTTCAACTAGTAAAATGAATAACCAAATTCCACCTATAAAAGGAATAAATCTGACAAACCAATATGTCCCTGATTTATTTATATCATGTAATCGTCTAACAGTTACTGCTAAGTAAGGGATAATTATAAACAGAATATAGATCCCCAATAATGAAAAAGCGATATCTGAACCAGTTGTGTCACTTATAAAACTGGCTATGAAAGCAATGAGCCCTATGAAAATGATATTGAATAAAATAAACATCCAATATTCTTTTCTTCTTGCTCTTCCTGAAAAAATCGCATAATTTTTAATACAATGAATATACCAGTTCATCTTTACTATGTTTTGTGTTTTGTAAAAATAAAGAATGTTGTTCATTTAATTATTTTTTTAAAGAAAATAAATGTCAGATTTATTTAGATAAATAACAAATTAGCACTCGAATTTGGTGAATAGGAACATTTTACACCATATTTGCAATAGAATTATTAACAAAAAATAAAACGAAAACACCTATGACAATATTTTTAAACATAAAAAGGACGCTGAAAAGCTATTTTGATTGTAAGAAATAGGTTAATTTTCGAAAAGATATCTCTTTTAAAAGCGTCCAAACTAAAATTTGGACGCTTTTTTTATGACTTTTTTCGAGTACTATTTTACTGTTATAACATTTGAGCTTTAAATGCTAAATACAAGCACAACAATAAGTTGTGAATTTGTTTAATACCTGTAGGAATACGGGCGGGAATCCTATTGCTTAAAAACAACATAACACACTGGTAGTTAGTAAAATAAATATTAATTTTCTCTTGTGTAATTCAGAAATTGATTTGATCTTTGCACCGCAGACTACCGAATAAAACGGAGTAACTGGCAAAAAGTAAATTATTAATAAAACCATTTTAATTTTTAAATGGTTTGCAAACACCGAAGTACTATGACTTTATTTAATAGCTACCAATACATTTCACAAGGCCCAGGTGCTTTGTTTTGTATGCTTCGGGATTTCATTCGTAAATAATATTTCCATTATATATGAAAAAGAGTCCGAAGCTATAACGTTTCGGACTTTTTTCATTCTAGGTCTATCTTGA
>Ga0105354_1000348_pt1 | contig 28752 bp, 22 predicted proteins | sample GOMGulsemesocosm_FD_83658 | JGI IMG/M metagenome (GOLD analysis project Ga0105354, IMG submission 83658) | Methane-oxidizing microbial communities from mesocosms in the Gulf of Mexico - GOM9B Gulf of Mexico | ecosystem: Environmental > Aquatic > Marine > Cold seeps | place: USA: Gulf of America...
TAGAAGCCAGTCATCACACTGATGCGGAACAAAAATGGTTTTTTATGCGCCATGAAGTGGATGCCCAAACCATGCAGCTAAGTCTGTCAGAATTTAAGCAAGCGTTTCAGCCTATTGCCGATGAATTTCAGATGGAATGGTACGTTAATGATTCTACTGATCGCCCTAAAGTCGTTTTGATGGCTACCCGAGAATCCCATTGTTTGAACGATATTTTGCATCGTTGGCATACGGGTGAACTCGCGTGTGATTTAGTGGCTGTGATTGCAAACCATGAAGAATTAAGATCCATGGTTGAATGGTATAAAATCCCATTTCATTGCATTCCTGTACCAAAAGAAAACAAGCAAGATGCCTTTGTTAAGATTGAAAAATGTATCGATGATGCCAAGGCAGATACCATTGTCTTAGCGCGTTACATGCAGATTTTTCCTGAGTACCTATGTGAGAAGTATCGCCATCAAGTGATTAATATTCATCATAGCTTTTTACCTTCTTTTATTGGTGCTAAACCCTACCATCAAGCAGCAGTACGTGGTGTTAAGTTAATCGGAGCTACCTGTCACTATGTTACCGCTGACTTGGATGCTGGACCCATCATTGAGCAGGATGTGATACGTGTTCGCCACAGTCACAGTGCCCAAGATATGGTACGTTTAGGTAAGGATATTGAAAAATTAGTCCTGTCTCGAGGCGTGAGATATCACCTGGAAGACAGAGTGTTAGTACATGGCAATAAAACGGTCGTATTTGCTGACTAGTTGATTGTGCCGTGCTCTCTATGTTCATAGAGAGCACGGTTTATGTTAATGAGCACAACTGCCTCATAAGCCTTTAGCTGTTTAAGCGTCTCTGAATTCTCTTAATAATTCCTTTCATTTTAGTGTTGTATCAACACCTTATTGCGTCATAACACACTTATTGGACGCGACCTTTGTCCGAACTTCTTTGAAAAAAATCTGTCAAAGTTTTGTTTCTATGAATATTGACTATATTTATACGGACATTCAAAAAAAGTAACAGCGTAGGGGTTGCACCATGAAATTAAAACTCACACCTACTCAGAATTTATGTGTTGGATTTTTAGAGTCTGGATTTAAAGTTATTCAAGTTGATGAGCAGTATTTCTTTGTGAAGGGAGAGCGTCGTCAAAAAGTATTGCCTAAAACATTAGAGGCCTTAGTGAATCGTGGTGCGGTTCAATATGACGAGAATGGTGAGTATGAGCTGAGTGAGGCTTTTATTGAGCACAGGAAACAAATGCGTTCCCCTGTTCATATGAATCATACTCGGCACTGATAATACTTGTAGTGATTATGAAGATAAAATAAAAGCCATTATTTCAAATAAATAATGGCTTTTATCTTTACCTATCAATAGAGGTTATTGCACTTGTTCTGGCGCTTTAGTAAATAGACTACCGATTGCTTGGGTCAATTTAGGGCTGCGTTTATCACCTCTAAATAATGACCATAACGAGCCTCTCACCACAGGGGTGTGGCTTAGCTCTGATGCGATTTGAGAAAAAGCGACATAAGCATCATTGCGGTTGGCTAGGTTCTCCATACTTAATGACAAGAGCTCAGGGTCACTATTAAACCAAGACGGGCATTTAGCAACGATAGCGATAATAAGCTGAAGTTCATCGTCTGTTGCTTGATTATTAGCGGTGACTAATGACAGTTTGATTGACTGTAAAAGCTTAACCGAAGGTGTCGCCTTAGAAACAGATCGAATTAGGGCTGCTCTGAGCTCTGTATTGCTAGAGGTTGGGTAAATAGACTCAACGAAAGTCACATACTCAGCGTCTGGACGTTCATGTTCTAATGCCTTTGCTAACGCGACGGCAACGGGCTGAGGTGCAAATGCAATCGCCTTTTTAATGAGTGTTAGGTATTTAGGTAGATTTGCTCTAACGGCCAAATCAGCAATGCCTTGAAGACCGAGAGCCTGCCAAGAGGTATCTTCTTCGACAAGATCAGACTCTAAATATGAGATCAACTGATCAAAGTAAACCGAGCTGTCTTTTTTAAACTGTATTGACAGTGCTGCATGGAAACTTGCCATTCTCTCGTGATCAGGCTGAAAGGCATAAGGGTTGTCCTTAAGTGCATCACTGATGTCCGCGTCACCTTCTTTATTAAGAATCCTATCAACTATGGATTTAATCAGGTGATCGCGAGTTCCTAAATTGATACTGCCTTTTTCATCTATAGGTAAACGAATAAACCAAATGACAGGTTCAGCATCCGCATCTGCTTTTTTAGGGTGTAATAAGATTGCTAACCAAGCCTGCTGTTTGAATGCAAAAGGGTAGGGCTGCATTTTTTTATCGAATTGAATAACTTGAGCGGGTGTGATCTTGCTAATATGACGTCCAATGTCATAAAAAGTTGCTTTACAGTCAACGAGTTCAAAGAGGTCTGTAAGGGATTCAATGTTTTTCATTTACGCGAATGCTCTTAGGTAGTGTCAATGAGGTGTCGAGCCTGAATGACGATGCTTAATAGTATTTATGCAATATTACCTTCTTTTTGGAGAGAAATCAGGTTGGATAAACATCATAAATTAGCAGATCTATTACTTAACTTGGAAAAAGTAATGCGTCAGGTCAATGTTTGGGAAATGCCGGAACCAAGTCAGCAAGCTCTTGTTAGTCAGCAACCTTTTTGTATCGACAGCATGGGGTTTGATCAATGGCTAAAATTTGTCATGTTAGAAAAATTTAAAATCCTCTTGGCTCAAGGAAGTGCCTTACCCAGTACATCCAATATTGCCCCTATGGCTCAAGAATTTTATAAGACACAGAATAAGGTGGCTAAAAGCGCAATAGTGCAAGCATTGGAGGCTATCGATCTTTGCCTTAGTCAAGATTGATTGATTGCCTATGCATTTTAAAAATCAGGTAGTGAGTGATCTTGCATTTATCCTACAGGCGCCACTTATTTATCAGGATATGGCAATTTCGGAATTTTGGTTATCAGATTGGCGTATAAGGCTTAATATCTTGGATCAAGAACCTAAGCCATTAATAGACAAAATAAATCAGTGTAAATCCCATTTTTTGGGTAGTTATTTTGAAACGATTTTTTCGTTCGCTATTAATAACCTTTCTTCCTTTGATGTTATTTTTGAGCATAAGCAGCTCATTTCACCGGATCGTACATTGGGTGAAATTGATGCGCTTGTCCGTACTCAAGATGGCAAGCTACATCAGTTCGAAGTGGCGATAAAATTCTACCTTGAATCTAACCGTGAGTTAGGTCATTGGGTAGGACCAAATAAAAATGATAGTTTTATCAAAAAATATGATAGAGCGAAGAACCATCAACTCAAAGTATTAGCCTTACCCGAGGCGAGCGTGCTTATGAGTGATTATAATTTAAACGAGCCGATAAATGCACACCTGCTCATGTTTGGTATTCTCTATAATCAAATAGCCAAAAGTGATGATTTAACCTTATTTCAACATCAACCTATGACCTTTTTAGCGGTAAAAGAAGAAAAAATTAACCAAGCTGCTAAAACGGGTTTTTGGATAAATGAAGATAACCTAATTTGGTTGAAAGACGATTTTATTTCGGCTCAAGAGTTATTCAAACCCCATTGGATATCTGATCCAGTAGAACAAGAAGTTAGCACTCAAAAGAGCCTTCACTTTAGCGCATGGCAAGACGATATTAAAGAAAAATTCAAACAGGACAACAGGCCTAGACATTTTGTAATTAAATGGAAAAAAAGTGGTTTTGATAGCCATTACACTCGTTTGTTTGTGGTACCTAGCCTCTGGTGACTCTTGTAAAGGTGCGGTGTTTAGTGCATAAATAGCGGCTGATTTTTAAGTTGTTAAGTTGATGTCAAAAAATAATGCAGAGCTAAAGGAGTTAGCCAAAATTCCCGAATGGGTAGTAGACGTCGATCATGCCAGTGTCGCTTGGTGTAACCAGGTAGCATGCGGGCTATTTGTCGAGTCTAGTAATAAAAAAGAGCAGGATTTACCTGCTATTTCAGTGTCTCTACAGCGTAGGCTCGCTAAATTTTTGTGGTCCCTAGAAAAAGGACCCACTCGCCCTGTTACTTGGACTTTTCAGTGTGTTCAAGGGCAATATTATGATTGCAAAGGGTCAGTGATTTCGCTTGGACCCCAAACCTATGGCGTTAAGGTCTCTGCGATCAAAAGGCAATCATTATTTCGAACGCAGACCTCACTTAAAGAGGAGAAGTCAGCGCTAAAAAATGCCTTATTCGCAACCTCAATCACACCTAAAAACCACCACGTAAAGCGCTCTGTTACAGCAACTACTAAAGTGCAGGAGACAGAGCAAGATACCTCATTTAACTTGCCTATATCCGAATTCTCTCAGTTATCCTTGGCGGTTTTTGATGATGAACTGAATCTCGTTGAGGCCAGCCTTTTATTTAAAGATACTTTTATAGGTATTGGGAGCTTAAAGGATATCTTTGCGCTTAAATCAGACCTAAATAAAGTCTTGAGATTTTTAGCATCCCCTGATGCATTTAAAATAAATGGCAGCGCGCAAAACTGGGCGTTAAGGCTCTCGACTAGCCAAGGCATTCGTTGGCATCAGTTAGAGCTGCATTATGATATTAAACAGACTAAATATTGTCTCTCCTTAAGCGATATACATGCCTTAAGAGAGCATGAAAATTCGCTTTTTAAACTTATAAATTATGATTCTTTAACCGGTTTACCCAATCGACACCGACTCTATCAAGAGCTCGATCTCATCCTTAATGCATCGCGTAATAATGGGTCTGAGTTTGGTGTGTTTTATTTAGATTTAGATGGATTCAAAGTCGTAAATGATAGTTTTGGTCATAGGGTTGGTGATGAACTTATTGTACAGGTTGCTAAGCGACTAGCGAGCGCCTTACCTAAGGGAATCAGGCTATTTCGTCTTGGTGGTGATGAATTTGCGTTATTGCATGAGAATGTAAGTGGTATTATTGAGCTTGAAATTATGGCTCAGCACCTGATGCAGGTTGCGTGTGCGGCTTATCCTGTTGCTGAAATGGAAATGCTCATCACCGCCAGTATTGGTATTGCCCATTATCCTTCCCATGGCCAGGATGTGGATACCATACTAAAGCGTGCTGATGTGGCTATGTATAAAGCGAAAGCCATTGGTCATAATTCCTATAAGGTCTATGACAGTAATATGTCCCAATCTCTGAATGCTTATATGACATTGGGAGGTGGGCTGCGTCGTGCCATTGAAAATCAAGAATTTGAACTCTACTATCAGCCAAAGGTTCGATTATCAGATCAGTTTACTGTCGGTGCAGAGGCACTCATTCGCTGGCAGCATCCTGAGCTTGGTATGATCTCACCTGATAGGTTTATTCCAATCGCGGAAGAAACGGGTTTAATCTTACCCTTGGGAGAGTGGGTGATTCGCACGGCTTGTCAACAGCTACAGAAATGGCGCGAACAAGGTCATCCAGAAATTAGTTTGTCGGTTAATTTATCAGGTCGACAATTTATGCAGACAGATCTTGTTAATATGGTGCAGCAAGTTCTAAAAGAAACGGGTGTAAACCCTAAAAACCTTGAACTTGAATTAACTGAAAGTATGCTGATGGCCGATGCAGATCAAACTATTGAGAAGCTGCACAGCTTTAGAGCTTTAGGTTTATCACTTTCAATTGATGATTTTGGAACGGGCTACTCTTCATTAGCTTATTTGAAAAAATTCCCCATTCAAACGCTTAAAATTGATCGCTCATTTGTCCGTGATTTGGGCAGTAATTCTGATGATAATGCCATTGTCAAAGCCACCATAGCAATGGCGTCAAGCCTGAACTTGAAAGTGATCGCAGAAGGTGTTGAAAACAACTCTCAGCTTAATGTACTTAAGGGTTATAACTGTGAGGAAGTGCAAGGCTTCTTCTTTGCTAGGCCCATGTCTAGTAAAGACTTCTCTTTGTATATGAAGAATGAAGCAAGCAACACATCGAATTCGTTAAGGGTGATGTAATTACGCCTAGCAGGGTATTTTACGGGTTTAAGTGCCTTGCAGGTTTAAATGATGTTCACATTAATAGCTATCTGAAGTTATAAAGCCTTGCTCTAATAATAGTATCAAGTATGCGCAAAGGTTATTTTTCTTGTGTCCTAATCCACATCTGCCTAGACTAGCCAGATATTTTTTTATGGATCCAATATTACAGTGCTAAACGACCTGTTATGCCCACTAGATGGTGACCCCTTAAGCCTGAAAGACGCGTCTTTAATCTGTCAAAACGGTCACAGTTTTGATTTAGCAAAAACAGGTTATGCAAACCTATTACCTGTTCAAAATAAAAAGTCGAAAGACCCTGGTGATAGTAAAGCCATGGTAGCCTCACGCCAGTCGTTTTTGAATAGCCAAGCTTATCAAGCGATTGCAGTTAAATTAGATGAGATTATTAAACAGCAATTAAACTTAGCGCCAGAAAGTACTAACGAATTACGATTGTTAGATGCGGGTTGTGGCGAGGGTTATTACTTATCTCACTTAGAAATGAATAAAAATTACGACTTGATCTCAAGTGTGGGTTTAGATATTTCAAAGTGGGCAATCACTGCGGCAAGTAAACGCAGTAAATCATTGTCTTGGTTGGTTGCCTCTAATGCACACCTGCCTATGCCAGAAAATCGCTTTGATGCTATTTTGTGTCTATTTGGTTTCCCTGTATGGTCTGAGTTCGAGCGAGTGTTATCAGAACAAGGTTTTATCATAATAGCCAACTCAGGTGCGGATCATCTCATTGAGTTAAGGCAAGTTCTTTATCCTGAAATACGGCCTTATAAAGCGCCTAATTATGCCGATATTAAGGGGCTAGAACTGGTATCAACACAATCGTTACGTTTTAATTTTGAGGTCAATACAAATCAAGAGCTAATGAACTTATTAGCCATGACCCCTCATATGCATAAAGCACCCTACGCAGGCCTTAAAGCTGTAGAAGCATTAACTCAATTATCGTTAACCGCAGATGTCACCTTTAGTATCTTGCAAAAGAGTGAGATGGATGAGGTTTTGGGAGAACAGAATTTATGTCTAAGCTAGATGACTTATTTATTAAAAATAGAGAATGGGCGGAATCGATCACGCGTGAACAGCCTGATTTTTTTGAGACCTTGTCAAAACAGCAAAAACCCGATTATTTATGGATAGGTTGTGCTGATAGTCGAGTCCCTGCCAATGAAATTGTGAACCTTATGCCGGGTGAAGTATTTGTTCACCGTAATATTGCCAATGTGGTGGTTCACAGTGACTTGAATTGCCTGTCGGTCATTCAATTTGCCGTTGACGTGTTAAAAGTTAAGCACATCATGGTTGTGGGACATTATGGCTGTGGTGGTATTCATGCAGCATTAGGAACGGAAGAGCATGGTTTGATTGATAACTGGCTTCGTCATATTAAAGATGTATACCGATTCCATAAAGAAGAGTTGGATGCCGAAACAGATGAAAAGCGTAAATTCGATCTTTTATGTGAACTTAATGTGATTGAGCAGGTAACGAATGTTTGTCAAACTAGCATAGTGCAAAATGCATGGCGCAGAGGGCAGGAGTTACATGTTCACGGCTGGGTATATGGTATCGATAACGGCTTAATTAAAGATCTAGACGTAACGGTTTCAAGCGAATAGAAACCGCACTGTAGCTCTAAAAAAGCCAAGCGATCTAATGAAAGATTGGCTTGGCTTTTCGTTTTAAAGTTACCAATAATGCGTTATTAATTACTTTCTGCAATCACTTGTGCGCAGGCAGAAATGGTTTTGCGCATCCACATATGGCCTGGATCATGTTGCAATAAAGGACTCCACAGCATTTTAAGTTCAACTGGTGGGATTTCGAAGGGTGTGGGTAATACAACAATGTCACAGTTGTCTGCTAACAGTCGAGTCGCGAGTAAGGGTAAAGTAGCGACTAAACCGAGTTGTTCTGTTGCACGCATAGCGACATTATAGTTACGAGTGAACAGGCGGATGTTACGTTTTTGTCCCATATCAGCCAAGGTTGAATCAACCCAGCCAAGCTTTTGAACCTCGTCGGGTTGCACGCCAACACCCACACCAAAGCCTGTTTTACTGACCCAAACATGTTGTGATTTCAGGTAAGTATCAAGGCTAGGGTTTTTAGCTAATTCACTGTCTTTATGTGCAATGCAGGCAAAGCGGTCTACCCAGACTGATTTTTGATGAAATGATTGTGGCAAGGTTTCAAAGCGATTAATGATTAGGTCAACTTTACCTTTTTCAACATCATGGAAGCTGACATCACTTGGATTCATTACATCCAGAATAACATTAGGGGCATCTTTTTGAAGGCGAGCCATAAGTGGTGGAATTAGGGTTGCTTCGGCATAATCACTGGCCATAATGCGGAATACGCGAGAGCTTGAATTTGCATCAAAACTTTGTCCAAGATGAAGAACTTCATCCACAGATTGTAAGATGAGGCTGACTCTCGGTTGGAGTTGAATTGCCAGTGCTGTTGGCATCATGCCATCACTGGTTCTGACCAAGAGAGGGTCGTGAAATAAATCTCTTAATCGACGCAGACCATTACTCATGGCGGGCTGGGTAATACCTAGTTGGTTCGCTGCGTGAGTAACATTTTGTTCACGAAGTAGAGAGTCTAAGTAACGAAGTAAATTTAAATCCACTTTATCTAACTGCATATCAAACTCTCATCACAAATGTGCTCTGAATCATACTGTATTTAGGGGCTAATGAAAAATCTCAATAGCCTATTTCTACTGTATTTGTGATATTAAAGTATTTAGACATTGGTCTAAAATCACCTTATAAATCAAGCTACAGAGAGGTTAGTGTCTGGCGCTCTCTGTTAGCTTGAACGAGGTGGCAGTGCTCGTTTTAATAGTGTGATAGATTAAATGTTAAGCATTAAAGTAAGCCGAGTACTTCGTAGCAGGCCCCCATGGTGTGGTAATCGGTTTTACCCGCAGGGCTTTTGCAATCATCCATTGCTTGGTTATCCTGAGTTAAAATTCGAAACCAGGCGCCAAAATCATGATCGACCATATGCTCCCAGGAGTATTGCCAGATGGTGTTGTAAATATGCCAGTACTTTTCGACTTGGGTTGTTTTCGCTAACCAAGCTGCTGCCGCAAAACTTTCAGCCTGTACCCAGAAGTATTTATCCCCATCGCAAACTTGGTCATCGGGACCATAACCATAGACCAAGCCTTGATGCGTCTCATCCCAGGCTTTTTGCCAAGCAAGGTCAAACAAATTTTTCGCAGTGTCGACTAACCAAGCTTGTGGTGCTCTGTGGTTGATCATTAGGAGTAATTTACACCATTCAGTTTGATGGCCTGGCTGGAATCCCCAAGGGCGGAACAGGTTTTTAGGGTCATCAAGATTATATTGCCAATCAATGTTCCAATTAACATCATAATGTTCCCAAATCTGACCATGGGAAAGGTTGGCTTGGCGCTGGCAAATGTTCTTAGCAAGGCATTCTGCTCGCTCCAAGTAGCGTGTCTCTTGGGTTGCGTTAAATGCGGCTAACATGGCTTCACAGCTATGCATGTTGGCATTTTGTCCTCGATAGTCGGACACCTTTTCCCAGTTATCTGAGATTTCGTCTTTATAAAGTTGAAACTCAGCATCCCAAAAATGTTCTTCCATTAGGTCGAACGTTTGCGCTATCCAGTCTCGTGCTTCTTCGACACCGGATTCTAGTGCTTGTGCATAGGCTAAAACGACAAAGGCTAAGCCGTAACAATGATTAGTATTGTCTAGGTTGGTATCGCCTTTTAATAGCCAAGTGTAGCCGCCATCCGATTTTTTATGGCGTTCACGCAAATAGCTGAGACCATGTAACATGGCTTCCAAATATTCTGGATTTTGGGTGGCTTGAAAAGCCTTAGCATAGTTAAAGATGAAGCGAGTACTGCTTACAAGGTGGCGCGTAGAACGATCATAGACATCACCATTATCTTTGAAAAAATGAAAGAAACCACCTTCAGCATCGATGCACCTTGGATGATAAAAGGCCATGGTCTTTTCGATGTGTTGAGTCAGAAATGCAGGGCTTTGAAAGTCAGGATTAGCAGTCATAAAGGCGAAACTCACTGAATAATAGAAGAACAGCTAACAAGAGTAATGCATTTATTAATTAAATCAATTAGATTTAATTAATATAATTCAGTATTTTCAACACATTATTTAAATAATCTTTTAATAGCGCGATATGCCTCTAAAGCAAGGTCAGACAGTTAATGAAACACTCAGGTAGTACTTCTGAACAGAGCCGCCTTTATAACGAACGTATCATTTTACAGGCTGTACGCGAACAGCCTGGTATATCGCGAGCCCAAATTGCGGAGCTCGCAGGCTTAAGCGCACAAACAATTTCAGTTATAAGTTCGTATCTCATTGAGCAAGAGTTGCTGTGCATTACCGGCAAGGTGAAAGGCAAACGGGGCCAACCATCGATCAAATTAGAAATTAATGCGAAAGGAGCTTATGGCTTAGGGATAAACATTGATCGGGATCACATTAGCGCCGCACTCGTTGATTTTAATGGTAAGTGTTTACTATTACGGCAATGTGATGTGCACTTTCCAACTGAAACAGAAGCCAAACAAATTGCACTGGGCTTAATTGAAGAGGTTAGAGAAACCCTTGGCGATGCTTGGTATAAAGTGCAGGGGATAGGGCTGACTATGCCAGACTACATGGCAGAATGGTTAGAAACCTTGGTGCTCAAAGCCGATGAGGTCTTGGATCTTATGCATTTGAAAAATGCCATGGAATATTGGTCATCAGACGATTTCAGGCTTTGGTTAGCCAGACATACAGAAAAGATTGTTATTTGTGAAAATGATGCAAATGCGTCTGCCATCAACGAATTGTTATTGAGTGGCGGTGAAATTTCAGCGCAAGACTTCTTTTATATCTTTATCGGCGCTGCTTGTGGTGGCGGTATTGTTTCTAAAGGCGAGTGTGTGAGAGGCGCGAGTGGTAAAGCGGGAAACTTTGGTTTAATCCCCACTGCAAAGGGGGTGTTAGGTGATTGGATTCTTGAGGCTCTTTCAAGCGTTTCTTTAAGGCGTTTTCTGGAGCAGAATAAACAGCAGTTTCCAGTGTTAGAGTCTGATTGGCAAAGTCCTGAAATGGAAAAATGGCTGACACTTTGGAGCCAGCAAGTCGCTCTGGAAATCACCCCTGCGTTATTGAGCATTATTGCGATTCAAGACCCGAAACGAATCCTACTAGGCGGGCGCTTACCTAATCCTGTGTTGGTTATTTTAATCAAGGTGTTAACGCAATCCATTCAAGGCAATGCCCCTAAGGTTTTATTATTACCAACAATTGAAATTGCCGTCACTGGCATGACCTCAAGCATAGTAGGAGCGGCAATTTTACCCCTGTATCAAACCTTTTCACCTTATCAATCATTGTTGCTGGTGGCAGATAACAAAGTGAAGCAACAGGCATTAAATTCAGTGAACGAGTCGCCCTCATCATGATTCTAGAAATACATTGTCACGATAGAATTGGTATGGCAACCGAAGTGTTAGATCTTTTTATTCCCTATGATATTGATATGAAAGGGATTGAAGTAGATCGTCAGCATGAAAGGATGTACTGTGCTTTTGCTGATATTGGCTTTGAAAACCTGCAAAAATTGATGGCTGAAATACGTCGAATTGATGGGGTGATTGGCGTCAAAACGGCCCTCTTTTCGCCTTCTCAAAGGGTACATAATGCCCTGTATACGCTGTTAAAAACCCTCTCTGATGGGGTTGTATCCCTCGACTTGTCTGGTTATATCATGATGGCAAATCAAACCGCTATTGACGATTTACAACTGGGAGATCAGTCCATTGGCCAACCCTTAAGCCAGTTTCTTAAAGGGGCGCATTTTAGCCGAGAGTATTTTTCTAGTGCTAATTTAACCAAGTTAAAGCGCTTCCAAAGTAAGCGCGTTAGGGTCGCGGGTAAAACCTTATTGCTAGAAATGCTGCCTATTTATGTGCCGGGTGAGGAAGAGGGGGAGTCCGTTAGGGCGGGTACAGTGGTGCAGATAAAGTCTGAAACCCGTTTAGGGGTTCAGGCACAAAAGTTACGTCATGCAGCAACACAAGATATCGCTCTCGATCAGGTTGTCGCCAAGAGCCCTCTTATGCAAACCATGGTACGTCATTTGGCCGCTTTTTTACCGCTGAAGGCTCCTTTGTTTTTGTCGGGTGAAGCCGGTTCTGGTAAACAGGATTTGGTTAATGCCATGTTTCAAAGTTGGCAAGGTTTGAATGGTTTGAGCCAAGGTAAAGTAAAAACCATTAGTGGGAATAAATTAACGCTTAAGCACCTCTCGCTAACTCAAAAGCCCCAATGGTGGATAATCAGTGAGCCCCAATGGATTGGTCCCGAGATGCAACAAGCGGTATTGGCGTACCTTGATCAATTAAGCGATGCGAGTTTTACCCATAATCGTCTTGTTTTTGTGTGTTCCTTATCGCTGGAGGCACTGGCTGAGCAGCATCCCACTCAGCAGGCTTTTTTGTATCGCCTTGCTCAATTAAGCTTAACTTTGCCTCCCTTGAGGTTGCGCAAACAGGATCTGTCAGAATTAACCCACCATTATTGCCAGTTAGCCTGCTTAGACTTAAATAAACCCCTATTGAAAGTGAGTCGAGCCGCCTTCAGTAAACTGGCGATGCATAGCTGGCCTGGAAATTTAACCGAGCTTAGGCATGTGTGTTATCAAGCTTGCCTATTAACCTCAAAAAACACAATCGAATTAGCCGATATCTATTTAACCAAGCATGCAGAGCCTGCTGCGCAGGAGGTCTCTGTCGATCTAGTTGATGGTTCCTTAGATAAAACCCTGAAGCAGTTTGAGGCAAAGCTGCTTGCCAAGTTATTTCCCGAATATCCAAGTAGTCGTTTGTTAGCTGAAAAAGTAGGCCTTAGTCATAGTGCGGTGGCTAATAAATTACGCGAGTACGGTATTAATAATAAAGAGACTAACAAGAAAATATCTTGATAGTCTGATTAGAAGAATAGATCTAATAAAGGAGCATCATGTGTCACAAGAAAATCAAGAGCGGGATGACTTAGAAAAGTTTCAAGCATTCTCTGGGCCCGCCTTAGAATGGGCAAGGTACTTCGCCTCATTAATTGGGGCTCAATATAGTTTTCCCTTTGGACCCGATGCCATGGTTTATAAGGTGGCAGGTAAGATGTTTGGTTTGATCTATCAAAAAGATGAGGTATTAAGGCTAAATTTGAAGTGTGACCCTGAGCATGCACAAGAACTAAGGCATATCTTTAGTAGTGTGATTCCCGGCTACCATATGAATAAAAAACACTGGAATACTGTGTTGCTAAACGGTGAGTTGCCTAAAGGCGAAATCGAAAGGCAAATAGATCATTCTTATCAGCTTGTTGTTAATAAGTTGCCTAAAAAACAACGGGTTCTCTTGACCCAAGATCGTGGAAGAATTGATTAGGTGGAATCTTTAATTAGATTAAAAAATGTACTTAATGCTAAGGAGGGCGTCTAGGTTATTAGATGACTTTCAGGTAAGAGTACTAATTCAATCAAGTGTATCAATCAAGGTGCCCAATTAGACTTAAGGATTTAAGCCTAACTGGAGATTTTGTGGTTTAACGTTAACGCTGTTTATGATTTTGTTGATAACTAGGCTGAATAGTGAATTGACCTTCTTAGTAAACTCATAAAATGTATTGGCGCTATTTTGGCTCTCTGCATCAAAGCCCCATTTTGCTAATAGTGCTTCGTATTCTTGTTGTGAATCCATCATGTGTTCCTCTTTAAAATGTTGTTTTGTTGTTTAATTACTACAAAACCTATGTTAAAGCCCTCTAGCTAAGGAAACAAACGATGCTTTTTCACCAAATAGGTTAGAATAATTCATCTATCTACATTTTAGATTCCAATGTTACGCATGCCTTACTTTCTTTTATTCATGATTTGAGCCTGCCTTCTTATCTCATTTACGCTCAGAGGCGTAAAGTAAGCGTATTAAAAAGCGGTCAGGCAAAGTTAATAAAAAATACAGGTATAAAGCGCGAAATGGCATATTTGTTGGCGCTTTTATTTAGGGAAGCTGCGAATAAATTCTCCCGCCTCAGCGTGTGGATAAAAGACTTAAAATTTAAGGCGAGGAACGCAACTTAATAGTGATTCTATTGATCAGCTCCTCAACTTAGAGATAAGGTTTTTAGGCTACGCCTTTAGGTCTCAGAAAAATGTCACCCTATGTTGTCCTTTCTAGAAGGTACCTCAGACCTCAAACAATAATCACATCAAAGTGACACCTTGTTTGACGTTTTTCTGATAAGACTGAGAAGAGGTTGCTTAATCGCAGGTTCCCTAGTTAAGTGTTAGAGCATTTTTATTTTTAGCTCCGATGGGGGCATTTCGTGTAAATCTTCTACATAATAACTTTCGCTGTTTGCTCCCTGCCACCACTGTTTCCAAGGATAAGGTAAATCAGCTTCGGTGTTTAATTCACCGTCTTTAAGGTTGGGTATCATAACGCCCAAGGAGATGCTAAGGCTGTAATTGGTTCTACGTTTGATCATATTAGCACTGAGTTTTCGAGGGTCATCTAGCCCTAGGCTGCCCACTAATTCAAAAAAGCTGTCCAAAGTATTTCGCTGAAAGTTCATGACGCGTTTCGCTTTGGCTTCGATATCGATGGCTTTACCACGTGTCGGGTCTTGAGTTGCGATGCCGGTCGGACACAGATTAGTATTGCAGGCTTGGCTCTGAATACAGCCTATTGCTAACATCATAGTACGTGCCGCATTAACGACATCAGCACCGGCAGCAATTTTGCTTAATAAATCAAAGCTTGATGCCGTTTTTCCTGAGGCGATAATACGGATGTTTTTACGGATACCACTCCCGATTAGCATGCTATTAACCAGGTATACTGCATCTAGGCAGGTCATGCCTAGGCGGTTGGTGAATTCTACGGGCGCGGCACCTGTGCCGCCCTCAGCACCGTCTACTGTAATAAAGTCAGGGTAAATATCTTTCTCAAGCATTGCCTTACAAATACCTAAAAACTCAGCGGGGTTACCAAGGCACAATTTAAAACCTATCGGCTTGCCCTTGCTTAAATTACGCAGTGTTTGAATAAATTCTAACAGGGCTTTAGGGGAGTGGCATTCGGGGTGTATTGCAGGTGAAACACAATCTTTATCTTTTGCGACACCACGCACGCGGGCTATTTCATTTGTAATCTTGGCTTTGGGTAATACACCACCATGGCCGGGTTTAGCACCTTGAGAGAGTTTTATTTCAATCATTTTTATTGCTTTGAGGTTTGCCGTTTTGGCGAAACTGTCAGGGCAGAAATCCCCCTTTTGGGTACGACAGCCAAATAGTCCGGACCCTATCTGCCAAACAATGTCACCACCATGTTTTAAATGATAAGGGCTAACGCTTCCTTCCCCTGTGTTGTGACTGAATTGACCTTTTTTTGCGCCTAAATTGAGGGCCTCGATTGCTTGGCTACTTAACGCGCCAAAGCTCATGGCCGAAATGTTGAGGTAAGCTGCACGATAGGGCTGTAAGCAGTCAGGTCCACCAATGAGGACTCTTTTATGTTCTTCATTCACTTTTTTAGGTGAGAGGGAGTGCCAGAGGCTTAGGTAATTCTCTTCTAATAAATCCCTTTGCGTACCAAATGCTATGGTGTCACGAACATTTTTAGATCTACGATATACAAGGCTTCTTTGTTCACGGTTAAAGGGGAGCTCCTCGGTTTCACTGGCAACAAAGTATTGATGAATCTCTTTACGAAAATGCTCTAAAAAATAACGTATGTATGCGCTGACAGGGTATAGACGATTTAAACTGTGCGGGCTAAAGAAAATATCATAGGCACCAATGACGCTATAGACTAATGTCAATAAGAGGCATACAAGAGATAAGTTGGAGCCTGTGGTATTGAACCAAGTTAGGGTCAGCGTATTTCCTAGTATGGCAATGAGCCAATAGCAGGTTTGCATTAGAGTCATAATTATTTCTCACGCCTATAAGTTTAATTAGGTTCAAATGAGTATATGTGCAGATTCCGAGGATGTGGTGAAGTTTCAATGGATTTTTTGAATCAAAATAAGAAATTAATGCAAAGTAGTAAAAAAATATCCGGTGTATTTATGGAGTCGAAAAAGTCATAAATTGAGCTATTAGTCAGGGTAATAGTGGAGAAATTCATCATAACTGCATACTTTCACCGTTAAATGCAGCTAGGAAATGCTTTATATGGCTGATAGGTTGGACTTAGGGAAGGTATAGAGTGTATTTGAATTAAAATAATAGGCATGAATTTTTTATTCAGCCCATTAATTACAGGCATTTATCTTGATGCAGAAGGGTAGTGATGAATTTGTTAACGACCAAGCAAGTAGTGTTACGTATCTTAATGATTATCTTCTTTGTGGAATTGATAATCATGTTTATTTTACAAATAATCCCTCACACTTTTCACTCCTATGTAGAGTCATCACTTGATGCTTTTTTATTGACCATGTTCTCACTCGCACCCATTTATTACTGGGTGATTAAACCCTTTGTCGATGCGAGAGAAGAGGCGATGAATGACATTAAAAAATTGGCATTAACAGACCCCTTAACCCAGCTGGGTAATCGTCGTTATTTTCTTAATCACATGGAGAAAGTGATTTCGAGCAATGGTCGTTATGAGGAGCAGGCCGCCATTTTATTAATTGACCTTGATGGTTTTAAAAAGGTGAATGATACCTATGGCCACGAAGCCGGTGATGCGCTGTTAGTTGAGGTTGCATCAAGAATGCAGGCTCTCATTCGCTATGAAGATGTGGTTGCCCGTTTAGGGGGGGATGAATTCGTTATTTTACTGCAGCGTATGTATGGCAATAGTATGACTAACCGTGAAATAGTGCAGCAGATAGGCATAGAGTTAATCGGCATTATTAATCAACCTTTTCATTTTAAAGGTCAGGTTTTAAGGGTTGGGGGCAGTATTGGTGTGCGTTTACTCGGGGGCGATGACAAAGATGTTGATGGTTTAATTCGCGATGCAGATGTGGCTATGTACGAAGCAAAAAAACGAAAAATACCTAAGGTTGTCTTTTCTTAATAGCCACTAACGTTCATCATGAGAGTGCTATAAAGTGACACTTATTAGTGATTTGACGGGTACTGGGTAAGGCATTTTATTCAAGCATAAAAAAAACCGATCAACGGGGAGTTTGATCGGTTTTTGCATTTCACAAGATCATTATAACGATTACATTTCACGATTTACTTGCTTTTGCTTTATTACGATTAAAAAGATTAAAACATAATTTTTTTTAATAACAGGAAAACTTAATCTCTGTAATATTTAGATTCTTGTCTTTGTTGTTTTTGCGCCAGCTTTTTGCGGCGTATCTCTTCTTCGGTCTCGATACGAATTGGCTTTAAAGACTTTACGTGTGCTTGTTGACCAAGATTATTTGCCAACACGAATATTGCCAAGCAAACTGCTGAAAACATCATAAATTCGATCATATTGGCGTACTCCAGTTTCTTTAACTTTCTTTTACTATGATTGAATCATGGATTAAAAGGTTCAATAGGTAAAGTAAGAAAATTATGTTTTAAGTAATTTTTCTATGTTTCATGTCAGTGTATATGGAGCTTTCCTTCACGATTACAAGTCGTCTATTAAAAATAAGCGGTCTAATCTTTCATATTCTTAAGGCGCTTACTCAGTGCTGGTTGTGACACACCTAACATTCGCGCGGCAAGAGATTGATTGCCCTGCGCTCTATCCATTGCCTCAGTTACCAGTTGTTCTGCCATTTGGGTGAGCGTTGGGATTGGCATGCTGGGGTGAAAGGTGACGCTCTCACCGTTTGTTAGATTAATATTTTCCTTATCGAATAGATGCGTGAAGCTGGAGGTGTCCAACGATTCACTATGGCTGCGACTAACCGCATCATACACCAGTGCTTTCAATTCCCTTGCATTACCTGGGAAGGAGTAGCTGCTTAATAAAATGGGTAAGCTTTTAGGGATTTGCGGGTAACTTTTATCAAGCTCATCACAGGCTAATTTGACAAAGTGATCAATCAAAATGGGTAAATCGGACAACCTCTCTCTAAGGGGAGGGATTTTAACTTGATGGGTCTTTAGCCTGAAAAATAAATCTTTTCTGAACTTGCCTTCATCTTGTCTAAGGGCTAAGTCTTGGTGTGTTGCTACTATCACCCGAGCTTGAATGCGTTTGGGTTTGTCGCTGCCTAAGGGATAGTATTCGCCTTCTTGAAGCAGACGTAATAATTTAACTTGAGACGCTAGGCTTAAATCGCCAATCTCATCAAGGAAGAGAGTACCGCCCGCCGCTTTTTCGACTAGACCGGGTCTCTCCTTATCCGCCCCTGTAAAGGCGCCTCGGCTATGGCCAAACAAGGTGTCTGCAAAAATATCATCATCCAAGCCTGCGACATTAACCGTGACTAATTCGCCTTTTCGTGAGCTTAAAGAGTGAGCGAGATTAGCAAACAGCTCTTTACCTACACCGCTTTCACCACAAATTAAAATGGGTTGATTGGTTCTTGCTATCGATTCTAAGTACTTAAAAACAGACCACATTGATGATGCTGAGGTAATGATAGAGTCAAATAATTCAGGCTTTTGTAGCTCGGTGGTAAGCATTTGGCGTCTTAGTATTTGGTTTTCAATGCTTAACTCTTGGGTGCGTATTGCTCTTTTTATACCTTCAATTATTTGGCTTTGTTCTGTTGTTTTAACAAAGTAATCAAAAGCGCCCTGTTTTACACAATCGACAGCGGCTTCAACTTGATTGAGACCACTGATGATAATAACGCAAACATCCGGGTATTCTTCTTTAAACCAAGAGAGTAAATCACGACCGGATAGCCCTGGCATGGTCAAGTCTAAAAGTACCAGACCTGCGTTTAGTTTTTTCATCAGCTCAGGGACGCTTCTGGGTTCAGAGCAGGTATGAATATGCGTAATGTCATTACGTTCAAGGGTCAGTGACATGCTTCTTAAAAAGGACGTCTCATCATCAATTAAAAGCACAGGGAATTGCGGATATAAAGTTGAATCTGACATAGTGCGATTACTTCTTAATGTCTAAAGGAGGTTATTAATAAGTTTGCAAGTTAAGAACGTATATTACGCTTTTTATGGCTTAACTTATGGTTAAGTAGATCTGTATATTTACTTCATCTTAGTCGGCTTTTTTTCTCTTGTTAACAGGCTACTTAAGGAAGGTAACAAGGTAGGCTAATGGTCACGCTTGTTCCTAATAGTTTGACTGAATCAAAGGTCATGTTGCCCTCATGGGCCTGTACTATGCTGGCTGAGACAGACAATCCTAAGCCCGTTCCGCCTAGTTCACGTTTAGTAGTAAAAAAGGGATCCGTTAAGCGAGGTAGTAAGTCTTCATCTATGCCGCGGCCTTGATCCTCAACTTTAATCATGACATGGGTCTGATTTAAATTGAGCGAGCTGGAAACACGGATGCTTTGAGCTTTAGAATCTAGCGCATCACAGGCATTGATAATCAGGTTAATCATCACCTGTTCTATACGCTGAGCACTGCCCATGATAAATAAGTGCTGATCCTGTAGTATCAGTTCAAAATCATCGGTAGCCGTCCTGATTGACTTATCAACCAACCTAACAGCGGTCTGAATGACTTTATTAATATCGACTTCTTGTTTGATGGCATCGGGTTCTGAACGTGCAAAGTCTTTTAGATCATTGACAATGTTACGGATCTTAATAGTTCCCTGGTCCATTTCATCTAAGAGGTAGGGAAGCTCCTGTTTAATGCGATTAAAACTTAGTCCTGCTAACTTGAATTCGCCATGCTCTTGGGCATGGGCTTCTAATTTCGGTATGGCATCTACCCACGCCTCTCTTAATAGAGGAAGGTTGAGCATTAGTAACCCGGTAGGGTTGTTGATCTCATGAGCGACACCTGACACTAAGACCCCCAGAGATGCCATTTTATCGGCTTGAATAAGCTGTTGTTGTTGCTCGAGAATTTGAGATGAGCGTTTTTCAACTTCTTTGCGCAACATAGAATTCCAAACCACAATGCCTGCTAGGATAAGTAATAATAGGGTCGCGGCAATGCCCACTATTTGAGCAATGACGTCCCAAGGTAATACTTGTTTTTCAAGAGAGCCTAACCACTTTTCATAGATTTCCTGCTGGCGGCCGGTATTTTTCAAAATAGCCAGACCTTCAGTGAAGCGAGAGATTAAGTCTTCATTTTCTGGCAGTACACCATACCCTAAACGCTGTCCCTGAACAGGACTACTAATAGGATAAATATTGGTTAGCCCCATTTCTTTAGTGAGATAAAGGCTAGGTAAATTAGCGATCAGTGCAAAATCGTGTTTCCCCGCAGCCAGCTGCCTTATCGCTTCAAGATGCGTTGCCACAGGAATGATCTTAGCGCCTATGCCTTCATTAATCAGATACTCATGCATTATGCTGGCATTTTGCACTATGACTTCTTTGTCTTTAAGCATGCTGACTTCAGAAATTCGCGGTGAATCATCGCGCGCAAAAATGGATTGATTCACTATCGAGTGAGGGGGTGAAAATAAGATAGTCTGGCCGCGAATAATGGAATAGGCGATACCTTGCAGTACATCGACATCCTCCTGATAGAGTGCTTTCAAAGCGCTATTCCAATCGCTCATGCGAAACTCAACCTCAAAACCCATTAAGTCAGCGATTGCTAGTGTCAGTTCGACATTGTAACCATCGGGTTCACCATATTGATTTACGTACTCATAGGGCGGGTAGCTATGGTCAGCACCGACCACAATAACAGGTCTTTCCATCGAGCCAATGGGTACTTGTTTAGTGGCGTTTACTGGCAGAGAAAGCAAGCAAAAGATGAAGACTAAAAAGCGTAAACATCTGAGTCGATTTAGGGCCGTTGAAATAAGTAGCTTTATCATAGTGTGTCTGGAAAAGGGTTGGATAGGGGTATGTTAACCAGTTGCAAATCAGATGAAAAGCGAACTTTTTTGCGTAAAAAATAAAAAGGCTTTTGCTTTATAACAAAAGTTATAGCTATAGCTTTTGTTATAAAAGATCAGTGAGACCTTAAATACAGGGCTTTGAACCTATAAATAGCGCTTGATAATGCTGCTATCGAAAGGGGGTATAACTTTTATTATAATTTTATTAACGTAAGTTTACATAGTTGCATTTCTATTAATTCATTACAAATCAATGGTTTAAGTGTGTTTTTAAAAATTGGCATCTAATTTGCTATATATGACCTTGTAAAACTGAACGACATAAAAATAATGAGGACATTATGACAATTAAAAAAGCAATCTTGAAAACTATGCTGGTACCAGTTCTAGCGGGTGCATCTGTATTAACTATGGCTGCTGCCGATGATAACTTCATCTCTATCGGTACTGGCGGTGTAACAGGGGTATATTACCCAGCTGGTGGTTCTATTTGCCGTATGTTAAACAAAGAGCGTAAAGTTCACGGTATTCGTTGTTCAGTTGAATCAACAGGTGGCTCTGCTTATAACGTAAACAGCATCCGTTCTGGCGAATTAGAATTTGGTGTCGCACAATCTGACGTACAAGCCTCTGCACTGGCAGGTGTTGGTCAATTTACAGGAAACCCATATCCTGAATTGCGTTCAGTTTTTTCTATACACCCAGAGCCAATTCACATGATGGCGCGTGCTGATTCAGGCATTACCACATTTGAAGACCTTAAAGGTAAGCGCGTTAACATTGGTAACCCAGGTTCTGGTAACCGTGCCATGATGGACCTTCTAATGTCTGAGCGTGGTTGGACAAAAGAAACTTTCCGTATCGCTGCTGAGCTTAAGTCTTCTGAACAAGCTCAAGCTTTGTGTGATGATAAGTTTGACGTAACAATTTGGTTGTCTGGTCTACCTAACGGTTCTGCTCAAGAAGCAACAACGACCTGTGACGTTAACATGATCCCAATGAACGATCTTGTTTCTAAAGCTATCTTGAAAGAGCACGGTGAATACTCTTCAGTTATTATTCCTGGTGGCATGTATTCAGGTAACGAAGAAGACATCGAAACCTTCGGTCCTAAAGCAACATTGGTAACCTCTAGCAATGTCCCTGAGCAAGTTGTTTATCAGCTGACTAAATCAGTGTTTGAAAACTTCAACTCTTTCAAACGTCTGCACCCTGCATTTAAACGCCTAAACCCTGAAGACATGGCTAATACCGCTTTGGTTGCACCACTTCATGCTGGCGCTGCTAAGTACTACCGCGAAATGGGTTACATCAAGTAACTGAGCTACCGTTAACGTCTAAAAATAGCCTGTTAAGTTTTACTTATAACAGGCTATTTTAGCACTTAACAAAGTGAGCCTAGGGTTCACAACCTGCGTTAATTAAGTTTCTACCGTTTTAAGTTTTGGGTGACTAAATCTCGTCATAACTGACAGGGTTTGGTCACTCTTTTTTAATTCGTTTTTTGTTAAATCTATTTTGATTACCATTAGGTGATTATACTGGAGCCTAGTATGACTAGTGATGCGAAAGTGTCTCCTTCTTCGGAGCAACTGGACGACCTCATCGCTGAGGCAGATACGGGAAATCGACAGCCAAAAAGTCGTTTCGCCGTTGCTTTACTGTTTTTTTTACCACTCACCTGGTCGCTTTATCAATTATGGATTGGTTCGCCTTTACCTTCACAGTTAGGGATTGGCTTTCTAAATGATACTGAATCAAGAGCCCTCCATTTGGCATTTGCTGTCATGCTTGCCTTTCTTGCTTTCCCCGCGTTTAGTAAAAGCCCTAAAAATCGCATTCCTTATTTAGATTATGCTCTGGCCTTACTTGCCGCTTTTTGTGCGAGTTATATTTATTTATTTTATGAAGCCTTGTCATTACGCCCAGGCTTGCCAACAACTCAAGATTTAGTCGTCGCAGGTGTCGGTATTGTATTGACCCTTGAGGCAGCGCGCCGTTCTTTAGGGCCGCCACTTATGTTGGTTGCTTTATTTTTCTTGGCCTATGTATTCTTTGGCGATAGCCTCTATGTGCCCGACATATTACGTTGGAAAGGCGCCTCCATTGAAAAAGCCATGACCCATATGTGGTTAACCACTGAGGGTGTGTTTGGTATCGCCTTAGGTGTGTCTTCAGGTTTTGTTTTCTTATTTGTATTGTTTGGTGCGCTACTAAATCAAGCCGGTGCAGGTAACTACTTTATCCAAGTTGCTTTTGCTCTATTGGGTCACATGCGCGGCGGTCCTGCGAAAGCGGCGGTTTTATCCTCTGCCATGACAGGGCTTATATCGGGTTCTTCTATTGCCAATGTAGTGACCACAGGTACTTTCACCATTCCTTTGATGAAGAAGGTGGGCTTTACTGCTGAAAAAGCGGGTGCAATCGAAGTATCCTCTTCAGTCAATGGGGTCATCATGCCGCCAGTTATGGGGGCCGTTGCCTTCTTAATGGTTGAGTATGTGGGTATCTCTTATATTGAAGTGGTAAAACATGCCTTCTTGCCTGCGACTATTTCCTACATTGCTTTGCTTTATATTGTTCACCTAGAAGCACTTAAAAGTAACATGCAAGGTTTGCCACGTAGTACGCCTGCACGTCCTTGGAAAATTCAATTGTTACGCTCTGGTTTAATCACAGCAAGCATGTTGATACTCATGGGTGCATTGTATTATTTCGTGGTCGCGATTAAGTGGCTATTTGGTGACTTATCTACCATTGCATTATTAGCCTTTGTTGTTTTTGGTTATTTTGGGTTGCTTTACTTATCAGCCAAAAAACCTGACCTAGAGATGGACGATGCTAATGCTGAAATTGTGCGCCTACCTAAGTTTGCCGACATTTATCAATCTGGTTTGTACTATCTAGTACCACTAGTGCTTTTGATCTGGTTCCTAATGGTTGAGCGTAAATCCCCAGGCTTATCCGCTTTTTGGGCGTGTATCTTGATGGCATTTATCCTCTTCTCACAAAAGCCATTAAAAGTGTGGATGCGTAAACAAGGTAATATGAAAAATGCCTTTTTTGATGGCCTAGTTGATCTTGCTGATGGCTTGAACACAGGTGCGCGTAACATGATTGGTATCGGTGTCGCGACAGCAACCGCTGGTATTATCGTAGGTACAGTTACCTTGACTGGTATTGGTCAGGTAATGGCTGAATTTGTTGAAATCGTATCAGGCGGTGTCTTGATCATCATGCTCTTGATGGTGGCTTTGATCAGTCTCATATTGGGTATGGGTTTACCGACAACAGCAAACTATATTGTTGTCTCTTCTTTGATGGCAAGTGTGGTTGTGGAGTTAGGTGCGCAGAACGGACTGATTGTTCCTTTGATCGCTATCCACATGTTTGTCTTCTATTTCGGCATAATGGCAGATGTAACCCCCCCGGTGGGTCTGGCATCTTTTGCCGCGGCGGCTGTTTCTGGTGGTGATCCTATCAAGACAGGTTTTACCGCCTTTTTCTATTCGATGAGAACCGCGTTACTGCCATTCTTGTTTATCTTTAATACCGACTTACTTTTGATTGATGTGACCTTTACTCAAGGTGTCGTCGTCTTCTTTGTGTCCTTGGCCGCTATGTTAATTTTTGCCGCAGGGACTCAAGGTTATTTCTTTAGTAAGAGCCGCTGGTACGAATCAGTCTTGTTATTACTGGTTGCCTTTACCTTGTTCCGCCCAGGATTCTGGCTGGATCAAATTATCGAACCGTTTGAAGAACGCGGAGCGACCAGCATGATGTCTTATATCGATGCCACACCGGACTTGAAGCAATTACGCATCACAGTCGAAGGTGAAAACATTGATGGACGTTGGGTCAATAAAACCGTCAATCTACCTATTGCTAAAGAGGGCAGTGCTAACGACCGTCTTTATAAAGCGGCAGGCTTAGAAGTGCGAGAAGAAAATGGCGCTCTTTATATCGATAATCTTGTCTTTGGTGGTTATGCCGAAGCGCAAAAATTAGACTTTGATTGGCAGATTACTCGTTTCCAATTAGAAACTCAAAGACCTGCGAAAGAATGGTTCTTTATCCCTGCATTCTTGCTTGTGCTTGTCATCATGAAGATACAGATGAGACGCCGTGATGAAGATGAAGGTGAAACTAAGATGGCAGCAAGTATAAGCTAAGTTTGTTGTTAATCTGAATCTGCCTGTGGTGTTTAGCAGGCATTAAAAAAACCGAGTATGCATTTAATTGAATACTCGGTTTTTTTGCATGCTTAAAGGATCAAGCCTTTGATCTAAGGTTTCGATATTAGGCTTTTAGTATAAGAGAGATAGACTCGAAACTGGTGCCGTTCCAAGCATTAATTATAAGGTGAGGGTGTTTTGATTCTCGTCTTTGGAATAAAAAAACGAGCATCGACGATTGAGCCGATACTCGTTTTATTGTTTCAATGCTTTGATCTAAGGTTTCGGCGTTAAAGAGATAGACTCGAAACTAACACCGTCCCAACCGTTAATCATAAACTGTCGAATATTTTGGTGGTCTTGACCCTCAGCGTTTTGTAGCACATCAACACGGTAATAATCACCAAACAAGTGTAAGGTTTCAGCCGCTTCCAGGTGGTGCAGTTTAGCGAAGGTGAATATTTTACAAGAGCCATTATTTTGGCCAGCCTCATTGTGCTGAGTGCCATTGCTAAAGGTAGCTGCTTGAAACAGGTACTCGTTATCAATCGTTTCCATCGTATCGCTGAAGGCGATTGACTCTGGTTGAGCTTTTAGGTTTGAGATCAATTCACTGCTGTGTAGCATGGTTATTCCTATCTTGTGGGGAGTGTACGAACTCACTATTCATGACGGCTTTGAATCACTATTAATGTTAAACAAAACAATCATGAAGAATACGCGTAAGACCTGTGTATTTGCCACTGTTATTTATTCGAGGTGCTTTTAACCGTCCCTAGACCAAACAAGTGGTAACACGAAAATGAGAGCAAACCACAGGCGGCCATGATGCCGACCATGGGGACAAAACTATCATTGTGTAAGGCACTGACGAGAATCCCGCCAACAGCACCCATGGCAAAACGTGTGGTACCGGCAAGGGCGGTGACACTGCCATTTAAATTACCTGAATGTTGCATAGCACCCGCCATCAAGCCACCTCCTAATATGCCTAAACAGCCGACAAATATTATAATAGGGATGATTAAAAGTGCTAATGGTGGTTTGTCGAAAAAGGTAAGTGTGGCCATGATTAGTGCGCATACCAACACGGCTTTAAGCGCCTGTTCCGACACTTTTTTAGCCCCCATTTTATCGATGAAGCGCGTATTAATTGTGGTTGCTAGCATCATGGCTATCATGTTTAGGGCAAACAGCCAGCCGAACATTTGCTCACTCACCCCATAAAACTCAATATAAACATAAGCCGAACCTGTGATGAAGGTGATCATTCCCGTGAAATGGAAAGACCCTGTCAGAATATGTCCCATCACCAGTGGGTTTCTCAATAATTTATAATAATTGGAAAGGGCGCTTCCTAGTGCCAAAGGGTGGCGGTTTTCAAGGGCCAAGGTTTCCGGAATTTTAAAGTAAAACAAAGTGGCACTTATCAGGGTAATTAATCCCAAGAAAACAAAGATATAGTGCCAATCCAATACGAGTAATATGATACCGCCCAAAATAGGTGCAATCAGTGGAGCAATGGACATGACCAGCATGATATATGACATGGCCTTGGCAAACTGGTCAGCGCTTAATCCATCTTTGACCAACGACTGATTAGCAACGGCAACGGCCGCTCCACCAAACGCTTGAATAGCACGGCCTATCATCAAGCTATTAAAATCATTGCTGAAAATGCATATTAAGGTACCGAAAAGGAAAACCCCCATACCAAAAAGAAGCACCTTTCGACGGCCATAAGCGTCTGATATCGGACCAAATATCAATTGAGAAAAGGCATAAACCCCAAGGTAAATACTGATAGTGAGCTGTACCCAGCTAATATCTACATTAATATCATTTGCAATCGCGGGGATGCTGGGTAAATAGGTATCAATCGCCAGGGGAGTAAGGGCACTTAAAAGGCCTAATATTAAAATAGTGCCAAGGTTGAGAGTCATTCGCGGTTATAATCCTTTAATCTTGCTATAAATGGGGCAGGTAAGCGTTTGTTTAAAATGAGGCGCCAGTATAAGGGATTATGTCAGAACAAAACACGGCTTTAAAACTATCATCTTTGCTGCACTTTTTGGTCTGTTACGTACGAATTTTAACGCACTGATTAGCTTAAGCTTTGGCCTAATGTGTTACCCTTAAACCTTTCTACGGCGCTATCTACACAGCTATCGACACGATTCTCGAGCTAGTAAATAGCGAGGTGATCATCTTCCCCTTCTCGTCGTTGCACCTGCCCTTGCTAATACAAAGGATGTTTATGTTAAGTTTTTTCGAAAAATGGACCCAGCCCTTTCCGGATGATGAGCCAAGCCAACCACCAAGGGGCTTGATCGCTTTTTGCAGGCACTATACCAAGGGCTTTGGATTGCCCTTAATAGTGATGTCATTATTAACCGCGTTACTGGCCATTTTAGAAGTCATATTATTTGATTTTATGGGCAAATTGGTGGACTGGTTATCGACTAAAACCCCCGAAACCTTTATTCAGCAAGAGGGTATGAGTCTGGTCTATATGTCGCTCATGCTATTAGTGGCCTTGCCTATTGTTGTCTTTATTCATTCTTGTGTGGTGCATCAAACCTTGATGGGCAACTTCCCAATGACCATACGTTGGATGGCCCATCGCTATTTACTTAAGCAGAGCATCTCCTTTTATCAGGATGACTTTGCTGGTCGTATCGCCACCAAGGTGCTGCAAACCTCATTGGCGGTACGTGAAGCCGTGATGAAGTTACTCGATGTACTGGTTTTTATTCTGGTCTACTTCATTTCCATGCTGGTGATCATAGCGCAAGCTGATTGGCGCTTAATGTTGCCCATGTTGATTTGGTTAGGCTGTTATATCTTGGTGCAGTTGTACTTTGTGCCCAAATTAAAGCAGATCTCATCGTTACAGGCCGATGCACGATCCACCATGACAGGGCGAATTGTCGACAGTTATACCAATATTAATACGGTAAAACTCTTCTCCCACGACAAGCGTGAAGCCAACTATGCCCAAGAAAGCATGGATGGCTTTTTACAGACAACCTACAAGCAGATGCGACTGGTTACCTTTTTGAATGTCAGTGTTCAAATCCTTAACTATATTCTGTCTTTTAGTGTGGCTTGCTTGTCTATTTGGTTATGGATGCAAGATGCGGTTTCTGTCGGCGCGATTGCTATCGCCATTGCCATGGCATTAAGATTAAACGGTATGTCCCAATGGATCATGTGGGAAATTGGTGGTTTGTTTGAACATATAGGTACGGTTGTTGACGGTATGAAAACCCTGTCAAAGGCACAAACCGTATTAGATGAAGAAGGGGCACCCACATTAGCGGTTACTCGAGGGGATATACATTACCAAGAGACACGCTTTCAGTATGGTAAGCAGGAAGGGGGGATTGAGAACCTCAACCTACATATTAAAGCGGGTGAAAAAGTCGGCCTAGTCGGTCGCTCGGGGGCGGGTAAATCTACCTTGGTAAACCTCTTAATGCGCTTTTATGATGTCGAAGGCGGTGCCATTAAGATAGATGGACAAGATATTGCCAAGGTACAACAAGA
>Ga0105354_1000350_pt1 | contig 28711 bp, 25 predicted proteins | sample GOMGulsemesocosm_FD_83658 | JGI IMG/M metagenome (GOLD analysis project Ga0105354, IMG submission 83658) | Methane-oxidizing microbial communities from mesocosms in the Gulf of Mexico - GOM9B Gulf of Mexico | ecosystem: Environmental > Aquatic > Marine > Cold seeps | place: USA: Gulf of America...
ATATTTATTTTTATAAGAACAACAGCTACTGTTATACAACATCCTAGAAACAGGTTTTATACCTAATGAACTGATCGTATTTTGGTAGGAAAAGAATAGGGATTTTCATTGTTGACGAGATCTAAAGTCTCTACGTGTATAATAACCTTAATCCTCTCTTTTGTGCTTTCTTATTAATGACTAAATTTATAAAATGTAAACTTAAGAGGTGTATAAAACATAGCTAGTAAAGGCTTTACCAAAGGTTTTTGCTTTTTTATTAAGTCAGCCGAATTTTTAATTTGGTTATATTTAGAAAAAAATAAACATAAAAATTAAAAATTCGGCTCTGTGTTAATCCGAAAAGTTAGTGTCTTTTTGCACGCTACGTTTCATACACTAGACCGTTAGCACAAATTAAAGAATAATTTTATGAATAAGTATAAATATATGTTTTGGTTAGCTTCCATATCCTTTATTGTTCTATTATGCTATTCTTATATTAGAAAAATAAGTTATGAATCGGATTTATCAAACCAAGATTGGGAGATTATGGATTATGAATTTGATATACGAATGATTGACGAACTAATGTTAAAATCGGACAAATCTAAACACCAAATTGATAGTATTTTAATAGCTTTCGACCAATCAGATGGTGACTTTTTTAAAATAACTAAAGACACTGCTTTTTTACAGAACTCATATTTGTTATTCAAAGAGGGACAATTAAAAAGTATTGGAAACCAAAGTGAAATTGAATAGTAAAAACTTGCGCTAACAAAAGTAATCGTTGCACAAGTCCTAAAAAAACTTTAAACCCTAATCTTTAACTTGTGTAAACGATGTCCCTTAACGAACATTCATCCAATCTATCAAGAAAAATTGAAAATAGTAAATATTTTAAAATCAAACATTTAACAAAACGTTAATCAAAATATAAAAAACCTATGAATAGAATTTTAATAACAAGTTTTTTTTTATTTCTTTCAGGTTATGGACTTTCTCAAAATGGGAAGCTATTATCTAAAAAATTAATTGACATCAGTTCATCATCATATTGGCATCAATTTTCAGAAAATGATACTTTGAAAGCTAATTATAAATATTTAGATAAACTTGATTTCTATGCCATAACCTATCAAAGCGACAGTTCAATTGTCAAAGGAATAACAGTAGAGCCTAAAAAAGAAGGAGTTTTCCCTGTAGTGATTTTTAATAGAGGAGGAAATGCAAATTTTGCCGAATTAGATGTTTCTACATTAATATATTTCACAGCTAAATTAGCCGAGCAAGGCTATATTATTATTGCTAGCAATTACCGAGAGCAAGAAGAATATGGTGGAGAAGATATCAATGATGTTTTATATTTAACTGAAACTATAAAAGAGATCAATAAGGCTGATACGAGCAGAATTGGAATGTTTGGATGGTCAAGGGGCGGCATGATGACTTATTTGGCATTACAAAAATCCAATAAAATAAAAACAGCTATCGTTGGTAATGGACCATCTAATTTATTCAATATAGCAGAATATCGACCATTCGTAGAAGAAAAAGTATTTGCCGATTTTATACCGAACTATTGGAAAAACAAAGAAACAGAATTAAAGAAGCGCTCTGTTGTTTATTGGGCTAACGAATTAAGTAAGCAAAGTAGTCTACTTATATTATGTGGTACAAAAGACAGGGCTTGTCCTCCTGAACAGGCAGAAAAAATTTCGCTCTTATTAAAGAAAATAGAATATGACTACGTACTGATGAAATTTGAAACGGATCACACGTTTTCAGATAAAAAAGAGGAATTGAGTATAGAGGTAATCAAATGGTTTAATAAACAACTATAAAACACCCACTAACATTATATGAAAATGCATTTTACACAAAACGTTGGTAAACATAAAAGAGTCATAAGAGAGTGAATAAACGTACCTTATTTACATTTTCAGTTCAATTATTAATTACACTAATTTTTGTATTATTATTAGAGATCTGTTTATCTTTTTTCTATGGAAAAAATGAGCGTTATTTTATTTGGAAACCAGGTTTAGAATACGAATATAATTTTAAATCGAAATACATGAATAATATATCCGAATTTGTTCATGTGAAAATTAACAAAGTTGGGGCTAGATCTGAAGATATTACTAGCAGACACAAAGAAAAGATTATCACTATTGGAGGTAGTACTACTGAGTGTAATACAATAGATCAACCGCTAACTTGGACAGAAATAGTTCAAGGAAATTTAAGTATAAATTTTAGTAAGCAATTTTGGGTTGGCAATTTTGGAAAATCAGCAACAGAAAGCCATCATCATATCTTACAAACTGAAGAATTGTTTAAAAATGATAAGCTAAATGATGTAAAGACCGTAATGTACCTTGTAGGATTTAATGATGCCCTAAAATCGCTACGGCACCCAAAAAGATACTTGAATACCCCCATATTTGATCTGAAATTAAAAGGTTTTATGGTCATTCCTGATCGTGATTTGCCTTTTTATAAACGTCTAGCTATTTATAAATTTTTAAAACATAGAAAATTTCTGTGGGGTATTAAAGTCTATGATTCTAAAACATTTGACAAGGAGTACGAAAAACGTAAAGCAAAAAAAGATCATATGATATGGCAAGAAAACCTCCCTAATTTAGAAAAGCATATAGCCCGCTACAAAGAAAACATAGAATCTCTGATAGCTATTAATGTCAAAAATAATAAAAAACCAATATTTATTACACAACCTGTAATCTGGAAAGAAAGCTTAGACTCCAAATACGAGAACTTCCTTGTGTTTAATACGGCTGAATCAAAAATTTATTCGACAAAATCTTTAGCCAAGTTGATGTTTTTATTTAACAACGCTCTGATAGAAGTATGCAAAAAAAATAATGTCTCATACATCGATTTAGCTAGATACTCAAATGAAAAATGGTTTTATGATGATTGCCATTTTAATTTAAATGGAGCTAAAAAAGTGGGAGAAATAATTTCTAAAGAGTTAAATACAATTCTAGTCAATTAAATTTTTTATTCTAAATATGAGCTTTCTTGATACTTTATTTAGAAATTAAAAACGATTTGCCAACAAAACTTAAACTGCATTGAAACGCAGTTCAGCCAAAACGTGGTAAGAATTTGTTTTCTTGCCATTTTTTTATTTCAAATTCTCCGTCGTAATAACTATTACTCTTCCATAAACTATATATTAAGACCAACATGTTTCTTTGAAATGCTCCTTAGACAAACTATTTTTTGCTTTAAAACGGAATCAGATGATATTAATTCTTGCAACTTTATTCTATTTCTGCTATTAGAATATTTAATAATTTCATTCGCTTATCAAATCGTTGTATCGGTTTTTATACTTGAAAATTACTACTGTCATTTCATGATTCCTGTTTTTTTTTAGATACTTAGCTCGCTTTTGATACGCTCTCCCAATATTGGAAGGAAGTACTATTCAAGTTCTAATAAAAAATATGATAGATTATATAGTATTAACGGTTTTGCAACATCTTTTTGGCTTATATCATTACTATTCACCTTAAAATTTTGGCCGTTTTCAAACTTATTATTGTTAATATCTTTTCTATTAACCTTGATATCAGTTATATCTAGTTACAAACTAAAGAGACTAAAAGAACTCCATTTACTTTTTATAAGTATTATAATTTGTTTAGCCTTTTATGTTATGCCATCCCACATTAAATATTATTTGATTAATATTAAATGGAATCAAGAAATTGAAACGGATTACTATTCTTGGGATAAATATTCGTGGTTTTTATATCAAAATGAGCATTATAATGAAGCTCTAGAAGCTTCAAATCACTCATTAAAAATTGCAAACCAATATGCAAAACTATATGGTGAAACTGAGTTTATAACTATAATCGATAATCATGGCAAGATGATTAAAAATAAAACATGGAACAAATATCGTTAACACTTGTAACTGTTGTCGTTTAGCTTTCATATACCGACCACGTTTGCTGTTTACTCTTGCTATTTTTCGCTCATATTCTTCTTGATAGTAAGTCACATTAAACTTTCTCTATTTTTATTTTTGCATTATGTGCAATTGGAGGTTTAAATACGTTGTTTTTTAATAAAGAAAATAAAATTTGCAAAGGCAGGTTTTAAAAAAAATTATCCATTATACATAGGAATTGGAATATTAATACAATTTATAAAGTAACTTTAAGATGGATAAAAACTTACTAGTTCAGTCTAAATTAATAAACTAGTAAGTTTTGTTTAAATTACCAATCAATAGTAGTCATAAAATCTTTAAATGATTCTGGCTTAAGCCCCAGCATCTCGTTAGTCTTTTTGAAATCTTTAGAAGACAGTACTATTTTATTAGCTTTAACATATCGATACAAATTTGAAATTTCTTTTGCTGCCAATTCACCAAAACCTTCTACTAGTTGGTTTTCAAATTCATCAGGAGTTAATGCTATAAATTTCACATCTTTATTAATTTCTTGTGAAATTATTTGTGAAATTTCTTTTCCTGTATAAACATTTCCTCCAATAGGTAGGGTTTGACCTGTCAAACTTGGCATTTCAAGGGCTTTACAAACTGCTTTTCCTAAATCAGCGTGACTTATCCATGGCACTTCCTGATCTTCTGCTATGGGATAAGGTATAATACCCTCTCCTATAATTAATGGTTTCATCCAAGGAGCAACTAAATTATCCATATAGATGTCTGGCATCAATGTAATTACATTTAGTCCAGACTCAGAAAAAAGCTCCCCTATTTTTCTCTTTAAGTCTAAGGATAGAAAACCTGTTTTACTTTTAGGAAGATGAAAACTTGTATTAAAAACAACAAGTTCTACTCCAGCTTCTTTTGCGGCATTTATAAAATTATTAGTGTAAGATATTGCTTTTCCCATATCGAAAATTAATGGAAATGTATACACGGATTTAGTCACTCCTTTTAATGCTTCTTTTATTGAAAGTTTGCTTTCTAAATCACCAGTGATAATTTTTAAACTGGATTTTTCATTTATATCCTCAACTGCCTGAGGTGAAATGGTAACAACTTTATATCCATTCTCAATTAATATATTACTAATCTTACCTCCTTGAAAACCTGTTGCACCAGATACAAATACTTTATTATTCATAATATTTTTATTTTATAATTCTGTACAAATTTCTACCTTTACTTTATATAAGTCAAGTACCTACCAAAAAGTATGGTACTTACCAGAAAGTATAAGTGACTTAAAGTCAACATATTGAGATTATGAAAAACAACAAAATTAATTGTCCAGTCAATAAAGCATTGGATGTAATTAGTGGAAAATGGAGACTACGCATTATTTATGAAATTGGTGCTGAAAAAAGACGTTTTGGAGAGTTGAAGAGATTAATACCAGAGATCAGTGAAAAAATGCTTATTCAAGAATTGAAAAACTTAAAATCACACAAAGTAATACATAGAAAAGCCTACCCAGAAATACCTCCAAAAGTTGAGTATTCACTTTCTAAACACGGAAAAACTATTCTTCCCATAATTCAAGAAATTGAGAAGTTTGGGAAAACAATAATACCATAGCTAAAGCTAAACTGCATTAAAAAAAATAGTCTAGTATAGTCGTTATCACTAATAGAGAAGAATTAAACAAAATAAGTAAAATTTGATTAGTTTTTCATCTGAGTACTTCTGTGCTCTTGGTCGTTATATCTGCACTAATTTTCCAATTGCAGAAGCCTGTTTTAACAACTTATTATAAACCATTATTAAGGCTATCTTTTTGCTTTAGCTATAATTTACTCATAAATTTTACAGCAAGCTATATTATATATACAAGCATTAAAACTGCACATAAATAATAAATTATTAATTTGTGCCACCTTTTAGAATTATTTATTAAACATAAAAAAGAATGATTATGGGTTTATCTCCACAAGAAATGGAAAATGCAATTATTAAAAACCTTCCTGAAAAAACTGGAAAATCATTGAACGAGTGGCTAACAATATTATTAGAAGAGAATCTTTCCAATAAAAAAGAAATGAAATCTTGCCTCAAAGAAAAACACAAAATTGGACATTTTCAAGCGCAGACCATAGTAAAATTCTTTTTAAAACAAAAAGTTTAATTAGCTTAAAACCTTAAGTGATAACCTAAAAATGTCAGTTAACAAAGAAGTGCTTTTTTCGATAAATAGATTTTGTCCAATTCTTTTGAAATTCCCATTGCTTCACTCACAACTCCTTTCGGATAATCATTAATTTCAAGTATTCTTATTGCGTTTCTATTTTTTAACTTGCCTTCTTTTAGTTTATAATCAAAACCTACGGTTTTATTATTTACTATTTCACTAAAATGATATAATTCGTAATCGTTACAAAGCATATCTGTTAGCTCTATGTCGTGAGTTGAAACCAATACTTTATTATTATTTTTTGTTAGAGCAGATAAAACAGCCTTTCCTGCAGAAATACGTTCTATTGTATTCGTGCCTTTAAATATTTCATCCAAAAGAAAAAGGTTCTTTTCCCCATTCATACTTTCCTTAATCATTCTCTTAATGGTTAATACCTCTTCAAAATAATAACTTTTATCGTTCATTAAATCATCACTTATTCGAATAGCTGAAAACACTTTTAATAAAGGAAAAGTCATTGATTTTGCAAAGCAAGTATTAATTGTTAACCCAGTGATTACATTTAATCCAATTGCACGAATAAAAGAAGTCTTTCCTGACATATTAGAACCTGTAAGAAGTATAGATTTTTCTAAAATTTTCACACTATTTGTTGTGCAATTAAAAATTAAAGGATGGCTAATATCCTTGGTTATTATTTTATTTGTATCATTAATAACTGGTGTACAGAACGTGTTTAGGCCACTCCTTAAAGAAGCTATGGAAATAAGCATATCAATATGGCCTACAAACTTATATACGTTCTCTATTTCTTCTCTTTTAGTATTTAACCTTTTTAAGACTCCAAATAATAATAAAGGCTCAAGCAAAAACATTGTTTTAAAAACTTCAAAGAAAAACCAAGCTATGGTTTCAAGTTCTCCCTGAAGTTTTGCTTCAAGCTGAAAAAATAACATTCTATTCTTAACTTCATTAATTAATTTAATAGATATTGTTAGGCTAGGATTTATTTTTTTTAATAATGGGTTTTTAAATAAATTAGAAGCTACACTATTAAGTTTTAAAAGTTGTGGAATAGCACTAACATATTGAACCAAGTTATTTTTATTCCAATAGTGAAGAACTAAGTTTACACATAAGATTATTACTAAAACAATGAAAAATGATGGAATAAAAAAAGACAATATCAATAATGCTAAACTCGCTAATGATAGTAATTTGATCATAAAAAACCATTTTGGTGGCTTTAAATGCTCTTCTTGAAATAATGTTGTTATATAATAAGCATCCTTGTGTTTAAGTTTTTCAATATCTTTTTGAAGTGAAATTCTCAACTCAGATTTTTTTGAAAATTCAGCTATCAAATCTTCATTAAGTTTAGTCTGATATTGATCTGGATTAATAATTCGGAGCTTATTATAATAATATTGTTGTCCTACTTTTGAATTAGTTCGGTCAAGAAACATAAATAAATCATCAAAATCCAAGTCGTTACAAGTTTTGTCTGACAGTACTTGATATGCTCCCGAATTGTCTTTATTTCTAAAGTACTTTTGAATCATATCAAAGTCAAAAAAATCATCTTTGAGTTTACCAAATGACTTTTCTAGTCGTTTATTTTTCTCTTTTTTTCCGTTGAAGGTTATTTGAGAAAATTTGTATTTAATTTGAAATAAAATGTCTTCTATCATTAAATAATTAGTGTAGAATTTTTATCTAATGTTACAAAAAATAATTATTTAATATCTAATTGCACTTCAAGTTATATTGATTTGATGAATTTTAACGGATAATGTATTAAAATACTCTTTAAAATAATATAATTTATGCTAAAAAAAGGGGGGCACTAAATAAGTTTCTATAACCTTATTGATAGTTTCCGTTAAAAGTATCCTAAAAAATATATTTCTATAAGATGATTTCCAAACTCCATTTCTAAGTTCTTCAACACCTACATATTTTCTCTTAGGTACAGCAAATAAAAACACACAATAATAAGGTTTATAACTAATAGCTCTATTTTAATTATTTTAAGTACTCTATATCTAAAATAATGATCAAAATTAGAAGAACGAGGAAAGGTGTAGTAGGAAAGTCATACATATCAGCAGGAGTTATTATACCTAATACTTTATGTAGTCTTATATAATACATACTAGCTATTAAAAACTAATTATCAATCATCTATAACAAAATTATCATTCTGTTTTCAACTAATACCAATTAAAATCCAAAATGCACAATTAAATAGTTTCTTTTAAATCTATTTATCGTTTAAAAATATAACCATAACTATGGCTATGCTTATATTTTTAGACTCAACTAAATCTAAAATAATTCAATTATGTATGAGCACCTTAGAATTTAATTGATATAAAACATTGTGTGCTTTAGAAAAAAGTAAAATTTTTGTTGCTATATTATTACTCTTATAAAATATAAAATAAACTTTTGAAATCATTATTCAAAATGCTTATAATTTTCAATCGTTTAGACTAGTTCTATTTTTCTTAAAAATGTTATTTTTAACATATGTTAAAAAACACTTTTAAGCAAAAATAAGGTAATACGTGACTTATTTATAATTTAGAAAAAAGTCAAGGAAAAACTAACTTATAAAATAATTGATTTTTTGATTTGGATTACCTAAAAAAGTAAGAAGTAATATGGGGAACTAATACATTAAACATGGATAAAATTACAGTTAAAAAATTTAGAGAAATGTTAGAGAATCACGATGATGACTTAGAGCTAGATTTTAATGGATTAGAATTTTATAGACTAAAAGATTGTGGTGGTAGTGTACAAGTAGAATTTATTCAAACAGTTTATAAAGATGATAAAGGCAAAGTTGTGATAAAAAATCATTATTAAATGAATGTAATAGTGATATAAATACTAGGTAAAGCTCTTTTATTCCGAAGGTTTGTTCTACTTAAAGTAATTTTAAAATAGAAAAGAATTTAATGGTGCAAGAATAATCTATACTAGGCATAAAGGGAGAAAAACAAAACATAAAAAAATCAAATGGCAAATTTATAAATATAAGCTATATGTATAGATAAAAACAAATAATAATTTTATTAACCCGAGTTAAACTAACCCAAATACCGTATAGTATAATTGCCATAATATAACTATGCGGTATTTAATTTTATAAAACCAGTCGTTTGAAAGAACAAAATCTGGTTTTAAAACAATGACAATAGTAGTGCTGAAATTTTCTTAGCATTTGTAACTGATAGCGTTAATAAAGAAGAATTTAAATATATTACTATTGGATTAGATATTGATCTAAACCTTCTATTTACAACGCACAAAAACTTATAACTTATTTTAATTAAGTTCAAAATTATGAGAAGCTTCTTTTACTATTTTAATTAGCTTATCTATGTCTGACTCATTATTATAATAGTGAATACCTATTGTAATTATATCAGCATCTGATCTGACTATAATTCCTTTCTTTTTTAAATCAGTTTTTGTAAGTCCATATGCTTTTATATTAACAATTCCTGACAGTTTAGAAGATTCAAAATCAGACACGATTTCTATTGAGTTTTCTCGACATTTATTTAATAAATATAATACTTTTCCCAGCACTCTATTTTCAATATTAGGGATTCCTATCGCGTTTATTTTTTGTAGCATAAACCCCAACATCAGAATATTTAGATATGGTGTTTTTCCTAACTCATACACAGAAGCATTATTTTTAATTTCATAGCTTGTAGTATCATGCTGCTTTGATAGATAATTAACACTTGTAAAACCTAGAAATGGTTTTTTATATTCTTGTAATATTTGATTACTTACGTACATCCCACCTATTCCAAATCCAGAGTTTAACCATTTATACCCATGAAACATTAAAACATCAATATTTAAATCATTAACATTAATATCAAACACTCCAAATGATTGAGTTGCATCAACAATAAATATAATGTCTTTTAGTTTGCATAAATCACCTAACCCTTTCAAATCTTGTTTAAATCCAGACCTATACATAACATGACTTGTAATTAAAATCTTTGTGTCACTTGTAATTGATGCTTTTATATCTTCTAAGCGGATATTTCCATTAGAATCTGATTTTACAAAGTCAACATTGTAGCCTCTGTTTATCCAAGGAAGAGAACTGTTAGGAAAATCGTCTTTAAATGTTAATACGTTATACTTATTATTTAAACTATAAGCCAAAGTATTCATAGCAAATGATGTGTTAGGTATAAAAGCTAAGTTAGTAACTGAACAGCTTATTAATTTCGCAAGACTTTCTTTAGCTTTTACTATACTTGCATCCCACTCATTACAAATATCACTACCATTAATACTTAATTCAATAAGTCTTTTATTTGTTTCCTCAATCAAGGAATTTGATATAGGACCACCTCCTTGAGTTTGTAGATAAACATAATTTCTAAATACAGGAAAATCAGTTCTTATTTTACTCCACATATTCATAATTTTTAATTTTTAGTAATCAAAAGAGATACTAAAACGAAGTTATATATCTTTTCTGTAAAACGTTTTCCCCTGAAGCTTTTTTTTTAAGTTAGCTATAAATATCAACTACGATAGTGAAATACAAATAGCTAAGGCTACAGCTTCTAAAAGAATAATGAATTATTTCAATTTAAATATTACGGACTTAACAGCTATCAAGTATTTATATAATTATAACTTAATTGTAATGTATTAGCAATTCATTAACAAGTTTAGACGTTCATTATGTAAATAATTTTGATATATTATATAAGTTTAATTACCACAGACAACCTCAATTTGAATTGTATTTTGATAGATGATACAACTTAGAGTAAAAATTAACTGAACTAATATAAATTATAATGTATATCATATGATTTCCTACAGAGTCCTTCCCTTATACATTAGAAGAGGGTATTTAGCCTAAAATAACTTATTTATCTGACTAGTAACATCCCTCCTATAACGCCAATACCAATATTAAATAATCTGGTATCATAAAAACGTTTAGGGACAACTACTTGAACTGTTTGCACATCAATAGTTTTAACATATGGGTTACTATTGGTTACATCAGTAGTATAGGTTTGTTTCCCTAAAAACCATTTCCTTTTAAACCCTGTTATAGTAGTTTGCTTATTAAGCATTGTAAAATTAGAGATCTCAAAACTGCTTTGACTTAAACTATAATCAAACTGAAGCCATTTATCAAACTGTTTACCATTTCGGGTAAAATCACACGCTGTTTTTGTTTCAAACGGTACTATAACACTATCAATTACTACATTTGTTTCTGTTTGAGTGATAGTCTTAACTTTTGAAAAATCTTTACGCAATTCATTAAGTGTTTCATCTTTTGAATACAACAGGTCTTTTAGTTTATTTTTTTCAAGTTCTAATACTTTTTTAGTAGCTGTTATCGTTCCTAGTTCATTTTTATAATGATTTGTAGTATCAGTAAACACGATAGCTTGACAAGCTGCTATTTTTTTATTATTAGTACATTGATTCACCGATAAAAGCAATCCAATAATTAAACCAAAGATAAGTACATTTTTATAGCTAATATATTGCATATAGATTGATTTTAAAGTTCAATTATTTAAATCAATAAATATGCCGGCAAACAATTTTTAACAAATGTTAACACATTGTTTTTAGTTTTTCATTTATCAGTTATTGTTTATGTGTTATTGTTAATATGTACTTCAAGAATTGAAGTTAATTATTTAGCAAAAAATTGTCAAGGAGATTTACATAAACTCTTATTTTTAGACTCATAAGTTCTTCTTTTAATTATTCACATTCCCTGCTTTATTTAATAAACACTGAGCATTAAACTAACTATACTTACAATATCAAAAGAACAAAAAACAATGCTTAAAAAACGAAATAAATAAATATTTAATAAGAACTAAACCTAAACACAGAGAATTAACATGTTTTATGTCTTTTTTATTCGTAATTTAACAATGTTTAATCTTATAAATACTTCTACGTGATTAGCAAGTAACCTATGATAGATATTTAAAATATTGGAGTTAACTAAGTATTAGCTTTTTTATATAACATATAGATAAGGAAAGGATTAACAATAACAACTTGTTGTGTAATAATATTAAAATCGACCAATATGAAATGCATATCAATACTTTTAATACACCTTTCTTTTTTTTTAAGCTTTTCTCAATATAATTATTTTATTTCTAAAGATGGGAATAACTATAATCACGGATGTATAGATTATCCTTGGAGAACCATACAATATGGAATTAACCAATTAACCCCTGGAGACACCCTGAATATAACGGAAGGTATATATGAGGAAAAAATAGATCTTAATGTCTCTGGAACACCCAACAATATTATAACAATACAAAGTTACAATAACGATGAAGTAATTTTAGACGCTATTAATTCTCAGAACAATTCCCCTATCCTTTACACTGATAACTCTTACTTAGCCATAAAAGGATTACATCTTACCAATAACCAGCAAAACTATTCTTCTGGAATACTCGTAGAAGGTGCGTCAAAAAACCTTGAATTCACAAACAACAAAATAAGCAATATTAATTTTTCTTCAGACATTAATGCTTCAGTAGATGAAAATAAAAATTCAAGTCCTTTCCTTATTCACGGAAACCAACATCTAGACTCTATTCAGCATATTGTAATTCGGTCTAATGAAATTTTCAGTAACAGAACGGGATATTCTGAAAACATAACACTAAGTGGAAATATTAGCGGTTTTTTAATAGAAAATAATAGTATTAGAAACAATACAAATATTGGCATTGATATCGCTGGTAACTATATGGTTTCTACTAACCCATTATATGATAATGCTAGGAACGGGGTAATAAGAAATAACCATGTATATAACTGTGTGTCTGAGTATGCCACAAGTGCAGGAATTTATATAGATGGAGGAAAGAATATTATTGTTGAAAATAATATTAGTCATAACAATGGTTTTGGAGCAGAAATTGGTTGTGAACAAAATGGAGAAACTTTAAACATAATTTTTAGAAATAATTTATTCTATTATAATAAATCTGGTGGTATTCAAATTGGCGCATACAACAACACTATTTCAGCTAATGTTAGTAATATCGATATTAGTAACAATACCTTTTATCATAATGACACTAATAATGAAAGTACTGGTGAGCTAATGCTTTCAAAAAACGAAGATGTATGGATTGAAAATAATATTTTTTATTTATCTAATCAGAGTGTTTACTTATACGGATATAGAACTCAAACTAATTTAATACTAAATTACAATTTAGTTTATACACAAAATGGTATAGAAAATATAGAAACTACAATTAATGAGGATGAAACGTATGTTGGATTAACCTCTTTTTACTCAAGTACAGGTTATGGAAATAACTCAACTTACGGTGATCCTCTTTTTATATCTGCTCCTACTGATTTTCACATTGCAAGCAACTCGCCCGCTATAGATTCAGGAAATCATTTACTTACTGAGAGACTAAGCAACTTTGATTTTGATAATGAAATAAGAATAAATAACATTGTAGATTGTGGAACAGATGAGTACTACCCTACATTAAATAATAATAAATTACAAAAACTTAATATTACTGTTTACCCAAACCCAACAAAAGGTAAAATATCTTTTATAAATCAACCCAAAAACACAAATTATGAGGTTTATACAGCGTTAGGAAAATTTGTTAAAAAAGGAACTATCACAAATAATTATATCGAATTAGCATTATATGACAATGGTATATATTTAATAAAGATAAAACATAATAGCGCTAATAGAAATATATGTTTTAGAATTAAAAAAATATAATACCAAAGTTAACAACCCCTTTCATAAAAGATGTTCCTTTGTGACCAAAATAAAAATCGAGAAATAAAGACAGTTTTTCAAATCATAAGTTATCCATTATTACTCATTTTTATAATGATTCCTAGTATCAGTAAAATAAATAACTTGAGAGGCTCACATTTTTATTAGTATTATATTGATGTACCAATATCCCTCCTAACAATTAAAACAAGTATAGGTCTATTTTTATAGTTAATATAGTGAATAGAAACTTATTTTAATATTCCCGTTACACTGATAACCATTCAAAATAATAATAACTCCACTCTATTACGAACAGTGTTAAAATATTTAATCAGAAATCTACTTTATATATAAATGACTATTTGTAATCCTAAAATTTAAATTTTATCCCTAAACATAGTGATATGCAGTAGCTAAAATTAGTGATCTCTCGCCTCACCAATTCTAGTGATAAAAATAATTGTTTTAAATTGTCGTAATCAAATGATAAATTAAAAAGCTCCAAGCTCAAAACTTACTTGAACTTATGACTACATATAATAAAATTATAACGGACTATATTAAAGTAGACGATACAGCTGTTAAAAACGCAATTATTGATCTATTTGTAGATAGTAATAGTAATTCATTACCAATGTTTATTGAAGATATATTGGCAAAATGTGGACTTACCTCAATTAACATCATGCTAGTTGAAGGTAAAAAATGGGATGCATACATGAGTTTTAATTCTGAAAATATATTTGCAGAAGAAAAAGGAGTACTTGAACTCATCAAGGCCCCTAATTCAAAAATACAAGCCGAAAAAATACTCGCTGATAAATTAATAACTCTTTTGGATTCTGTTGACTTTTATTCGTTTATTAAACGAGTAAAATAATTCTAGTTTTAAATTGGTAAAAACCCCATTTTACCCTGTTGATAATCACGCATCGCTTCTAATAATTCCGTTTGTGTATTCATTACATAAGGGCCGTAATTAGCTACTTTTTCATTTAATGGTGATCCAGAAAGAAACAATAATTTACTTTTTATTTTAGATGTAATTGAAATTTCATTTCCATCATTATTAAATTCAATCAACTGATTTTTATCTTTAATCAATTGAACTTCATTATTCACCAACACATCTCCATTCAATAAATATAACATTGACTGATGTAATGTATTCATAGGAATTTTTATTACACCACCTATTTCCATATCAATCATATAGGTATTTACTGGTGTTTGAGTTGTTATTTTCCCTTTAACAGCATTAAAATTACCAGCAATTACTTTTAATGTTACTTTACCGTCCTCAGAAGTAATTATATTAAATTTTTCTGAACTTACATGTTGGTATTTTGGTTGCATCATTTTCTTTGCTGCAGGTAAATTCAACCACAACTGTATCCCTTCTAATGTTCCTCCTTTTTCTACAAAAGCTTCTGTTGGTCCTTCTGAATGTATAATTCCTCTTCCAGATGTAGTCCATTGAACATCCCCTGGCTTAACAATGCTTTCATTTCCTAATGAATCACGGTGTAATTGTTCCCCTTGAATCAAAAATGTAATCGGCTCAAATCCTCTATGTGGATGTGGCCCTAAATCAAATGGATTATTATGAACATTAATTTCATAAGGACCATAATGATGTAATAATATAAACGGATCGATATTTTCAATCGCTTTAGTTGGTAATGGCTGATGCAAACGTATTGGCCCCATATTTACCAAATCACTTCTTCCTACTTTCTTAATTGTATTTTGTTTCATAATGTATTTTCTTTATTTAATACCACAGTATTAACAATCACCTAATTTTATCCAACAAATCACTTAACTGGCTAGCTTCTTCTTCCGATAAATTATTCAAAAACTTTAACTTTTCTGCTTTATCAATAACTGAAAGAAGCATTAAACCTTCTTCAATTATCGCAACATACACCACTCTCCTATCATGTTCACATCGATACCTATTAATAAGTTTTTTCTCTAATAGCTTATCCATTAAACGTGTTGCATTTGGCGATCGTTCAATCATTCGTTCTTTCACCAATTGCACCTTAATAGCTTCTTTAGCTCCGCGTAATATTCTTAAAATATTAAATTGTTGAGGAGAAATACCGTAAGGCTTAAAGAACTCTACTTCTTTACTCGTTAACCAATTAGCAGTATACTTGATATTAATTAAAGCTTTTACTTTATTAGAAGGAAAGCTTGATTGTATGTCTTTAGAAATATCTCCCATTACAATACTTCTTGCAACTTTTCTACAGCGGTTTGCAATTGTTTATTTAAATTTTCATCAACAATTACCCCTTCTTTAAAGTTATCAAAGAATGATGGAAATGATAAATCTGCTACAATATTCCCTCCCATATACGGAAATCTTCCTTTAGCAATATCTAATACAGTTGCTCCACCTCTAGCTCCAGGTGATGTAGCCATCAGTAACATTGGTTTTTCTGACCGTAATTTACCATCAATACGTGACATCCAGTCAAATGCGTTTTTAAATACTGTACTGTATGCTCCATTATGTTCTGCTAAAGACAATACAATTCCATCCGCTTCTTTAATTTCATTTAATAGATTATGAGCATCTTGTGGAATTCCATTATTAGTTTCAAAATCAATACCATAAAGTGGTAATTCATAATCATTTAAATCTAACACTTTTACCTCCCTATCCTTAAGCATATTTACAGCATGTGCAGCCAAAGTTTTATTAATTGAGTTTTTACTGTTACTTCCTCCTAATGCGATTACTTTTTTCATTTGTTATAGTATTATTGATTTAATATTTGTTTCTTTTTTTACTAATTGAGCTACTGGACATGTTCCTGCTATGACTAGTAACTCATCTTTTTGTGTTTGTGTTATTTCTTTTTCAAATGATATTTCTTCAACTAATGATGTTATTAATCCGTTTGAAGTTAACTGGGTTTTCTGAATTACATTAACAGTAATTTCACCTAAATTCCATCCTTTATGATTTGCAAATACACGTAATGTCATACTCACACACCCCCCTATTGCAGCTAGTAGATATTCTACTGGCGTTGCTGAAGTGTTATCTCCTCCATCCTCAAATGGTCTATCCATTTTCATTTCATGTTCTCTTGAAAATGCTATAGCGCTATAACTGCTACTAGATAATATTGTTTTTGATGCTGGATTTTTCACATTGTATTTTTTAGTCTTTTACTAAATATATAAGATACGACTACAAGAACAAAAGCCATTATAGCCCCCATCTCTTCCCCATCTCCTATCATTTTATGCGCGAAAAAAGCTAATAAAAAATCAAAGAAAAAACCTGCATAAGCCCACTCTTTTAAAGTTTCAAACTTAGGGTTCCAAATTGCAAATAACCCTAATAACTTTGCAATTGCTAACGGATATATTATATACGTTGGATAGCCAAAACTGATAAACATTTCTTGTACAGCTTCATTATTAAAAATATACATCCCTACAGAAAACAACATTAATAATGTCAACAACCCTGTACTTACATAATAAATAATCTTATCTCTTTTCATCAATATTATCTTCTAAATTCTCTACAAATTTACAATAAATAAATTTATTTACCAAGGAAAATATTTCCGTGTAATATATATAGCAATATTACTATTGATTAGCAACAATATAGTTTGTACTTTAGCAGTCCAATTTAACAACACAAATGGATATAAAATTCAATAAAAACGAAGACTACAATAAATTATTATTATCTGAACTTAAACAACGCCTTGCTAAAGTAAAATTAGGTGGCGGTCAGAAAAGAATAGATAAACATCATTCAAAAGGGAAAATGACTGCGCGTGAGCGTATAGACTATCTATTAGATAATAAAAAGCCTTCTATAGAGATAGCTGCATTTGCTGGCGATGATATGTATAAAGAGCATGGGGGCTGCCCTTCTGCTGGTGTTGTTGTAAAAATTGGTTATGTAGAAGGAAAGCAATGTATTGTTGTTGCAAATGATGCTACAGTTAAGGCTGGAGCTTGGTTTCCAATAACTGCGAAGAAGAACTTAAGAGCACAAGAAATTTCAATAGAAAATAGATTACCTATCATTTACTTAGTAGATAGTGCAGGAGTATATTTACCTATGCAAGATGAAATATTCCCTGATAAAGAACATTTCGGAAGAATTTTCAGAAACAATGCTGTTATGAGCAGTATGGGTATTACTCAAATTGCCGCTGTAATGGGGAGTTGCGTTGCTGGTGGAGCTTACTTACCTATAATGGCTGATGAAGCTATGATTGTAGATAAAACCGGAAGTATTTTCTTAGCAGGTAGTTACTTAGTAAAAGCAGCTATCGGAGAAAGTATTGACAATGAAACTCTAGGTGGAGCAACAACACATTGTGAAATATCAGGTGTTACTGATTATAAAGCCAAAGATGATAAAGATGCCTTAGACACTATCAAACGTACAATGGGAAGAATTGGCGATTTTGACAAGGCAGGATATAATAGAACTACTCCAAAACATCCTAAACTTAATCCAGAAGAGATATTCGGAATATTACCCGAATCAAGAGCTGAGCAATATGACATGATGGAAATTATTCTTCGGATGGTAGATGATTCAAATTTTGATGAATACAAAGCTGGCTATGGACAAAGTTTAATTACTGGATATGCAAGGATTGATGGTTGGGCAGTTGGAATAGTTGCCAATCAGCGTAAGCTAGTAAAGACCAAAAAAGGAGAAATGCAGTTTGGTGGGGTTATTTATTCAGACTCTGCCGATAAAGCAACACGTTTTATTGCTAATTGTAATCAAAAGAAAATTCCTTTAGTATTCTTACAAGATGTTACTGGATTCATGGTTGGAAGTAAATCTGAACATGGAGGAATCATTAAAGATGGTGCTAAAATGGTAAATGCTGTTAGTAATTCTGTTGTTCCTAAATTTACTGTAATTATTGGTAATTCATATGGTGCTGGAAATTATGCTATGTGTGGTAAAGCGTATGATCCTAGATTAATTTTTGCATGGCCAAGTGCTAATTTAGCAGTAATGAGTGGTAACTCTGCAGCTAAAGTATTATTGCAAATAGAAAAAGCCTCATTAGAAAAACAAGGAGAAACTTTTACACAAGAGAAAGAGGATGAGTTATTTAACACCATAAAAGCACGTTACGATAATCAAATATCACCATATTACGCAGCATCAAGAATTTGGACTGATGCTATAATTCCCCCCTTAGATACAAGAAAATGGATTTCTATGGGGATAGAGGCTGCAGACCATGCTCCTATTGAAAAACCTTTTAACTTAGGAGTTATTCAAGTATAATAATTTTTCATACTAACAATCTTTTAAATCCAATTTAGTTTACTGATATTCAGTAAATTAAATTGGATTTTTAATTTTATTTTTGTAACTTAATGGTATGTAAAACTCATACATTATGGATACTATAAAACGTTTAAATAAATGGGCAAATGCTCACACCTATTATTCATTGGATATTATTAGAATTGGTCTCGGAGGGTTTATTTTTTATAAAGGGCTTTATTTTATGAGCAATACACTATTACTTGCTGACTTAATAGAACCATTAAAAAATTATGTAGGTGAAATCATATTACTACATTACGTAGTACCAGCGCATTTGATCGGTGGTTTGTTAATTATGATTGGGTTACTCACTCGTTGGGCATTAGCTGCTCAAATACCTGTTTTAGTTGGTGCTGTGTTAGTAAACCTCTTAGGTGAAATGAGTACTATAAATTTAACTACAGCAAGTATCATATTAATACTATCAATATTCTTTTTAATATATGGTTCAGGAAAGCATTCTGTAGATTATAATTTAAAAATGGAACAATAACATTTTAGCTGTTGACAAAGAACTTTGTTTCATGTTAATAAAATTGATCTAGCTTAAAAATTTTATTTCCTTTGTTAACAGCTTTAAATTGTTTATTATTATTTACCCTATTTCAGTGTTTACTTAACATTAATATCAATAATAAAACATCTAAAAGTTAATGTTGCACATTAACTTTTCTTATAAATAATACCAGCCACATAAATACATTATACTTTTTTAAGAACTATTTTTTTAATAAATATTATGTTTTCAAGTAAGTATAGTATTTTTCTATATTATTATTTCTATCTTCTTTTATTAAGTGACATAATTTACGGATACCTATTCTAGGTGTCTCTCTTTATATAAATAATACTCATGGTTTTATTACAGATGAACTTTATGCACTTATTTCTTTGTTTGTGCCTTATCCTTTAATAAACTGTTCATCTATTTCTAAGGAATATTCAAGAATGATAAAGGACTTCTTCCTCTAAATTGTTAAGGTAGCAACTTTTTATAAAAAAATTAATAAAGCTCAAAATTAAACTCCACTACTTGATAGTTTTTATCTACAACTTCTAAAGAAGAAAAGTCAATATCATTATAATTTATATCTGCTCTTTTTTTATACTGAAACCACAATGCATTTGATTTTTTAGCAAAACCTTTTTCATCTTTATCAATAATAACATGTTTAGTAACATATAAAAAATCATCACCAGTATTGATAACCTGATAAACATAATTTCCTATATCATCATATTTTCTAATAACAAAAGGTTCCTTATCATTGTCCGCAGTATATCCAAACATCATATTATTTTTATGTATTAATATTTCAGCTAAATCACCATTCATACCATACATTTCTATTTTATTTCCGTTTTTCTTGGGGGTATACTTAAAAATATTCTCGTTTAATGGATCAATTGATAGTGAATCACCTGAAGACACTCCCATGTCATCTGGATCAATAACTTCTATTTCTATTTCATAAGGTAGCGATTCCTCATTAAACCTTCTCACCACCTTATTTAATTGTTTCCCCTGAATATATTCACCAAATTTATACTCTGCTAAATAATCTTTCCTAGTTACAGATTTAATTTTGAAGTCTTTTTTTACTTCAACCTTAATTGGTGAATTCACTGTAATTACCTCTTGATTACTTTTATCACTCTTACAGGAATACATTGCTAAAGAAACCAATGCTAATAGTACTATTTTTTTCATATTACAAATATATTATTAGTTATTACTTATATTTTTTTAACCAATATGCGGTTTTGCAATATAACAAAAACTTAACATTTCCATACGCAAAAATACTTTTAGATTTTTAGTTATAATTATTATTAAAAAATACGTTATTTTGTGATACTATGAAATTTACTAAAACTACTGAACAAGATTCCAATTATAATGATTTAGAAAACATGAGCATTTCTAAATTGTTAATTAATATAAATACAGAAGACAAAACCGTCCCCTTAGCAGTCGAAAAGGCGTTGCCTCAAATTGAAAAACTAGTTTTAGAAACAGTAAATAAGTTAAAAATAGGAGGTAGAATATTTTATATTGGTGCTGGAACAAGTGGTAGATTAGGTGTTGTAGATGCCTCAGAGTGCCCTCCTACTTTTGGAGTTTCACATGGTTTAGTTGTTGGGTTAATTGCAGGTGGCGATGACGCTATTAGAAAAGCAGTAGAAAATGCTGAGGATAATACCAAACAAGCTTGGGAAGATTTAAAAAGTTACAATATTACAGATAAAGATGTCGTAATTGGTATTGCAGCATCTGGAACAACGCCATATGTTATTGGTGGTTTAAAAAAATGTAATGAAAATAATATTACAACTGGCTGCATCACTTGTAATCAAAATAGTCCAATAGCATTAACTGCTAAATTTCCGATTGTTGTTATTGTCGGCCCTGAATTTGTAACTGGGAGTTCACGCATGAAAGCGGGTACAGCACAGAAGTTAGTTTTAAATATGATTTCTACTGCTACTATGATTCAATTAGGAAAAATAAAAGGCAATAAAATGATTGACATGCAACTCTCTAATACTAAATTAGTAGAGCGTGGTACTCAAATGATAATGAATTTATTACATATAAGTCATCATTTAGCGCAACAACTTTTATTAAAACACGGATCAGTTAGAAAAGCAGTAACATTTTATAATAATGAGAACAAATAAAGAAGTTTTATCAAAAGGAATAAAATTAATGGCAATCGCCTTATTTTTTATGTTTTCTGGGCCATTCTTAATGCACTTAGGATTTAAATTGCGTAATTTTCTTACTATAGGTGTTGCTGGTTTATTCTGTGTAGCCGCTATATTACTTACTATGAAAGGCCTACAAACAATTATAAAAGCATTATTTAACGACTAATGTTTTTAGAAACCATAATTGGTGTTGTTGGGTTGTATCCAAAAGTTTTATCTTCAATTACAATTTCAAAAGCGAATAATAATTGTGATATAATTGCATAGTGATGTATTGTATGTGAATTTGCTTGTACAAAAATAGCATATAAATTAGTAGGTATTGAAATTTTACCCTGCCCTAAATCATCAATCAATTCATATTTCTCTTCTAAATCATAGCCTGAATAACTTTCTAATTGAGTTAAGACTTTTATTATTTCAGTTTTAGCAATACATATATCAATTTCAATAGCGCTATTACGCTCTCTATCTGTTAAGTCAATTAAATAGTTATTTAATCCTTTAAAAATTGAAAAATAAAAATCCAGTATATGTCTAATATGTCCACCAATACTTGAATAAAAAGGCCCTATAGAACAATCATTATATACAGATTCTGGTATATTATCTAATAAAACTAGGGCTTTCTTTAAGGTATTTTGAAGTGAATATATAAAGAGTTTATCCATATAGAACTGAATATAATTAATTTAATTGAATGTTAGTCTTAAATCATTAAAAAACTTACAAGTTAAATTAATATTATCATGTCCAAATAAAAAAATAAAACTATTATTTATTCCATAATTAATTGTATATCACCCTATATTATTTAATTATAATCCTTTTTGTTTTATTTATAGTTTCATTAGATGCTCTAACCAAATAAACTCCTTTAGCACAATTAGAAATATCTATAAATACCTGATTATCATTTCTCATTGTACTATGATAAATTATTTTTCCTAATGCATCATAAATACGAAATTCACATAATTTAATACAATCATTAAAAGATAGTGTAAATATTCCGTTATTAGGGTTAGGATATATATCAAGATTAGTTGTGTCAGTAATATCCATACAATCTCCATCTTGAAAACAACTATTTGCTTCAATTCTTACTGGACCAAATTCACTTTCACAGCTTTCATTCATAACATTTAAAGCTGTGACTACGAGGGATACATCATTATTTCCATTAGTTGTATAAGTATGTATTGGTTCAAATTCAGTACTTGTATTCCCATCACCAAAATCCCATAAATATTCAACATTATCCCAATTGTTAACTACTGAATAATTTAAAAATTGATATGTACAATCACTTATTTTTTTAGCTTCAAATTTAGCATCAATATTACATGGTTTACAACTTATTATTACCTCTTCACATATTCTTGTACTACAAGATTGTCCTAATATATTATTACTATTTATTTCTAAGCATACTTTATATACTCCATTCTCTGAAAAATCATAAGTAAAAGACTCTGGAATAATTGTATCTGAATAAATTGTTTCTAACTCATTTTCTTGATCATCATATATACTCAATATATAAGAAGAAACTTCACCATTATAAACAGTTACGTTTGGCATTAACTTTATACTATTGCAAACATCACTACTATTTCTTAAAATAATAAGCTCCCCTTCAATACTACATTCTTCACAATTTGGAATTAAAGTAACTGTACTTTCTGTTTTGCATACATTACCATTATTATTCATTCCTACAACGGTTAATGCAACAGTAAAAGGTGCTCCAATATTTGGTAAATCAAGTTCTATTTGATTCCCAGAAAAATTACCAATCAAAATATTATTTACATCTGTTAGTTTCCAGTCATAGGAAACAACTTCACCATTATTAACCATTGGTGCCATGGCATATAATTGATAATTCAAACAAGAACCTCCGAAATCAGGTCCCGAAATAACATCAATATCAACACTTTCAATAATACACTCTCTAATACAAATATTTTCAATTAAGGTATCTTGAAATTCAAACCTTTTTACACAAGAAGTATTTGTACTACAACCTAATTCTATCTCAATTATAGTATTTATTAGAAACTCAGCATCCTCACAATATCCATCATCAGTTGTGAAATTAAAAATAAAATCAGTATTACCAGTTGATGGTAATGCAAAACTTAAATTATCATTAGAATATATTCCATCAGGTAAACTAATGGTAAATATCCCTGTAGATTCAGAAATATCCGTATCAGGTTGGTAATGAACTATTGCTAAATAATTATTTGAACCATCATTTTGTTGTACCTCAATAGACAATTCATGAGAATAATTGTTTAGTGGCTCCAACTCTAAAAATGTAGGTGTAGACTGAAACGTTATTTCCTTAGTATCAGTACAATTAGTAGTACCAGTAGCTGTAAAATTAATAGAACTTACTCCGTCATAATCACAGGTAGGTGTAAACGTAACTAATATTTGGTAATAGTTATTTAAATAATCAGATTGATTAGCTATATAGCCCGGAAGTACTCCATTAAGACCTTCTAATTCCCATAATTCTCCGCTTATAATATCTATTGGTGATGAAAATTCTGTAGTACAGAATTGAGAATTAGTAGGGTCAATTGCTTCAGATACAGGGTAATGGTACTGTACAGACATTTCAAATCCGTTTGGAACATCTATTTTAAAGTTCGGATCAGTAATACTCGCCTTTTCATTATTAAATATTTGTACTATATATTGAAAAGAATCACAATATTCAAGTGGAGTATTACTATCAAAAAGTGGTATTACATCCATTCTTAAATTTGATTTAATAATTTCTAATTCTACCTTTTTATTAGAATCTAAAGAGCAAATAGTACCATCATTATTAAAAATATCATTAGATATAGGTTCACATGAAACCCCAGTTTCTATCTGAATATCAATAATTTGGTCGTCAAAATCGCAATTATTTAATATTACATCAATATATCCCTCAATTCCACTATTAGCATTAATAGACTGTAGTTTTAATAATAATGTATTTGTATCATAAACTGATCCTACAATATCATACCCATCAATTATGGAATTATTAACTGTAATTAAATTATCTGGATATGTAAATTTAATCCACGGATATTTAGCTTCTTGAGAATTAATATTATCAACATCTATCTTATATCTCGTAAAAGCACCTACAGTTTGAAAAAAAGGATTTACAACATCTATACTAAGATCTTCAAATACAAAATCACTTCCGTTGCTAACAATTCGTGTAGGATAATTAGTTTCTATAGTCTCTTTAAAAGGCTCCTCTGCATAGCCTTGCTCTAAATGTGATCCAACTACATCTATAGTTTGTCCAGCTGGTAATGAGCAATCATTTAATTCTAATCGTATTCGAACACTACAATGCGTTACAGTATTTGTTTTATCAAAAGGACGAAACTCCTCAAGTGCACCATATTCTATATCGTAAATTCTAAAAACCCCTGGACTATCTTCTACTGAATGAATATCTAAATTAGGTAATGCCGATACTCCGCTAACCACATAGTTTGCTCTAGTCAGCACCACTCCTCCATCAACTGCCGCCGGTATTGTTACCTCTAAAGGACCAATAATTTGGATTACATTTCTAAATTCATTTGGAAAATCATCTTCAAAACCACCTTGTACATGAAAAGTAACATAAAAATCACCTACAGCTGAGCAACTTGCAGGAGCACCTACAAATCCTCCAAAATAATCCAACCCATACACTTCAAAATCTGCGCCATAATGTAAGGGAGCTGGTGGTGGAGTTGGGTTCAAATTGAACCCCCCTCTAAACTTATCAAGAGCATAAACATTTGGGAAATCTGGTGAATTATTAATTACCTTATCTACTGTAAACATACCCTGAATTTTAATAACATCTCCAACATTAATTTCTTGATCATTAACTTCTATTTCATAAACTGTTTTAACCGTTGTACTTAAATCTGTTCTAATATTAAAATTACTTACTGTTATTGAATCTCCACCAGCATTAATATATTCAGCACCTGTCATTGTTAAAAATGGAAAATTTACAGGATGTGAATACCATATATATCCATAAATAGTTCCATCACTCTCTAAATCACACAACGATATTCCTGTTATTTCTGTACGAATATTATCCCCTGCATATGCCCCTTTTGTATTCACTCCAGGGTAATCTCCATTATCAATTCCTTCAATGGTTATTGGTGTACCGTCAACTGATGTTCCATAACTGGTTCTAGTAACTTCAAAATTATCCGCTATTATTGCATATGGTGAAGGACATGATGGCAGTACAGGCATACAATGTAAATAAAGCTCTTTTTCTTCGCAACCAAGATTAATTTTTTCGCTAGAACATTCAGAAAAAGTACCATAAACGGTAGCTTCTAATAATGGATTTGTATTTGAACAATTAATAAAATCATTACAATTTAAAAGTAAATCAAACTCAAAACATCCACCGTATATACTAATAGAATTAGAAAAAACATAAGGGTCTGTAACTTCTAAATGCAATATCGTTTTTTCATCAATAACTGAAGTCGTAGCTGTTACAGCTAGTTCTACACCATTATGAGTAGTAAAAGTTGGTGTTAAATTTAAATTTAATTCAACTCCACAAGGAATTTCAATATCTGTCTCTAACAACATTGTGTCATCATAAACTTGATTTTGATTTCCCCTTCCATTCCTTTCAAAACAAAACTGAATATGGTTGTTCACTCCTTCGTCTATGTCAGTGTCTAATAATAAACTTGTAGACTCACTTGTGTCATTCAACTGAAATGCAGAAAACAGCCCATCATCTGTAGAATAACTTGTTTCACATTCTGTACTTAAACTATAAAATTCACTTTCAAAATATAACGCATTAAAACCACTATCACAATTATCTAATAAAAAATATTCTGGCATCAAACCAACATCGCAGGTAACTCTTATTTCAGCTCCAGGAGCTAAATCATCTATTTCACCATCTCCATCCTCATCTGTTAAGTCGGTTAAACCAATAATATCATTTCCTAATAAATGAAAATTAACCCCATCTGAAGTAGAATAAATTTCACTATCAACAAGGATATCGTTTATTTTAATATTTGAAATTTGCCCACCGTATTGGTTATTAAGTAATAAATGCACATCATATGCAGGTCCGGAGGCATCTGAAGAATTATTCATTATATACGTCACATTAGAAGTACTTCCACATAAATTAAGCCCATTATCAGAATCAAATGAATAACTTAAATCTGGGGCTAGAGGAAGAAATTCAAAATCACCTATACTTTTTCCTATAATACAATTACTTTCGTCAATACTACCTATTACAGATTCATACTCTACATGTTGAGAGTTTCCTACAAAACAACTTTTCGCTTTAAAATCCAACTTAATTTCAATTAGCATAGTTGCACTAAAATTGAATAAACTAGCATCTATATCAGATGCATTTAAAACTAAGCTTGTAGTGTTACTAGGCGTTACAGGCGCTATTATTGTTGTAGTTTGTACATCATAACTTGTTGTACCGATAATCAATTCAGAAATACCTATAAACTCCAATTCCGAAGTTGGACTTATATCTATTTGAAATGTAGAAAACTCTGTTGAATTTCCTGGTATGCTAATATTAAGCTTCTGAGTTAATAGTTCACTAGTAGTATTAAATTCAAGAGTTTGATTAGCCTCGCTAGAAACCTCTATCGGTAACTCTAAATTGACGTCACTAAAAGATAAATTATAATTATCAGTTTCAATGAAAATTATTTCTGATTGATTTGTTTCACAACTATTATAAGAATAATTTATCCCATTTTTAATAGTCGCTAAACTATCATTAATAAACGCATAACTATCACACTTTGCTTCGGCTTTAAATTCTAAAATCACTAATTCTCCTGCTGGAATAGCATTAATAGCTATAAAATTTGGGTTATTAACATCCAAATCTGATGTTAATATAAAATTATTTGATACAGAATTTTCAACATAAATTATTCCTATTGGTAAGTTTATATCAAAAAATGAATTTGCATCAATAGCATACTCCATGTTATTTAATATTGATATTTTATATACTTCTTCAACACCACCTATTTCAATTCCTAATGGATTCTCATATGTAATAATTACATCCTGAGCAAAGCTGAAAGAAAAAAGTGTAAAAAATAAGACTGTCAGTAAATTCGTATGTACTATTTTCATAGATAAATAATTTAGATCCATTATAAATATAAATGACACTATACTTATAAGTTCTAATAAGCTAAAATTTGTTACCCATTAATTTACGAATTATTTAATATTAATCATGTATTATTGCGAAATAAACATCAAAAAAACACATTTACCAACTTTATGATAATACTAATTTAACTATGCATAATTAAATAATATTATTAATTAACTATTTGAAAATAAGTTATATACATATTCAACAAGAAGCATCATTTTTATTTGCATAAATACAAGAATTAAGATTGCTTCAAAAATTTAATAAAAATAGTATAGAATAAAGATTTCATGCAAATATGTTATGGCTTATTCTACAGAAGAATATGCTTATAATTCCTAGAAGTGGTAAACATATACAAGCATAGTTTCCTTTGAATTTAGGTCAAAAAAAAATCCCCAACATCTTTTGATATTGAGGATTTAAAGAAGGCAACGACCTACTCTCCCACATAACTGCAGTACCATCGGCGCTAATAGGCTTAACTTCTC
>Ga0105354_1000352_pt1 | contig 28590 bp, 28 predicted proteins | sample GOMGulsemesocosm_FD_83658 | JGI IMG/M metagenome (GOLD analysis project Ga0105354, IMG submission 83658) | Methane-oxidizing microbial communities from mesocosms in the Gulf of Mexico - GOM9B Gulf of Mexico | ecosystem: Environmental > Aquatic > Marine > Cold seeps | place: USA: Gulf of America...
AAACTTATATCGTTTTGCGGGTGCAAAGATACCTCCTTTCTTTCGTTATAACCTAACTTTTTAGGTGGTAATTTTGAGGAGTTTTAACGGTTTTCCCGAAAGCACTGGAAACGTGTGGGTTGATTGTTGTGAAATTCAATATACTGTGGTTTCTGAAAAAGTATTTTCGAAAAACAACTAACAGATTACTTCACTATCGTTTGTAATTACATAATCGAAGCACAACCTTATAATACAACTGGTGATGTGTTTTTAGTAAAATCGACATGACTTTACCTCCATATGTAGCCTAATGTCGAAATGACGCTTTCTTTACTTTATTGGTATTATTAGTTTTGCGTTAGCGATAGCAGTGACATCCTTTTTTAATTGCTCCTTATTATCAGGTAACCTACCACTATATAAATACGCCTAAACTTCAATGGTAATAACACACTAATTCCTAAAAAAGACATAACGGATAGCGCGACCTGAAGTGATTACGGAAGGAAACGCCCTAGCAAGTAGTCAAAAGTCAAAATTAAATTTTCTGGATAACGACACCAAACAACAGCGCTAAGCTATTTTAATAAAAAAGCCTTGCTCCCCTCTCAATGACGTGTATAAAAAAAGCCGCTCCTTTACGGAACGGCTTGAATACAAACTACTAATTTTACTCCTTATTATATACCGGTATAATTACTCGGTGTAATTTGCTTCAACTCATCCTTGATAACATCAGAAACTTCTAATGTATCAATGAAATTAGCAATAGAGTTTTTATTTATTTTCTCATTCGTCCTAGTCAAGCCTTTTAGCGCTTCATAAGGATTAGGATACCCTTCTCTTCTTAATATATTTTGAATTGCTTCTGCCACTACTGGCCAATTATTCTCTAAATCTTCAGCAAACTTAGCTTCATTCAATAATAATTTATTTAATCCTTTTAATGTAGACTGGAATCCAATTAAAGTATGCCCAAAAGGAACCCCTACATTACGCAGCACAGTACTATCCGTTAAATCACGTTGTAATCTTGACACAGGTAATTTAGCTGACAAGTGCTCAAAAATTGCGTTTGCAATTCCTAAGTTACCTTCTGAGTTTTCAAAATCAATAGGATTTACTTTATGTGGCATTGCTGAAGAACCAACTTCTCCTGCTTTAATTTTTTGTTTGAAATACTCCATTGCTACATATTGCCAGACATCTCTATCCAAATCAATAACAATTGTGTTTATTCTTTTTAAATTATCAAATAAAGCCGCCATATGATCGTAATGCTCAATTTGAGTAGTTGGATATGAATGATACAAGCCTAAACTATTTACAAACTTAGATCCGAAAGCTTTCCAATCGATATTTGGATACGCTACTTTATGTGCATTGTAATTCCCTGTTGCTCCACCAAATTTAGCAGCACTTGGAATATCATTTAATAAATTAAACTGCTCTTTTAAACGAACCACAAAAACTTCAATTTCTTTTCCTAAACGCGTAGGAGAAGCTGGCTGACCATGAGTTCTTGCCAACATTGGTATATGCGCCCAATCAGAAGCTAACTCAGACAACCTGTTTAACAATGCAGTATATTCTGGAATATACACATCGCCAATAGCTTCTTTTATTGATAATGGTATTGCAGTGTTATTGATATCTTGAGAAGTTAACCCAAAATGAATAAACTCTTGTGTTGCGAAATATTAAGCTCTTCAAACTTTTCTTTTATAAAATACTCAACAGCCTTAACATCATGATTGGTTACTTTTTCGATATCTTTTATTGCCTGAGCATTTTCTGCCGTAAAGTTTTTATAGATACCACGTAAGCTACCAAATAGTGAATTGTCAAAATCTTTTAACTGAGGTAAAGGAATTTCACATAATGCAATAAAGTATTCAATCTCTACTAATACTCTATATTTTATCAACGCTTCTTCAGAAAAATAAGGCGCTAAATTAGCCGTTTTACTTCTATACCTTCCATCAATTGGAGAAACTGCATTTAAAGCTGTAAGTGTCATTTTGTTGTGTGTTTTTTAATAAGGCGCAAAGATACGGAACGCTATAAAATAATGATACACTTTTTTAAAATGATTGCACACTATTTATATTCTACAATAAAAAAGTATCTTTAACTTTTATTCATCATTTGACAGCTTTACATCATGTTAAAAAAAGTAACTACTACACTCCTTATACTATTCGTTATTGCACAATTTTTCAAACCACAAAAAAACGAATACACAAGCATTCTTGACACTGATCTTATAGCGACTGAAAAACCACCTGAACAATTAGCTGCTATTTTAAAAGAATCATGCTACGATTGCCACTCAAACAACACAACATACCCATGGTACAATAGGATTACACCCGTTAACTTTTGGTTAAACGGACACATCAAAGGAGCTAAAGATGAATTGAATTTTTCGGAATGGAAGCATTATTCCGCAAAGAAAAAAGTTCATAAACTAGACGAAATTATAGAAGTACTAGAAAATAATGAAATGCCTTTAAACTCTTATACCTTGATGCATTCAAACGCAAAACTTACCGAGGACGAAACCCAAACATTAATCAACTGGACTACTATTACAAAAATCAAGTATGAAATAACCAATATACCTCAGTAAATGAAGTTCCATTATAAACTAATTTTTCTTTTTTGTATTACAGTTATTTGTATTGCCATAGTTTTTACTATAAAACCAATTGCTCAAGATATCGAGTACCATAATTTTATTGACTCCTCTTCGATATTCAATATCCCTAATTTTTATAATGTTATTAGCAATATTGGATTCATTATACTAGGAACTTTAGGACTTATCAAAGCACCATCAACCGACACCAAAAGCAACTTAATTTACTTTTTATTAGGAGGTATCTTTTTAACAGGAACAGGATCTGCTTACTATCATTGGAATCCAAACAATACTACTTTAGTTTTTGACAGGCTACCAATGGTAATTGTTTTTATGACTTTTTTCACATTTATTATCGAAAACTACATTAGCGCTAAAAACTACAAAACCTACTTTACATTACTATTAACAACTGGAATAGCAAGTGTATTGTATTGGAGCTACACTGAAAGCATTGGAATCGGAGATTTAAGACCTTATGTTTTAATCCAGTTTTTACCTATGCTATTAATCCCTATCATACTTTTACTTTTTAAACAGAAAAACAACAATACACATTACATTTTTCCGGTGCTAGCTTTTTACATCTTAGCAAAACTATCAGAACATTTTGATGCATTTATATACACCCTTTCAAATAACACTATTAGCGGTCATTCTATAAAACATATCTTAGCAGCAATAGCTGCTTATTACATTTATAAATGGATGTATTCGTTACAAAAAACTGCTTAACAACCTTTCTGTTCCTTCACCTGCGCCAGACTTAAAGATTGTTAAATTATCAAAATCAGCCTCACCAAATGTTGGATTAGGATCTATTACATAAATTGGTGTGTTTGGCTTTATGTAATTTACCAATCCAGCTGCAGGGTACACCTGCATTGACGTACCTATTACTACTAATATATCCGCTTTTTCAACTAAGGAAATAGCTCTATCTATCATTGGCACCTCTTCACCAAACCATACAATATGAGGTCGGAGTTGCGCTTTTTCCTCGCATAAATCACCTAAAACCAAATCGCCTTCCCAGTTATACACTAAAGCTTCGTTTTTTGTACTGCGAACTTTACGTAACTCTCCATGCAAATGTAACACAGAAGTACTCCCGGCTCTTTCATGTAAATCATCTACATTTTGAGTAACAACGACTACCTTAAAATGTTCTTCTAGTTTTTGGAGATTAAAATGTCCTTTGTTGGGAGCTACATTTTTTAATTGCGCTCTTCTTTGATTATAAAAGTCAAGCACTAAAGCTGGATTATCATAAAAACCTTCAGGTGAAGCCACCTCCATTACATCATGACCTTCCCATAATCCATTCGCATCTCTAAAAGTAGCAATACCACTTTCTGCACTCATTCCTGCTCCTGTTAATATTACTATATTTTTCATATTTGTTTACTTTTAAGAACTGCCCTGATTATGATTATGAGATTTCTCCTCTCGCCGAAATGACAACTTTGATTTTAAAAAGCGTTAGCCTCAACTACCAAGTACTTCTCGATACAAATTTCACTCATTTCAATCGTAAAATTTACTCGAAGTGACGATTACCACAAAACACTTCGACAGGCTCAGTGTGCCACCTATTAAAAAACAATCCTATTCTACCTTACAAAAACCAATTCGTTTTTATCCAGTTTTGAATATTCTTCAGAAAAAGAATATCCTTCATAATTAAACCCTTTTAAATCCTCAATAGATTGTGCTTCCGTATCTATTATATAACGCACCATTGAACCTCTTGCTTTTTTAGCAAAGAAAGAAATCACTTTTAACTTATCATTCTTCCAATCTTTAAATATAGGTGTAATTACAGGAGATTTTAGTGTTTTAACATCTACTGCTGCGAAATATTCATTACTCGCTAAGTTTACAAACAACTCCCCTTCTTCTAATTCGGAATTTAGTTTTTTAGTAACTATAGGCCTCCAATACGAATGTAAGTTTTTAGCGTCTCCCACCGGAAACTTTGTCCCCATTTCCAATCGATACGCCTGCATCAAATCTAAAGGTTTTAATACCCCGTATAACCCGGACAAGATTCGTAACGAATTTTGCAATTGCCCAATCTTTTCCTTTGGCAAATTATACACATCCAATCCTGTATACACATCTCCATTAAACGTATAAACAGCAGGACGAGCATTTTCGTTTGTAAATGGCAATTTCCAATCTTGATTTCGTTGCCAATTTAATTCCGATAATTTATCAGAAATTTTCATCAATTTAGACAACTCTTTAGGCGATTCCTTTTTTAATAATCTATTTATCTTTTTGGATTCTTTTAAAAATGAAGCTTCTGAATGTGCTTCAGTAGGTAGTTTTGATTCAAAATCAAGCGACTTGGCTGGGGATATTACTATTTTCAAAATACATTTTTATTTTTAGCACACTGCAAAAACTTTAATTTAAAAAAATCGTTAATTTATATTCTCTGTTCATTTTGTCTTGATACAAAACGAACCAAAAAATCAAACCTGTATCTGGGGGATTGCTACGCATCACTCGCTTTCAAAACCTCATGCTTAAAGCTAAGCTTTTCAATTTCGCTTTTTCGCTCGCTATCCTTAATAAAGACATTAATAAAACAATTAACCACCTTTATCTAAATTACTTAAATTTTAACGATTTTTTATTTGTTGCATGCCTAGTTATTTCTAATAAATTCAAAGTTATAAAAGCTTAAACAAAAAAAGATACCTTTTACAGTATCTTTTTACCACTAGTGGATTTTAATTATTTTCATACCTTTTCCTCAACAGCAAAGCCACTCTGTTAATTTACACTCATGGACATTACTAGAAAAATTACTTTTTACAACTCTCTATGTCTTGCATAAGCTCTCCACTTATCAAAACATTGCAACATATCATCTGGCGTTTCGGAAGTAAAACTCATTTTTTCTCCAGTAGTTGGATGAACAAAACCTAAAGTTTTTGCATGCAGCGCTTGCCTTGGCAAAATCTTAAAACAGTTATCTACAAATTGCTTATATTTTGTAAAAGTTGTTCCTTTCAATATTTTTTCTCCTCCATAACGAGAATCATTAAATAAGGTATGCCCAATATGCTTCATATGCACACGTATCTGATGCGTACGTCCAGTTTCTAACTGGCACTCCACTAAAGTAACATAGCCAAAACGTTCAATAACTTTATAATGAGTAACCGCTGACTTACCATATTCTGCTTCATCACCGAAATAAACTGTGTTTTGCAACCTATTTTTATGATGTCTACCAATATTACCATCAACAGTACCTTCCTCGTCTTCTACATGTCCCCAAACCAATGCATGGTACTTACGCTCAGAAGTCTTATCAGCAAATTGTTTTGCCAAATGCGCCATTGCTACATCTGTTTTTGCAACAACCAACAATCCACTTGTATCCTTATCTATTCTGTGTACTAAACCTGGACGTTCATCAGAATTTTTCGGTAAATTATCAACATGATGAATCAACGCATTAATCAATGTTCCTGAATAATTTCCATGTCCTGGATGCACTACCATCCCAGCAGGTTTATTTACTACCAGTAAATCGTCATCTTCATATACTATATCCAACGGAATATCCTCACCTACTAATAAATTTTCATGAGGAGGATGAGCAAACATCACTCTTACCACATCATGCCCTTTTACTTTATAATTAGACTTAACTACCTTATCATTTACATAAATATTACCGTCTTTCGCTGCTTGTTGTATTTTATTTCGTGTAGCATTTTCAATAAAATTCATTAAAAACTTATCTACACGTAAAGGCTCTTGTCCTGCCGTAGCAGTAAACGAATGGTGTTCGTACATTTCCTTGCTTGGTCCTATTTCTTCTGGATTCTCTATCATAACTTAATTTACAACTTCAACTTTTTTTGATTCACTTGAAGGTTTATCTCCGTAATTTAATTTTCCATCACCTAACACCAAATCAATCACTGAAGTATATGGTAACTTATCGTTTTCTTTAACTTTTTTCCCTTTATGCACTAAATCCAACACCGCATTTTCTGCAAAATGTGGTTTATACGTAATCTTTCCTATTTTAAAACCTATAGCTCTTAGCGTACTTTCAGCTTGACGCTTGGTTTTATCTTTTAAATTCGGAATTCGAACCAATCTATATTCCGACTTGTTTACGGTAACATAGATTTTTCTTCCCTCTTTTACTTTTGATCCAGCCATTGGACTTTGTTCAACAATAGCTCCTTTAGGAAACTTAGGATTATAGTCTTTATACTCTATATCCCCTAAAACCAAACCTCTTTCATCCAAAAGACCTTTCGTTATCTCTAATTTCTTCCTCTCTAAATTAGGTACTTCAGTAAACTCATCATGATTGGTTGTACTAGCCAACCATCTATCCAAAGCATATAAGATCACCAAAAACACTACTAGTGCCAACCCTATTTGTTTCAAAAATGTTTTACTAAAAATAAATTTTAAAAGACCCATATTATTTATTTAGAGGACAAATATAATAATAGTATTTTTGTTAGCACTTATTATACTACTTTAACATGCTAAATACTATACTAAAATTGGTGTAATAATTTATAATGACATTTTAAACTCAACTATTTACAACTAATGAGCAACATCGCAATACTTATGGGTGGATATTCTAACGAATATCAAATATCCCTAAACTCTGGAAATGTAGTATACAATGCCATACAAAAAAAATGTAATGCCTACAGAGTTCATTTATTTAAAGACAAATGGGTTTATGTTGATGCTCTGGATAAAGAACACCCTATTAATAAAGGTGATTTTTCAGTAACTATTGAGAATACAAAAATTAATTTTGATTGTGTTTTTAATACGGTTCATGGAACACCTGGGGAAGATGGCTATATGCAAGCTTATTTTGAGTTATTAAATATCCCTCAAACTAGCTGTGACATGTATCAAGCAGCTTTGACTTTTAACAAACGTGATACTTTGTCTGTCTTAAGACCTTACGGAATTCCGATGGCTACCTCAGTATACTATAACGAAGGTGACATTATTGATGCTGATGCTATTATTGCTAAAGTTGGCCTACCTTGTTTTATTAAGGCTAACAGAGCAGGATCAAGTTTTGGGATAACCAAAGTATACAAAAAAGAAGAAATAGGAAATGCTATTGACACCGCCCTAAAGGAAGATTCTCAAGTTTTGATTGAATCATTTCTTGACGGCATAGAAGTTTCTGTTGGCGTGATAACACATAAAGGAGAAGTAACTGTGCTTCCTGTAACTGAAATTGTTTCAGAAACTGATTTTTTCGACTACAAAGCAAAATACGAAGGCTTATCACAAGAAATTACTCCAGCTAGAATTACCAGTGAACAAGCTGAAGCTGTAAGCAAACTCGCAAAAGAAATATATGAATTACTTGATATGAGTGGGCTATCTCGCTCAGACTTTATTTTTCATAATGGAACTCCACATTTTATTGAAATAAACACCAACCCCGGTTTGTCAGAAGAAAGCATTTTACCAAAACAAGCCAAGGAAGCTGGAATTTCATTAAAAGAATTATTTATGAATACCATTGAAGAAGCAATGACCTCAGTAGTCAGTAGTCAGTAGTCAGTAGTCAGTAGTCAGTAGTCAAAAATAAATTTTTGAAATACTATTTACTTTTAATAACGTAACTTTACCAAACTTAGGATTCCCAATGACTTGGGGATTATAAAAACAAGTTTTTAAAATGAAAAAAGCAGTTTTCCCTGGGTCTTTTGACCCAATAACATTAGGACATCAAGATATTATTTCTAGAGCATTACCGCTGTTTGATGAAATTGTTATTGCTATTGGTATTAATGACGATAAAAAATACATGTTTACTATTGATGAGCGTGTAGCATTTATTAAAGATACTTTTAAAAACGAACCAAAAATAACAGTAACTACTTACAAAGGATTAACTATAGATTATTGCAAAGTAGTAAATGCTGACTATATGTTGCGTGGGCTTCGAAATCCTGCCGATTTTGAATTTGAAAAAGCGATTGCACAAACCAACAGGAAACTATCCGGGATTGACACCTTGTTTCTACTAACAAGTGCAGAAACGTCATACATCAGTTCTAGCATTGTTAGAGATGTACTTCGTAATGGCGGTGATTATACCATATTGGTTCCTGACAGTGTACGCGTAAAATAGTATTATTTAAACACCAGTACACTACATGCTCTTTAACTCCATAGAATTTGCGCTATTCCTCCCACTAGTTTTTATAGCATATTGGTTTATTGCAAAAAAAAGCTTGAAAGCACAGAACATCCTAATTTTATTGGCGAGTTATGTTTTTTACGGATGGTGGGATTGGCGATTTTTAATCTTAATTATTTTTAGCTCAGCGATAGATTATAGCATTGGATTAAAGTTATCCGAAACAACAGTACAGAAAAAAAGAAAGTTACTTTTATGTACCAGTCTTTTTGTAAACCTAGGCTTTCTCGGATTTTTTAAATACTACAATTTCTTTTTAGAAAGTTTTTCCGATGCGTTTACCTTATTCGGACAATCACTAGAAACATCTCGATTAGCTATTATTCTTCCGGTAGGGATTAGTTTTTATACGTTTCAAACCCTCAGTTACACCATTGATGTATACCGCAACAAAATTGAACCAACGAAAGATCTTGTTTCCTTTTTTGCGTTTGTAAACTTCTTTCCACAATTAGTAGCAGGACCAATAGAAAGAGCTGTAAATTTATTACCTCAATTTCAGCAAAAAAGAAGCTTTAATTACGCTATCGCCATAGACGGCTTACGTCAAATATTATGGGGATTGTTTAAAAAAATAGTCATTGCAGATAATTGCGCTACTTACGCCAATATCATTTTCAATAATTCTGATGAATACTCCGGTAGCACATTACTTTTAGGAGCTTTATTTTTTACTTTTCAGATATATGGAGACTTCTCTGGTTATTCCGATATTGCCATAGGAACAGCACGTTTATTTGGGATTAATTTAAAGAAAAACTTTGCTTTCCCATACTTTTCCAGAAACATTGGTGAATTTTGGAGAAGGTGGCACATCTCGCTATCTACCTGGTTTCAAGACTATTTATACATTCCGTTAGGCGGAAGTAAAAAAAACAGATGGACTACCATAAGGAATATTACAATCGTTTTCCTTGTAAGCGGATTTTGGCATGGTGCAAACTGGACCTTTCTAGCATGGGGATTCTTAAATGCCTGTTATTTTATTCCGCTATTACTTGCCAAAAGAAATAGAAAACACATGGACACTTTAGCTCAAGGAAGAATATTTCCGTCTATTAAAGAGTTTTTACAAATAGGTACAACATTTACACTTACTGTTTTGGCTTGGATATTTTTTAGAGCAGAAAATATCAAACATGCCTTAGCGTACTTTTCTGAAATTTTCTCTAACTCTTTACTTACTATCCCTAATTTCTCAAACAGATCGGGCGCGTTAACTTCACTCTTATTAATAGGTGTGTTTATGATTTTTGAATGGTTTGGTAGAAATAACGAATATGCTATTGAGAAAACTGGAGAAAAACATCATCGCGGGTATCGATGGTTTTTATACTACTCCTTAATTATCGTTATTGTAATTTATGGCGGAAGTCAGCAAGAATTTATTTATTTTCAATTTTAGAGATGAAACGTTTTTTGTACACCATAATCGCCTTTGCTAGCCCGTTTATACTTTTAATCGGAATAACTACCTTATGCTATACAAAAACTGGAGGTGACCTAAACAGGTTAGGGAAAATTTCAATTGATGCAACCTATAGAAATCAGTTTCAAAAAGATTTTGAACAACAACAAAATTACACTGACTTCTCTGCTCTAAATTTAAAGGGAAAGAACAGCTTTAACATATTAACTATTGGAGACTCTTTTTCGCAAAAAAGAGGATATGGCTATCAAAATTATCTAACAACTGATACTACAAATATCCTAAATTTTGACACAAGAGCCCACTCCATTCCTGCATACAACCCCGTTGATTTGGCTTTTAAAATGATTAAAGGTGATGTTTTTAACAACTTACACATTGATTATTTAATAGTACAATCCGTTGAAAGAAGTATTATCACCCGTAGTGAGGGATTAGACCACAGTACTAAAATTACTATTGAAGCACTAGAAGCCTCAAGAAAAGTGCAAGACACAAACAACTCCTCCACCCCTAACAGAAACTACAGTGACTACTTAAAATTTCCTTTTTATACTATATTGTACAATTTTAGCGACAACGCTATATACTCCCCAGTATATCAAAAAGCTATTAACAAGGAAGTATTTTCCTCAAACAACTCCTTACTATTTTTCGAAGAAGACATCACTGCGCTAGAAAAAAACAATAATAATAAACTGGTTAGCAATCTAAATAATGAACTCAATATACTTGCTCGTAAATTAAAAGAACGAGGCATTACACTAATTGTATTGCCAAGCCCTGACAAATACGATTTGCACTATGAGTATATCTCTACTAAAAACAATCCAAAACCTTTGTTTTTTGATTACATGCGTGATTTAGAAAAAGAGTACATTTATATAGATGCTAAAAAAATCCTTAAAAAACATATTGACAACGACAGCAAAGACATCTATTTTGTTGATGATACCCATTGGTCTCCAAAAGGGGCAAAAATAATAGGGCAGATCATAAACGATTCGATTACTAGAAATGAGCAATAACATCTAATAAAAAAGTACCCACAACATTATAAAGATAAAGTTTTACGACAATATTGATTATTTTGGGTAGTAACCTAAGAGCTGTCCTCAGAAACTTTACTCTCTCTTAGGGACATATCAACTAAATTAAGGGATGTGTTTTTTAACTTTACTAATCCTTATTTAGTATTTTTACAACGCAACAAACACAAGAGCACCTAAATCAATTCTATTGTTTTTTAAAACCCCAGGTAGCCCTCAAGATGTAAGTACAATTCAATATAAACTAATTAAGTTATGTTATCTGAAGAATTTCACACTTTGTAACATAATAAAAAAACTAAGCCAGCCAATAATTTTTTTTTTAAAAAACAAGGGAAATTAATAAACGTATACTAAATACATAAACATGATAAAATACACATTAATTTTATTTGGCATTTTTACCACTATGAGCACAAATGCTCAAACTCACGATTACGCAGAAGCACAGTACCTTTCTACATATTTTTTAGGAGGCCAGAGATGCGGAAACAATGATTCATGGCTACATGGAGCATGTCATACTACCGACGGACAACCCGTAGGAAAAGATTTAACTGGTGGATGGCACGATTGTGGTGATTATATTAAATTTCATGTTACAGGTGCATATACAGCACTAACTTATTTATATGGCTATGATAAATTTCCTGAAACCTATTTAGATGAATACTCCCAAGCTTTATCCGCTCCTCCTTCAAATGGAGTTCCAGATGTTTTAGATGAAGTTAAAATTGAAACCGACTATCTAATAAAATGCGTAAATGGCACTACTATTTATTGGGAAATCGGAGGAGCAGAAGATCATAATAGTTTCAAAGAACCAGTTTCAAATTCTCAAGAAAACTTATATAGCGGATCAAATATCAGACCCGTACGTAGCGCAACAGAAGGACACTCGAATGCATTTGGAGATGCAGCGGCAGCTCTTGCATTAATGTCTATTAAATACAATCAATTTGACTCAAACTATGCGCAAGATTGTTTAATTGCTGCTCAAGCATATTATAACGCCGGAAAAACAAATCAGAGCGCTACTGCAGATTATGGTGATTTTGCCTATTCATTTATGAGTACTACCGAAACCAATGATAATTTAGGAATGGCCGCAACAATGCTATATAGAGCTACCGGTACACCTGCATACTTAACAGACGCCATAAATTACGCGAGTGGCTTGCCTGCTTGGGAAAATTTAACATACTACAGTTTACACCCTATGTTATTTATAGAGCTATATGCCCTCACAGGAAACACAACATATTTAAATAACGTTGCAAATTTAGTAAATAGCTTCACTAATGAATCTTGCGGATACTACCACTTAAGTAACTGGGGTTCTATACGAGATGCAGGTTGTGCTGCTTTTATAGCCGCTCTATATCATCAACAAACTAATAATGTTGCTGCATATAATTTTGTAAAAGAAAATGTTGATTTTATTCTTGGTGACCATGGATATGTTTCAGCAGACGCCCCTGCTAATAAATCTTTTTTAATAGGATACAACAAATTAGGAGGAGGCTACCCTCAATACCCTCATCATGCAGCTACATTTGGAAAATCCGTAAATGATTGGAGCTTATACACACAGGAAAGTAACAACACGGGTACTGTTCCATTTTCATATGAATTAACAGGAGGTTTAGCTGGTGGACCAGAAAGTGCTTGTAGTGATTTTTATGACAAAATTGACAATTATATATCAAGCGAATATTGCATTTATTATAATGCTGCATTTACAGGAGCTGTAGCCTACATAAATAAAATTGAAAACAATGTACTTGCAGCAAATAGCTATGAACCTAAAAGCGACTTCTTAATTTACCCTAATCCTGCAAATGATTTTATCACTATCAAAGGAGATGTTTCAGGAAAAAAAATAATGCTTTATAATTCATTAGGAGTATTTATCTCTCAGTTTTCACCGCTTGAAAATATTTTTAAAATTAATTTGAAAAATTATTCAAAAGGAATCTATTTTCTAAATATAAAAGATGACAAAAAAACAGAAACAATAAAGCTGATCATACAGTAACAATATCGTTTTATAACAAACAGAACACAAGAAGACTTTGTTATTCAAATACGCATAAGCTCTCCATGAATAATAAAACATATTAGGTTCTTATACATTGCTGTTTTTTCTCACAACCTAAATGAATTTTAAAACATTGACATTTTCACAAATGTTTAAGAGATAAAAAAAACTCATAGCTTGTAACAACGTAAAGCTCGAGAATTCAACACACCATGTTATTCATAGCACTCCATAAAAAAGCCTCAATTGTACAACTACAATTGAGGCTTTTATATTAAGTTATCGTAACGAGTTATATAAAATCTCCTTTTGCCATTACATGGTAACGCGGATCATCGATACCATCTTCGATAGCCTCCATAAATTTAGGAGATGCTTTTACCATTAAGTTTTTACAATCTTCAGAAAGATGTTTCAGCTTAACCTGCTTTTCAACTTTCTCGTATTTTTCTATCAAATTAAATAGTGCCTCTAAAGCGGAATGATCTGATATACGCGACTCTAAAAAGTCAATTTCAACTTTTTCTGGATCATTTTTAATATCAAACTTCTCATTAAACGCTTGAATACTTCCAAAAAATAAAGGACCGAATATTTCATATACTTTGGTTCCATCATCTTTTATACGTTTACGAGCTCTAATTTTCTTGGCATTCTCCCAAGCAAATACTAAAGCCGAAATAATCACTCCCACAAATACTGCTATTGCCAAATCGTAAACTACGGTAACAGCAGAAACAATAATTAAAACAGCTGCATCAGCTTTAGGTATTTTCTTTAAAATTCTAAAACTCGACCATGCAAACGTTTCAATTACCATCATAAACATTACTCCTACTAAAGCAGCAATTGGTACTTGCTCTATCAACTTATCGGCAAAAAGAATAAATGACAATAAGGTTACAGCCATCATAATTCCCGATAATCGCCCACGACCACCGTTATTAATATTAATTACGGTTTGTCCAATCATACCACAACCACCAGTACCACCAAACAATCCGCTTACAATATTTCCTGCACCTTGAGCTACACACTCACGATTTCCTTTTCCTCTTGTTTCCGTTAACTCATCTACCAAATTCATGGTCATTAAGGTTTCAATCAATCCAACAGAAGCCGCCAAAAAAGCAAATGGCGCTATAAACTTTAATGTATCTAAATTAATAGGTAAGTTTTGCCATAACTCTAAATTAGGAGTAGGAAACTCTCCTTTTAAACCAGTACCTCCACCTTCAATAATATACGAACCTACTGTACTTACATCTAAACTAGCAAACACAACAATAAGTGTTGTTATTAAAATAGCCGTTAAAGCTGCAGGCACCTTTTTGGTAAGCTTAGGTAGCCCCCAAATAATCCCCATTGTTAAAGCAACTAAACCAATCATGGTATACAATTCAGTCCCGGACATATATTCACCAATATACTCTTTTACACCTTCAGCAGATACCTGTACCTTCTTATGTGTAAACATTTTTACTTGTGCCCAGAAAATCACAATAGATAGTCCGTTTACAAACCCCATCATTACTGAATGCGGTATTAATCTTACAAATTTCCCTAGTTTGAACACCCCGGCTAACACCTGAATAACTCCCATTAAAATAACACAAGCCATCAGATAAAATATCCCCATATTCTCTACTGGCTGATCAAACAACATTCCTTTTGTGTGCCCCTCAGCAATCATAGAGACAAAAATAACAGCTACAGCACCAGCTGCCCCAGAAATTAAACCTGGACGACCACCAAAAACAGCTGTGATCAACCCAATCATAAAAGCACCAGATAACGCCATTAACGGATTTATTTGTGCAACGAAAGCGAAAGCAACAACTTCAGGTATCATTGCTAATGAAACCGTCATTCCTGCTAATATGTCATTTTTTGCGTTTGCTGAGTGTTTTCGTATTAATGCATTCATACCTCTTAACTTCAATTGTTTCAGACAGTTAACCCTATAGCTAACCAAATTATTTAAGCGTGCAAAAATAGTGTTATTTATAAACTAAACAACACTATTAATTTTATATTTTTTTTACGAATATCAGGAGGCAAACCAAAGCATGTCTCCATAATTAGAATACGTTCCACTAGCATAGAACACGATAAACGAAAATGAATTTATAAGTTATCCAAATATTCTTCAGTCAACAACACAACATTGGAATAAGAGTTACTCATTGCTACCCTAGCTTGATCGTTTGTTTTCCAAACTGCCTGTGTAATCCCCTCTTCTAATTGAGGAATTAACACACCGGAATAATCCGTTTTCATTAAATACCAATAGGTGATTTTTAAATTATATTTTCCCCTATTCTTATAAATATGATAGGTCTCTTGTAAAAATTTATCTATCGATAAGTTTTTGACTCCAGTTTCCTCTTCCACCTCCCTTAAAGAAGTAGTTTCAATATTTTCTCCTTTTTCAGCACGCCCTTTAGGCAAATCCCATTTTTGGTTTCGCTCAATAAAAAGCAGTTCCTTTTTGTCATTTATCACTAAACCTCCGCCAGCATTTATATACCCCATCCGATCCTTAAAAATAGATAATAACTTATCGGCATCAGGATGATACAGGTATACTTCGCTAAAATCGTTTCTCTGAAGCTTGCGGATAACATAATCCATATCAACACTTTTCAATAGAAATACTTTAAAACCATTCTCCTTCATAACTACATTAGTTAGAATGATAGGTCTGTCATTAACAAAAATTCTATACATTATCTGAGTAAAAATAGTTGATTACACTGGCTAAAGTTAATCTATTTTTAGACTTTTAAGTGATTTTAAATTAAAAATAATGTAGTTTTGCACTATGATATTAGACAAAGACATCGCAAAAAAAACAGCAGAGGCGTTATTACAAATTAACGCCATAAAATTGCAACCAAGTAATCCTTTTACATGGGCTTCTGGCTGGAAATCGCCTATTTATTGTGACAACAGAATTACCCTGTCGTTTCCTCAAGTGAGGACTTTTTTAAGACAACAATTAGCAACTCAAGTTGTTGAAGTATACGGTAAGCCTGATGTTATTGCTGGTGTAGCTACTGGAGCTATTGCTATTGGAGCTTTAGTTGCCGAGGAATTAGGTATTCCGTTTGTATATGTTAGACCTGAAGCAAAAAAACATGGACGACAAAACCAAATTGAAGGTTTCTTAGATACCGGAAAAAATGTTGTTGTTGTAGAAGATTTAATTAGTACAGGTGGTAGTAGTCTGAAAGCTGTAGAAGCATTAAAAGCTCATGGAGTTACCGTAAAGGGAATGATTGCTTTATTTACCTATGGTTTTGACATTGCGTCTAAAAATTTTGAGGATGCAAATGTAACATTATACACCCTTAGTAATTATGACAATTTAATTGAGCAAGCTGCCGAAACAAATTACATTTCTACTGAAGAAATAAGAACCCTGAAAGAATGGAAAGAAAATCCTTCTCAATGGAATGCTATTTGCAAATAAGATTCTAAAAATATTAAAATGAATATAGAAGGAAACAAAGTAACTGTTAACAAATCAAAGTCAGAGGTCATTGCTTTTTTAACTAAAATGGAAAATTTTGAACAATTAATGCCCGAAAACACAAAGTTTGAAGTATTAGGTGATGATATTTTTCTTTTTGGATTAAAAGGAATGCCAGAAATAAAACTACGTTTGAAAGAACACACAAACGACAAGGTAACGCTAGGAGCTGCAAGCGATAAACTTCCATTTACACTAGTAGCAAACCTTAATGAACTTGAAACTAACAAAACAGAAACACAATTATCTTTTAAAGGCGAGTTTAATGCGATGATGGCCATGATGGTAAAAGGTCCTATAACTAAATTTGTTGGGCAATTATCGGAAAAATTAGCAGCAATATAATTATACGTCATTGCGAGCAACGTGAAGCAATCTCTTTTTTCTAATAGATTACTTCGTCGTTACCTCCCTGTAATGACATTTTGTTTTAATACATTAGTTTAACTTCTTTAAGTCTAAATTCTTGTACTATTTCATCTTCAAGAAGAATTTGTAACATTCCGGCTGAAGTCACCTGTTTTATAAAACCTAAAAATAATTCACCTTCTGCATTTTTAAATGTAGAAGGTTTATTTTTTCTAAACAATTCCGCTTCATACGCCTTATGCAGTATGGTATACTTTTCTGCCTTTAATCGATCCACCTGGAGCTTTAACTCGACCATAATCATGAGCAACACTTCATCTAAACTATAATGTATTCCTGTACAGTTTTTTAAGGAACTTGCTTTATACTCAGGATTAAATAGTGTTTGATTTACGTTTAAACCAATTCCTATAATTGCATGTGTTTCCCCATTTGATTTCACAACATTCTCTATTAAAATACCACAAAGTTTTTTATTTTCTGACAAAATGTCGTTTGGCCACTTTATACTTGGCTTAGGGACAACTATTTTTTTAAACACATTAAAAACAGCAATCGAAACTGCACAATTGAGGTAAAACTGATTCTCTATAGGTAAAAAAGAAGTATTTAAAAAAACACTAAACGTTAAGTTCTCCCCCTCATTAGCATGCCATTCACTACCTAACTGTCCTTTTCCATTAGTTTGATTCTCTGTACAAATAGCAGTAAAATCATCCACAAAATCATGTGACGCTAACTCTTTTAAGTAGTCATTTGTTGAAGGAACGGTATGAAGTTTGCTAATTTTGATACTACAAATGTAAAACTTATAATAAATCTAACCGTTAAACGACAAAAAAATAATATTTTTGCAAGTTCAAAATACAATTAATGACAAAGAAGATAATAAATACCGACGATTTAATCTCAATGATTATAAAAGGAATTGAAGAAGTCAAAGGTAACGACATAGATATATTAGATTTACGCGAGATTGATAATACCGCAACAGACTACTTTATTATTTGTAGTGGAAACTCAAATACACAAGTAAATGCTATAGTAGGTTCTGTACAAAAAATGGTAAGCAAAGAGCTTAAGGATAAACCTTGGCACATTGAAGGAAGTGACAATGCTGAATGGGTTTTAATGGATTATGTAAATGTTGTAGTTCATGTTTTTCAATCACACATTAGAGAATATTATGACATCGAAGGATTATGGGGAGATGCCAAAATAACTTCAATCAAAACAGAATACTAAACTAACCTAGACACGTATGTCAGACAACGATAAGAATGAACAGAAAAAGCCAAAATTCAATGTATTTTGGATTTATGGAGCGATATCTTTAATATTACTTTTTTTTGTACTCAATAACAGTTCCACTACTGAAAACGAAGTAAGCTTCTCTAAGTTTAAGGAATATGTACCTCAAAATGATATTGCAGAGATTGTAATTGTCCCTAATATGAGGTTAGCTCATGTTTATCTTACAAAAGACGCCTTAACGAAAGAGGAATACAAACAGTTTACTCAGAAAAAAGGAATTTCTTTTATAGGAAAGGTTCCTGACTTCTCTGTTCAATATCTAGACTTACAAAATTTTGAAAACTACTTAAGTGAACAAAAACAACGTAACAATCTTGATTTTACTTTAGATGTAAAACAGCAAGACAATACTTTTAGTGATTTACTAATGGGCTTATTGCCATTTGTTTTAATTATTGGTTTATGGTTGTTTTTCATGAAACGAATGTCTGGTGGTTCTGGAGGAGGACCTGGTGGCCAAATTTTTAACATCGGTAAATCGAAGGCCAAATTATTTGACCAAAAAGCTGATATTAAAACCACTTTTAAAGATGTTGCTGGATTAGAAGGCGCTAAGGAAGAAATTGAAGAAATTGTAGATTTCTTAAAACAACCAGAAAAATATACTGCCTTAGGAGGTAAAATACCTAAAGGAGCCTTACTCGTTGGCCCTCCAGGTACCGGAAAAACACTATTAGCAAAAGCTGTGGCTGGAGAAGCAAAAGTTCCTTTCTTTTCGTTATCTGGTTCTGATTTTGTAGAAATGTTTGTGGGTGTTGGAGCATCAAGAGTTCGTGACTTATTCAAGCAAGCCAAAGAAAAATCACCCTCAATTATTTTTATTGATGAAATAGACGCTATTGGTAGAGCAAGAGGTAAGAATGCAATGTCAGGAAGTAATGACGAAAGAGAAAACACCTTAAACCAATTATTAACTGAAATGGATGGGTTTGGAACTACCGACAATGTTATTGTTATTGCCGCTACAAACCGAGCTGATATTTTAGACAAAGCATTAATGCGAGCAGGAAGGTTTGACAGACAAATTTATGTTGACTTGCCAGATATTAGAGAACGTAAGGAAATTTTTGAAGTTCATCTTAAACCATTAAAAATTAAAAAAGGTCTAGACACCAAATTCCTTTCAAAACAAACACCTGGTTTTTCTGGTGCCGATATTGCAAACATGTGTAATGAAGCCGCATTAATAGCTGCTCGTAATGGGAAAAAAGAAATTGAAAAACAAGACTTTTTAGATGCCGTAGACAGAATTATTGGAGGACTAGAAAAGAAAAATAAAATAATCACTCCTTCTGAGAAAAAAGCAATTGCGTATCACGAAGCAGGACATGCTACAGTTAGCTGGATGTTAGAACATGCTGCGCCACTTGTAAAAGTAACAATCGTTCCCAGAGGAAAAGCCCTAGGAGCTGCTTGGTACTTACCTGAAGAGAGAATGATTGTACGCCCAGAACAAATGCTAGATGAAATGTGCGCTACACTAGGAGGTCGTGCTGCTGAAAAAATTATTTTTAATAAAATTTCAACTGGTGCTCTAAGTGACTTAGAAAAAGTAACCAAACAAGCTAGAGGAATGGTTACTATTTACGGTTTGAGCGATAAAATAGGAAACTTAACCTATTACGACTCTTCTGGACAAGAAAGCGGTTTTACAAAACCATATAGTGAAAAAACAGCCGAATTAATTGACAAAGAGATTTCTGCTATAATTGAAAACCAGTACACGAGAGCAGTCGCACTACTTGACACTCATAAAGACAAACTAACTGAATTAGCAGAAGTACTACTTAAGAAAGAAGTTATTTTTAGAGATGATTTAGAAGCAATTTTCGGAAAAAGACCCTTTCAACAAGAAGCTAAGGTCAATGACATTGAGGAAGAATAACATTTAGTCCTTAGTACACTTAAAAAAACTTAATTTAAATCTGATTTAAATTAAGTTTTTTTAATATATTTGAATTAACAACCCCAATCAAAAAAAAAACTTCTCTCTATTTATGGGGATTTTTAAAAACATCTTTGGTAAAAACAAAAAAAAATCTTCGTCAGAAAAGGACGAACTAGGCAAATATATGCCTAAGGAAAGTATGCCTATTGACGAGCAGTTCACTCTTAATTTCATGAAAAACGGCGGTAAATTTATTTACTGTGACTCCATGGAAGAAGTTTCTGAGAATTTTAAAGCCATTTTAGAAGAAAACAACTGGGATACTAAAAAAGCTCTATGCTTTAATGAATCTCTTAAAAAAAAATTCGGTAAATTTAAATTACAAAACACTTCCGAAGAACCTTCTTTTTTTCTGACTAATTGTGAAAGTCTTATTGCCGACAAAGGATCCATTCTAATATCTTCCAACCAAATAAAGGAACAGAAGCTTGACACACTACCTAATAATTTTATTTTATTTGCAACAACTAGTCAATTAAAAGAAACTATTAGTGAAGGCTTAAGAACAATTAAAAACAAACGCGAGGAACAATTACCTACAAACATCACCACCCTAAAGCATTTCAAGTTCTCAAAAGAAAAAGACTTTATGACTTACGGGAGTAGCACAAAAAACTTATATTTGCTTCTCTTGGAAGATTTATAAAATGAACGAAACTTTAACCCGCTCTTTATCAGGACTAGTATATATAACAGTACTAATTTCTGCTATTTTCTTTTCTGAAAATGGTTTTTTATTTGCAGGTTTAATGTTTCTGTTTGCGGGAATTTCTACCTGGGAATTCAACAATTTACTCCAAGTAAATAACTCTAGGCCATACTTTCAATTAGTTATTATTGCCTATTTTACATATTTAGCCTTAACAGGAGATACGCATTCGTCAGGAACTGTGTTCCTTATTTTAGCAATTACTACATCAATAACCCACCTTCTTCTTACTAAGAATTTATTCAAATTAAAAAAGATAAACGAAAAAAGCATCTTAAAGCAACAACTACCATTACTTTATATTTTAATCCCTTTTTCGTTACTAACCTTGATTCCATCCATAATAGAAAACACTTACAATCCGTTTATCATTTTTGGAATACTAATTATCATTTGGTCAAATGACACTTTTGCTTATTTAGTTGGAAAAAACTTTGGGAAACGAAAGCTATTTGAAAAAGTATCCCCTAAAAAAACAATTGAAGGATTTTTTGGAGGACTACTATTTGGAGTAATAGCAGCACTTATTATAGCATTTACTACCTCAAGCCTTTCTACCCTACATTGGATTGTATTAAGCATTATTATTAGTATCTTTGGTACTATTGGCGACTTAGTTGCCTCAAAATTTAAACGCGAAGCAAATATTAAGGATAGCAGTAATTTAATCCCTGGACACGGTGGTTTTTTAGACAGACTGGACAGCTTAATTTTTATTTCATCATTCGTATATTTATACCTACAATTAATCAACTATGTTTCATAAAGAAGGTCATCCATCAATTTTAATAACACTATTCGTAGTAGTAGCCCTTTTTTTAGGAGCAGAATACGCCACTAGCAATCAAATAATACAATACATTATTTATGCTGTTGCATTATTTTTACTGATAACCATCTTACAGTTTTTCAGAAATCCAAAACGATATACTGCTCAGAATGAAAACCATATCATTGCTCCAGTAGACGGAAAAGTAGTCGTTATCGAAGAGGTATTTGAAAAGGAATATTTTAAAGATAAAAGATTACAGGTTTCTATATTCATGTCTCCTATAAACGTACACGTTACTCGATACGCTTTAAGCGGTTTGGTGAAATTTAGTAAATATCATCCTGGGAAATTTTTGGTTGCCTGGCATCCAAAAGCTTCTGAAGAAAACGAAAGAACCACTATTGTTGTAGAAAACAAAACTTTTGGAGATATACTATACAGGCAAATTGCTGGGGCATTAGCGAAGAGAATAGTAAATTATGCTAAAGCAGGAACTCAAGTAGTTCAAGGTACAGATGCTGGTTTTATTAAATTCGGATCAAGAGTTGATTTATTTTTACCAATAGGTACAAAATTAGACATCAAACTTAATGACACTGTAAAAGGAGGAGAAACAATAGTCGCCATTAATGAGTAATACAGACACACTACATACTAGATTCTTACAAGCTTTTGACGCAGCCAACTCAATGGACGACATTCTGATTCCCATTGACTTAAGACTGCAGTTTTACGCTTACTACAAACAAGCTACCGTAAGTTCCACTGCTTTTTATTCTTCCAACGACCCAGATCAGATTAGAAATGCATTTAAGATGAATGCAATGCTGCAGGTAAGAAACCTATCCGTTGAAGATGCAAAACTAGCGTACATTGAATTAGTCAACGACACGATTAAAAAATACGACATTAATATTGAATTTATTTAAAAAAATTACTCAAAGCAACCTCTTAGCTAGAAATAGAGCTAACTATTTCCAACAAGACAAGCCTCGATAAATTAATCCCCGTAAAGGGAATAAACATCAATAAAACCAATAATTATGAAAAAAGTAATTCTATGCTTGCTAGTAAGCTCTCTTTTTATCGCTTCATGTAAAAAAGAAACAAAAAACACTGAAGTTACCACACAAGAAACTACAAAACCAACTTATAGTGTTGATGCTAGTACTACCGAAGTAAACTGGACAGCATATAAAACAACTGCAAAAACCCCGGTAAAGGGAATTTTTACCAGCTTAAAAATTCAAAAGCCCGTAAAAAGCGAGAGTAAGCAAGGAGCTTTTACCAACTTGGAATTTAACATACCAGTTTCAAGCTTCTTTTCTAAAGACGAAGTAAGGGACAACAAAATAAAAGCATTATTCTTTGGAGTAATGAACGAAACAACGTTAATTTCTGGTCGTTTTTCTAATGTTACTGGTAACGAAGAAAAAGGCGAAATGTCATTAAACCTAAAAATGAATGGTGAGTTAGTTCCCATCCCGATGAAGTACACTATTTCAGACAATAAAGTTGAGATTAACGGAACAATTAACAACTTGATGGACTGGAAAATGGAAAATGCATTCAAATCACTACACAAAGCATGTGAATTATTACACACTGGAGAAGACGGAGTTAGCAAAACTTGGAAAGATGTTGCTATTAGCGCTACAGCAGTTTTAAAAACAAACTAAGACTCTCTTACAATACATACCATAAAAAAACCACGCTATTAGCGTGGTTTTTTTATTTCCTATTATATTTTGTAGTTAACTTAACGAAGCTAAGCTTACATTTATCGTTTCTATCTTTGCTAACGCATCTGATTCTTTTTTACGTTCGCTAGTAATAACTGCATCAGGAGCATTATTCACAAAACGCTCATTAGATAGTTTCTTCTGCACAGATTTTAAAAACCCTTCTGTATAATTTAACTCTTCTGTTAGTTTCTTAACCTCAGCCTCTACATCTATAGCTCCAGCCATTGGAATAAAATACTCATTAGACTTTACTCTAAAACTCAATGCACCATCAACTTTATCAGCCACGTAAGTTAATTCGGAAATATTCCCTAACTTTTTAATTACTGCATCAAATCGATTGGATGCGTTTTCATTATTCAAAATAGAAAATTCAATTTCGTCTTTAAACGATATATTCTTCTCTTTACGAATAGCCCTAATTCCCGAAATTACCTCAGCTGCTATTTCAAAATCTTTTAAAATAACATCGTTCACAGGTTTAACATCAGGGTATAACGACACTATTAAAGCTTCTTCTTTACTCCTATCTGCTATTTGATGCCACAACTCTTCGGTTAAGAAAGGCATAAACGGATGCAATACTTTTAAATTGTTCTCAAACATTTCAATTACCGCAACAAAAGTAGCTTTGTCTATTGGTTGCTGATATCCTGGTTTTATCATTTCTAATAACCAAGAACAGAAATCGTCCCAAATTAACTTATAAGTAGTCATTAAAGCATCAGACAAACGGTATTTAGAAAAATGATCTTCTATTTCAGCAAAAGCCGCTTGAAATTTATTATCATACCACTCTAATGCAATTTTGCTAGATTCGGGTTGCTCAATACTTTCACTTACCTCCCAACCACTTATTAATTTATAGGCATTTAAAATTTTGTTACTAAATTGCTTTCCTTGTTGTAGTTTAGATTCATCAAATAACAAATCAGTTCCTGCACCAGAACTCAATAACATCATTCCTGCACGTACCGCATCAGCGCTATAATCTTCTATCAAGCCTAAAGCATCAGGAGAATTCCCTAATGACTTAGACATTTTACGTCCTTTATCATCACGTACAATCCCTGTGAAATATACATTTTCAAAAGGCTTTTCATTTTTAAATTCGTAACCTGCAAAAATCATTCGTGCAACCCAGAAAAATATAATATCCGGTCCTGTAACTAAATCGTTTGTTGGATAATAGTAATTGATTTCTTCATTCTCAGGATTTCTTATTCCATCAAAAACTGATATTGGCCACAACCAAGCAGAAAACCAAGTATCAACAACATCTGACTCTTGTCGTAAATCGGAGGCCGACAACGAACTATTTCCCGTTTTCTTTATCGCCAATTCTAAAGCAACAGCAATATTCTCAGCTACAACAAAATCTTCTTTTCCATCACCATAGAAATAAGCAGGAATTTGTTGCCCCCAACGTAACTGTCGAGAAATATTCCAATCTCTAATATTCTCTAACCAGTGACGGTACGTATTTTCAATTTTCTTTGGATACAACTTGATATCCTGGTCTTCTAAAACAGATTTTAATGCTGGCTTCACCAAATCATCCATTTTTAAAAACCATTGATCAGATAACCGAGGCTCAATAACTGCCTTAGTACGTTCCGAAGTCCCTACTTTATTTAAGTGATTTTCCACTTTCGGCAACGCTCCTAACTCTTCTAACTCCTTAGAAATTTCTTTACGAACAACAAATCGATCCTTTCCCTGATAATGCAATCCGAAACTATTTAGCGTCGCATCCTCATTAAAGATATCAATAACCTCTAAATTATGTTTATCTCCCAACGCCTTATCATTCATATCATGTGCAGGTGTAACTTTTAAACACCCTGTACCGAATTCTAAATCGACATATTCATCTTCAATAATAGGAATTACTCTATTACAAATAGGCACAATAGCTTTTTTTCCCTTCAAATGCGTAAAACGCTCATCATTAGGGTTGATACAAATTGCGGTATCACCCAAAATAGTTTCAGGGCGTGTGGTAGCAACAGTTAGCACTTCATCAGAACCTTCAATCTTATAATTAATATGATAAAGCTTACCATTTTGCTCAACATACTCTACTTCCTCATCAGAAAGTGTTGTTTTCGCCTCAGGATCCCAATTAACCATACGGTAACCACGATAAATCATTCCTTTGTTATACAAGTCAACAAACGTTTTAATTACCGCTTCTGACATATCTCCATCAAGGGTGAATTTTGTTCTATCCCAATCGCAAGAACACCCTAGTTTTTTAAGTTGATCAAGGATCACGCCTCCATATTCATTAGTCCAGTCCCAGGCATGTTTTAAAAACTCTTCTCTTGTTAAATCGTTTTTATCAATACCTTGTTCTTTTAATTTTGCAACAACTTTTGCTTCAGTAGCAATTGAAGCATGGTCGGTTCCAGGAACCCAACACGCATTTTTGCCCTGTAAACGAGCACGACGAATTAATACATCTTGAATAGTATTATTCAACATGTGCCCCATATGTAAAATTCCAGTGACATTTGGTGGTGGTATTACAATTGTATACGGCTCTCTCTCATCTGGTGTAGAATGAAAGTAATCATTCTTCATCCAATAGCTGTACCATTTTTCTTCTACTGCTTTCGCATTGTATTTCCCTAAATCACTCATTTGGTCTAATATTTGTACAATAATCAACAAAAGTAACTAATTACAATGCTATTTAAAAAGAGTTTACGGCATTTGTAATTAATAATTTACATGTTAGGGAACAAGTAAAACTAAGCACGGCATTTTTATACTTCTTTTGACAAATTATTAGAAGTATTTAATTTTGCATATATTTGATATTATTTTCCCCTAAAAACACTTTACTTGTTATTCAAGTAACTAACACTAAGAACAATGAAAAAATTATTTGCATTTTTACTCGTAAGCCTTTTCAGTATTAGCATTTATGCCCAAGAAACATCGGCAAAAATAGAATTTAAAGAAGACACCGTAGACTACGGAAAAATAGAATATGGTAGTGATGGCATTAGAACTTTTATTTTTACTAACACTGGTAATGCTCCTTTGGTAATTACCAAGGTAAAGTCTAGTTGCGGATGTACCGTACCTAAAAAACCTACTAAGCCTATAGCCCCAGGTGAAAAAGGTGAGATTGAAGTAAAATACGACACAAAAAAAACGGGATTCATTAGAAAAACAATAACGGTAACTTCCAATGCCACAAACACCAAAGGAGGTATTTATTATTTAAAAATTAAAGGAGAGGTTAAAAAAATTGATAATAGCAGTATTCTTGAAAAGAAAGAAAAAAAGAAAAAATCTATTATGGAGCAATAAGCTTCTTAAACACATCTAATAAAAAAACCACTGAAAATTTTCAGTGGTTTTTTTATTAGACACAATTCCATAAACCAGGTAGAAATACCTGTAATAAAAAGCGAATAGAAATGCGGTATAGTTTTTTTATACTAATAGGTAGTTTTGAGTTTTGACATTTTAATATCTAAACTATAATGCAAGCAACCACTACTCCTCCAATTACAACTACAATAACTGACGGTAATACAACTTCTGTAGTTAGTGTAGGTGTCAGAAATGAGCTTAAGAATGAAATAAATGCAATGTTATCCTTTGCTCTTAATAACGGCCTAACACTAAATACCGACATAAACGAATTACTCGAAAGTACTAGTTTAAATGATTTACTAACCGTACATGGTTTACTAAGTAAAAATGTACTACCGGCTACTCCAAAGTCTATCCAGTATTTAAACATTATTAATAAAGAAGGTGTTCAAGAAACGTCCTATAACAAATTACCTTTAGTGCGTAATTTGATTATTCTTTCCTTATTTTTTCTAACTGCATTTATTGCCACTGCTTTATCTCCAGATGTAACCAATGATTCTCTAGACAAAGGAATCATGGTTAACAATGGAATTCCATTACTATTAAACCTCACCTTTCTTTGCTCTATTTCTGGCTTGGGAGTATCTTTTTACTTACTTAAAACCGTTAGTACTGCAATACAAAAAGGAACATTGGTTCCTGAGGATGCTATTTATTATACTGCTTTGATATTTTTAGGCGTTATTGCCGGTATAATTCTCTCTGAAATCATTTCATTATATACAGCATCCAATGGAGTAAACTTAATGAATAAAAGCATCCTTGCTTTAATTGGAGGCTTCTCTTCCGACGCCATTTTTAGTATTTTACAAAGCTTAATCACTAAAGTGAAGCAACTTTTTGCAGTACCTGCTTAAACAAATACCCAAACAAAATTAATATGAAACGTATCTTAATTTACAATAGCATTTTCGCACTCTTTTTACTAAACTCTTGTGCATCAATACCGGCATCAACCACTACATTAACGCAAGAAATATTAAAACAGGCTGATGACATGAACACGCTTAATCTTTCCTTAATTAACCAATTATACGCCACACGGAAAGAACAGGTTAATAGTTTCATCACCAATCAATACACTCCAGCTTTATTAGATAATTTTTCAAAAAACCTACCTGATAGTCTCGATTACAAAAAAGAGCTCCCTAATATTTTAACCAGTATAGTACCTATCATTAATAGAAAAAAAGACTCCATACAAACAATTCTGGATACCGAACAAGCACAATTAATTTCACAAATAAACACGAATTATACTGCCTTTAACACCGCTGGGGCATCTCTACAAAACTTAATAGACTCAGCAGTTAAATTAAAAACCGAAGAAAAATCAGTAATGACAGCAGTTCAAAACTTAACAAACGGCAAAGTAAATGTAAGTGAAGCCGAAACTAAATTAGACAGCTTACTCATTCAATCGGG